>WNGG01016193.1_pt1 | contig 14418 bp, 9 predicted proteins | sample 5400661 | NCBI WGS metagenome assembly WNGG01 (sample SAMN13153372, study PRJNA577476) | soil metagenome | isolation source: 100 cm soil or saprolite under Garry oak tree replicate 1 | place: USA:California | collected 2016-06-15
ATGCCTTGATCGTCCTTGTCGGCTGCGACAAAACCATTCCCGGCGGAATCATGGCCCTGGCGCGGTTGAATATTCCCGGCCTCATTTTGTATGGCGGCTCCATTGCGCCCGGCAAGTTCGAGGGCCACTCGGTCACGATTCAAGACGTCTTTGAAGCCGTTGGCGCGCATGCGCGCGGCTCCATGACGGACGCGCAACTCAAATCTCTCGAATCGGCGGCCTGCCCCGGAGCTGGCGCGTGCGGCGGACAATTCACGGCGAACACCATGGCGCTGGTGTGCGAGTTCGTCGGAATTGCCCCCATGGGACTGTCGAGCGTTCCCGCTACGGATTCCGCAAAGGCCGCGGCGGGCCGCCGCGCCGGAGAATTGGTTCTCGATCTTCTTCGCGCAAACGTCACGCCCTCAAAAATCATTACGAAATCAGCGATTGAGAATGCCATCGCCGGGGTTGCCGCCACCGGGGGTTCCACCAACGCCGTCTTGCATCTGCTGGCCATCGCCAATGAAATGAAAATCCCTCTTTCCATTGACGATTTTGACCGCATCAGTTCGCGCGTTCCCCTTCTTGCCGATCTCAAACCGGGAGGACGATTTGTTGCCACCGATCTCTACGCGGCAGGCGGCACTGCGCTCGTCGCAAAGCGCCTTCTTGAAGCGGGACTCCTCCGCGGCGACTGCCTGACCGTCTCCGGTCGTACGCTTGGCGAAGAAGCCGCCGCGGCAAAAGAAACACCGGCGCAGGAAGTCGTCCGCAAACTCAGCGCACCTCTCAAACCCACTGGCGGTCTTGTGATCCTGAAGGGAAACCTCGCCCCGGAAGGCTGCGTCGTCAAAGTTGCCGGGCACAATCTGCAAAATTTCCGCGGCCCGGCTCGAGTTTTTGACAGCGAAGAGGCGGCCTTTGCCGCGGTCGAGAAAGGCGTCATCAAAGCGGGCGATGTCGTCGTCATTCGCTACGAAGGCCCGAAAGGCGGCCCCGGCATGCGTGAAATGCTTGCCGTCACCGCCGCGCTGGTCGGAGCAGGACTTGGAGATTCGGTCGCGCTCCTGACCGATGGAAGATTTTCCGGAGCGACCCATGGACTTATGGCGGGCCACGTTGCGCCCGAAGCTGTGAATGGTGGGCCAATCGCCGCTGTCGCTAACGGAGACATCATCACCTTTGACATTCCCAGTCGCCAGTTGAACGTCGGGCTTACAGCGGCGGAAATCCAGAAGCGTCTGGCTTCCTGGAAGCCGCCGGCGCCGCGTTACTCCAGCGGCGTCATGGCCAAGTACGCCCTGCTGGTCTCTTCTTCTTCGCTCGGCGCGGTTACGACGTTGCCCGCTTCCTTTACGGCATCGGCTCAGGCTCTTCAAAGCGCGAGGACCCCATGAAGCTCACCGGCGCGGAAATTCTTTGCGAGGCGCTCACGCGTCTCGGTGTGCGCGAGATTTTCGGTTATCCCGGCGGGGCGATTCTTCCCGTTTACGATGCCCTTGGCAAATCAAAACTGCATCATGTCCTTGTGCGCCACGAACAGGGCGCCACGCACATGGCTGATGGTTACGCGCGCGCCAGCGGCGGCATCGGCGTGGCCATGGCCACTTCCGGTCCTGGTGCGACCAATATGGTGACAGGCATTGCCACCGCCATGCTGGATTCTTCGCCGGTGGTCTGCATCACCGGGCAAGTGAGCAGTAAAGTTCTTGGTTCCGACGCGTTTCAGGAAATCGACATCACCGGCATCACCATGCCCATCACCAAACACAACGTCGTGGTGACGCGTGCGGAAGATATTGCACGGACGATTCGCGAAGCGTTTGTCATCGCAAAGAGCGGACGCCCCGGCCCCGTGCTGGTGGACGTCACCAAAGACGCGCAACAAGCCACTGCCGAATTCGATTGGGAAGCCTGCGCGCCGAAGCTTCCGCCAAAGCGCATACGCAAAAATCACGATGAGGCGGAGTTCGACCGCGCCGTGGAGCTGCTCAACACCGCCAAGCGCCCCGTGGTTCTCGCCGGCCACGGCATTATGGTTTCCGGAGCGATGCGCGCCTTCGAGCAGTTTATTCGCGCGGGCAGCTATCCCGTTGCCATGACGCTGCTCGGCATCGGCTGCTTCCCCGCGAAGGATCCACTCAACCTCGGCATGATGGGCATGCACGGCGAAGCGTGGGTAAACAACGCCATTCAGGAAGCCGACTTGCTCATCGCCGTGGGCATGCGCTTTGATGACCGCGTCACCGGTGACCTTCGCACCTACGCAAAGAGCGCCCGCAAGATTCACATCGAGATTGACCGCGCCGAAATCAACAAAAACGTGAAGGTCGATGCAGCCCTTGTGGGCGACGCGCGCGAAGTCCTCGAAAATCTTACTCCTCACATTGAAACTCGAGATCACAGCGCCTGGATTCGCTATATCCACGAATTGAAGGGCGATTCCGCCGTTCGCGATATTCAGAGCTTGCCCGACACCGGCCATCTTTACGCCGCTCATGTCATCAACGATCTCTGGAAGGAAACGCGCGGCGAGGCCATCGTCGTCACCGACGTCGGCCAGCATCAGATGTGGGAAGCGCAGTATTACCATCACGACCGTCCACGCACTTTGATCACGTCCGGCGGGCTCGGCACGATGGGCTTCGCCCTTCCCGCTGCCATCGGCGCCAAATTCGCCAAGCCCGATTCCGAGGTCTGGGCCGTTGTTGGCGATGGCGGCTTTCAGATGACCATGAGCGAACTCGCGACCATCGTGCAGGAGAAGATCAACGTCAAAATCGCCATCATCAACAACGGCTATCTCGGCATGGTGCGCCAGTGGCAGGAATTCTTTTACGACAAGCGTTACGTCGCCACGCCTTTGGTCGCGCCTGATTTTGTCGCGCTGGCCAATGCGTTTGGCATCCGCGGCGAGCGCATCACCACGCGAGCGGAAGTGATTCCCACGATTCGCGCGGCGCGTGAATCGGACGAGACGGTGTTGCTTGATTTCCGCGTCGAGCAGGAAGATTCCGTTTACCCGATGGTGGCCGCGGGCGCTTCACTGCACGACATGATTCGCCGCCCGCACAATCCGCTGGTGGAAACCGCCTCGGATACATGAGGAAAGAAGAGAGACCATGCAAACCCTCGTCGCTTATGTCCAAAACAAACCCGGCGTCCTGAATCGCGTGGCTTCCCTCGCGCGGCGCCTGGCCATCAACATCGATTCCCTCACCGTCGGGCCGACGGATAACGAGGAGATCGCCCGCATGACCATCGTGGCGCACACGGATGAGCGAGGCGCTCACCGCCTGGAAGCCAGCCTCGAGAAACTGGTGGATGTGCTCCTTGCGGAAAATATTTCCGACCGGGCGCTGCTGGAACGCGACCTGGCGCTCATCAAGGTTGCCGCCGACCAGCAGAATCGTCCTCACCTGATGGAATTGATCAAGGTTTTCCGTGCGCGCGTGGTGGATGTCGCTCCCGAATCGCTGATTATCGAAGTCTCCGGCACGGTGGACAAAATTGATGGCCTGCTCGAAGTTCTTCGGCCTTTTGGCGTCCTGGAAATGGCCCGCACCGGCCGCATTTCCATGACCCGCGGCAGCGACTTGCTGCGGCCGCCGGTGCCGCAGCCCGAAAGTTCCGCTCTCGAACCCACAGGTTCAGGAGTGAAGTAAATGCCTGTGTTGTACGAGGCGAGCGAATCCGATCCAGACGCGAACGCGGGGGCGTCCCTAAGAGGTCCCGCGCATGTGCATCACAACTTCGGCCGCGCACCGGCCAACGAGAGGAACAGCATGGCTAATCTCTATTACGACGATTCCGCAGACCTTTCCCTCATTCAGGCAAAAAAGGTCGCCATCATTGGCTATGGGTCGCAGGGCCACGCCCACGCGCTCAACCTGCGCGATAGCGGCGTCACGGTCCGCGTCGGTCTGCCGGAGGCCAGTGCTTCGCGCGCCAAAGCCGGAAAGGAAGGGCTGATCGTCAACACGCCCGCGCAAGCTGCGGCCTGGGCTGACGTCGTCATGATTCTCGCTCCGGACACTAAGCAGCCGAAGCTCTACCGCGACGCCATCGAACCCAATCTCAAGCCCGGTAAGACTCTCATGTTCGCGCACGGTTTCAACATTCGCTTCGGTACCATCAAGCCGCCCGCCAGCGTGGACGTTTCCATGATCGCTCCCAAGGCGCCTGGCCATCGAGTTCGCGAAGTCTTCACCGAAGGCGGCGGCACGCCCGCTCTTCTTGCCGTCGAACAGGATGCCAGCGGCAGCGCCAAGGCCCTGGCTCTCGCTTACGCCAAAGGGCTCGGCTGCACGCGGGCGGGCGTTCTGGAAACCACCTTCACCGAAGAAACCGAGACTGATCTGTTCGGAGAACAGGCGGTACTCTGCGGCGGCGCCAGCGAACTGATCAAAGCGGGCTTTGAAACCCTCACCGAGGCGGGCTACCAGCCCGAGGTCGCCTACTTTGAATGCCTGCACGAACTGAAACTCATCGTTGACCTGATCTATCGTGGTGGCCTCAGCTACATGCGCTACTCCGTGAGCGACACCGCCGAGCAGGGCGATTATTCCGCCGGGCCGCGCATCATCACCAAGCAAACTCGCGAAGAAATGCGCAAAATCCTCGCCGAAATTCGCAACGGCAGCTTCGCCGGGAAGTGGATCGAGGAAAACGAAAGGGGTTGCCCCAACTTTCTGGCCACGCGCCTGCGCGAACAGCAGCATCCCATCGAACAACTGGGCCCCAAGCTCCGCGCCATGATGCCCTTCCTCCAGCCGGTCATCGCGCCAGGACTGGAAAGCAAAGCGGCCGCCACGAAGAAGTAATAGTGAAGCGATTTAGCGGAAATTTTCGTCCGGAGCGCATGGCGCGCAAGTTGACACGCGGCTCGAATTAAGCAATCCTCTCGCGTGATGAAACGCAAGGGTGGCCAGTCCCCATCAGCGTCGCTGCACTTGGCCGAACGGATCGAGCAACTCAGCATCAAGCGGCAGGAAATCGTCCGGCCGATTCTCGAGCATCCGCGCGAATACGTACTGCTCAGCGTGCGCGCCATGGCCAAGCGTCTGCACACGGATCCCGCCACTGTCGTGCGCATCGTTCGAGGGCTCGGCTTCGGCAGTTATCGCGAATTCCAGCGTCATCTGCACGAGCTTTCTTTGGCCTTCGCCACTTCCCTGGACACCATGCAGTCCGGGGGACGCGACCCCAGCATGCCGGCTCATGTGATCGAGTCGCTCGCACAAGATTTGAAAAACCTCCAGGGACTTAAGAACAGCCTCGATGCCCAGCGCCTGGTGGCCCTTGCGAAACGCTTTCACGAAGCGCGACGGATCGTGATCCTCGCCGGTGATTTGGCGGTTCATCTCGCACATTACCTGGAGTACCAGATCAGCCTGCTGGGTCTGCCGATTTTTGCCGCCACGTCGTCGGGCCGGATTTTGCACCTCGTGCGCTCCCTCAATAAGCAGGACCTGGTCATCGCCATCAGCTTTCGCCGTGGGCTGCGGCAAACGGTGGAGGGTGCGCAGCAGGCCCGCGCCAACGGCGCCTATTGTGTCGGCATTGCGGATACTTACCTCTCTCCCTTGGCGCGGGAGTGCGACGAAATCTTCCTGGCTTCGGTTGAATCAACGTCTTTTGGGGCTTCCTATGTCGCGCCCGTCGCGCTGCTCAATTCCCTGCTTACCGCGGTTGGACAGTATCACCGCTCACAAACGCTCGCGATCGCGAAAGAAATCGCCGAGGAACAGCGCAAGGGATCCCGCTGGTATTATCCGTGATGGTTCGGCAACTTTTCTTGCTGCGCCGAAGATGACAGGCGCGAACCGATGGTCCTCTGTAACCCAGAAAGGAAAACCTGACGTGCGCGCGGAAATGCGACAATCGCGGAAAATCATCTCCACCCTGGCGCTAGTGATCCTTCTTCAGTTTGCAGGTGTGGCCCTCGCGCAATCTCCCACTGCCCTTCTTCCCGGTCCCAAGCCTGCCGATGTCCCGAAGGAATGGAAGCCCTGGATCGGTGAATATGGTTTCAGTTTCAATCCCGCTGCTTATGTGCTCAGCGAGAAAGACGGATTCATCTGCGTCTTAGAGCGGCCTAATGATGCGCGCGATGCTCCTTACAAGACTCTGGAGAAATTTTCTCTCCATTCGCCGCCACCCACGGACGCTGCTCACGGCATGAGATTGCAAGTCAGTCAGAATGGCACTCGTGTACTGCTCATGGGAGATGTTGGAAACGGTAAGCGCACTCCGGATGGAAACTCTTCGCAAACGGCTCAGATTAAACCGGTACGCCCAATCGGCGAACTGCGCGAGGCAGCGCTTGGCGCGACGCCACCGCAAGAAAACGGCAGCTTTCGCAAGCCCGATCTCGTGGAATTAGCTCCTCTCGATCCGGGCATACATCTCGACATTCGCTACGCGACTTCTAACGATTTTCTAGGCACTCCTGTCTATTCGCAGGCCCGCGCGTTTCTCCAGCGCCCCGCTGCCGAAGCGCTCCTTCACGTTCAGCAAAAACTCAAACCCCTCGGCTACGGCCTACTCATCCACGACGCCTATCGCCCTTGGTATGTCACCAAAATCTTCTGGGACGCCACGCCGCCCAAAGGAAAGATCTTCGTCGCCGACCCCGCGCAAGGCTCGCGCCACAACCGTGGCTGTGCCGTCGATCTCACGCTCTACGAGCTGGCCACCGGAAAAACCATCGAAATGCCCGGCACCTATGATGAAATGTCGCCGCGCTCGTTCCCGGACTATCCAGGCGGCACTTCGCTCCAGCGCTGGCACCGCGATCTGCTTCACCGGGCCATGGAATCCGAAGGCTTCACCGTTTATGAAGCCGAGTGGTGGCACTTCGATTACAAAGATTGGAAGGAATATCCGATCTGGAATGTCCCTTTCGAGAAGCTGGGCATGGATCCGGCTGCCGGCGCAGTTCATTAGCGGCGCCCTCAAATCATCTCCTGGAGGATTCTCTCTTGAAAAACAAACCGCGCGTTCTACTCACTAGTTGCGCCGTGCTCTTCGTATATTTCTTCACACTCCAGGCCATCCCGACTCGCGCGCAATCAGACAACTCACTCGCGCAGCGCATCCAGAAAGTGATTAACCGCCCCGAGTTCTCGCACGCCAATTTCGGCATCGAGTTTTATTCCCTCGACACCGCCAAAGTCCTCTATTCACTCAATGCCGACAAACTCTTCGTGCCCGCTTCCACGACAAAGACCCTCACGGAAGGCACTCTGCTTGCAAAACTCGGCGCGGACTATCGATTCCACACTCGCGTTTACCGCACCGGATCCATCGACAAGCACGGCACGCTCAAGGGCGACTTGATCCTCGTCGCCAGCGGCGATCCCAATCTTTCCAATCGCATCCAGCCCGACGGCACTCTCACGTTCGTCGATGAAGACCACTCCTACAATGGCCCGGCACTTCCCGGCGATCCGCTTGTGGTCATCAAGCAGCTTGCCGAGGACGTCGCTGCCAAGGGCATTCGCAAAATCCAGGGCCGCGTCCTGATTGACACCAGCCTTTTCCCTGATGGGCCCCGGGAAGGAGGTACGAACGTGGTCATGTCCTCCATCATGATCAATGACAACGTCATCGATCTCGTCGGCACGCCTGGCGCGAAAGAGGGCGATCCCCCTTCGCTCAAAATTTCGCCTCAGACCGCCTACGTCAAATTTGTAAATCATTTGACTACCTCTGCTGCCGGGGCCAAGCCTTTGTTCGATTCCCCGGAGTTCGCGACGAACCCCGATGGCTCCGTCACCGTGACTCTTTCGGGGAGCCTTCCAGTTGGCGCCAAGCCGCAGCCTGCGACCATCGCCGTGCCTTCGCCCACCAAATTCGCCGAAACCGTTTTCCGCGAAGCCCTCGCCGCCGCGGGCGTTGCACTCAAGTCCTCATCCGCCCATGCCGGAATGGGACCGTATTTGCTTGGCGCGCTCGTGGCAAAAGACACCAAGAACCCCCTCGACGCGGGATTCCATGTCGAGCACGAGTTTTTGCAGTCCGCAAATCTCGATCTTTCCGGCGCTGGGCAGGGGGATGGCGCGGGCGGAGACTGGGCCGATCTCTTCAGCCCGGATTTCATGGTCCATTACCTCGCGTATTGGACCATGCGCCCCGATTATGAAATCTTCTTCAAAGCGCTCCCCATCCTCGGCAAAGACGGCACGCTCGCAAAAATTCAAACGGATTCGCCCGGCGCCGGCCACGTGTTCGCAAAAACGGGCACTTTCGGCTCCGAAGACAAGCTCAACGGCAAATTGATGCTCAACGGCAAAGGCATCGTTGGCTACGTGATCACCAAAGACGGCAAAAAGCTGGCCTTCGCCGCATACGTCAATCACGTCACTCTTCCTCCCGATATGGAAGAGGCGCAGACCGTCGGGGGGCAGGCTCTCGGAGAGATTGCCGCCGCTGCTTACGACGCGGATCTCGATAACTCCACGGGCACCACCTATGATGTCCTCATCCGCAACGGCCATATCATCGACGGCACAGGCAATCCCTGGTTCGCCGGTGATGTCGCCGTCAGTGGCGACCGCATCGCGGCAATCGGCGATTTGCGCGAGGCCCACGCCAAGCGGGAGATCGACGCCAAGGGCCGCATCGTCGCGCCGGGATTCATTGACATGCTTGGCCAATCGGAAGTCTCTCTTCTGCTCGACAATCGCTCGCTCAGCAAGCTCTCTCAGGGAATCACTACGGAAATCACCGGCGAAGGCGGTTCCATCGCGCCGCAAAATGAAAAAACCATCGAACCGCAAAAACCTTTCCTCGAACATTACAAACTCACCGTCGATTGGACCACTCTCGACGGTTACTTCCATCGGCTCGAGAAACAGGGTACGCCTCTGAACATCGGCACCTACGTCGGCTCCGCGCAGGTTCGCGAAGCGGTCATCGGCGACGACGATCGTACCCCCACGCCCGCCGAGCTCGAGCAGATGAAATCGCTCGTCGAGCAGGCCATGAAGGATGGCGCTCTTGGCATCTCCAGCGCGCTGATCTACCCGCCGAATATCTACGCAAAAACCGACGAGCTCATCGCCCTCGCTCAGGTCGCCTCCAAATACGGCGGTCTCTACGCCACGCACATGCGCAGCGAAGGCGCTTCGGAAATGCCCGCACTTGCCGAAGCCATCCGCATCGGGCGCGAAGCGCATCTTCCCGTCGAAGTTTTTCACCTGAAAGTGAGCGGCAAGCCGCGCTGGGGCGGCATGAAGAACGTCGTTGCCACCATTCAAAATGCCCGCGACTCCGGCCTCGACATCGCCGGCGACATGTATCCCTATCCGGCTGGAGCGACCGCGCTCGCCTCCGCCCTTCCCCCCTGGGTGGCCGACGGCGGCGTTCAGAAATTACTCGAGCGCCTGAAAGATCCGGCCTTTCGCGCGCGCATCAAGAAAGAGCTCGCCGGAGATCACCCCGACTGGGAAAACCTCTTCTACGATTGTGGCGGCGCTGCCGGTGTTCTTATCTCTTCCGTGGAAAAACCGGAATTGAAGCAGTTCGAAGGGAAAACCGTCGATGATGTCGCCAAGGCTTGGAAGAAAACGCCGGAAGACACGCTTATGGACTTTGTTCTCGCCGATAGCGCGCAAACCGGCGCTATTTATTTCATGGCCAGCGAAGAAGATTTGCGCACCGGTCTCAGCCAGCCCTGGACCAGCATCGGTCTCGACGCCGGCGAAATGTCTCTCGACGGTCCCGTCTACGAGGCCCACACGCATCCGCGTACCATGGGCTCCATGCCGCGCTTTCCTCGAACGCCGTGGCCTTCTGAAGCCCGGCTATTTCGCGGATATCACCATCTTCGATCCGGCAACCATCATCGACCATGCCACGTTTACAAAGCCGGATCAGTTGTCGGAAGGCATCGACTTCACCATCGTCAATGGGCAAATCGAGTACGATCACGGCAAACTCACGGGCGTAACCGCGGGCAAGGTTCTTCGCGGCCGCGGCTGGCGCGCGCCGACAAACTGAAGATTCCTCTTTCTGGATTATCGCTGGAGTGAGCTACTCGAGTGCGTGGAAGCCGGCCGCGCCATCCTCAAGCGCGGAATCCGAATTCTTGCATTCGCGAACAATCACGATGCGGGCCACGGCCTCGCTGCCGTTCGTCTTTTCCTGCAGCTCTTCGAAAAGCACAAAATTTAGATGGATCTCCATCCGCCGTCAGCTCAGCGCCGTTTTTCCGAGCTCCACCACACGCCGCTCATAAGTCATTTCCACCAGCCCATGCTTTCCGTAGTACCGCAGCACGATTTTGTGTCCCGGCTCGATTCTCGCGCGCGTCTTGATCAGCGAATCCGAAAGCTCCACCCACCCGCCGCTCACCAGATAGCTTCCTTCCCATCCGCGCAATTCGAAATGCCCGTCGTTCTTCAAAATCAGCGGTGCAGTGTTGCACGCCATCACTTTGCCTTTCACCTTCGCCTGCGTGCATTCATAACGCCCGGAAACATTGATGGTTTGCGCCTGACTCGTCGGATTCAAAGGGAACAAGGCGGCAGCAAGTGGCAGAAAGCGTAGCAGCATCCGAGCGACTCGAACGTATCCCATAAGGTCTCCACATCCAGGTCGCTTGGCTGCGGCCGGCGGACCCTGGCCGGAAGTACAGGTGCAATTCCTCCGCCACCAGAGTCCGCCCTAAGTCTTTTGCTTGTAAGCACTTAGAAAACTGCACTTTCGGACATCGATCCTGTAAAGGGCAGCTTCCTTCCTTTCTAACCCGCTCGGAGGGAACTCTTTTGCACGGATTGCCGGGCACCGTTCGCCGGCCTCTCAAGATGGATATTAGTTCAGTGGTAATTCCCCAACCGCTTGACCATCTTTTCGAGGATCAGATGCACCATAATTCACGCCCGCCGCGAAGTCTCTCATGACCGCCTGGCCCCCGCCCACGGCGCTCGAAAACATCCCTTTCAATTCAATCTTGTGTCCCTTGGCCGCCAGTTCCTCTCGCACTTTTTGCGGAATCCGGTTCTCCATCATCACGTCACACCCGTTGAACGAGTGTTTGCTGAACCGCGGCGCCTCCAGTGCCGCCTGGATATTCATTTTGAAGTCCGCCAGATTCGCCACGAACTGCGCGTGGGCCTGTGACTGGTTCCAGCCGCCCATAATCCCAAACGCTACCCGCGTATCGCCCTTCTGCGCGAATGCCGGGATAATCGTATGCATCGGCCGTTTTCTTCCCGCCAGCGCATTCGGCGAGGCGGGATCGAGCGAGAAAAGTCCGCCGCGGTCTTGAAGTGCAAACCCCGTCCCCGGCGCCACGATGCCGGATCCAAAAGCCTCGTAATTGCTCTGGATGAGGGAAACCATGTTCCCTTCGCGGTCCACCACGCTCAGATACGTGGTGTCGCTTCCCGCGGGGATTTCTCCGGCCGCCACTTCGCAGTTCGCGCGGTCCGGATTTATCTGCTTTGCCCGCTGCGCCGCCCATTCTTTCGAAACCAGCGTCGCCACCGGCAATTTCTGCTTGCGCGGATCGCCAATGTACTTTGCCAGGTCCGCATACGCCAGCTTCTTGGCCTCAATCATCGCGTGCAGTGCCCTCGTCGAACCAAAGCCCCAATCCTTCTGCCCTAGGGGAAACTTTTCTATGATGTTCAGCATCTCCAGCGCCGCGAGGCCCTGCACGTTGGGCGGCGGCAAATACGTCTTTGCCGCCGTCTCGTCCATCCTCAAATAATCCACTTCCCCCGCCCAGTACGCCGCCGTCCACTCCGGCAAGGGAAACCCGTCCTGTGCCGTTCGAATGGCTGCCGTCAAGTCTTCTCCCAGTTTCTTTCGTCCAAACTTATCCGCGAGCTTTTGCCATCCGTCCACGGCTCCCGGCACGGTGATGGCATTCACTCCCTGCTGCGGCATGCTGCGAATTCCCTGCTTCTGCAAATATTCGATCGTCGATCCTTTAGGCGCCCACCCGCTGGCATTCAATCCATACAGCTTGTTGGCCTTCGCGTCGTACACAATCGCAAATAAATCTCCGCCAATCCCATTCATCATCGGCTCGACCACGCCCATCATTGCGTTCGTGGCGATGGCCGCATCCACCGCATTTCCGCCATGTTCCAGGATTCGAACGCCCGCCTGCGCCGCCAGTGGTGATTCCGCCGCCACAATCCCGTTGCGCGAAATGACCATCGACCGCGTCTGACTGCGATCTTGCGCGTAACTGTTTCCCGTCAACATTGCGCCGGCCAGATAAAGAAATATCCATCCGCGAAAGATTCCCACGGTCTTGTCCTTCCTAGTTCCTCTCAAAAACCCAGAGAAGCGTCCCTCACGGCGTCTTGACGATGATATTTGAAATGTTCTTCTCCCGAAGCATGGCGTTGAAGGGCGTTACGTCTTTGGCCAAAATCTGCTGATACTCCTGCTGGAATTGGTCGCCCTGCTTTTTGAGTTCTTCTCCCACCGCCACTTGTTGCGTTGTCGGCGGAAAATCGGAGGTACCGGCCTGGTCGGCAAGGTAGCCGATCTTGCTAGCCAACATAGGCGGCCACCGAACGGCGTCCTGCCCTCTTCCTGTCTGCTTGAGCTGCAGGACTTTGCCTTCGACGCTCGTCAGTTTCTCCGCCAATTCTTCCGCTGCCTTGCGAATCGCTTTCCCCGTGTCATCGGTCCCCAGTTCCTTTTCCAAGCCGGCAATCTGCGCGCGAATCGACTCGATCTGATTGACGCTTGCAGCGATGCCGTTCATCTCATCCTGCAAGCCGGAAAGAAAATGCGTCAGCGTCTGGATGTCGCTCTCCGTTCCGGTCGAATGCGGATCCTTCAGTACTTTGACTTTCTGAGTGAATTTCTCTTCGCCCAACGTGAGCGTTACTGTGTAAGTTCCCGGCGGTGCCAGCAACGAAATGCGACCCGCGTCCGGAGCGGGACGCCAGCCTTCCGCCCCTACCTTGACATCCGGAGCATAAAGCGGACTCGTCCTCAATCTGATTTCAGTGCCGGGTTCGAACCGCAGGTCCCACCAGATGCGGTTGATGCCCGGCTTCGCTTCGCAAGGCGGATTGCCACCTTCGCCTTCGCCGCCGCCGCCGCCCGGACCGCCGGACCTCCGAGCGCCTTCCTCTTGTGGCGCGCGGCATTCGATTTCGCGCGCCGTCTTTCCGTTCGCGTCGCTGATCGTCAATCGCACGCGGTCTTTTTCGCCCAGCTTCGACTTCAAGTAAAAGTTAATGGGCGCTCCGTAAGGAGGATTGTGCCCCCCGGTGGGGTCGTAGGAAACTGCCGCCGGCTGCGCGACGCTTCTAAAGCGATACGCATCGCGGGGGGCGAACAAGTGCGCATTGGACGCCAGGATTTCCGGTGTCAACTGTTCGAACGCTGTCACGTCATCCAGAATCCAGAATCCGCGCCCATACGTCGCCAGCGCCAGATCGTGAAAGCGTTCCTGCACGGCAATCCAATACACCGGAGCATGCGGCAAGCCGCTTTGCAGCGGCTGCCAGTTTTTTCCGTCGTCGAACGAAACATACAGCCCGTTCTCGGTCCCCAGGTAGAGCAAGCCCTGGCGTACGGGATCCTCGCGAATGCAATGCGCGTAACTCAACATGCTGTGAGGAATCCCGTTCGTAATGGCCGTCCATGTTTTCCCGTAATCTGCCGTCTTATAGGCGAACGGATCGCGATTATTCATCTGATGAAAATCCACGGTGATATAAGCGGCCCCCGCGTCGTAGCGCGAAGCTTCGATGTTGCTCACGGTTCCCCAATCGGGAAGATGCGGAATATTTTTCGTGACGTTGGTCCAGCTTTTCCCTCCGTCCCGAGTGATCTGCACGTATCCATCGTTGGTTCCCGCCCAAATCACGCCCGCTTCCTTCGGCGATTCCGCAATCGCAAACACCGTTCCCGCGTATTCCACGCCGATATTGTCCGGCGTAAGCCCCCCGGAAATCTGCATCCGGCTCTTGTCGTTTCGCGTCAGATCCGGACTGATGATTTGCCAGCTATTGCCGCCGTCGGTCGTGACGTGCACAAACTGGCTGCCCACGTACACTTTGTTGTGGTCGTGCGGAGAAATGGTCACCGGAAATTCCCAATTGAACCGGTATTTCACTTCCGCGGCGCTGGCTCCGGAAACGACTTCCGGCCACACTTCCACTTCTCGCGCCTGATGATTTCTTTCATCGAAGCGCGCGACGGCTCCGCCGACGCTGCCCGCGCCTGTCCCGGTCGACCAAATGATGTTGTTGTCCACGGGATCCGGCGTCGCGAAGCCGCTCTCGCTCCCGGCCACGGGATGCCACACGCTTCGCGAGATCTGCGCTCCGCCGAAACCGCCAAACTGCAAGCTGTTGCTCGGCCCGCGGAACGATGGACCATCCTGCCTGTTTCCATAAACGAAATAGGGAATCTGGTCGTCCAGCGTCACGTGATAAATCTGCGCGATGGGCA
>WNGG01017953.1_pt1 | contig 14415 bp, 15 predicted proteins | sample 5400661 | NCBI WGS metagenome assembly WNGG01 (sample SAMN13153372, study PRJNA577476) | soil metagenome | isolation source: 100 cm soil or saprolite under Garry oak tree replicate 1 | place: USA:California | collected 2016-06-15
GAGGGTGGCCCGAAACCGCCGCGCCAGGTCGCAGGCGAACATGAGTCGGCTAGCTTCGACTTCGCGTACGCGAGCCGGCGATCGTGATTGACTCCGCATCCGCCGCGAGGACGGTCCCCTTCGCGCCGACGCGGACGATATCAACGACATGCCAAGGCTTCGCCCCCTTCGGTTTTCGTCCTACTTTCGCAGAACGGAAACCGCGTACGAGGCTGGCAGACGACCCCGGTCGGTCGCATCGAGGGGTGGGGCCGTCATCGCGACGAGAAGCAAGACCCATGCCTGGAGGCGTGACAATCCGGATAAGGTCGGCTTCATCCTTGGGCTGCTCCTCCACTCGCCCGCGACGAGGGGGGTGACGAAGGGCCGCATCTTGATCGTCGATGACGACGAGAGCACTCGCCAGTTCCTCGCCGCGCTCCTCACCGCTCTGAGCCACGAGGGGCCTGCGCGGTGTCCGGCGAGGAGGCGCTGCGCGGCCTGCGAGAGCACAAGGGGCTTCTCAACAAGCTCCAGATGTGGAAGGTCGAGCCGGCCAGTAAGGAGCAGGCGGCCGGGAACAACTGGGCAGCCTTGTTCCACTATTGCGTAGCGAATACCCTCCCTCGTTTCCCTGCCGCCGCCATCCCCGCCCTCATCATGGCCGCGAGCGCCCGTCGGCCAAGCGATCGCACCGTGACCAACGACTCTGTCTGGGTCGCCCGTCGAGAACCACCGCGTCGAACGATGCGTCACACGCTGATTCGAGAAAGCGCCTGAGGGAGCGTGGAAAGCCATGCGGAGAGCTCGCCCGCGAGGCTACAGTTGGCTCAGGCCGCGCTCGAGCGCGTAGCGGACCAGACCGGCCGTCTGGCTGATTCCGAGCTTCTTGGTGATGTGCGTGCGGTGGGACTCCGCCGTCTTCACGCTGACGCCTAGCAGCTCCGCGATCTCGCGCGTCCGCTTTCCTTCCGCGATGAGCTGCAGCACCTGGCGTTCCCGCTCGCTCAACGGGTCGACGGGGAGCGCGGTCTTGGCGCGGTAGGCCTCGACCAGGGATCGGGACATCCTGGAGCTCAGGTAGACGCCACCGGCCATGACGTCCTGGATCGCCCGGATGAGATCCTCGCCGTCGTAGGTCTTGAGGACGCAAGCCCGGATGCCGGTCCGCAGTGCCTCGAGGAGGAGCTGCTCGTCGTGCCGGCTCGTGAGGAGGATCGTCTTGGTGCGCGGCGAGGCCTGGTGGATCTCGCGCGCGGCGTCGAGGCCGTTGAGCAGAGGCATGATCACGTCGAGGACGGCCACGTCCGGTTCAAGCTCCCGCGCCAGGCGGACCACCTCGTGCCCGTCCGACGCCTCCCCCACGACTTCGAAGCCCGCTCCGCTGAGGAGCAACTTGAGCCCCTGCCGGACGATCACGTGGTCATCGGCGAGGACGACGCGCACGCCCATACGGCGTCAGCGAGAGGCAAGATGCGTGCCGACCCGCCGCGACGGCGTACAATCTGGCCAGATGTCTCCATCGGCGGGTCGCACCCTCCGGCCGCCCGCGGCGAGGTTGGGTGTGTCGCAGGGACGCATCCTGGTCGTCGACGACGACGAGAGCGTTCGGTCCTTCCTCGCCACCCTCCTGACCTCTCTCGGCCACGAGGTCGTGTGCGCGGAATCCGGTGAGCAGGCGTTGCGCCGCGTCGAGGACACCCCTCGCCCGGAGCTGGTCCTGCTGGACCTCATCATGCCCGTCATGGGCGGCCTTGAAGTGCTCGACCGCCTTCGCGAGACCCAGCCGTCGCTGCCGGTGATCGTGCTGTCCACGGAGGGGCGGCTGAAGACCGTCGTGGACGCCGTGAAGCGAGGTGCGTCGGACTACTTGACCAAACCGTTCGGGGAGCAGGAGCTGGAGCTGGCGATACGCAACGCGTTCGAGAAGCAGCTCCTCCAGGATGAGGTCCGGAGCCTCAGGCGCCGCCTGGCCGCCGGCGGCTCCGACGAACCGGTGACGGGCAGCCCCGCGATGCTCCACATCCGCGAGGTGGCGCGGCAGGTGGCGGACACCGACGCGCCGGTGCTGATCACGGGCGAGTCCGGCGTGGGCAAGGAGGTGGTGGCGCGCTTCATCCACGTGCAATCGGGGCACCAGGACGGCCCGTTCGTGAAGGTCAACTGCGCCGCCCTTCCCCAGGACCTCCTCGAGTCGGAGCTGTTCGGCTACGAGCGCGGCGCGTTCTCGGGGGCGATGCGCGACAAGCCCGGCAAGTTCGAGTTGGCCCACCGCGGCTCGATCCTGCTCGACGAGATCGGCGAGATGAGCCCCCACCTGCAGGCGAAGCTGCTGCACGTCCTGCAGGACGGCGAGTTCAGCCGCCTCGGGGCGCGGCGGCCGCTGAGCGTCGACGCGCGGGTCCTGGCGACGACCAACGCGCGGCTCGCCGAGGCCGTCGCCGCCGGCCGCTTCCGGGAGGACCTCTATTTCCGTCTGGAGGTCATCCGCATCGAGATCCCGCCGCTGCGCGATCGCCGGCAGGACATCCCCCTCCTGTGCGACCACTTCGTGCGGCGCTACGCCGACAAGTACAAGAGCGCGGTGCGGCAGCTCCCGGCCGACGTGCTCGAGGCCTTCGTCGCCTACGACTGGCCGGGAAACGTGCGCGAGCTGGAGAACGCCGTACGCCGCTACCTGATCCTGCCCAGCCTGAAGGGCTCGATCCCGGCGCGCCCGGGCGTCGAGGCGCCGCCGGCCGAGGCGCCTTCCCCACCCGCCCCGCCCGCGGGCAATGTGTCGCTCCGGACGGTGGCGGCGCGCGCGGCCGAGGAGGCGGAGCGAGAGCTGGTGCAGCGCGTCCTCGAGGACACGCACTGGAACCGGCGGGAGGCCTCGCGACGCCTCAAGATCTCCTACAAGGCCCTCCTGAACAAGCTCAAGAAGTGGGAGTCCGCCCCCGGCGCCAAGGGGTAGCCGGCCGGCAACTCTGGGTCGCCGGGTTCCACTGTTGGGTAGCTGACGCCTCATCCCGGCTCTTCGCGGGGGCGCCCTCAGGCGGACCCTGAGCCCGGTTTACTGGAAATCCCCTACGGCCGGATCCGCCGGACGGCAGGCCGGCGAGCGGCGCGTCTCTTGCTTGCAGTACGACCGGAGTCTTACCGCCCAGCGGTGAGGAGGATCCCCGATGAAGTCGATCATGACGGTGAGCGCGTTGATCCTGCTCGGCAGCGCGACGGCCGCGTTCGCCCAGCTACCCCTGCCAACGCCGACTCCCCCGCCCGTGCCCATCACTGTTCCGGTCTCGTTGACGGTCGCCGGCAACGAAGCCTTCGGGTCGTTCGACATCGGGGGCATCGGCGCGGACCTCAAGATCAGCTTCGAGAACGTGGTCGGCCTCGTTCCGTCGGCCTTCGACGTCACCGCGACGCTCGTCGACCCGGTGGCCCTGCTCAGTCGGCTCCCCGGGAGCGGAGTGTGCGTGCCGCCCACGGCCGGCGCGGTGTGCGTGCCGCTGGACTTCCCGGTGGTGGTCCGGATCAGCCCCAGCGCCGGCAGCGGCCTGAGCTTCGAGGGAGAGTACTTCGTCTCCTTCCACACCCACAACCTGCACCTGGACGTGAACGTCCCGTTCTCGCTTTTCAAGTCGCCCAATGAAGGAATATTCAAGGACATCACGAAGTCCGAAGGACGCGGCAGCTACCGCGACGACGGGGGCGGCGGCGACTTCTCGGACTTCCTCATCGCCGTCGACCTGCGGCTGATCGATGACGTCATCCTCTTCAAGTTCGGCGACCTGCAGTCGACGATCACCAACGCTGAGAACGCCGGCTCCATACCGCCGGACGTGGCGGCGACACTCGAGGCCGACCTTACGAACGCACGACAGCTCTACCAATCAGGCGCGATCCGGGATGCCATCGAAGCCATGAGGGTCTTCTCCCGCTACGTGAAGGCCAACAGCGGGGAGAACATCCCCGACGTGTGGCGGGCCAACTGCTCGTCCCTCGTCAACGTGGCGGGCCTCCTGCGATCCGGCGCGGACACGTTGAGGTTCAGCCTCGATCGGAAGCTGAGCCGCTGAGGTCACGAGGAAACGCATGCCCGCAAAGCTGACCCTGTATCCGCCGCAACGGGCCGCCCGCTTCGTCATCATCCGGGAAGGAGAGAGCCTGACGGTGGGGCGCGATCCCGGCTGCGCGCTCGTGATCGAGGACCCTCGCGTCTCCAAGCGCCATGCGGAGGTACGCTGGACCGGAGCGAGCTGGGCGATCGAGGACCTCGGGAGCAAGAACGGCACCGCGGTCAACGGCCGCGCCCCCGACGGTATCACCCTCGGGGACGGCGACACGATCAGCTTCGGCGGCCTGCCCGGCCGCTTCGACCGGCTGTCGGCGGCGGAGGCGGCCTCGATAGAGGCGGAGCGGGTGGCGCGGATCGAGACGTCCGCGCGGATCCGCCGCCGCCTGCAGTCGGAGCCGGAGCCCGCCGAGCTGCTGCTGCGCTTCCTGGAGGGGGCCATGGAGCTGACGCGGACGGACCGCGGCTTCGTCCTGCTGCTGTCGCCGACCGGCCGGCTGCGCGCGGAGGTCGCGTCCGGCCTGTCACCGGAGGCGGTGCGCGACGAGCGCTTCCGCGGCAGCATGGGAGCGGTGCGCCAGGCGGTGGAGAGCCGGGGGCCGGTGGTGCTCGCCGACGTCCGCGCCGATCCGCGCCTCGGCCGGCGTCCCAGCGTGGTCTCGCTCGGCATCGCGGCGCTGGCCTGCGTCCCGATCCGTCATGAGGGCCGCGTCCTCGGCGTGATCTACGTGGACAGCCGCAAGCTCGGCCCCGCCCTCACGGAGCTGGAGCTGCAGACGCTGGAGAGCATGGCCGACCAGATGGGCGCGATCCTGGCGGGATCGATGGCGGACAAGCTGAGCCACAACTATCCGCCCGCCCCCGACGGCCTCGTCGCGCAGCTCCAGGAGCGCATCGAAGAGCTGATACCCGCGCCACCATGAAGATGCGGCTGGTCAAGGACGGATGGCGTCCGCCGAGTCCCCTGCCCTCGGACACCGCGACGAGCGCCGACCTCGACCACCGCCTGACGCCGGGCACGCTGGTGGCCGGCCGCTACCGCATCGTGGCCCAGATCGGCCTCGGCGGCATGGGCGTCGTCTACAAGGCCCGCGACCAGGAGCTGGACCTCGACGTCGCGCTCAAGGTCCTGCGCCCGGATCTCGGCACGGACCCGGAGTGGGTCGCGCGCTTCCGCCGCGAGTTGATCCTCGCGCGCGAGATCACGCACAAGAACGTGGTGCGCATCCACGACATCGGCGAGAGCGGCGGGCTGCGCTTCCTCACGATGCGCCTCGTGGAGGGCCGGTCCCTCCTCGACGTGCTCGAGAAGGACGGCCGGCTGCCGGTCGAGCGCGCGCTCCTGATCTTCCGGCAGGTGGCCGAGGCGGTCCAGCAGGCCCACGACGTGGGCATCATCCATCGTGACCTGAAGCCCGGCAACGTGCTGCTTTCCGGGGACGACACGGCCTACATCACCGACTTCGGCGTCGCCCGCTCGCTCGACCGCGACGGTATGACGCGGACGGGCGCCGTCGTCGGGACCCTCGAGTACCTCTCTCCCGAGCAGGTCGCCGGCGACCCGGCCGACGCGCGCAGCGATATCTACGCGCTCGGACTGCTCCTCTTCGAGATGCTGACCGGCGAGCTGCCGTTCCGCAGCGCGTCCCGGGCCGAGACCCTGGCCCAGCGTGTCGCGGGGCGTGCCCGCGACATCGCCGACACGGGCGTCTCGGTGCCGCCCCACGTACGGCGGCTGGTGCGCCGCTGCCTCGAGCGCTTGCCCGCCCGCCGGTACGCCGGCGTGCGGGAGCTGCTGGCCGACCTCGACGGCCGCCGCGCCGGGGTGCTGGACCGCGTGCCGCGCGCGGCCGCGCTCGGCCGATCCGTGCTCGTGCCGGCCGTGCTGGGGGTCCTTGCGTTCGGCGCCGTGGCCGGGATCGCGTACCGCCACCGCGGGCCGCCGGGCCCGGGCCGCGCGCCGGCCGCGGCGGCGATCGCGCCGACCTCCGTGGCGGTCCTGCCCCTCGCCGACGAGACCGGCGATCCCGCGCTGAAATGGACGTCCACCGGTGTCGCCGAGATGCTGGCCGGCCACCTGGCCGAGGTCCCGGAGCTGCGCGTGGTGGAGTCGTCGCGCGTGCTCGGAACGCTGCGCGACCTGAAGATGGCGGCTCCCCCCGCCGACGACACGGGGCTGCGCCGTCTGGCCGAGCTGTTCGACGTGCGGCGCCTCGTCACCGGCACCGTCCGCCGGGCCGGTCCCGCGCTGCGGGTCGACCTCCGGCTCCTCTCGGTCGAGGGCGCCGGGTCCCTCGATGCCCGCACGGTCTTCGCGGAGGCGCCGGACACGGGCGGCCTCTTCCGCCTCGTGAGCGACCTCGGTGAGAGGCTCCACGCCGAGCTGGGCGCGCCTGCCACCGCGGCCGCCCTCGCCCCCGAGCCCCAGACGGCCTCGCTCGCCGCGGCCGCCGCCTACCGCGAGGGCCGGCAACGCCTGCTCGTGGGCGACACCGTCGAGGCCGCCCCCGCCTTCGAGCGCGCGGTCGCCGCGGATCCCCGCTACGCCGCCGCGCTGCTCGGCCTGGGCGAGGCGTACCAGGCCCTCGGCTACCACGACAAGGCGGTGGCCGCCGTCGAGAAGGCGGCGGCCACGCTCGCTTCGACGCAGACCCGTCTGGCGTGGCGCGTACGCGCGCGGCTGGCGCTGCTCCGGGGCGATCCCGCCGGAGCCGAGAAGGTGTACGCGGAGCTGGCGCAGCGCTACCCGAACGACACCGCGGCCCTGTTCGATCTGGCCTCGGCGCAGTCGAGCCAGGGCGCGGCCAAGAAGGCGGTGGCGACGCTCCAGCGGCTGACGGCGCTCGACAAGGGCGACGCCCGGGCCTGGTACCTGCTCGGCAGGAGCATGATCCAGGCCGGCGACGCCCGCCCCGCGGTGACCGATCCGCTCGTGCACGCGCTGGCGCTGATGACGCAGATCGGGAACGAGCAGGGACAGGGGGACGTGCTGCACGCGATGGGCGTGGCCCACCAGCGGCTGGGCGAGTATGCGCCCGCGATCGCGAAGTACGGCGACGCCGCCGCGATCCGGCAGGCCATCGGCGACAAGCGCGGCACCGCGGTCAGCCTCAAGAACCGCGGCAGCGTCCGCATCCTCATGGGCGAGTTCGCGGAGGCCGAGCCCGACCTGCAGCGGGCGCGCGAGATCTACGCGAAGATCGGCGACCGCAAGGGGCTCGCCGACGTGGCCAGCGACATCGGCGCGCTCCACGAGGGCCGCGGCGAGTACGCGCGGGCGCGGCAGGCGTACCAGGAGTCGCTCCGCATCCGGCGCGACCTGGGCGACGAGCAGCAGATCGCCCAGGGCCTCGACAACGTCGGCTACGTGTTCTTCCTCGAAGGCGAGCGCGACAACGCGCTCGCGTACTGGCGGCAGGCGACTTCCTGCAGACCGCCGAGGGCCGCTGGCCGGAGGCGATGAAGTCGTTCCTCGACGCCCTCCAGAAGGCGCGCGAGATCGACGCCGCCCGCTCCGCGGCCGTCTCCCACGGCAACATCGGCCTGCTCAACCAGTACGAGGGCCGCTACTCCGCGGCCCTGTCGGCCTACGACGAGGCGCTGAAGATCCTGGCGGGCCTCGACGACAAGCGCGGCCTCGCCGAGTTCACGATCAAGCAGGCGGCGGCGCTGACGGAGCTGGGCCGCCAGGACGAGGCGAAGGCCAAGCTCGATCAAGCGGGGCCGTGGGTGCGCGAGACCCGCAACAACGAGCAGGCGTCGGACTACCAGGCCGTCCTCGGCGACTGGCAGCTCGCCCAGGGCGAGCCCGAGGCGGCGCGCCGCGCGTGGGGGCGCTCCGTCGAGCTGGCCACCGCCAGCGGCAGCCCCACGGCGGTCCTGCGGGCGAAGATCGCGCGCGGCGCCGGCCTCGTCTCGATCGGCGGGGCGGCGGCCGCCGCTCCCGACCTGGGCGCGATCGCGGCCAGAGCGGATGCGCTCGGCGACACGCTGCTCCGCATCCGCGCGTCGGAGGCGCTCGCGCGCGCCGAGCTGGGCCGCGCGCGGCTGCGCGCGGCTGACGAGGCGGCGCGGCAGGCCCTGCAGCTCGCCGACCAGAGCGGCTGGGACGCGGGCCTCTACCGCCTGCACAGCCTCGTGGGCCGGATCCAGGAGAAGAAGGGCGACGTGGCCGGCGCCGCGGCCGCGTTCGCGGAGAGCGCGGTCGCGATCGCGCGTCTGCGCGAACGGATGGGCGCCGATCTGCGCTCGTCCTTCGACCACCTCGCGTCCGTGCGCGAGGTCGAGGGCTGGCGCGCCGGCCATCCCGCCGTGGCCGTTCGGTGACTGCATTGTGAAGGTTCCTATACGTTTTACGTTCAGTCCAGCCGCTTCGAGACCTCGCACCTGCGGCCAGGCGCGGGGGGCGCAAGGAATCGTCGAGAAGCCCTTGACCGCATCCGGAAGCGGGGGCTACGCTCGATCCTGGACTTTCGTTACCCGTTCACGGATCGGCTTCTCGCAGTGGCCAACAAGGATGTGAAGCGCTCGAGCCGTCCCGGACACGTTCCCGCGGCCGCTTCCCTCCGAGCCCGCGCACATCCAAAGGAGCCCGACGCATGACGACCGAGATCCGGTCGCACGCCGAGGCGCGGCCCAGCCGCGCGGACGCCACCGCGGCCCTGCTGCGCGAGCTGGTCGCCCACCTCCGCAAGAACCGCACGCAGCTCCGCGAGGAGTGGGCGCGGCGCATCACCGAGTCCAAGCTCCTCACCGCGATGACGCGGGAGGAGATCTTCGCCGAGGCGACCTCCGTCTACGACAACTACGTCGAGGTGCTCGAGACGGGAAGCGTCGAGGCGCTGCAGGCCTACGCCCGCAACCTCTCGGAGCGCATCATCCCCCGGGGCGTGGAGACGCACGAGGTCCTGGGCATCGTGCTGCTGCTGCGCGACGTGCTCGCCCGGTCCCTCTTCAAGAAGTACCAGGCGGACTTCGCCCTGCTGAACTCCGTGCTCGACGCCTACGAGCCGGCGGCCAACCGCATCGCCAACACGGTGGCCGTGGGCTTCGTCCAGGAGCGCGAGCGCATCATCCGCCAGCAGCAGGAGGCGATCCGCGAGCTGTCGACGCCGGTGCTGCAGGTCCGCGACCGCCTGCTCATCCTGCCCATCATCGGCGTCATCGACTCGCTGCGGGCCCGCCAGCTCACCGAGCAGCTCCTCCGCGGCATCCGCGCCAACCGCGCCAAGGTGGTGGTGGTGGACATCACCGGCGTGCCCTCCGTGGACGCCACCGTGGCCAACCACCTCGTGCAGACGGTGGACGCCTCGCGCCTCATGGGGGCCAACGTCATCGTCACCGGCCTGTCCTCCGAGATCGCGCAGACCCTCGTCACCATCGGCGTCGACCTGAGCAAGATCAACGCCGTGGGCGACCTCCAGGGCGGCATCGAGGAGGCCGAGCGCATGCTGGGCTACGCGGTCACCATGCCCGAGCCGCCGCCCCCGGAGGTGAAGGCCTAGGAACCCATGCGCGTCCCGATCCTCAAGCAGAGCCAGTACGTGATCGCCTCCATCCAGTCCGCGCTCAGCGACGAGGAGCTGCTCCAGCTCCGCGACGACCTCGCCCACGACGTCGGCAAGTACCGGTCCCGCGGCGTCATCATCGACGTGACCGTGCTCGACGTCATGGACTCGTTCGCCGTGCGCACGCTGCGCGCCATCGCGCACATGATCCGGCTGCGCGGGGCGGCGACGGTCATCGTCGGGATCCAGCCCGACGTGGCCTTCGCGATGGTGCAGCTCGGCCTCACGCTGGAGGGCATCCCGACCGCCCTCGACCTCGAGGAAGGCCTGGCCTGCCTGAACCACAAGGTGAGCGGTGCGCGCCATGTCCAGTAACCCCCGGCGCGACCCGCGGCGCACCGCCGAGAGCGTGGTCCCCATCAGCTCGTCGGCCGACATCGTGACCGCGCGCCAGCGCGGGCGCGCGCTGGCCGCGGCGCTGGGGTTCGCGGGGAGCGACCTCACCGTGATCGCCACCGCCATCTCGGAGCTGGCCCGCAACATCATCGAGTACGCCGCCACCGGCGAGATCGTCCTGAGCCAGGACGACGCCGATGGCCGGCCGGGGATCGTCATCGTCGCCCGCGACGAGGGACCGGGGATCCCCGACCTCTCGCGGGCGTTGAGCGCCGGCTACTCCACCGGGCTCGGCCTCGGCCTCGGCCTGCCCGGCGTGCGCCGCCTGATGGACGACTTCGAGATCACGAGCGACCCCGGCCGCGGCACGACCGTGTCCGTGCGCAAGTGGCTTCCGTGAACGCCACCGCCTTCGACGAGCTGGCCAGCCAGTACCCCATCGTCCTGCACGAGTACTGCCGCGACGGCGGCGAGCCGGCGCTGCTGCGCGCCTACCAGATCGGCCGCCACGCCGCGGCCATCGGCGTGGGCGTGCTGGAGATGGCCGCCCTCCACGAGGAGGCGCTGCTGTCGGCGCTGCTGGCCACGGCCGCCGTCGAGGACGGTACCCACCTCTTCAAGCGGGCCTCGGAGTTCTTCGCGGAGTGCCTGGCGCCCTTCGAGCTGACGCGGCGCGGCTTCCAGGAGGCGCACGCCGCGATGCGCGACCTCAACCGGGGGCTGGAGCGGCGCCTCAGCGCCGCCCTCCAGGACTTCGAGAGCGCGCAGGACGAGCTGATCGAGCAGAAGCGGATGGAGAAGCAGAAGAACGACTTCATCGCCGTCATGAGCCACGAGGTGCGCACGCCGCTCACCTCGATCCACGGCGCGCTGAACCTGCTCAAGAGCGGCCTGGGGGGCGACCTCAACCCCCAGGGCCAGCGGCTGCTTGACGCCGCCTACCGAAACAGCCAGCGCCTGGTGCGGCTCGTCAACGATCTGTTGGACCTGCAGCGCATGGAATCGGGCACGATGACGTTCAACCTGCGCCCGGTCGACCTGCACTCGCTCCTGGAGCAGGCGGTCGAGTCCAGCCAGGCGCACGCCGGCCAGCTCGGGATCAAGATGGTGCTGGAGGGCGCCCCCGCGGGAGCCCGGGTCCGCGTCGACGCCGACCGGATGATGCAGGTGATGACGAACCTCCTCTCCAACGCCGCCAAGTTCTCCCCCCCGGGCGAGACGGTGCTCGTGGGGGCGTGCCGCCACGACACCGGCGTGCGGGTGGAGATCACCGACCGCGGCCCCGGCGTCCCCCCGGAGTTCCACGGGCGCATCTTCCAGAAGTTCGCCCAGGCGGCCTCCGACCGCGGAGGCTCGGGCCTCGGTCTCAGCATCACCAAGGCCATCGTGGAGCACATGAGCGGGCACGTCGGCTTCCAGAGCGAGCCGGGGCGGACGACCTTCTACTTCGACCTTCCCGAGTGGAGGCGGAACGTCTCCCGGGAGAAGGCTGCGGGGAACATGTGGCCCGCCGAACGCTGAAGCGCATCCTGCTGGTGGAGGACGACCCCGACATCCAGACGGTGACGTCGATGGCGCTCGGGAGCTTCGGCGGCTACACGGTGCGCGTGTGCGGCTCGGCCGAGGAGGCCATCGCGTCGGCCTCCGAGTTCCTTCCCGACCTGATCCTGCTCGACGTCATGATGCCCGGGATGGACGGCCTCGACACGCTGCGGGCGCTCCGCGACGTGCCGGCCACCGCGGCCACGCCGGTGATCTTCCTGACCGCGCGCGTGCAGCCCGCCGACGTCGCGAAGTACAACGAGCTCGACTCCCTCGCCGTCATCCGCAAGCCGTTCGAGCCGACCGCGCTCGTCGACACGATCCACGAGGTATGGGCCCGGTACTGTGGCGAGGCTCACTGAGGCGCAGCGGGCGCAGCTCGAGGCGCTGCGCCAGTCCTATCGCGCGGAGCTGCCCGCCAAGCTCCAGCTCATCGGCGGCGCCGCCGAGACCCTGAACGCGGGCGGCTGGGAGAAGGCGCACCTGATGGCCTTCTACGAGCTGGTCCACAAGCTGGCGGGCTCCGCCGCCATCTACGGCTTCGGCGCCATCAGCCGCGCCGCGGGCGAGATCGAATCGTGGACGCTGGCCGCGCTCGACGGCCGCCTTCCCGAGGACCGGCGCCTCGAGCTCTCCGCGCTCATCGGCGCGCTGCGCGAGGCCTTCGCCGCCCGCGAGCCGGATCCCCTCACCAGGCGCCGCTCCGCGAGCCGTTGAAGTAGCGGCGGCGGCGGTGCCGGGCCACGAGGGCCCGGTCCTTGAAGAACGGGATCAGCAGCGCGCCGGCGACGAAGCCGCCGACGTGGGCCCAGAACGCCACGCCGCCCGGCGCATTGCCTCCGACCGAAGGCAGCCCGCCCACGAGCTGGATCAGGAACCAGTAGCCCAGCATCACGTAGGCCGGCAGCGCGACCCTCGTGATGAGGATGCCCAGGAAGACGAGCGTGTGCACCCGGACGAGCGGATACAGGACGATGTAGGCGCCCATGACCCCGCTGATCGCGCCCGAGGCGCCCACCATCGGCAGCGCCGAGCCCGGGCTGGCCAGGATCTGGGCCGCGGCCGCGGCCAGGCCCGTGACGAGGTAGAAGACCGCGAAGCGGAGGTGGCCCATCGCGTCCTCGACGTTGTCGCCGAACACGTAGAGGAACCACATGTTGCCCAGCAGGTGGAACCAGCTCCCGTGGAGGAACATCGACGTGAAGGGCGCGAACCATGTCGGTGAGGCGCCGAGGACGCAGGCCGCGCTGTCGCTGATGCGGATCGCCGTGCCCGGCCGCGCGCGCCCGAGGAACTCGGCGGGGATGAGGCCGAGCTGGCACACCGACTGCGACAGCGCCGGCTCCGTGCCGAACCCCTGCACGAAGACCCAGGCCGCGACGTTGAGGATGATCAGGGCGATGGTGACGATGGGGGCGAGGACGGTCGTGTTCTCATCCTTGTAGGGAAACATTCGTCCTCACCCCGGACCTTCATCCTACGTTCCCTTGGTGAAGTCGCACAACGCCTTGTTCGCGGCAGCCTCGCGCGGGCAGGCGAGGAGGCGGCCCGAGCGCGCGGGGCGGCGCGGCGGTTCATCCGCAAGCGGTCAGAACTGGAACTTCAACGCGAACTGGAGCTGACGGGGCGACGTCCCCATCGCCAGGCCCGTGACGACGCCGGCGCCGGCCTGTCCGATGATCGCCCCCGGGATGCCCCAGTTGATGTGGTTGAAGACGTTGAACGCGTCGAAACGGAACTGGACCGTGCGGCTGTCCCGGCTCCCGAACGGGAAGTTCTTGGGTCGTTGGCTCCCGACTTCGACGTCATGTTGACGATGCCGCCCACGACCCCGCCGTACTCCGCCTTGTCGTTGTGCGACTGCACCTTGAACTCGTCGGTCAGGTCCACGATCGGCAGGAAGCCGTACACCGGGCCCCGCAGGTCGGTGTTGATGATCCCGTCCAGGAAGTAGAGCGTCGACCGGTTCTCCTGGCCGTGGAGCGACGGCTTCGCGAAGGCGGAGCCGGGGATCGCGGAGATCCCGGCGTCCTGGAAGCCGACGCTGGATCCCTGGGCGGTCGAGACCGGCGTCGCCCCGGGCGTGAGCGTCAGGAGCTGGGTGAAGTTCCTCCCGTTCAGCGGAAGGTCGCGCACCGCCCTTTCCGTGATGACAGTGCCCAGCTCGCTCGACGATTGCTGGAGCATCTCGGCCTCGCCCTTCACCTCCACCGTCTCCGACACCGTCCCGAGCGCGAGCTTCATGGGCTGGGTGACGGTCTGGTTGACCCCGACGTCGAAGGGCGCCGTCTGCACCTTCTTGAAGCCCTCCAGCTCCACCGCGAGCACGTAGGCGGCCGGCTTGACGTTGACGAAGACGTAACGGCCGCGCGGGTTCGTGACCGCCTGGCTGCCGACCTGCGTCGCCCGGTTCACGAGCCTGACGCTCGCTGCCGGCACGACGGAGCCGGTCTCGTCGGTCACGACCCCGTTGACCTCTCCCGTGGCCGATTGGCCCCACGACCGCGAGGCGGGCACCGCCGGCGCGGCCAACAGCACGAGGACGGCGGTCCTCATCGAGAGCATGGAACTTCTCCTCTGGTCAGAAGCTGAAGCGAACGGACCCCTGCATGATCCGCGGGTTGCGCGCCGCGTTGGCCTTGCCGAAGTTGGCGTTCACCTGGTTGCCGGCCGGGTCGAACCGCGCGGTGTTGTCGATGCCGGGATAGCCCGTGATGCCGTAGGCGGCCCCGAATTGGGTGTGGTTCAGCACGTTGTACATCTCCCAGCGGAACTGCAGCCGCCGCCGGCCCCCGCCGAGAGGAAAGTTCTTGAAGAACGAAAGGTTCCAGTTGTTGATCCCCGGCATGCGGAAGATGTAGCGCGGCTCGTCGCCGTACTCCCCGCGCGCGGGCCGGGCAAAGGCGCCGGGGTTCAGCCAGCTCCCCGGCG
>WNGG01006110.1_pt1 | contig 14413 bp, 10 predicted proteins | sample 5400661 | NCBI WGS metagenome assembly WNGG01 (sample SAMN13153372, study PRJNA577476) | soil metagenome | isolation source: 100 cm soil or saprolite under Garry oak tree replicate 1 | place: USA:California | collected 2016-06-15
GACATCCCCCCTCAGTTCCAGAGGAAGGCGCCGCTTGGACTTCCCGAGCTCACCGAGCCGCAGGTCGTCCGGCACTACACGCATCTCGCGGAGCTCAACTACTCCGTCGATGGCGGCATGTACCCGCTCGGCTCGTGCACGATGAAGTACAACCCGAAGGTTAACGACCGCGCGGCCTCGCTGTTCGCGGATCTGCATCCGCGTCAGTCGTACCGAACGACGCAGGGTGTGCTCGCGCTCGCCTACGAGCTCGAGCAGATGCTCGTGAAGATCACCGGCATGGACTTCGTCACGTTGCAGCCGGCCGCTGGTGCACAGTCTGAGTTCACCGCGCTCTTGATGTTCAAGGCGTATCACGCGAAGCGCGGCGACGCGAAGCAGCGTCGTCGGATCATCGTGCCCGACTCGGCCCACGGGACGAACCCGGCGTCGGCAGCCATGTGCGGCTACCAGGTGGCGACGGTGAAGAGCGACGCACGCGGGAACGTCGACCTCGAGGCGCTCAAGGCGGCGCTTGGGCCGGACGTCGCCGGGTTCATGCTCACGAACCCGAACACGCTCGGCCTCTTCGAGGAGCGCGTGCGCGAGGTGTGCGCCGCCGTCCATGACGCGGGCGGCCTCGTGTATGGCGACGGCGCGAACATGAACGCGCTGCTCGGCGTCGCGCGACCGGGTGACCTCGGGTTCGATTGCGTCCACATCAACGTCCACAAGACGTTCTCGACGCCGCACGGGGCCGGTGGCCCGGGCGCCGGACCGCTCTGCGTGAAGATGCATTTGCGTCCGTTCCTGCCAAAGCCGTGGATCGTCCGCGAGAGCGACGGGACGTACCACTACGACACCGCGCGCGAGGACCGCGAGCCCGAGTCGATCGGCGACTCGATCGGCTCCGTAAAGCAGCGTCTCGGGAACTTCGGCGTTCTCGCGCGCGCCTACACCTACATCAAGACGCTCGGTGACGAGGGCCTGACCGAGACCGGCAGGGACGCGGTCCTCGCCGCGAATTACCTGCTTGCTCTCGTGCGAGAGAAGTACGACGTCGCGTACGACCGGACGCCGATGCACGAATTCGTGCTCTCGGCGGCAAAGCAGAAGAAACAGGGTGCGACCGCCCTCGACCTGTCGAAGGCGCTCCTTGACGAGGGCTTCCACTCGCCGACCGTGTACTTCCCGCTGATCGTGCCCGAGGCGCTCATGATCGAGCCGACCGAGACCGAGCCGAAGGAGACTCTCGATGCATTCGCTGCCGCGCTGAACCGTCTCGCCGACCGCGCGGCGAGCGATCCCACCTCGGTGCACGACGCGCCGAAGAACACACCGCTTCGGCGTTTGGACGAGGTGACCGCCGCGCGGAGCCCGAAGCTCAAGTGGCAGCGACCGACCTAGTCCGCGCCTCGACTCGCGTCGCAATGGTCTGGCCAGACGTCGCGATCGTTAGGCGCGATGTTGCCGATCTTCGCGCATTGCCTTCCCCCGATTCGGAGCTCGTCGACCAGGCGCACTACGGCGAGAACGTCGAGGTCCTCGGCGAGAGTGCGGACTGGCGATACGTGCAGGGCGCCGATCACTACTTCGGCTGGGCTCGTCTTGACGACTTGGCCGTTCTCACCGGTTTCGCCGAGAGATACGTGGTCGCGGTCCTTCTCGCGGACGTTCGGGACGCGCCCCGCGGTGATGCGGAAGTGATCGCGCGTCTGCCGGCTGGGACGAGCGTGCCGCCGATAGTTGCGAGCGAGGAGCAGCCCGATGGCACGCATCGGCCAGTTCCTTATCCGCATCCGAACGGCTGGCGCGAAACTCACCTCGGACCGGGATGGCTCACCGGGTATCTGGCCTCGCCCGATCTGGTCGACGTCCGAGGGCTCCCGCACCGCTACCCGACCGCCGATGACTACCTCAAAACCGCGGAATCGTTCATGGGCGTTCCTTACTTGTGGGGCGGTACGACGGCACTAGGCCTGGACTGTTCTGGACTCGTCCAGCAGGTGTACCGTTTGAACGGGGTGGCCCTGCCGCGGGACGCGGATCAGCAGGCCATGCTCGGCCGAAGGGTGGAAAAGGCGCGAGCAGGTGACCTCATGTTCTTCGGGGACCGGAGCGTGACCCACGTCGCGCTCGCCACCAGCTCGACCGAGTTCATTCACGCACCCATGCAAGGTGGCGTGGTCGAGCACAGCCGGCTTGGCGGCGATCGCAAGCTTCTCGGGATCCGCCGCTACCTTCCGGACGTTTCCACAGAATGAAGCTCGATGCCCGGCGGGACCCCGCCGCCGGGGATTCTCGCACCGACCATGATCTCGTTTACGCAGCGCGCGACGGCGACACCATCGCGTTCGACGCGCTCTTCTATCGGTACCGCGACGGGATCTTCCGCCTCGGGCTCGCGATCACGAAGGATCCCTCCGCCGCGGAAGAGATCGTCGTCGATACGTTCGCCCGGGCACACCGCGCGCTCGCCCGTCTCGAGCCGGACGCGTCGCTGCGTCCCTGGCTGTATCGGGTGGCGGTCAACCTTTCGTACAACCGCCGCCCGCGTAAGGGCCTCGTCCTTTCCTCTCTGGACGACGCCGTCGACGAGGCGCTCGCGAACGAGGACGGCTCGCCCTCTCACGTCGCCGAGCAGGCCGAGCTCCGCAGGTTCGTCCTCGGGGCGGTCGACGAGCTCGGACCCAAGCACCGACTCGTGGTCGTGCTGCACTACCTGAACGGCCTGAACCTGACGGAGATCGCGGAAGTCGTCGAGTGTCCGGTCGGGACGGTGAAATCCCGTTTGCACTACGCGCTCCGCCGTCTCCGAACGCATCTTGCGGCACACCCGGAGCTGGGCATCGAACCAAGCCGCCCGCTCATCGCTACTGGACTTAGGGCACCGAAGCGGATCACGGCACCTGTGCCAAACGAGGGCGAATGAAACTCTTCTCACGCGGATGCGAATCCCGTCAAGCGGCGTACCTGGCCGGCGCCGACCGGCTCGGCGCGCGCGAGCGGATCGCCCTCGAGGCGCACGCCGCATCGTGCGGCGAATGCGCGGACGCGCTCCGGAACATCCGACCCGTCGACGTCGCGCTTCGCGGCGCCTTCGCGCCGCTTCGCGAGCGCCGGACCATGATCGCGCCCGGCCGCGTACGCCTCGCGGTCGGTCCGAGGAGTGTCGCGGCAACGAACCCCTGGCTTCGCGCACCGCGCTTCTTCGGTCGCCTCGCCGAGATTTCGGTCATGGTCGGCGTGACGCTCTTCGCGGTCGGAAGCTCCCTGGATCCGTTGACACGCCCGGCGCCCTCGAGCACGGCGACGCACTCGGTGGTCCAGGACTATTTCCGCGCGCAGCCTCCTCTGGGCGAGATCGATTACGTGCGTTGGCTCAGACTCCTCAAGGTCGATGCTTCCTCGGCCGTTTCGGACCCGATGCGTCTTCCAATGGGTGGCCGTTTCGACTACGACCCGGTCGAATTCGCCCAGGGACCGGGCGCCTCTCCGCGCTGATCTGAACCCGCGCGGCGCCATATCGCTCGCCCTCGTGGTCGTCGTTGGCCTCATCACCGCGTGCTCCACGGCTCCTCCAACGCGTCGCGACGTGGTGATCGGTCTCGTCGGCGAGCCGCGCACGGTCTTCGACGACGATCCATCCGCGCGCTTCATCGCCTCCGCCGTCACCGAAACGCTCGTCCGGCGCGATGCGCACGACGAGCTCATCTCGCGACTGGCCGAGTCCGTACCGACCCTCGAGAACGGTGATCTTCGCGTCGTGACCGACGACCCCGATGCACCCGACGGCCGCCTCGTCGCGACGTTCCGGCTGCGTGATGCGGAATGGCAAGACGGCGTGCCGATCACGGCGGCGGATGTCCGATTCGCCTGGCAACAGGATCAGGCCGCGACGCCTGGCACGGTGGCGCGCTGGACCGCGGATCGGATCTCCGACGTTCAGGTCCTCGGGGTACGCGACGTCCGTGTCCTGTACCGGAACGGCGAGCGCTGGGACGATTACGCGCTCGGCCCACATGTCATGCCTAGCCACCGCCTGGCGCAGGCGACCACGGAACAGCGCGCGGCGTACGGACGAGAGCCGGTCCACGCGGGACCTTTCGCGATCGCCGCTTGGCTTCCTGGGAGCATGACGCTCTCCGCATACCCCGGCTACGTCCTCGGAACGCCGAAGCTCGGCCGGCTCGAGATCCAGTTCTTCCCGACCCGAGCTGCCGCGCTCCAGGCCCTTTTGCGCGGCGATATCGACCTCGCGCCCTGGCCCGTGCTTGAGGCCGATCTTGCAAAAACCCTTGACCGCTTCGCCGATGGCACGCATCTGCTCGCTCATTACGTCCCCACCGAGACGGGGACCTTGCTCCGGTTCGGGTCGGACCCGAAACGTTTTGGGGATCCGCTCGTGAGGGAGGCGATCGAGCTCACCGTCGACCGCCAGTCGATCGTGGACGACGTGTTCGTGGGTCGCGCGCGCGTCCCGCGAACGTACCTCCTTCCGCCCCAGTGGGCGGCGGAAGAGGACGTGCCTGCCGCGCGGCCAGACCGCGATCGGGCGCGAGCGCTCCTGACGGAAGCGGGATTCACCAAAGGAGAGTTCGGGATCGCCGAACGCGGGGGCGAACGCATGACCGCGACCCTCGACGTCGCCGCGGGGTCGCCGGCGCGTACCGACGTCGCGAGACGGGTCGCAGGCGACCTCGCCGTCATCGGGATCGCCGTCGACGTCCGTGAACGCGCGCTGCCGGACCTCCTGAACGAGGTGCGCAGCGGCCACTTCGATCTCGCGCTCACGACGGAGGAGGCGGCCGATCCACAGCTTGCTTCGGAGCGATGGGCCGGTCTGGTCGACCCCTGGTTCGATGTTCTCGCGGGACTCGCCGCGCAGGCTCCCGACCGCTCGGAGAAACGCGCGGTCTACGCCGAGATGGAACGCATTTGGACCGCGGCCCTTCCCGCGCTGCCGCTTTATCAGGAGTTACGGGTCGACGTGGCACCCCAGAGTCTCGCCGGGATTCAGCCCACTCCGTCCGGTTCGGCCCTCTCGTGGAACGTCTACGAGTGGAGTTTTTCGGTCCGCTGAACCGCGGCGGGCTGGCGACGGTACTGACAATGGCCCAGAATCGCGCCATACCCCAATAAAAAAGGAGAGGGAGGCGGAATTTTGACCCAAACCCGCAATCGCATCTGGCCGCTCTTATCGCTCATGACGCTACTGGCATTGGTCGTCGGCGCCTGCACGCAGACGGGCGGCGGACCCAACGCCAGCGGCGGAGGAGATCAGGCGGACCCCAACGGCGAGCTCACCAGCAACATGGGCGCGGAGCCCGACACCATCGACCCCCAGGTCGAATCCTTCGTACAAGAGATCGGCGTGACCATGAGGGTCTTCGAGCCGCTCATGACCGCGGATGTCAAGACCGGCAAGGTGATCCCGGCCGCGGCAAAGGACCAGCCGAAGATCAGCTCTGACGGCAAGACCTACACGTACACCCTTCGCGACGGGCTCAAGTACTCGGACGGCAAGGCCATCACCCCCAACGACTTCAAGTACGGATGGCAGCGTCTGTGCGATCCGGCTACCGCGGGTGACTATGCCTTCACCGGCTACATCGTTGCTGGCTGCGAAGCCTGGAACAGCATGGACCCGAAGAAGGACGACCCCGCCAAGATCGCGGCCGCGAAGACAACGTTCCTGAACAGCATCAAGGTCAGCGGCAACGACATCTCCTTCACACTCACCGACCCGGCGCCTTACTTCAACGCGATCGCGAGCATCTGGGTCGGGGCGCCCGCCCGCGAGGACATGGTCACCAAGGGCGGCGACAAGTGGACGGAGCCTTCGACCTTCATCGGCAACGGTCCGTTCATCCTGAGCGAGTGGAAGCACAACGAGAAGATGGTCTTCACTCGTAACCCGAATTACCGCAACCCGGCGAAGCTCGCGAAGTGGACGCAAGTGATGATCAACGAAGGCGCCGTAGCCTTCGCTGCCTATCGGAACAGCGAGCTGGACGTCTTCGGTGTCGCAGCGGAAGACCTCCGCACCATCGACGGCGACGCCACACTGAAGAGCCAGGTGGCTGAGGGCCCGCAGGGCTGCAGCTACTACATGGGCTTCAACACGACGAAGGCGCCGTTCGACGACAAGAACGTACGCATCGCCTTCGCGAAGTCATTCGACCGTGCCGCGTACATCACCGACGTCCAGAAGATCGGCAAGCCGTCGACCTCGTTCATTTCGGAAGGCCTGCCCGGCTTCGACGGAAGCGACACCTTCCAAAAGTTCGACGTGACCGCGGCGAAGGCCGCGCTCGCCCAGGCGACCCCGGCGGCGCAGGCCGCGCTGTCGGCTGTCAAGCTGACGTACAACTCGAACGCTCGAAACAAGACCCGTCTCGAGTGGTTCCAGAACCAGTGGAAAACGAACCTCGGCGTCAACATCACGCTCGACCCCGTGGAGTCGACGACGTACACGCAGCTTTTGAAGAAGGCTGACTCCACGCCACAGTCCTATTTCATCGGCTGGTGCCCTGACTACTACGACCAGCAGGACTGGCTGACGACCGTGTTCGACTCGAAGTCGACGATCTCGCACACCGCTTGGAAGAACAGCCAGTTCGACCAACTGGTCGAGAGTGCCGACAAGGAGCCAGACACGAAGAAGCGTGACGACATGTACCTGCAGGCGTCGAAGATCCTGTCGCAGGACGCGCCTGTCGCGTTCGTCTACTACGGGACCACCAAGCTCCTGGTGAAGCCGTACGTGAAGAACTACTACATCACAGCTCTCGGTTTCGAGGTCGCGGCGTTCACGGACGTCTTCGTGACGAAGAAGACCTAGCGGTTACCTCGGTCTCACACACCAGAGGGGCCGGCGAAAGCCGGCCCCTTCTGTTTACGGCGACACAGTTGAAAAGTTGCGCGTTATACACTCGGTCCTAGCAGTGCTCAGATACGTCATCCGCCGACTCCTATTAATCATCCCGACGATGTTCTTCGTCGCCCTGATCACCTTCAGCCTCGCCCACCTTGCGCCCGGAAATCCCTTCGACAAGAACCCCAACCGCCCGATGCCCCAGGAGACGATCGACAGGATCAGCCGCTACTACGGTGTCGATCAGCCGATCCCCGTCCAGTTCATCACTTACTTGGGAAACATCCTGCACGGCGACCTCGGCATCAGCTTTACCAGACGGACACCGGTCGTCGACGTCATCGGGCAGGGCATCGGCACCACGTTCCAGCTCGGCATCGGCGCCCTCGTCTTCGCGCTCGCCTTTTCGATCCCGCTCGGGATCGTCAGCGCGTTGAAGCAGAACACCATGATCGACTACCTGAGCATGCTCGTCGCGACGATCGGGACGACGATTCCCGGATTCGTCCTCGCCATCTTCCTCATCTACATCTTCGGGGTGAACCTCCATTTGCTGCCCTTCGTGGGCTGGGGAAGCTGGCAACACATGGTCATGCCCATGTTCGTACTTGGACTCGGCGCCGGTGGATTCCTCACCCGGATTACCCGGGCGAGCATGCTCGAGGCCATCCGCCAGGACTATGTCCGGACCGCTCGGAGTAAGGGGCTGCAAGAGCGCGCCGTGATCGTTGGGCATGCTTTGAAAAACGCACTCATCCCCATCGCGACCATCATCGGCCCGGCGACGGCCGGCTTGATCACCGGCTCGTTCATCATCGAGTCGCTGTTCAACGTCCCCGGGATGGGACGGCTCTACGTGATCAGCATTCTCGCCCGGGACTACCCGATCATCATGGGAACCACATTGCTGTACGCCTTCCTCATCATGATCGCCAACCTCACCGTCGACATCGTCTACGGCGTCCTCGATCCGCGGATCAAGGTGGCTTAGTGGCGACGGCGGTCACCGCGCAGGAGAAGCGTGCCGCGGAGCTGAACGTGCTGGCCCGCAAGCAGCGCTCGCTCTGGGGCGACGCGATGTACCGGCTGTTCCGAAACCGTGCCGCCCTGGTGGGCCTCATCGTGATCGCGGTCGCGGCCCTGGTTGCGATCTTCGCTCCGGTGCTCGCACCGTATGGACCCCTCGAGCAGCACGGTAAAGATGGATTGATGGAGCCGATCTGGACCAAGTTCTTCGGCAGCAAGTACACCGACCCCGCCTATCTCCTCGGCTCGGATGAGCTCGGTCGCGACATCCTCAGCCGGCTCATGTACTCGTCACGGGTAAGTCTGATCATCGGCTTCGTGCCGGTCTCGATCGTGCTCGCGATCGGACTCACCGTTGGAATGCTCGCCGGATATGTCGGCGGGGTTCTCGACGACTTCCTCATGCGCGTGACCGACGTCGTCTATGCGTTCCCGGACCTGCTCTTCGTCATCATCATCGTGGCCACGCTGCGCGGCACGGCGCTGGGCGAGGCCTACGACGGACTCCTCGTCATCTTCGTCGGCATCGCCGTCGTGAACTGGGTCGGAGTGGCCCGACTGGTCCGCGGCCAGGTCCTGTCGGTGAAGAATCGTGAGTTCGTTGAAGCGGCCCGGGCGGTCGGAGCCGGGCCGGGCCGGATCATGCGGAAGCACATCTTCCCGAACATCCTCGCGCCGGTCATCGTCACCGTGGCCTTCGCGATACCCGGGGCGATGCTGACCGAGTCCGTGCTCTCGTTCCTGGGCATCGGCATCCGGCCGCCCACCCCCACCTGGGGAGTGATGATCAACGAGGGGTTCATCGTCTTCTCGACGAGCCCGTGGCCGGTGCTCCTTCCCTCGCTCTGCATCTCCATCGTCCTGCTGGCGTTCACGTTCGTCGGCGACGGGCTCCGGGACGCCCTCGACCCGCGGTCGAAGATGTGATGCCGAGCCGTTGATAGACTCCGCGGAACTCAGGCGGGACTAGGGGGAACCGGGTGGCTCAGCAGCTTCTGGAGGTCACTGACCTCCATACGCAGTTCTTCACGCGCGACGGCGTCGTCCGTGCGGTCGACGGTGTGTCGTTCGAGGTCGCGGCGGGCGAAACGCTCGGGATCGTCGGCGAGTCCGGCTGCGGCAAGTCCGTGACCGCTCTCTCGCTCATGCGCCTCATTCCGGTGCCGCCGGGCAAGATCGTGAAGGGCACGATCATGTTCGACGGTGCGGACGTCCTCAAGATGGACGATGACGAGGTCCGCGGGATCCGCGGGAACAACATCGCGATGATCTTCCAGGACCCCATGACGAGCCTCAACCCGGTGCTCACGATCAGCCGTCAGATCTCCGAGGCGCTCGAGCTGCACCTCAAGATGGACAAGAGCGAAGCGCGCAAGCGGACTATCGAGCTGCTCGACCTCGTCGGGATCCCCAGCGCGAAGAAGCGCGTGGACGACTACCCGCACCAGTTCTCCGGAGGCATGCGTCAACGCGTGATGATCGCGATGGCGCTCTCATGCAATCCGAAGCTCATCCTCGCGGACGAGCCGACGACCGCGCTCGACGTGACGATCCAGGCGCAGATCCTGGATCTCTTGAAGAACCTCGCACGGGAGTTCCGTACCGCGTTCATCCTCATCACCCACGACCTCGGCGTCGTCGCGGGCATGACGCAGCGCATCCACGTCATGTACGGCGGCAAGATCGTCGAGAAGGCCGATACAGCAGAGCTCTTCGCCAATCCGAAGATGCCCTACACGTGGGGCCTCCTGCGTTCCATCCCGCGCCTCGACGAGCGGCGCAAGGCGAAGCTCGTCCCGATCGAAGGCCTTCCGCCCGATCTGATCGCGCCGCCGCCGGGTTGCCGCTTCGAGCCGCGCTGCCAGTACCGGCGCGACATCTGCCGTGAGAAGGAACCCGAGCTCGTGCACATCCCGAACTCCAAACCCGACCACGAGGCCCGCTGCTGGGGCACTCAGCAAGGCGGCTGGCTCGTCGACACCGACTGGCATAAGGAAGTCGGCGACACACGCATCATCGAGGAGATCAAGCAGGAAGTCGCGCAGCTTCCGCCCGAGCCCAAGCCCGGCGATGTCCCGCCGCCGCCGGCGATTTAAGAGGTGCAGAGATGGCCGTAACCACACCCACGAAGCCGGCCGATCCGGACTACGTCCGGATCCGCAGCACGGCGACCATCGATAGCGGCAAGAACCTCCTCGACGTCAAGGCGCTGAAGATGCACTTCCCCTTGACGCAGGGGATCATCTTCCAGCGCCAGGTCGGTGCGGTACGCGCGGTCGACGGGATCGACTTCTTCGTCGAGAAGAGTGAAACGCTCGGCCTCGTCGGCGAGTCCGGATGCGGGAAGTCCACAACCGGACGCGCGATCCTGCAGCTGTACAAGCCCACGGCCGGGCAGGTCGTGTTCGACGGTGTGGAGCTCACCAGGCTCGGCGGTGAGCAGATGCGCAAGATGCGACGCCGTATGCAGATGATCTTCCAGGATCCGTACGCATCGCTGAATCCGCGCATGACCGTGGGCAACATCATCGGCGAACCGATCGAGGTCCATAGCCTCGCCAAGGGCAAGGAGAAGACCGAGCGGGTGCAGGAGCTCCTGCGAGTGGTGGGTCTCAACCCGTATTTCACCAACCGCTACCCGCACGAGTTCTCGGGCGGCCAGCGTCAGCGGATCGGGATCGCCCGCGCGCTTGCCGTGGAGCCTGAGTTCATCGTGTGCGACGAGCCGATCTCGGCACTCGACGTGTCCATCCAGGCGCAGGTCATCAACCTCCTCGAGGAGCTCCAGGACCGCTTCAAGCTCACATATCTGTTCATCGCCCACGATCTCTCGGTGGTGCGGCACATCAGCGACCGCGTCGCCGTGATGTACCTGGGAAAGATCGTCGAGCTCGCGGACCGCGTCGACCTCTACGAGCGCCCCCTGCACCCGTACAGCCAGGCGCTGCTCTCGGCGGTGCCGATCCCGGATCCGGCGATCGAGTCAAAGCGCAAGCGGATCATCCTCACGGGCGACGTGCCGTCGCCGGTGAACCCGCCCTCGGGCTGCCGTTTCCACACGCGCTGCTGGAAAGCGCAGCAGATCTGCTCGGAGGTCGACCCCGAGTTCATCGAGCACGAGACGCGCCACTGGGCCGCGTGTCACTTCCCGGGTGCGTGATCAGGGGTTGATCGCGATGCGGCCCCAGTGGAAGCGCACGACGGCCGGGTCGCCGAGGTACGTCCAGCTCGCGAAGTAGACGTAGACGCTCGAGCGAAGGAGCTCATCGGGCAGGCGCGAGGCCTCCGGCAACCCGCGGTGCTCCATGTAGCGGACCCCGTTCACGGAGAGAGCGACCGCGTCCTTCTCGAGAACCACACGGAAGCGATCGCGGCAGAGCTCGTCAGCTTGGCTCGGAGTGCACGTGCGCCACGCGGCGTCCCGTGCCGGCGTCGTCGGCGCGCCGCCCTCGGCGAAGGCCGCTCCCGCGGTGGACCGGGCACTCAGATGCGCGGTGATCGTGTCGCGGTCGTAGATCCGGCATTCGGAGAGTCGGTCCGCCGGGAATCCGCACGCGACGACCGGATAGCCGCCGAAGATCCCCGCCGCGTACCACCCATTCGTCTCGTACGGCGTCGGGGCGTCCGCGGTCGTGACGACGATCTCCGGCCACGCGTGATCACCGTACGAATTCATCCCCGCGGCGACGTCGACCTCGACGACGAGGCGCCCATCCTCGAAGCCGAACTCCGCGTCCGGCCGCATGAGCGCCCCACCGTTGTTCGGACCGATCGCGAAATCATCGACGGCGCCGGCGTAAACCCCGAGAGGTGCGCCTCGGCCTGCGACATCGACCATCCAGTGCCCGTTCTGCGCGAAGTGCTGGGTCCTGAAGACAGTCGACGTGTGGGGACGGCCGAGCTCGAAGACGCGATACGACGTCGAGAGACGCGCGTTCACCGCGCCACTCCTGAATTCGTCAGTCCAGCTGTTCACTCCGCGAACGGCGCTATCCACGCCGGCCGTGAGAGCGACGCACCACGCGGGGACCGCTGGCGGGAGCGCTCCGAGCGGAGTCGCGGTATCTGCACAGTTGAGCGCGGCGTCCCCGCCGTGCTGGTGGGCGGCGATGATCGGGCCGGGGGACACCTGCGGCGAGCAGCCACCCATCACGAGGAGCGCCGCGAATGCGGCAGATAGAACGCGCATCCTGTCGGCGAGTATGCGGTCCAAGACGATCGGGCTCTGATCGGCCGAACAGCCTCGACCGTAGGGCGGTATAGCAGGCGGGAACATCGGCGAGCCTGGCGGCTCGACATTGCCTAGACTCGCGGTTCTCCGTATTGGGAAAGGAGCCACAGAGGGGCATGACGAAACGTTTCCGAGCGCTCATCGCAGGCTTCGCAGGGGTCGTGCTCGTCGCGACAGCCTGCACTCAGGGTGGGGGTGGTCCGCAGACGAGCCAGACACCGGCGGCGTCTGAGAAGCCGCAGCAGGGCGGGAAGATCATCGAGGGCGACACCAGCGACATCGCAACGATGAACCCGATCCTCGTGAACGACACTCGTTCACGTCGCGTCGTGCAGCTCATCTACGATGACCTCATCCAGGCCGACCCAAAGACGGGTGAGCCGAAACCGCGCCTCGCGACGTTCAGCATCTCGCAGGACGGTCTCACCTACTCCTACGAGATCAACAGCAAGGCCAACTGGTCCGACGGCAAGCCCATCATCGCGCAGGACTGGCTGACCGGGCTCATGACCGTCGGCAAATCGCAGCTTACGGTCCGCAAGTCGAGCTTCAAGGACGTTCAGGGATTCCTCGACTACTGCGTCGGATCGTCAACATCCGGCTGCAAAGGGACCGCGAAGACCATCTCCGGAGTGAAGATCGACACCGCGAACCCGAAGAAGTTCAGCGTCACGATGAGTAAGGTGACCTGCTCGGCGATCATCGACCTGAACGGCTACATCCTGCCGACGCAGGTCTTCGGCAAGTACGTTACGGATTCGTCGAAGGACGAGATCGACACCGCACCGGAGAACCTGTCCCCGCAGGTGTTCAGCGGTCCATTCAAGTTCACCGAGTGGCGCAAGGGCGACCAGGTCATCATGAGCAAGAACGCCGACTACTGGCAGGGCGCTCCGAACGTCGACCAGTACGTCTTCAAGGTCGTCGCGAACGCGACCGCGATCGCGAACGGTCTCAAGACCGGCGAGCTCACCTTCAGCAACCAGGTCCAGGCGAAGGACCTGGCTGACCTACAGACTCACGTCGACACGCTCAACATCACGAAGTTCCCGAGCCTCGGCTACCGGTTCATCGGCTGGAACACCAGCAGCCCGCAGGCGCCGGGCCTCGCCGACAAGCGCGTTCGTCAGGCGCTCGCGTATGGACTCGACATGGACTCGATCATCAAGTCGGTCGTCTTTGGCGAGGCTACGGCTCACGTGGCGCACCACGTTCCCGTGCAATGGGCGTACCCGGACGTGAGTCTCGAGCCCTACAAGTTCGACCAGACGAAGGACGGGAAGAAGTTCTCGCTCACGATCTCGACATCCAGCGACGACCAGCAAAACATCACCACCGCGCAGGTCGCGGCCGAGCAATACAAGCAGCTCGGTATCGACGCGAAGGCCGCACCCGAAGCGTTCCAGGGCCTCGTCACGAAGCTCACGAGCGGCGATCCCGTTCTCGACGCGACGATCATCGGCTGGTCCCTCGGCACCGAGCCCGATCCGTACCAGATCTGGCACTCCAGCCAAATACCTGACCGGGCGAAAGGTACGACCGGCTTCGGCTTCACGTTCTTCAAGGACCCGGCCATGGACAGCGCCATCGAGGCGGCCCGCAACCCCACGAATGGAGACTGCTCCATCGCGACGCGCAAGAAGAACTACGAGACCTTCAACAAGATCCTGAACGACCAGCAGCCCTACAACTTCGGCTACGTCCCCAACATCCTCGCGGTATCGCAGAAGACCCTGCAGGGATTCGCCCCTGCGTCGTTCGCAACCGTGTACAACGTCTACCAGTGGTGGATCAAGCAATAACGGTCTGAGGTGGAGGGGAGCGCCTTCGGGCGCTTCCCTCTTCCGATGGAGGAGCGTTGCGCGACTTCATCTTCCGACGACTCCTATATGCGATCCCCACGCTCATTGGCATCTCGATCATCACGTTCGCGATCGCGCGCCTTGCCCCCGGCGATCCGATCCGGCTCTTCACCTTCGGCATCAGGGATTTCACGCAGGCCGACTACGAGCAATTGCTTCACCACTACGGCCTCGACAAACCGATGCCGCTGCAGTACGTCGACTGGCTCTGGAACGCCCTTCACGGGAACTTCGGCGAGTCGCTCATCTACCACCGCGAGTCGTTCACGATGCTCCTGGAGCGCGTTCCGAACACGCTCGTGCTCGCGGCGGCCGCCCTTCTGCTTCAGCTCGTCATCGGCGTCCCCCTCGGGGTCATCGCGGCGTTCAAACGCGGAAGCTGGGTGGACGGTGCGATCCGCGTCTTCGGTGTGGCCGGCCACGCCGTGCCGGCGTTCT
>WNGG01005283.1_pt1 | contig 14410 bp, 14 predicted proteins | sample 5400661 | NCBI WGS metagenome assembly WNGG01 (sample SAMN13153372, study PRJNA577476) | soil metagenome | isolation source: 100 cm soil or saprolite under Garry oak tree replicate 1 | place: USA:California | collected 2016-06-15
CCCATGGGTATTACAGGGCAGCCCGTAGCTTCCGGCAGGTCCATCGGTTAGACTGCGGCAGCAGCGCCTCAGGGAGCAGAGAGAGTCTCGAGATGTCCAAGGTCAACGGTATTTTTTCGGATGTCCGGCGGGTCTTCAACAAGACCGACCTCGACAGCCTGATCCTCTTCGTCACCAACGCCTGCAACCTGCGGTGCTGGTTCTGCTGCTACGCCGATAATCTCAACCAGACCAAGGACATCCCCTTCGAGGACCTGCTGAAGCTCAGCGCCACGATGCCCAAGTTCCGGGCGCTGCTGCTCTCGGGGGGCGAGCCGTTCATCCGCCCCAAGCTCGACGAGATCATGCTGGCGTTCGCGCGCAACAACGACATCAAGTCCATCTACATCCCCACGAATGGGTGGTACCTGGACCGCACCGAGGCGATGTGCCGGTCCTTCCTCGAGCAGGAGCGCGAGGTGATGCTGACCTTGAGCTTCTCCGTGGACGGCCTGGAGGCGACGCACGACCAGATTCGCACCAAGGGCACCAAGGGCTCCTTCGCCGCCCTGTGCAAGACCATCGAGCACCTGTCGCCGTGGCGGGAGAAGTACCCGAACCTGCGCCTGCGCGTGAACACCGTCGTGACACCGGACAACATCGGCGAGATGCGGGCCACGATCGATTTCTTCCACTCGCACTACGATCTCGACGAGCACGCGCTGGAGATCGTGCGCGACTTGTCGTGGCTCGGCGCCCATCACGACGCGCCGGAAAAGAAGGGCATCGCCCAGCAGTACCACGAGCTGATCGAGTACTCCTACGGGCTGTACTACCTGAACGGCGCCCGCCAGCACCGCGCCCAGTTCAATTATCTGCCCGAGTCGATGAGCAACCTGGCGACGTACGCCTACAGCCTGGCCACCTCCGAGATCAAGGTGGACCGCATCATGGGCAAGCTGTGGCCGTTCGCGTGCACCGCCGGCAGGCAGATCCTGGTGGTGAGCGGCTCCGGCAGCCTCCGGGCGTGCGAGCACCGCGGCGAGATCGTGGACCTGCGCGAGCACGGGTTCGATTTCGCCAAGGCGATGGCGACCGGCCTGATGGACAAGGAAGTCGCCCAGATCGCCAAGGATCGCTGCGACTGCATCCACGGCTGCTTCGTCGGCAACAGCCTGCAGCACGCTCCCAAGACGATCATCACCCGCGGGCTGCCGAAGGTGATGCACAAGTTCACGAAGCATCCCGCCAAGAACTGAGCGCGGCCGCTCCGTGCGCGGGCGCCGCCTCGTCTGCTTTTCCGCTTACTCGACCAACCTGCGCGCGGCCGCGCTGGTGCGCCTGCTGGCCGCCGCGGGCTACGAGGTGGTCGTCTCCCGCCCCCGCGGGAAGCCCGGCAGCATCAGCGAGCTGGTGCGCACCCTGTTTCCCAACTGCTGGCTGGCGCTGACGTGCCGGGCGGACCTGGCCGTGGGGTTCAAGCCGCACCTCAACGTGACCCTGCCGCTGCTCATCTGCCGGCTGCGCGGGATCCCGACCTGGATCGACGTGGACGACCTTGATCACGCCTACCGGGACGGGGTGCTGGGGCGCTTCGTGGAGATCACGCAACGGCCGTTTCCGCGGCTGTTCCGCATCGTGAGCTACCACAACGCGCGGCTCAAGGAGTACCTGCTGACCCGGATGCGCTGCCGGCCGGAGCAGCTGCTGCGCATCGAGCAGGGGGTCGACTATGGGATGTTCAACACGACGGGCGCCCCGCTCCCCAAGACCTTCGACGTCGCCGGCAAGCGCGTCGCGATCTATACGGCGCACTTGAACGTGGCCAGCGACTTGGAGCCGGTGCTGGCGGCCTGGCGGCACGTCGTGACCCAACTGCCCGACGCGTTCCTGCTGGTGGTGGGCGGCGGGCCGCTGCTCCACGCGTACCGGCGGATGGTCGCGGCGATGGGCCTGGCCGGTCACGTCGGATTCACGGGGGAAGTGTCCCACCAGGACGTCCCGGCGTACGTCGCGCTGGGCCACGCCGCGCTGCTGTACTTTTCCCCGCGGCTCGTCAGCGAGTACCGCTGCTCGCTGAAGCTGCGCGAGTACTTCGCCTCCGGCCTGCGCGTCGTGTGTAACGACGTCGGCGAGCTGAAGGAATTCGCCCACCTGACGTATCAATCCGGCTCCGATCCCGGCCTCTTCAGCACGACCATCGTGCGGGTGCTCACGGGCTTCAGCGACGGCCGCGAGCGCGCCGCCCGGGACTACGCCGCCAGGCGTCTCGACTGGCGCGCGATCGTCGACGCCGCCGAGCCGGAGATCGCGAAACGCGCGTTCCCCAAGGAGAGATCATGACGACACGATTCTGCCCCCTCGCCGTCCTCGCGCTGGTCCCGGGCATCCTCGCCGCCCAAGAACAGCAGACGCCCCCGCTGCGCATCGCCGCGAGCAGCCTCGCGTCGGTCGAGGTGCATCTCAACGCCCGCCGCATCGGCAACCAGTGGTACGAGGAAGACGCGAGCCTCTCCGGCCCCTCACGCATCGCGATCACCTACGGCCAGCCCCACGCGCGCGGTCGGCGGGTCGAAGGCGGGCTCATTCCCCTCGACACCGTCTGGCGCTTCGGCGCCAACATGGCCACGGCGCTCCACACAGACGTCGACGTGTCGCTGGGCGACCTGAAGCTGCCCCGGGGCGACTACTCCCTCTTCATCTTGTACTCCCGCGCGGGCTGGCAGCTGATCGTGAATCGCGGGACCGGCCAGTGGGGGACCGACTACGACGCGGCGCGCGACCTGGGCCGTGTCCGGCTGGCGACCCGGACCCTGCCGGAGCCGGAAGAGACGCTCAGCATCTACCTCATCCCCGAGTCGGGGCGCCCCACGACGGGATACGCCGAGCTGCGCGGCACACTGAAGATCAAGTGGGGGACGACGGAGTTGATGGCCCCGTGGCGCGTGGAGCCCTAAGGCCCGCGGCGGGCGAAGGCCTTGTCCCGCGAGCGATGCGACCCCCCCCGGCCCCCGGCTAGTGCCCCGTGAGGGGGTTCACCCGCTTGGTGGTATCACGCGTCGTCGTGGTGCGCTGCTGTGACTTGGTGGTGCCGGACGCGGGCTGCGCGGTGGTGCGCGAGTCGGCGTTCCGCGCGGCCGGCGTGGGCTTTGGGCCCCCGCAAGCGAGGAGGCCGATCAGGGCGAGCCCGGCGAGACAGGTTCTGGTCATGCGTCCTCCCGGTGGAGGTGTCCTATAATATAGAGAGAGCCCGTCGATTTCTCCCCCGGGCAAGCTGACCATTCCCTGACTTGGGCCTCTTCCGGCAGCGACCGGGGGCGCCATTTTCGAGGAACCTCTTCGACTCCGGGGCTCCCGTGGTGCCAACACGTCTCGTTTTGATCCTCGCCGCCGTGGCAGGTCTCAGCGCGCCGACCGTCGCGCAGCGCCGCTTCCCGCCCGACTCCTTCACCAATCTCAAGGTGCTCCCCAAGAACATCGACCAGCGCACGTTGCTCAACACGATGCGCGGGTTCGCGATGGCCCTGGGGGTGCGGTGCGCGTACTGTCACGTCGCGCCGCGCGAGGACGCGCCGCTCGACTCCATCGACTTCGCCAAGGACGACAAGCGCACCAAGCGCGTGGCCCGCGTCATGCTCGACATGGTGCACCACATCAACGAGGAGCATCTGGCCGAGGTCCCCGAGCGGCCGACCCCCAAGGTCGAGGTGCGCTGCGTGACCTGTCACCGCGGCGTCGCGCGTCCTCGGCTCCTCGATGAGGACCTGACGCTGACGCTCGCCGACAGCGGTCTCGACGCGGCGGTGCGTCGCTACCGCGACCTGCGGCAGCGCTATTACGGCAGCGGCAGTTACGACTTTCGGGAGATCGTCTTGACGGAGGTGGCGCGCGCGGAGGCGCGGGCGGGACGGCCCGACAACGCCATCGGCCTCTTGAACCTGAACGCCGAGTTCAACCCCACGTCGGCCCAGATCCCCGCCGCCCTCGGGGATGTGCTGTTGCAGAAGGGAGACACGGCGGGCGCCGTCGCGCAGTACCGCACGGCGGTGAGCCGGGACTCGACGTTCGGCCCGGCCCGGGCGCGGCTGCGGCAGTTGACGCGGGGCGGGGGGCGGCGGCCCTGAGAGGCGTGCGCCGGGTCACATCTCCCTGGGGCGCGGCGCCGCGATCTTAACAACCCCGCGATGCTCCGTCTAACGGGTGCGCTGTGAGACGACACCCCGGACTTCCTCAGACGAGGGTTGCATGATGCACACGCGTTCCCGATCCCTGATGCTCGCCGGCGCGGCGCTGGTCGCCCTCGCCGCTGCGGCGTGCGACCACACGACCCAGCCGACCCCGGTGCTGAGCCGCGTCGAGGCCAATGACATGGCGCAGGAGCTCACGACCGACGTGGACCTGCTGTCGTCGAGCGTCACCTTCGCGCCGAGCGCCACGCCGTTCAGCGCCGACGTCGATGGCTCGGCGTCGACCCCGGCGCTGTCGTCCACGTGCCCCACGGTGAGCCCGCTGCCGCCGGCGAACAGCGACGGCGACCGCGTGCCGGACTCGCTGCGCTTTGATTTCACGGGCTGCTCCTTCAGCGGGGCGCAGTTCAGCGTCGCGCTGAGCGGCACGATCGACATCGTGGATCCCACGGCGACGACGACCGATCATGCGATCGAGTGGAAGTTCGGCGACTTCACCCGCAGTGTCACCCGTCTCGCCACCGGCGGCACCTTCTCTACCAAGCAGAACGGCATCCGCACGGTCACGGCATCGGCTGATGCGCTGAGCCACAGCGAGCAGAACTTCGAGACGGTCTTCACGTATCCCGACAACTCGACCGCGACGCACGTGCGGAACTGGAGCTCCGCGTTCACCGCGGACGTGCTGGGATCGATTCAGCCGGACGCCCCGCTGCCCAGCGGCACCTGGAGCATTGACGGCACGTCCACGTGGACGCGCGGCGACCGCAGCTACGACCTGATGGTGAGCACGGACCCGGACCTGCACTACGACGCGGCGTGCACGGTGCGGCCCAAGTTCGACGCCGGCACGCTGCACGTACAGGTGACCCGGACGAACGGCACCGAGACGCAGCAGATGACGGTGACGATCGACTTCACGGCCTGCGGCCAGTACACGGTGACGCGGTCGAACTAGACGGAAGCCTGCCCCGAGCGCAGCGAGGGGGACCGTAGGACGGTCGGACAGGACCCCTGTCCGACCGTTTTGTTTGGCGGTGCGTGTCGGGGGACGGGGGGGAGGGTACAAAACAGCGGTCGGTGGCGAAGGGCACCGCGTATGAAGGGATTGTAGTTCTCTGACGAGCGCGCATATATGGAATACGCCTCCATGAAAGACACCCCCCACAACCGGCGGCCGGCACGACGGACCGCGCGGCAGGGACGTCCTGGTGCCGTCGCCGATGAGCTGACGAGGCTCCGCAGTGCGGTCGACGCGATGGACGAGGGGTTCCAGGTCATCGCCTTCGACTGGCGCTACGTCTACGTGAACGCGGCCGCTGCCCAGCACGGTCACCGGTCACGTGAGGAGCTGATAGGGCGGACGATGATAGAGTCCTACCCGGGCATCGAGCAGACCGAGGTGTTTCGCGTTCTGAAGCGGTGTATGGAGGAGCGGCGGCCAGCCGCGATGGAGAACGAGTTCGTCTATCCTGACGGCAAGATCGGGTGGTTCGAGCTGCGCATCCAGCCATCTGCCGAGGGGATCTCGGTCCTGTCGGTGGACGTCTCGGACCGCAAGCGCGCGGAGGAAGCGCTGCGAACCAGTGAGGCCCACTACCGCACCATCCTGGAGCACATCGGCGACGCGGTGGTCATCACCACGCCCGATGGCCACTATCTCGATGTCAACCCCCAGGCCTGCGCGATGACGGGATACGACCGCGAGGAGTTGCTTCGCCTCGGGGCGGTCGACACCTACCCGCTGGAGGAACGGGAGGCCGCTGCCGCCCGCGCCGCCGAGGTCGCTTCCGGACGCTCGATCGTTTTCGATCGGCGGTTGCTGCGCAAAGACGGCACGGTCATCCTCGTCGAGATCAATGCGCGGCCGCTCCCCGACGGACGGTTGCTCGCCGCGATGCGGGACATTACCGAGCGGCGCAATTTGGAGAACCAGCTGCGACAAGCCCAAAAGATGGAAGCTGTCGGGCGGCTGGCGGGCGGGCTGGCCCACGACTTCAACAATGTGCTGACGGCGGTCTTCGGCTACGTCGACCTGCTCTCTGAGGAGCTCGCGCCGGGCAGTCACGCGCGCGAAGACGTGGAGGAAATCCGCCGGGCGGCGGAGCGGGCCGCGGCCCTCACCCGCCAATTGCTCGCGTTCAGTCGCCAGCAGGTGCTCGACCCGATCGTGCTGAGCGTCAACGATCTGATCCGGAACCTCGACAAAATGCTCCGGCGTCTCATTGGCGAAGACGTCGACCTGCGTCTCAACCTCGCTCCCGATGTCGGCAACGTGCGCGCGGACCCCGGGCAGCTCGAGCAAGTGATTGCGAACCTCGTGGTCAACGCCCGCGATGCGATGCCTGAGGGTGGGAAGCTACTGATCGAGACGGTCAACGCGGATCTGACCGAACAGTACGCCGACATGCACCGGCCGGTCATGGCCGGAGCCTACGTCATGATCGCCGTGAGCGATACCGGGGTCGGGATGGATGAGGCGACGAAGGCGCGCATCTTCGAGCCGTTCTTCACGACAAAGGAGAAGGGTCGGGGGACCGGCCTGGGGCTCTCCACGGTCTACGGGATTGTCAAGCAGTCGGGCGGCTATATCTGGGCGTACAGCGAGGTCGGACGCGGGACGACGTTCAAGGTCTACCTGCCGCGCGTGGACGCGCTCGCGGCGCAGGTCGCGGCCCCGCGCGAGGCCGGGACCCTCACGGGAAGCGAGACAGTGCTCCTCGCCGAGGACGACCCGATGCTCCGGCCCCTGGCCAAGACTCTTCTCCAGAAGCTCGGCTACACGGTGTTGGAGGCCGAGAACGCCGATCAGGCTGTTGCCCTCGCCGCCGCGCACCCGGCCCCGATCCACCTGCTCGTCGCGGACGTGGTCATGCCCGGAGCGAGCGGGCGCGAACTGGCGCGGCGTCTGGCGGCGTCGCGGCCCGACATGAAGGTGCTGTACGTCTCGGGCTACACCGACGACGCGATCGTGCACCACGGCATGCTCGAGCCCGGACTCAGTTTTCTCCAGAAGCCGTTCACGCCCGCCGCGCTCGCCCGCAAGGTGCGGGACGTGCTGGACTCGACCTACCCGGCGAAGAAGGAGGGCTAGGGCTCCCCGAGCACGCCGGCCACCGTCCGCACGAGGTCCTCGAGCTCGAACGGCTTCGCGAGCGTCGCGGTGGCCCCCATCAACTTCGCGTCCTCCCGCAGGTCCATGCGCCCCGAGGCGTCCCCGCCGGAGATCGCGATGATCTTCACCTCGGGGTACTGCCTGCGAATCTGCCGCACCGTCACGATGCCGTCCTGCCCGGGCATGAAGATGTCCGTGATCACCAGTTCGGCGCCCTGGTCTGCGAGTAACGCCAGCCCCACGGCGCCGTCATCCGCCTCCAGCACGTCGTGCTGCATCCGCTCGAGCGCGCGACGGATCGCTCCGCGCACCGCCTCGTCGTCGTCGATCACGATGATCCGCGCCATCACCGCAACATACGCACCGTTGTCGCCGTCGCCACCGCCGGTCCCCGCAGGAAGCCCTCCAGGTCCCGGCGGTAGTCGGCGTTGCTCCGGTCCACCACCGGCCAGACACGCACGTCGTCGGGCTGGAACAGGCCGCCGATGACGCCCATCACGCCCGTCAGAGGCGCGCCGGTGGGGTTGTCGTACACCACGACGATCAGGTAGCGGCGGTTCGCTTCGAGGTGCGGGCCGGGACCCCAGAGACCGAGGAGCTCCCGACTCACCTCGCGGACGGTCCCGTCGGCATCGCGACGGGCGGTGACGCGGGCTAGGATCTCCCCTGTCAGCGCGTCCTCCACGCGGATCGATGCGCCGTAGTCGTGCAGGTGCCCGCTCAAGATCAGGAGATGGCCGCTCACCGGCACGGTGAATTCCGTCACGCGCGTCGAGCCGCCTGGCGGCACGTCGTAGCGGTTGGCGCCGCCCTCGCCCGGGTGAAAGTCCACGTCCGCCCAGAACGGCAGCACCGCCGCGGGCCGCGGCAACAGATTCGCCGGCAGCCACGTGATCGTGATCTTCATGTACACCGCCTCCAGGTCCTGATCGGTGTCGTTGTGCCACATGAAGTAGGCCTGCAACCGGTGACCGGCCGGTAGCGGCACCCCGACGGTCGGAGGCAGGCGGACGTCGCCGCTCTCCTCGCCGCCGCCGAGAATGCGGTGGGCTACCGGGTACACCAGCTCGCGGCGGTCGAGGTCGATCACCGCGTAGTGATGCAACAGCCGGCGCGACAGCTCATGGCCCGCGCCATCCACGACGCGAAGCTGGAAGCCCTGCAGCCAGGTGTCGGCCGGCCAGGTGACGAGGTCGGAGTGATCCTCGGCCCATCCGTCCATCATCATCATTTCGTGGTCGTGCCCACCCTCCATGGCCGCGGGCAAGCGGAACGGCCCGACGGTGATGGTCAGGGCGCGACGCGCTGGCTCGTACTGCACGCGGGTCTGGGGAAGAGAATCGCCGTGCGCGGCGGCCAGCGGCGCCGCCAAGAGCGGCAAGAGCAGGAGGTACACGGTGCGGCTCCGGGTGAAGGTCCGGAGCCACGTTGCGGGGCAAGGGTCAAGCCGACATCAAGCCAACGCCTTACTCCTTGGCGCGGTCGATGTACTCGCCGGTATTGGGGTTGACGCGGACTCTCTCGCCCGTGGGGATGAACTCGGGGACGCTGATGGTGACGCCGTTGGAGAGCTTGGCCGGCTTGGTCGACGAGGTCTTCGTCGCGCCGCGCATCACGGGCGACGTCTCCACGACCTGCAGCGTCAGCTGGTTGGGCAGGTCCACCGCCACTGGCTTGCCTTCGTAGAACTCGCCGATGATGACCATGCCGTCGGCCATCCACTGCGCGGCGTCGCCCAGCGCCTCGCCGTCCAACTCGACCTGCTCGTAGTTCTCCACGTTCATGAAATGAAAGCTCTCGCCGGCCCGATACAGGAACTGCAGCTCGTGGGTCTCGAGGTGCGCCTCTTCGACCGTGTCGCTGGCGCGGAAGCGGTGCTCCACGGTGACGCCGCTCTTGAGCTTGCGCAGCTTGGCGTGCACCATCGCCCGCAGGTTGCCGGGGGTGTGGTGATGGAATTCGATGACGCGGCACGGCTCTCCCCCGAAGAGGATGGCCATCCCGCGGCGGATGTTCGTAGCGGCAATCGGCATAGGGCGGAACAATCTAAACGGGCGGCCAGGGCCGCGGCACTCCCGCCCTCCCGTGACGGCGGCTACTTTGGGCGGGTCTTCGGGGAGCCGATGCTCGTCGCCCGCTGCGCCCTCACGCTGATGCTCGCGCCCCAGGCCCAGGTGGCCGATACCGGCCACCTCGCGCCGCTCCCCGGCATGCCCGGACGCGACTCGGGCAACATCTACGCCGCCATCGGGGCCGGGATGCTCGACTCCGTCGCCCGCCGCGCGCTGCCGCTCGTGTACGTTCCGCTGGGCGGCGAGGCGAGCGTCGCGGTGATCGATCCGCACACTTACCGAGTGCTCCGGAAATTCGTGACGGGGGCGTTGCCGCAGCACGTCGTCCCCGCGTACGACCTGCGCACGCTCTGGGTCGCCAACGACCTGGGCAATACCCTGACGCCCATCGACCCCGAGACCGGACGCGCGGGGAAGGCGGTGCGCGTCGCCGATCCCTACAACCTCTACTTCACCCCGGACGGCCGCTTCGCGGTGGTCGTCGCCGAGCGGCTGGAACGGCTCGATTTCCGCGACCCGCATACCATGGCGCTCCACGACACGGTGCACGTGGACTGCGCCGGGGTCGATCACCTGGAATTCACCGCGGAAGGCCGCTACGCGCTCGCCACCTGCGAGTTCGCCGGGAAGCTGGTGAAGCTCGACGTCGAGACGCACCACGTCGTCGGGTACCTGATGCTGGACTCGGCGGGACTCGGCGCCCACGGCGCGCCGCAGGACATCCGGTCGGCTCCTGACGGCTCGGTGTTCTTCGTCGCCGACATGCACCGGGACGGCGTCTACGTCGTGGACCCCTACGCCTTTCGGACGCAGGGCTTCATCCCCACCGGCCGCGGCACCCACGGCATCTACCCCAGCCGCGACGGCCGCTACCTCTACGTCACGAACCGCGGCGCGCACACCCTGCGGGCCGCCCGGGGCGGCCGGGGCAGCGTCTCGGTCTTGGATCCCGTGACTCGGAAGGTGGTCGCCACCTGGCCGGTGCCCAGGGGTGGCAGCCCCGACATGGGCAACGTAAGTGCCGACGGCACGGAGCTCTGGGTGTCGGGCCGCTTCGACCAGGAGGTGTACGTGTTCGACACCCGCAGCGGCCGCCTGACGCACCGCATCGCGGTGGGGCGCGGGCCCCACGGCCTCACCGTCTGGCCTCAGCCGGGCCGCTATTCCCTGGGGCACACGGGGAACATGCGCTGACCCGGAGTCGTGCCGTTCCAACCCGCCGGGGGGTGGACCGCGACTCGGGGGAACCAAGTTGGGACGGCACTCGTTAGATTACCGCCCGATCTTTTTGAGGAGTCACTCGATGTTGTTCGCCGGTTTGCTCACCGTCCTCGCGATGCCCTCGCGGGATTCCGTTCCCCAAATGCGCATGCGGATCGACTCGGCGCGCCACGAGGTCGTCGTCCTCGCCGGGCCGTTCCGGGTGCCGCCGTCGCCGCCCGAGATGGACCATATGATGATGATGGACGGGTCCGACCACGACATGGACATGGACATGCCGCTCACGCCGGTGCAGACGTTTACCTGGCCGGTGACGGGCTGGATGCACGGGTTCAAAGTCGAGCTGGTCGACGGCGACGGCCGCCTGCTCCCGCAGCGTCTTATGCACCACCTGATCGCGGTGAACTTCTCGCGCCGCCAATTCATCTATCCGGCGGTCGAGCGGCTGATGGGCGTGGGCGAGGAAAGCGACCACGACGTCAGCATCCCGAAGACGATCGGCGTGCCGCTGGTGCCGGGGCAGGAGATCGGCGTCTACGTGATGTGGAACAACCAGACGGGCGCGGAGCTCCCCGCCGTCTACTACCGGCTCACGCTGCGCTGGCTCCCCAAGAACCTGCAGCCGCGGCCGGTCGACGCACTGCCGATCTACATGGACACGGACCTGCGCATCGGCGGCAGCAACACCTTCGCGGTGCCGCCCGGGCGGTTCGACAAGACGTTCGAGTTTGTCCCGCCTGTTTCCGGCCACCTGCTCGGCGTGAGCGGCCACCTGCACGACTACGGCCTGCTGGTGCGGCTCGAAGACGCGGAAACCGGGAAGGTGCTGGTGACGGTGCCGGCCCGTCGCGACTCCACCGGCAAAGTGCTGGGCATGCCGCGGCGGCTGCTGGCGATCCGGGGCGAGGGCATCCGGCTCAAGGCCGGCCATCGCTACCGCGTGGTGGGGGTCTACGACAACACGACGGCGGACACCCTGTTCGGCGCGATGGCCCACATGGTGGGACTGTTCGCGCCCGACGACCTGAAACGCTGGCCCACGATCAATCCGGCCGACTCCAGCTACCAAAAGGACATCGCGGACCTGCGCGGCAAAGGTCTGTGAGTCGTATCGCCGACAAGCTCGCGCTCATCACGGGCGCGAGCTCGGGTATCGGCGCGGCGTGTGCCCGCCGCTTCGCGGCCGACGGCGCGCACCTCGTCCTGTGGGCGCGCCGCGGCGAGCGGCTCGAGCAGGTCGCTGCGGACCTCCGCGCGCGGCACGGCGTCACGGTGCGGACGGCGACGGTGGACGTGCGGGATCGCCAGGCCGTCAATGGCGCGGCCGACGCGCTCGCCGCCGCGGGAGCGGTCCCCGACATCCTCATCAATAACGCCGGTCTGGCGAGCGGTCTCTCCCGGGTGCAGGAGGGCGATCCCGAGGACTGGGACCGCATGATCGACACCAACGTGAAGGGGCTGCTCAACGTCTCGCGCGCCATCCTGCCGCAGTTGATCGCGCGCGGCCGCGGGCACGTGGTCAACCTGGGGAGCACTGCGGGCCACCAGGTCTATCCGATGGGCAACGTCTACAACGCGACCAAATTCGCCGTCAAGGCGCTGACCGAGGGGATGAACCTCGACGTCGCCGGCACGCCGATCCGCGTGTCGGCGGTGGATCCCGGCTACGTCGAGACCGAGTTTTCCGAGGTGCGCTTTCACGGCGACAAGGAGAAGGCGAAGGGGGTGTACCAGGGCTTCACGCCGCTCTCGCCCGACGACGTCGCGGACGTGATTGCCTACGTGGTGAACCTGCCCGAGCACGTGAACATCCTCGATGTGATCGTCGTGCCCACCGCGCAGCGCAACATCTATGTCGTCGATCGTTCCCCCTCTCCGCGAAGCGGAGAGGGGGCCAGGGGGTGAGGCTAGGCGAACAGCACGAAGACGTCGTAGAGCGCGTGGGTCCAGGCGGTGACACCGAACCCGCGCGTGACATACAGCGCGCTGAAGAACACTCCCGCCAGCAGCCGGTACACGAACGAGTACAGCGTCCAGCGTTCGCCGTAGGGGCCGATATAATGGAAGGCCGAGAAGATCGCCGCTCCGGCGAGCACCGCCATGACGGCGGTGGGGAGTTCTTGCCAGCCCATCAGGCGGCGGCCGATCCAGACCAGCACGCCCACGAGCAACACCCGGAACAGCAGCTCCTCGTAGAGGCCGGCCCCCAGCGCCAGCATCAACCGCGTCGATCCCCCGAACTGCTCCAGCTGGCCGACGCCCAGGGCGAGGGGCGCGGGTCGGCCCAGGAGGCGGATCGTGGCGGCGGAGACCACGACCCCCGCCACGAGGGCGAGCGCGGCGGACTCCGCCAGCATCACCGCGAACCATTTCGGCTCGACGCGCCCGCGGCGCAGGTCGCGGGCCACGAGCCAGATGCCGACGCCCGTCAGGCACGCCAGGAACAGCAGCGGCCCCCGGCTTCCCGCCAGGGAGATGAAGGGCCCCTCGAGGATGGCGTCCGCTCCGCTGCGCAGGCTGCCGTGCGGCCCGACCGGCTGCAGCGCCGCCAGCACCTCGTAGCACACCAGCAGCGGCAGCGCGAACAGCAGGCTGTAGCGCGGCTCGCGGGTGATTCGCCAGTAGGCGCCCATGGCCCCCGAATCTAGCGGGACCGGCGGGGGGCTGGAACGTTCGCCGCGCGGGGCGCGTAGGAACCGCGATGCTCGCGCTCCTCGCCGCCGCCGCCGCCGCGCTCGTCCTCCAGACCCCGCACGATTCGACTTCCGCCTACCTCGATCCCGGCGCCCGCGACCTCGTCGCCCGGGCGCGGGCGCGGCGCCTGCTCGTGGACCGCTCCATCCGCGCCTACGACGTAACCGTGCGCGAGCGGATCGCTGTGGGCCTCCGCGCCCTGCGCCGGGACCGCATGGTGTACCGCCGCGAGCTGGCGCTGCACGTCTCCTGGCGCCGCGACACGGTCGGTGAGATCCGCGTGCTCGGCGCGCGCGAGGCGATCCCCATCGCCCTGCGCCGCGAGCAGATCCCCGAGGACCTCGCCGCCGACGCGCCGGACCTCGCCTTCGATCCCGGGAACGACCGGGTCCGCTATGCCCGCGGGGACTCCGGCGACGTCCGCCACCCTCTCGCCGTGGGGAGCGAGGCCGACTACCGCTTTGCCTCGGGCGACACCACCGACATCAGCTTCCCCGACGGTCGCACGCTGCGCGTGTACGAGCTCAAGGTGCTGCCGCGTCGCTCCGATTACCGGCTGATGTCGGGATCGCTGTGGATCGAGGGCGAGGGGTTCGGCGTCGTGCGCCTGTTGTTCCGGCCGGCCCGGCCGTTCGACATCGCGACCGACGCGGACAGCGGCGATCACGTGCCGGGGTTCATCAAGCCGATCCGGGCCGAGATCCGTTATGTCACGATCGAGTACGCGCAGTGGAGCAAGCGCTGGTGGCTGCCGCGCGAATTCGCCATGGACGGCGTCGCCACAGTAGCGTTCGCCGAGGTGCCGGTGCGGTTCGAGCGCTTTTACGAGGACTACGACGTCATCGGCGACAGCGCCCCGCCGCCTCTCCCCGAGGCCGCTCCGCGCGATTCGGCGCGCGCCCGCTGCGAGCGCCAGGGCGCGAATGTCCACTGCAGCTGCCGCCGTGGGCGCTGCCAGGCGTTCAGTGTCGTGATCCCCCCGGATAGCGCCGCGCTCATCGCCAGCGTCGAGCTGCCGCCGCGGCTCATCCTCGGCGAAACCGATTCCATGGTGACCGAGGGCGAGCTGCGGGAGCTGGGCCAGCGGCTGGGCGCCATCCCCGAAACGCCGTGGGCGTTTCGGGTGCCTCGACCGCAGTGGG
>WNGG01018383.1_pt1 | contig 14409 bp, 10 predicted proteins | sample 5400661 | NCBI WGS metagenome assembly WNGG01 (sample SAMN13153372, study PRJNA577476) | soil metagenome | isolation source: 100 cm soil or saprolite under Garry oak tree replicate 1 | place: USA:California | collected 2016-06-15
GCCGAGGGCGTTCCGCCAGTCCCCGATCGCCCGCGCCGACGCCGGCACCCAGGGCCGCGCCCACGGCACCAGGGCCAGGTCCCCGGCCAGCGCGGTCACCGCATCGCGGACGCCCGCGTCCGGCACGAGAGTCATCAGCACGATGACGCGGATCATGAACGCCCTGGTCAGCAGCCGCTCCCGTTCCCCCTTCACGTACTCCTCCCGCAGCACGGCCCGCTCCGCGATCGCGTCGATCACCCCCGGCCCGGCCTTGTCCTCCAGCCACTCCTCCAGCGGGCCGAGCGTCGCATGCCCGGCCGGGCTGCCCTGCGCCTGGACCCGCCCGTCCCTGCGGACGACAGCCGGCGCGACCGCGACTACCTTCAGGAACACCGTCGCCTCGCCGGCCCGGATCGCCTCCGTCCCCCCGATGACCAGCGCAGACCGCCCGCCCGGCTCCAGCGAACGGCCATCCCGCAGCGGCGGGCGCAGATCGGACAGCCGCACCGCCACCATCAGCCCGTCACCGCGCAGCCCGTCATCCGTGAAGCTGCTGACGGCACGCGACGGAACAGGGTATGAAGACACAAGAGGCTCCTGGGACGAAGGGTGACATCAGCACTCCCTCTTCTACCAGGAGTCTCGCTTCCCCCGGAGTTCAGCCGGACTGACGGGTCGCCGGCGGGAACCGGCACACCTCCCGCTACCCGCCAAAAAATCACCCAGCGTGATCAAAAGCCGATGAGGTCTCGCCCGCCGTTTCGCCCTTAAGCCCATGGCATTGACCCTAAGCGGCAACACCGCCACCGTTGGCGGCGGCATATACAACGGCGGCACGCTGACCGTCACCGGTGTCACCTTCGCCGGCAACACAGCCAAAAACGGCGGTGGCATCGAAAATGATTCCAATGCTACGCTGAAAGTAGCCAGGGACATCTTTAGCCGAAACACCGCCGAATTTGGCGGTGGGCTCGAAAACGACAATATTGCGACAGTAACCGAAACTACCTTCTGCCAAAACAGCGCAGCCTCAGGTGGCGGTGGTATCTACGCCGCCTACGACACGACGGTGACAGGCGGCAGTTTCACCGGTAACACCGCGGGCTCTGGTGGCGGCGCCATCGCGAACTTTAGCATAGACGGCTCCTCGGTAACAGTGACCCACGTCTCCTTTACCGGCAACAGCGCCCCCCTCGGCGGGGCGATAAATAACTACGATGGCTTGACGGTGATCTGCAGCTCCTTCACCGGAAACACGGCAACAAACGGTGGCAGCATATATAACAACTGGGTCGCTACCATCACTAGATCCATCTTCCAGCAGAATAAAGCAGCCGCGAACGGCGGCAGTATCGAAAACACCAACATAAACGACACTGGCACCGCATCATTGAGCGTCACGAACAGCCAGTTTTTCCGCAACACCGCCGGGGCCAATGGCGGCGGCATTGACAACCAGAACGACTTGAGTTACCCAACGACGCTGAACACAACACTGACCCTCACCGGCAGCGCGCTTCACCGCAACAGCGCCGGAGACGACGGAGGCGGCATCTACAACGGCAACAGCACGATCACATTGTCCGACTCGACCGTAACGAACAACCAGCCTGACAACTGCGGGCCCGTCGGCTCGGTCACCAGCTGCACCGACTAACGCCATCTCCTCAGCCGCGAACGCCCGCTTCTGCCGCGATGCGGCCTCGTCGGTCCTTATCTATCGAAGAATGGTGCCGGGTCCACTGATACGCTGGCGATCTCTTCGCCGTTGTGACGTTCCTTGCTGTGTTTGTCGTCCCAGGTCTACATTGCGGGTGCTTGTGACGTGTTCCAGTCGCCGTCAGGGATTGTGGCGGCTTCTCCGCATTCGCCGCATTTAATTGTTCTCTCAGGCATGCTATCGATTATTGCTAAGGCGGCTTGCCGTCGCAGCGATATCGGCTAATCCATGTTTTCGTGACGCGCGCACAGGACAGGCCAATGGCCGGGCGCGCGAATGTGCCGCCTGGCCCGCGCGCCCGCGCTCGGATGCCGAACATTCGCCTGGTTATCTGGGCAAGCCTTGGCCCTGATAGGCCCGGATCGCCCGCAGAACATCCGCTTCTGCCGCTGACCGCGCACCCTAGAGGGCGGATGCTTGCGGATGGTCGTAGGGGTAGGGGTCATGTGCGGTGGGGGCAGGGAGTGTTCACCGCTGAGGAACCCATCACCGAGAGTAGCCAGCCCCAGATCTCCGGCAGTAGATAAACCGTAGGCCAGATGACCTGCGGTTTTAGTTACCCGGCCGTTATCCGGATCTTGTCAGGTTCATGATAAGATCAGTGGCATGGCCAGCCCGGCGAACGCGGCGATACTGGACGGCATGCCGCACCCCGCCGACCTGCGCGTGCACCACCACGAGGGCATCACGTTCGTCACCGCCGGGCAGATGGTCATCGCCTGCTACCCCGACGGCGAGATCGCGATGCGGAACGTCGCGGTGGCCGTCGCCCGCCAGCTGGGGTTCTCCGGCCAGCAGGTCGCGCAGGTGATGGGCCTGACGGACAGCTACGTGGCCACGCTGCGCCAGCGGGCGCTGCGGGAGGGCGCGGCCGGGCTGGTGCGCCCGTCCGGGCCGAAGCCGAAGCTGTCCCCGCAGGCATGGGCGCGGGCGGCGGGGTGGCGGGCCGCCGGGGCCAGCGAGGCCCAGATCGCCGCCCGGCTCGGCGTGGCCCAGGCCACCGTCAGCCGCCACCTGGCCGGCACGGGTCAGCGGCAGCTGCCGTTCGGCGGGCCCGCGGGGGCGCCGGACACGGCAGGCGGCCCGGAACCGCAGCCGGGGCCAGGGCGGGAAGAGCCCTCGCCCGAACCGGTGCAGGCATCAGAGCCCGCACCGCAGCCGGATGGGGAACAGCCCGCACCGGAGCCGCCTGCGCCGCAGACGGAGACGGCGCGCGCGGCTGGCCTGCTGGCGGCCGGGACGCGGATCAGCGGGGGGCAGGTGACCTCACGGTATGCGGGGGCGATGCTGCTGCACGCCTTCGGCGCCCGGGCCGGCGCCGGGGATGTCCTGGCCGCCGCCGCCGGGGACGGCGGGCCGGGCGGGACGCGGTATGCCGACGTGGCGCTGCTGTCGGCGGTCAGCACCTGCTTCGCGCTCGGCGCCGCCACCATCGAGCAGTTCAAGCACCTGGCCGCTGGCGCGGCCGGGCCGCTGGCGGGCATGGCGTCGCTGCCGGGGCTGCGCACCTTGCGGCCCCGGCTGGCGGAAATCGCCGACGGCACCGACCCGCTGGAGCTGCAGGCGATGTTCGCCGCCGCGATGCTGGAAGCCGGCCCGGTCACCTCCGGCGTCTACTACGCCGGCGACCACTTCGTGCCCTGCACCGGAGCGAAGCCCGTGGGCAAGGGCTGGAACAACAAGCGCGGCAAGGCGGAGAAGGGCCGCGCCGGCACGCACGTCACCGCCCATGACGGGCGGGCGGTGTGCTTCACGTCCGGGGAGCCGTCCGGCCTGGCGGTCACGCTGCCGAAAGCGCTGGCCGAGCTGAAGCGCGCCGCCCCGCCCGGGACTGCGATCATGCTCGGGTTCGACCGCGGCGGCGCCTACCCGCAGGTGTTCCGGCACTGCCGCGAGCAGGACGTGCACTGGGTCACCTGCCGGCGCGCGCCGCTGGCCGTGCCCAAGGGCCTGCCCGTCCTGACCACGATCACCGTGAACGGCAAGACCCGGCAGGTCGCCTGGGCCGGGGAGACGGTGCAGCTGAAGGACTACGGTGAAGCCCGCCAGCTCACCTTGTTCGAGTACGGCCAGGTCGTGCTGCAGGTCCTGACGCCGGACATCGAAGCGTGCCCGGCGGAGATCCTGGCGTGGCTGAAGTCACGGTGGCGGGAGGAGAACTTCCTCAAATACGCCTCAGGCAACTACGGCATTGACAAGATCTGCGACTACGCCGCGACGATCGAGGCCAATGCCAAGGTGACCGGCAACCCTGCCCGCAAGGCCGCCAACACGCGCCTGCGGCAAGCCGGAAAGCTCCTGGCCGCCGCGCGGGAAGGCTACGCCGCCATGCTCGCAGACCCGGCCATCCCCGCCGCGGCCAAGAACGCGAGGCTGATCCCCGCCGCACAGCAGAAGATCACCCGGGCGGAGAAGGCCCTGGCCAAAGCCGAAGCGGCCCGCGGCAAGATCCCCGCGAAACTGCCCGCCAACGTCACCGGCCCGCACGCCCGGGTCGCGCTGCTGCACGCAGGGCGGCGCGGCCTGCAGATGGTCCTGCGGCTGCTCGCGCACAACGCCGAGCACTGGCTGGCCAGCCACCTCAACGCCTACCTGCAAGACGACGACGAATACCGGGCCATCACCCGCCAGACCATCATCCGCGGCCTGGCCGGTGTCATCACCTACACCCCGGACGCGATCACCGTACGGCTCGACCAGCCCGGCGCGCCCCGCGTCGCCGCAGCGCTGGCACTGCTGCTGGACGAGATCAACGCCACCCCACCCGTCTTGCCCGGCGACACCCGGCCCATCACCTACCAGCTCGCCGCACCGGGCCAGATTTAACTACCCGCCAGGCTCAACTGCCGGAGTTCTGAGCCCCGCGTCGCTTCATCGCGGCGGGGACGCGGGTTCCGCCGATCTGCACGGCGGCCTGGTTTGGGCGAGCACCGCCAGTATCCATGCCGAAATGGGTGATCTGTTCGCAGCACGCGCAGCTGCCGGCGTCACCGCCCGGTCATGCCGGAGACGGCGGGCGACCGCGCCTTGTGCGTGGGCACCGTACTGTGCAGCACATACCGCGGGTCGCGGAGAAGAACGTGTGTCTTCTCCGGCGGTGCCACGGCGTCCACCAGCAAGGGCCCGGTCATCAGGCAGGTCTGCCGCAGCTGTCGGTGCGCTGCTGCCGGCCCGGCTTCATGTGCCGGTCGAGGAAGGCGATGACCCCGTCGATGGCGTGTTCTTGGACCTGGTCGGGACCGGTGGCCCCGACGGCCGCCAGCGGGCAGAGGTAGCCATGCAGCGGGTGGTCCCAGGACACCCACTCGGCGTCCTTGCCGGCCTCTTCGAGAAGCTCGTAGCTGAGGCGAAAGATCCCCTGGAGATGGTCGCCGTCTCGTCCCATGACGAGGATCGGCACGTCGATCGGTGCGATGCGCTCGCGGGCAGCCGGCAGGTTGGTGCGTGCCCTCACCCACGCCGGGTCCCGCATCTGCATGTCCTCGATGTCCCGCAGCCCGGTCTGGGGGTTGACGGGGGCGACGTCGCCCATCCTGAGGTCGAGGAACTCGTGATTCGCCGGCTCGCTGGCGACGCCCACCCGCAGCATCCCCGGGTACCGGGATGCCAGCTTGAACAGCATCTCCCCGGCATGGCTGACGCCGATGTGTCCGAGGTTTCCCGCGTCCACCTGCGGGTGCCGGCGGACGTGTTCGAGGATGGCAAGCTCATCCTCGAACTCAAGAGGCGACCGGTTCATGACCTCCATACCCTGACGCCCATCGACCATGAGCGGGCCCCCACGGTTGAACCCGAGGTCGACCTCCGTGCGGTACCGCCCCCACCCGCAGGCGTAACCAGCGGCGAGCAGGCGCTCCATGATGCACGGACGGGTGCGCACCCACTGCCGAAGCCAGCCGATCCCGCCCCCGCCGTTGCCATAGGCAAGGAAGACGAACGGGAACCGCCCCTCGCCGGCGGGCGTGCGCACCACATAGGGCACGTAAAGGCCATCTCGCGACTCGGCCAGGTAGTAGGCTGCCCGGCGGGTGGACCCTGCAACGTCTTCCACAAAGAGAGGCTCGCCGGTGCTCCACCGCCCGCTTGTCATGCCGGACCTGCGCCGGGGCCCCGCCCCTCCGGCGCCCCGGCAGCGACCGGCCGCGCGCACCTTCCACTGGTGCATATGATCCTGCACCGCACGCCTGGATCGTATGCGGACGGAGGATCCACGTCTATCGCGGCAACCGGAAACGCTCGCCCAGCCCGGCGACACGCCCCTAGCGCTGCATGACTGTCCGGCCACCACGACGCGCGCATCTGCCGCAACCGGCGTGCCTGCCGCGTCGGCTCCGCGTCGCTCGGCAAACGCCCGTCACGTGAACGGGAACGGCGAGCCATGCGTCAACCGTGGGGAGGCGGGAGCGCTCAGTCGGCGCTGGCGGGCGTGGGTGCGCTCGGCGGCGCGAGGCGATCTCTCAGCCTCCTGGGAAGCCGCAACCACTTCGGATCCAAGAACTCAATAAGGTCCACGAGGGCGTGCTGCACTTTGATGAGCTGGGTGCGCCCAGCCTGATCAGTATCTGTAACCTGATCCACTCCCAGGCGGAGGCGCTGAAACCATTTTGAGAACGCTGGCTGATCGTCGAGGCGGGCACAGAACTGGGCATATCCCAGGGACTCGTACTGAGCAGAATCGATGTTGCGCGTCGGGGTCATCATTACTTCGCCGATTGCACGCTGCTCGCCGCGAAACAGCCGCGGTCGGGTTCGTGTCCGTGGTGGCCATCCCGGCGACCTTGATTTTGGCGTTTCTCGGCATCAACGCCTCCCAAGTCAGCTCCAACCAGTCGATGTTCAGCCACCACTACCTGGGCATGTACCTCGCCGTGGTCGCCCTCATCGTTGTCGGCTCGCTGCTGTCGCTGGCCCTGTGGGTACAGCAGCGCCGAGCCGCCAGCCCAGTCAACGTGCGACCCCGCGGACCGCGGCGGACGTGGGTAGTGTGGGGTCGCTGGGGACTCTACTGCCGGTCATGATGAAGAGCCCCGCCCGGGACTGCCTGGACGGGGCTTCTTTTCCGTAGCTGGCCGCTGACCGGAAGCGCCCCAAGCGGTCGTCGCCTCGGCTGCTCCAGCCAGCCGGAATTTGTTCACGGGGATTCAGGGGCCCGGCAGGACTATTTATCGATAGTGTGTTCCACTTAGTGGATGGACGACATCGACTGGCATGAGTGGTGGAGCTTCCCCTTGACCTGCCGCCGGGGACATCCATGGGGCCCGGGCCGGGTGACCATCGGGTGGGTGCCATGCGATTGTCCTGCCACTCTTGGCCGCCGCGAGCAGGGCCACATCGCGGTTCGCTGCGGTCAACCCGGATGTATCGAGTCGTGCTATCGCCCCGCGCATGAACCCCAAAGCCTGCCCCAGGCACCTGCGGCAGCACAGGGCCGGGCGCTCAGGTAGCTGAAAATCCATCGACGTAAATCCATCGACGTAGTAGACGCCGGAGGTCACCGGGCCGGCCGCCAGCATCGCCTGCGCGAACATCACCTGCAGCTCCAGCGGGTCGGTGCCGTCGGCGATCGCGGCCAGCCGCGGCCGCAGCGTGCGCAGCCCCGGCAGCGCGGCCAGCCCGGCCAGCGGCCCGGCCGCGCCGGAGGCCAGGTGCTTGAACAGCTCCACCGTCGCCGCGCCGAGCGCGAAGCAGGTGCTGACCGCCGACAGCAGCGCCCAGCGCCATGTCGCGCGCCCTGGCGCGGGACCGGCTCGGCGTGCCGGCCGTGCTGGCCTTCGTCCTCGCCGGCGTCGCGCCACTCACGGTCGCGGCCGGGGTGATTCCCACCGCGTATGCGACGACCGGTTTAACCGCGATCCCGGCCGCGTTCCTAGTTGTCGTGGTGATCTTGGGGATTTTCGCGACCGGGTATGTCGCGATGGCCGGGCACGTCACCAACAGCGGCGCCATCTACGCGTTCGTCGCCCGGGGTCTGGGCCGCCCGGTCGGGGTGGCCGCCGCTCTGGTCGCGCTGGTGGCTTACAGCTTCCTGCAGGTGGGGCTTTATGGCGCGTTCGGGCCGGCCGCCGCCAGCGAGGCCGCCGCGCACCTGGGTGTGCATGGGGCGTGGTGGCAGTGGGCGCTGGGGGCGTGGGCGGTGATCGCGGTGCTGGGGCTGTTGCGGGTGGACATCACCGGCTGGGTTCTGGGCGTCTTGCTCACGGTCGAGATCTTCGTCGTCCTGGTTGAGGCGGTGTCTGGGCTGGCGGACCCGGCCGGGGGGCGGCTCAGCTTCGCGACCCTCTCCCCGGCCGGGCTCACCTCGGGCGGGTTCGGCACGTTCGGCGTCCTAGCCGTCGTCGTGGTCCTGGGGTTCGTGGGGTTCGAGCAGGCGCCGGTGCTCGCCGAAGAGCCCCGCAACGCGCGGCGGCACCCAAACACACGACCAAGCCCGCACCCAGGCCCGCACCCAACTCCGCCATCACAACGCCGAACTGAGGCACCGGGGTGGGGATGCCGGTGTTGCCTGCGGTGTCAACCCGGCAGCCGCCCGGGTCCACGTGCCACCGCGCGTCCCGGTGCCAGTTATGGCCCAGCCAGCGGGCGTGGGGCCGTGTGGACCGAAAGCTCGGCGTCTGCTCCCGCGCCGAGCTCGGCGCGTGGCTCGCAGCTATAGGGAGGTACCGGACAGACATAGGGAAACACCTGATTCGTGCCGCCACCGGTATCTCTAGCGTTAGGTGCCGTGTCCGGCAGCGGAGAGCACCTATGCCTGGTCGAGTGCTACTGGCCGGGCGTGACCGGGCAGAAGCTCGCCGGGGCCGCTGCGCGTGCCCGCGTGGTGACTCTTGAGTCCGGCGGCACGGTCGCGGGATGCAGTTCGGTGGCTCGATCCTCATCCCAGCCGCTGAGGCGGTTTTCTGCTTCTTCGACGGCACCGAGGAAGGCGTGCGTGCGGTGGCCCTGCAGGAAGGTGTCCCATTCAGGCGGGTGCTCAAGTCGCTGCGGAACTACGGCATGAGCCGAACCCGAGGGGAGCGGCAATGAATACCATCTGGGCGCGGCGTATCTGCAGCTGCGGAGGGTTCGAGGGGACGGTGGGGCATGAACGCTCGTGATGGCCGGACTGGCTCGAAGCGCGATCGGCGAGGGGGTCGGCGCTTCCTGGTGCCGGAGGCAGTTGTGGTGGCGTTGATCGCACCCGTCGTCCTAGTGCCGGTCTTCGCCGCAGCGAGCCAGGCCGCCGCAGCCCCGCAGACTCCAACAGGCTTGGCGCGGGTGTCTGGTTCTGCCAGTTACGGCAAAAAGGTGGTGCCGCGGACGGTGAACCCGCGCCAGCGGCCAACGAGCGGATCAGCTCGCCACATTACCCACGCGCCGGGTCAGCCCCCGCCTTGGATGCATCCCGGAGTGGCGACGACAGGAAGGCCCCCGGTGGTGCCCGACGCGCCAGCGCACAGTAAGGGAAAGGCGGGCGCAGCTTCGGGCGCCACGACCTCCACGACCGCGGCCGGTGCGACTGCTACTGCCGCGAGTCCCACAACGGTTACGAGCACGGCTCCTACCGTTTCCAATGCCGCGCAAGCGACCGGCAACGGCAACTTTGAGAACATGCTGGCTTTCAGCGGGGCAGACCTTAAGGACTTCAACTGCGGCTGCCAGCCGCCAGATACGCAGATCGCGGTGGGCAACAACCAGGTTGTTGAGGCCGTCAACAACAGTGTTTTGGTCTACGGCAAAGGTGGCAACCGCCTTGGCAGCTTCCCTTCTACGAACCTGTTCCAGCCGCCCAACCAAAACGTGGGTGTGAGCGACCCCAGGGTGTTGTTCGATCCCTCCGCTGGGTCATCCGGACGTTACTACATGACTTTGATGGTCTTCCAGAATCCGGCCAATGGTACCTGGACGGATATGGGCATCTCGATCGCCATCTCCCAGACGGACAATCCGCTGGGGTCGTGGTGGGTCTATGACTACATCCGTGACATCGGGGGGAATGAGCTCGATCAGGAAAAGCTGGGGTTCAGCGGCGACAAGGTCACCTTCGCTGTGAACCAGTACAACTGCAAGTGCGGCAACGCCAACCAGACGGGGCCGGAGAACGTCGTTGTTCTCCAGAAATCCGACCTGATCACTGGGGCCAGCACCACCCCTGTCGTCGCGACCTCGGGATTCCAGTTCGACTCGATGCCCACCACGCCGGTCAATACTTCCGACGACACCCAGTACGTGGTGTGGAACAACAAGCAGTCCACGAACAACACGATGGGTATCGTGCGCATCACAGGCACCCCGAATGCTGGAAACGTCACGTTCGGCACCGCCCAGACGCCGTCCATCGCCAACCAGACAGCAGCGGTGAACCCGGTTCAGCCCGGCTCCTGCTTCGACAGCAACAACAACCCGATTGCCTGCACCATCGATTCGTCCGGCCTGGCCACCAAGGGGAATTTCGAATCGGCGATGGTGCAGGGTAACCAGCTGTGGGCCACCGGTGTCGACGGCTGCACCCCACAAAACGACAACACCGGACGTGACTGCACGCGGCTGGTGGAGGTGGACATTAGCAACGGAGGTGACAACGTCATTTACGACTCCGACGTTGGCACCCAGGGGACCTACCGCTACAACCCGTCCGTCATGAAAGACAACGCCGGCCACATGTTCTTCGGCTTTACGATCTCCTCATCCACCCAATATGCCACCGCGGCGACCGACGCCAGTGCCCTGCCCCCGCCCGCCGTGTTCCCGCGGGTCGATTTCGCCAGCGGAGACGGTACCTACACCGGCTCTCGGTGGGGCGACTACTCGGCGCTGGCCCAGGACCCGGCCGACACTGACTACGTGTGGTCGGGGCAGGAGTTCGGGGCCTGTGTAACTGCCTGCAGTTCGGGTGGGGGGAACTGGGCGACCGCGCTCGGCCAGTTCACCTTCGCCGGACCGGACATCACCGCAGTGGCGCCCAACCGTGGCCCTGCAACGGGTGGCACCACCGTCGACATTTATGGCTCCGGCTTCGCCAATGGCGCGAACAGCGGCACATCAGTCCATTTCGGAGCCACCGCGGCTCAGAGCGTCACCTTCATCGACGGCGACCATATCCAAGCCGTCACCCCCGTGTCTTCAGCGTCTGGCACAGTCGATGTGACAGCGACCACCCTCAATGGAACCAGCCAGACCTCGGCCAGCGACCAGTTCACGTTCAGCCCCGTGGTGAGCTCAGTCAGCCCCAACGGCGGGCCCGTCGCCGGGGGTCAGAGCGTCAGCATCGCTGGGGCCGGCTTCACCGGTGCCACTGCGGTCGCTTTCGGCGGCACCCCGGCCAGCAGTTTCACCGTGAACAACGGCGGCTCGATCACGGCGGTCACACCGGCGCACGCGGCGGGCACGGTCGATGTCACGGTGACCGCGAGCGGTCTGACCAGCCAGACCTCCGCTGACGATACTTACACCTATTTCGACCCGCCAACGCTCAGTGGGGTGAGTCCAAGCAACGGCCCGGCTGCTGGCGGCCAGACAGTTACCATCAGTGGCACCAACCTGGTCGGCGCAACGTCCGTCAGCTTCGGCGGAACCGAAGCGAGCTCGTTCATTGTGATCAACTCCACTACGATTGCCGCCACGACGCCTGCCCACGCCGGCGGGACGGTGAACCTGACCGTAACCACGCCGGGCGGCACCTCTAATGCGGTCTCCTATACATTCCAGTTCCCCACGATCACGTCGCTCGCCAGCTCGGCCAACCCGTCCATCGTTGGCGCATCCGTCACCTATACCGCCACGATCAGCCCCGTTCCCGATGGCGGAACGGTCGCCTTCTCTGACAATGGCACGCCGATCAGCACATGCACCGCTCAGCCGGTCGACACCACAACCGGGAAAGCGACCTGCACGGTCACATATGGGGCGGTAGGCAGCCATTCGATCTCGGCCGTCTACAGCGGAGACTTCAACTACTCGGGCAGCGCATCGGTGACGCTGGTGCAGAAGGTCACCTATGCCATCAAGGTGCTCTACGACCAGACCAAGGTCAACAACAGCGGAGCCACCGTTCCCATCAAGGTTCAGCTGGACAATGCGGGCGGGAGCAACCTTTCCTCAGCCAGCATCGTGCTCACCGTGGCCGGGCTCTCCCCGGACCCCGCTCCGGGGATCCCGCCCAGTGGCAACTTCACATTCACAAACTTGACCGGCAGCGGACCGGGCTATCTGCTCAGCGTCAAGACAACCGGATACCCGAAGGCCACGTATACCCTGTCCTTCACTGCTACAGGCGATCCGGTCACCCACACCGTCAAGTTCGTCATCGGATAGCCGACTAAACGGACGCAACACGATCGGCCCGGCTGGCTCCGCCGCGGCGGAGCCAGCCGGGCCTTGGCCGCTCCCAGGTTCCACGGGTCTGGATGCGTTCGAGGCCCGCGGTCGGTTGGTCGGCCCTGGCCGCGACGAGAAGGAAGCGCCGCTTCCTGGCTGCCCCGGCCACGCGCCTGGCGTCTGCCACGTTGCCCGCCGCGGGTATCCCAGCCCGTCGCGCCGAATCAAACGTGCGTTATGCGGTTTCGTTCTCGCCCGCGCAACTGGCAGCCGGTCTGGCACTCTCACCATCAGGCCTGCCTCGGGAGCCCTCACGGTTTCCAGTGACGGGGGCGGTCGGGACGACCGGAACCGTCAAATGCAACATCGGATCGCTGCCGTCCGGCGGGACCGCGCAGCTGACGATTGCCGTGCTGGTCGTCGCCCCGAAGGCCACCAAGATCACGGACACGGTGAAGGTGACCAGTTCGACGACCGACCCCGACCTCATGGACAACCAGGCGACAGTATCGACTGCCGTGAAGTAGGTCCACAGAAAAGCATTGGCCAGGCATATTCGGCTTTACCTGTGATGGAACCGGTGCCACAGTGCAATCATGCTCGACGAGGTCCTCGGCCGCGACCGGGAACTGCAAGCCGCCTCGGCGTTCCTGGAGGCGATGGTGCGCGGCCCGGCCGGGCTTGTGTTCGCGGGCGAGCCGGGGATTGGCAAGACGACGTTGTGGATGGGGGCTCTCGAGCGAGCTCGCGAGCGGTCCCTGATGGTGTTGTCGGCGCGACCTGTGGCGGCGGAGGCGAGGCTCGCGTTCGGGGCGCTCGCCGATCTGCTTGAGCCGGTGGCCGACGAGGTCCTGGCCAGGCTGCCTGAGCCACAGCGACGAGCGCTGGCGGTAGCGCTGCTGCGCGAGGATCCGGGTGGCCGCCGCCTCGATCAGCGCGCGGTGGGCGCCGCGACGGTCACCGTCCTGACTGCGCTGGCACGTACCGCGCCGGTGATGGTCGCGATCGATGATCTGCAGTGGCTCGACCGCTCGTCGGCGCGGGTGCTCGCGTTCGCCGCCCGGCGGCTCGGGCGGCTGCCGGTCGGCCTGCTCGCCTGCGAGCGCATCGGGGCCGACCGCAAGTTCGGGCAGGAGATCGAGGAAGCACTGCCGAAGGGTCAGGTAGCGCGCCTCGTGCTGGAGCCGCTTGGCGTGGCCGTACTGCGCCGGATCGTCGAGGTGCGGCTGGGACGGCCGCTGTCGCGCCGGGCGCTTGTCCGGATCGGGCAGGCGGCGGGCGGGAACCCGTTCTTCGCGGTTGAGATCGCCCGCTCGCTGCCGGATAACCCTGACCCCGGGCTGGCCGTTCTGCCGCTGCCGGACAGCCTCCGCACGCTCGTCGGGGCACGGGTGGCGGCGCTGCCGGAGCGGGTGCGCCAAGCGCTGCTCGCGGCGGCGGTGCTCCGCTCCCCAACCGTCGAGCTGGTGGCGGCCGGTATGGGTGGGACGGCTGACGGGTCGCGGCGAGCGTTCGATCGGGCCGGAGCCGCTGGAATCGTCGAGGTGGGCGAGTCCCACGTCCGCTTCACCCATCCTCTGTTCGCGGCGGGGGTGTACTCGTCCGCAAAGCCCTGGGAGCGGCGCCAGGCACACCGGCGCCTGGCAGCAGTGCTTGATGATGTCGAGGAGCGAGCCTGGCACCTAGCACTCGCCGCGGAAGGAGCCGACGCAGAGCTGGCAGGAGCCCTCGATTCTGCAGCCGAACACGCCCGCGCGCGGGGCGCACCGGAGGCCGCGTTCGAGCTGACAGAGCAAGCCTTGAGCCTGACGCCGCCCGGCCGGGTAGCGGAGGTGCAGCGGCGCAGCATCCAGGCGGCCGAGTACCACTACCACGCCGGCGAGCTGGGCCGCGCACGCGAGCTGCTCGATGCAGTCCTTGAGCAGGTGCGTGCGGGCCGGGTGCGGGCTGACGCGCTCCGCTTGCTAGGCGAGATTCTTTACCACGAGCAGAGCTTCCCGGAGGCGGTCCGGCTGTTCGGGCAGGCGCTCGAGCACAGCAGCGGCGACGCCGTCCTGGCATCGGCGCTCGAGCTTCACCTTACATACGCGGCGAACGCGGCGGGTGACTTCGCCGGCTCCGAGCCGCATGCTCGCCGGGCACTGGTGCTGAGCGAGCAGGTCGGCGACAAGCCACGCCTGGCCGAGGCGATTGCAGTGTCCATCATGACTGGCTACATGCTTGGACGCGGCCTCGACGAAGCCGGGCTTGAACGCACGCTCAAGCTGGGGGACCAGCAACGGCAGACAGCCGTGGAGATGCGCCCAAGCCTGATCGCCGGCCTTCTGATGCTCTATGAAGGCCGCTTGGAACGCGCGTGCCAGCTGCTCGGAGGCCTGCGGCAGCGGATACTCGACCGTGGTGAGGAAAGCGAC
>WNGG01013280.1_pt1 | contig 14400 bp, 14 predicted proteins | sample 5400661 | NCBI WGS metagenome assembly WNGG01 (sample SAMN13153372, study PRJNA577476) | soil metagenome | isolation source: 100 cm soil or saprolite under Garry oak tree replicate 1 | place: USA:California | collected 2016-06-15
GTTTCTTCGTCATTGTCGCGATTCAGTTGTTGGTGATGTTTGACTTTGATCTGACGACCGTTGTCAGCAAGGACTGTGGCCGTCCGAATCAAACGTGATGTCCTTATAGGTTAAAGCAGTCACAATTGAAACTTTCGACCGCGTGTGATATTAACACGCCGCAGTGCAGCTTGAGCTGATCGACCGGAGTTTTACCGTCATTAAGCACACTAGTTCTTTAGTCAAAGGAGAGGAAATATGAAGACGCGCGCGCAGCGCAAATATGCGCTTTATTGGTTGCTGGCACTGATGGTGCCGATGCTCGCGACATACTCGACCATTCAAGCCCAACAACGCACGTACGATCAGAGTTTGCTCAAGGGCCTTCAGTGGCGAAGCATCGGCCCTTCTCGCGGCGGGCGCTCAACTGCGGTCGCGGGCGTCACATCACAACAGAGCGTCTTCTATTTTGGGGCGACCGGCGGCGGCGTATGGAAGACTACCGACGGTGGTGTTAACTGGGAGCCTGTCTCCGATGAGTACTTCAAGACCGGGTCGGTCGGAGCGATCGGCATTTCGGAGTCCGATCCCAACGTCGTGTACGTCGGCATGGGTGAGTCGCCAATTCGTGGGAACGTCTCGCACGGGGATGGTGTGTACAAATCCACCGATGCGGGCAAGACCTGGAAGCACGTGGGGCTGGACGACACACGGCAGATCGCTCGCGTGCGGGTGCATCCGCGCAATCCGGAAATAGTCTATGTTGCGGCGCTCGGTCACGTGTGGGCGCCCAACCAGCAGCGCGGGGTGTTTCGTTCGACTGATGGCGGCAAGAACTGGCAAAAGGTTCTGTATCGGAGCGACAAAGCCGGCGCGACCGATCTGATAGTCGATCCGACGAATCCGAATATCATCTACGCTGCGCTGTGGGAGGTCTATCGCAAGCCGTGGACTCTCGAAAGCGGCGGGCCTGGAAGCGGAATCTTCAAATCGACCGACGCAGGTGAGACGTGGACCGAGCTCACTCGCAATCAAGGGCTGCCCAAAGGCGTGATTGGTAACATTGGCATTACTGTTTCTCCGGCGAATCCGGATCGAGTTTGGGCGATTGTTGAAGCAGAAGAAGGCGGCGTATTTCGCTCCGACAACGCCGGCAAGACGTGGGCCAAGCTGAACGAGCAGCGAAACCTTCGGCAGCGCGCCTGGTACTACACGCGCATTTACGCCGACCCGAAAAACGCTGATACGGTTTACGTACTAAACACCGGCTTCTACAAATCAAATGACGGCGGCCGAACGTATTCGAACATCGCGGTCCAGCACGGCGATTGTCACGATCTTTGGCTTTCGCCCGACGACCCGTCGCGAATGATCATCGGAGACGACGGCGGGGCGGAGGCGAGCTTCAACGGCGGCCGAAGCTGGAGCACCATTTTGAATCAGCCGACAGCTCAGTTCTATCGCGTGGCATTGGACAACGACTTTCCTTATCACGTCTACGGCGCGCAACAGGACAACTCGACGGTGCGAATCGCTAGCCGAACCACCGGCGGCGGCATCGGGCTCGCGGATTGGTACGACGTGGGCGGCGGCGAGAGCGGATGGATCGCACCAAGCCCGAAAGATTCAGAGATTGTTTACGCCGGTTCGTACGGCAATTTGATAACCCGGCAAGATCATCACACCGGACAGTTGCGCAACGTGAACCCCTGGCCCGACAACCCGATGGGTTGGGGCGCCGCTGAGCTGAAATACCGGTTTCAGTGGAGCTTTCCCATTGTGTTCTCACCGCACGACCCGAACACGTTGTACGCCGGCGCAAACGTCCTGTTCAAATCAACGAACGAAGGTCAGAGCTGGCAGGCAATCAGCGGGGACCTGACACGCAATGACAAATCCAAACAAGCTTCATCAGGCGGGCCGATTACCAAGGACAACACGAGTATTGAATATTACTGCACGATCTTTACTGTGATGGAGTCGCCCATCGAGAAAGGAACGATCTGGACCGGTTCCGACGACGGGCTGATTTATGTAACGCGTGACGGCGGCAAGAGCTGGCAGAACGCCACGCCAAAGGGCATGCCCGAGTGGATTCAGATCAACTCGATCGACGCGTCGTCGCTCGACGCGGGCACGGCCTACGTGGCGGCGACCATGTACAAGTCCGATGACTACAAGCCATATCTGTACAAGACGAACGACTACGGCAAGACTTGGAAGAAGATCACAGGCGGCATTCCGGATAACGCATTTGCTCGCGTGGTTCGCGAAGACCCGAACCGCCGCGGGTTGCTTTATGCCGGGACCGAAACCGGGATTTACGTTTCATTCGACGAGGGTGAAAACTGGCAATCGCTCCAACTCAACTTGCCTGTAGTGCCGATAAACGATCTCGCGATCCACAAGCGCGATAGAGATCTCGTTGTTGCAACGCAGGGCCGCGCGTTCTGGATCCTGGATGATTTGCCCGTTCTTTATCAACTGGCGGACGCGGCAAAGACCGACGCTTACTTGTTCAAGCCTGAAGACACTTATCGCCTGCCAGGAGGTTTTGGCGGCGGAGGCGGACGCGGACGGGGCGCGGTGGGACAGAATCCACCTAACGGCGCGGTGCTTTACTATTACCTGAAAAACAAGCCCGCAGGCGAGTTGACGCTTGAGGTGCTGGACTCATCGGGAAAGTCGATCAAGAAATTCAGCAGCAAAGCATCGGAAGGCCCCGCTCAGGCGGCGCCCGGCAGTGAAGAAGAAGGCTTTTTCGGAGGAGGTGGAGGCTCACGGCGCCTGCCTGCTGAAGCGGGGCTGAATCGATTCGTTTGGGATCTGAGATATTCGGACGCGACGCGCTTTCCCGGTTTGATAATGTGGGCGGGTAACACGACAGGTCCGCGCGTTATGCCGGGCAGCTATCAGGTGAAGCTGACTGTTGACGGCAAGACGTTGCCCCAAAGCTTCGAAGTGAAGAAGGACCCAAGGATCGAGACGACTCAGGCCGATTTCGCCAAACAACTCGAACTGCTGTTGAAGATTCGCGATAAGTTCAGCGAGACCAGCGACGCGGTTCTCGAGATTCGCGATGTGCGCAAACAGATCGAAGACATCACAAACAGACTGAAGGACCAGCCGAGTGGGAAGACGATCTCGGATGCGGCCAAGTCGCTCAAGGCGAAACTCACGGCAGTTGAAGAGGAGCTTTATCAAACCAAGAACCAGAGCAGTCAAGACCCGTTGAACTATCCGATCCGGCTCAATAACAAACTGGCGGCTTTGGGAGGAGTGGTTGCAAGCTCGGATTCAGCGCCGACCGATCAGTCTTACGCGGTGTACGAAGAGCTTGCCGGAAGAATTAACGCTCAGTTGCAGAAGCTCGACGAGATCATTCGCACCGATCTTCCGCGGTTCAATAAGCTGGTGCGTGAGCAGGACGTTCCTGCGGTGATAGTGAAGGGAAAGTCACGCGAAGGATAGAAGAGCTTAACAGCGCGGCAAGGCAGGTCTGAGCAGCGCAGCGCTGATTTTCAACGCTAGAATAGTGAGGCCATTCATGTCGTTGCTGCGCACGCCTGACGAGCGATTCGAGAACCTGCCTGACTTTCCGTTCGAGCCGCACTATGTCGACATAAATGGCGCTCGCGTCCATTACGTCGATGAAGGCGAGGGCGAGACGATACTGTGCCTGCACGGCGAACCGACCTGGTCTTTTCTCTACCGGAAGATGATTCCAGTCCTATCGAGCGGGCATCGAGTCGTGGCGATGGACTTCATCGGGTTCGGGCGCTCGGACAAATTCTCAGATCAAGCCGACTATACCTTCGACATGCACCGATCTACGATCGCGGGGTTCATCGAAAAACTTGATCTTCAAGGAATCACCGCCGTGGTTCAGGATTGGGGCGGGTTACTCGGGCTTCGCGTCGTCAGCGAGATGCCGGATCGATTCTCAAGACTGGTGATCATGAACACCGGCTTGCCGACCGGTGACTCGCCTCCGACTGAAGGCTTCATGAAATGGAGAGCTTACGCGACAAGCACTCCCGATTTGCCATGTGGAATGATCGTGCGACGCAGCGCGGTCAATCGCGAATCGATAACCGACGAAATCGTTGCGGCCTACGACGCGCCGTTCCCTGACGTTTCTTACAAGGCGGGCGCGCAGATTTTTCCGCGGCTGGTGCCCATCGAACCTGACCAGCCAGGCGCTCGCGAAATGCGCGAGACTAGCGAGGCGCTGTCGCGTTGGACTAAGCCTGCGCTTGTGATGTTTTCGGACGGCGATCCGGTCACGCGCGGCGGCGATCGATTCTTTCGCAAGCTGATTCCTTCGGCGAAGGATGAGCCTGAGCTCGTGATCGAGGGCGCGGGGCATTTTCTGCAAGAGGAGAAGGGCGGAGAGATTGCTCGTCACATCGTCAGCTTCATCAAACGCAGAGCAATGTAGGGGCGGCCCTCCGTGGCCGCCCCTTTACGGCACCGGCGGTCGCCATGGAAATCAGGGCGCAGCCTTTACATTCATCAAAACGAGTCGATGAGCTCACTGAAAGGCACACCCGACAAGACGTGGAACGCCGGGTTCTATGACGACAAGAGCGCGTTTGTCTGGAAGCACGGTCGCGGTGTTGTTGAGCTTCTTTCCGCTCAGCCAGGTGAGCGCATTCTCGATCTAGGCTGCGGCACGGGCCATCTCACCAATCAAATCGCCGAGGCGGGCGCCGAAGTCGTCGGCATAGACATATCGCAGTCGATGATCGAAGAGGCGAGGCGGCTTTATCCGAGAATTCGATTCGAGATCGCCGATGGCGCCGATTTTCATTTCGATCGACGATTCGACGCGGTCTTCTCGAATGCCGCGATCCACTGGATGAAAGATCAACCTGCTGTGACGCGATGCATCTGGAATGCGCTGAAGCCTGTCGGACGGTTTGTAGCCGAGTTTGGCGGCAAAGGAAACATCCGCGCGATTCGAACCACGCTGACCAACGCCGTAAACGCAGCGGGTGAAACGGTTAATCTCGAACCCTTCGCCCGATATTACCCGTCCATCGGCGAGTACGCGACGCTTCTTGAAGCGCAAGGCTTTCTGGTAACCCTCGCAACGCACTTTGAACGACCGACTAAACTCGAGGAGGGCGAAGCGGGAATGAGGAACTGGCTTTTCACTTTCGCCGACAACATCCTCAACTCGCTTCCCCCCAACAAACTCGAAGTGGTGATCGCCGAAGTCGAACGCCAACTCAAGCCTCAGTTGTTCAGAGAAGGAAGCTGGTTCGCGGACTACAGGCGCATTCGAATCGTTGCACGCAAGCAAATTTCGGGTTCAGTCTGAATCGGCATCGGCGGATAAGAGACGGATGGCCGCAGGAAGTACCTCGATGCTCGCGGGTGTGTAGCCGACCATCTCTCCGTCCAGATCGATGGGGAGCGGCCTCTTGCTATCGATTGATACTCTGCGGGCGCGCAACTCTGTCACCCTCGGACTTCTCAAATATCCGCCTCGGCGGATGCGTGGCAGCTCTTTTATGACGTCGAGGCGTGATGCGCTATCGGTCAAGACAAGATCGAGTAATCCATCATCCACCTCGGCATGCGGCGCAAGCATCATTCCGCCGCCGGCAAACTTACCGTTGGCAACGATTATCAAGTTGCTGCTTATGTGAAACTCACGCTCATCCGCCCGAATAGAAACCGGCACGTTTTTGTAGCGGTGAAGAGCGGCAATGGCTGCCGCGGCAAATCTCGAGCTGCCCCCGATCCATCCAGGCAGCGCGTTGCGCCATCGATTGACCAAAGCGGACACTTCGCCGCCCAGCCCGAATGAGGCGACGTTTACGAACACTCGACAGTGACGATTGCCGTCTCGATCCGTGAACTCTGCGCGCGCGACGTCGATCGATCTGGTTTGATCGCTCGTCAGAGCTCGAATCCAATCAGGCCGACCAAGGGAACGGTGAAAGTCCGAACCGGTCCCGCTCGGAAGCAGGCCTATCAAAGCAGCGGAGTTGATGACGTTACCGCGACGATCGAAGTAGCCGTTCACAACCTCACCGAGCGTGCCGTCGCCGCCCACCACAACTATGCAGTTGATCCCGGCGTTCAACGCCTCGCGTGTGACCTCTGTGGCCTCGCCCTCGCGCGTAGTCACATGCTCGTCGAAGTGTAATCCGAGCGCCGCCAAACGTTTTCGCTGGCCGGTCCACATCCTCGACGTGGCGCCGCGAGCAGAAACAGGGTTTACGATGAACAGGATGTGTTTCAACTTACGCAGGAACGCTTCAGGCCAGAATACGCGAGCGTCCAGAGTACCGACTTTAGTCGGGTTTTGGAAGCAACGAGATAACTAGCCGACTAAACTCGTTACTCTGAATGCTCGGTTACTCTGAACGTCCGCTTTACTGCGGCTTCGTTTCCTCAGGGTTGATCGGCGCGGTCTTGCGCTCGCCAGCCTCTTGCTGTTTGTCGCGAGTCTTGCGTTGACTCAACCACTCGTCGATGTTCTCGCGAATGAACTCGCCGAAATCTTCGATCTCGCGAGCCGACTTGTTCCAGAATTCCTTAAACGCGCGCTTATCGACCCAGAAGCCGTAGCGCGGGTCGCCCCACGCGCCTTTCCAGTCTCCCCAGCCTCCTGGACGACCGACTTCATCTTCGTAATAGGCCGCAAGCTGCCGGCACGCCATCGCTGCAACCGTCAGCGAGCTGTTCTCCGGAAGAGGATCGAATACGGATCCGACGTCCGGGTCGATCTCTTTCAACCTCGCCAGCACACGGTTGTATTGGTCAATACAGAACGCAGCTACGTCCTGACTGCCGCCTGTCCACTCGGCTTGCAGCGCCATTCGAGAGGTTCGGCGCAGCACGTTCACAAGCTTGGCTATCTCTTTTTCTCTTTCCATAGCTCACCTCTCATCAGCAGCAGCCCATTCCGACCCGGCCCGCCCACGCGCGACGCCCGCCGCACCCGCGCATCCTGACACCCACTCCGATGCCGACTCCAGCTCCCGGAGCTTCATCTTCGAAATAAGCCGCAAGCTCGTGGGCGGCGATTCGAGTCACGTCCGGCGATGAGCTCTCGGGAAGCGCGGTGAACAGCGTCGCGGCCGCCGGTTCGAGTTCAGTGATGCGCACGAGAACCTTGTTGTATTGCGAGACGCAGAAGCGCGCGGCGTCCGGGTCGCGGCTCCACGCGGCGTGGGTGGCAGCGCGAGCGATGCGCCGCAGCACGTTTACTAGCTTTTCGATTTCTCTATCTCTTTCCATTTCTCACCTCGTAATCTTAAAAGTTCGATTTGTTCGCGCAGCAATTGCTTGCCGCGATGAATTCGCCACTTGATCGTCGAAAGCCTGGCGCCCAGAAAGGCCGCGATTCGCTTGAGCGGCATCTCGTCGAAAAAGCGCAACCGCAGCACCAGCGCATAATCAGCCGGCACGTTTTCGAGCGCTGCTCTCAACTCGTCGTCGTCCTCGCCTTCGCTCAAGAGCGGATGTGACAACGCCTCGACTCGTTCGATCAAAAACTTGTCCAGATCGACGCGCCCGGCCCCGCGCGAGCGCTCTCGCTTGCTGAAGCGAAACGCCCGATGCCGAGTGATGGCTGAAAGCCAAGCTGCGAACTTCGCCGGATCCTCGATTGAAGGCAGCGCCTTGAACGCCAGCAGCAGTGCGTCCTGAGCGACGTCTTCGGCGTCTTCACGTCCCACGATCGCCTGGGCTGCGCGCACCACAGCCGCGCGGTAGCGCAACGCAAGCTCGTCAAACGCTTCCAGGTCGCCGAGGATCGCCGCTACAACGAGCACTTCATCTGGCGGCTCTGCGACTATCTTCGCCATCCGCGCTCCAGCTCTGCAGCCTTCATAGTTATAGAGTCATCGTGGCGTGAAAAGGTTAGAGGCAAACTCGCAGTTGACGAATTATTCGCTCTTATCGTGTGCGAGGCTTGAGGTACTCGGTATAGAGCCGCACGTAAGCACGGTAACTATTCATGACCTTGGCTACGTAATCCTTCGTCTCAGGTATCGCTATCTCGGTAAACAGGCGGTCGGGGTCACTCGACCGCGCACGAGAGATCCATCGCTCGACGTTTTGCTCGGCAGTATTGTAAGCCGCCAGGACCGCGGAAGGATTGTTGGGAAAAAGCTTCTGCAGGTCAGCCACGTAGCGCACCGCAAATCGAATCGCAATCTCAGGGCTGTACACGTCGTCAAGCTCAAAGTGCTTCATTCCCTCTTCTTCGGCTAGCTTCTGAGCAGTTTCGGGGATGAATTGCAACAGTCCTCGCGCCGAGGCGGCGCTCTTAACCGACGGATTGAAACGGCTCTCTTGTCGAGCGAGCGAAAGCACGAGCCTCGGATCAACTCCCAACCTCGGCGAATATCGATCGAACGCATCACGATAAGGCGCAGGGTAGATCAACTCCGCGAGATCGCGCGGCATAAGCTCGAGCTGATAGTCCTGAGGAATCGTCTTGGCTGCCGACTCGCCGAACGCGATGGCGCGATAAGCCTGGTCTCCTCGGTTGCTATAGACCGCCATCGAGTATTCAGCGTCGGCGCCGGCTTGAAGCGATCCGGCCTGTGCGAGTTCGGTGACGCTTTCGTCATACAGTCCGAGAAACATGAGTTCGGCAGCCAGCGACTGGTGAGTAGCTTCCCCCGCACTTTGTTTCGACTGGTTGACGAGTTCGCGCGCGACGGGGATCAGTCTGTAACGCGAAGCCGCCGCGTAAGCAGGAAGGTTCACGTAGCACTTACCCAAGATCCCGAGCAACTCGCTTCTTGCGGTTTCATCGTTAATCAATCGCAGCGCTTGATTTGCAGCATCCTTTGCTTGCGAATAACGCCCGCCAGCAGCCTCTCAGTCGCGCGATAGCCGAAATAGTTGTCTCGCTCGTCGGGGATCGCTAGATATGCTCGCGCTGCTTCAGCAACGCGTCCCATCTTCTCAAGCGTGAAGATTCGCAAGAATGAAGCCTCGCCGCGAATCGGGGCGCTGATTACTTTTGCGGTGACCGGCAGCGTGGCGACTCGCGTCAGCAACTGAAGCGCGGCGTCGTAATTCTCTCGGGTCAGCTCGATTTTCGCTTCGTTGTATAACCCGATCGTCGCGAGCGGTTGACCGGCGTACTTGCGGACGATGCGCCTTGACCACTCGATCGCCTCGTCGAACTTGCCCGCGTAGCGCAAGCAGTCGACGACGTTCCGATACGCGCCTTCGAGCAAGTCGCTCTCGGGATAAGCGGTGATGAAATCAGCATAACGTCGGGCGCCTTCTTCGTAGCGATGCGCCTGCTGCAGAGAAGAACCGACGTAATAGTAGCCCTGCTCACCTTCTTTTTTCTCCGCGAACTCCGAGTGCGCTCGCTCGAACCATTTGATCGCGTCGTCGTAGTTGTACTCGCGAAAGAAAGTGAATCCGGTTTGATAGAGCGCCTCCGAGCGATTGGCGCTCTCAGGGAACCGCTCGACTATGTCCAGGAGATGCGCGCGAGCTTCGGGCCAGTGACGGTTAAACAGATAGATTCTCGCGCGGCGCAAGGCATCAAACTCGTTTGGCTTATTACCGGCCGCGCGATCGAGAGAATCCAAGCCAAGCGCTGCCGCCAATGCGTAATCGTCGCGCGACGCGGCGATTAGTTGATTGAAGTCTGGTCGAGCCGATTCTACATCACCGATCTTCGAGTAAGCCTCGCCAAGCTTTGCCATCGCGCTTCGGCCCTTCACACCAGTTATCGAAGCAATCGGCTTGAGCAGCGCGATCGCAGCGCGGTAGTCGCCGCTTTCGCGATGGCTGTCGATCAGTCGCTCGCGCGCGCGCGACGCGAGCGCGCTCGACGGGTAGCTCACAAGCAAGCGCGTAATGTATTGCTGTTCCAGAGCGAGGTCGCCTGAGGCCTTAGCTAGCAGCGCCAGATGCCACAGCGCGTATTGATTGAGAATCGAGCGGTGCTCCAATAGCCCAAGATAAATTGTAGAAGCTTCACTTCGCGCGCCGCGTCGCTCGAGGAGTCTGGCGAGGAGATAATCGTAGTTGTTGCGCGTGAAAGTAGCGGGGTCGGTAGCGCGCAAGTCGCGGGCCAGGGTTTCGGCGCGTTGAAAGTCGCGCGCTTCCATCGCCGCGCGAATTTCGTTTGCTTTGCTCTGAAGTGACTGCGCGTTTGCTGGGAAGGAAGAAAGGACAAAAGCGACGAAAGTGACGGAAACGACGTAAGGGCAGCAAAACCACAAAGAACGATTGTGCGTGGACCCTGGTCCTTTGTGTCTCTTTTGTCCCTTGCGTCCCTTCAAGCTACCCAAAGAAGTAAGCCTCAAGCGTTTCAGCATACAGCACCGAACCCAACACCAACTCGTCGATTATCACAAATTCATTCGGCACGTGCGCCAGCTTGTCGTCGCCGGGATAGTGAACTACGGAAGTGATGCCGGCAAAAAACAGGTTCTTCGCAACAGTGTTTCCGCCAAACGTTTCATAGTTCATCGGCAGATTCAGCCTTCGCGCTGCTTGATCGAAGCTGCGAATGATGATCGAGTTCTTATCAGACAAGTGGGGCTCGGTTTCGTGCAGCACCTTCACTCGAACGTCGGCATCGGGTGAACGTCGCCGCACCACTGATAACTTCTCGTCGATCCTGCCAAGTACGTCTTGCTTGCTGATCCCCGCAGGCAACCGAAAATCAATGGACGCGCGAGCCATCGCCGGTACGGTGTTTGTCGACGAGCCGCCTTGAATCATCCCGACGTTCATCGTCCAACCGTCGAACGCGCGGTCGTAATTCGCGCCAAGGTCCAGCGTCTTAATCTCGGCGATCGCTTCGGCCAGCGGCACTATGGCGTTTCGGCCAAGCTCAGGAGTCGAGCCGTGAGCTTGAATCCCGTGACTTTCGAGTTCGACCCACAGGATTCCCTTCTCGCCGTAAATCGAAACGTCCATCCGTCCGCCGTCCGGTATGATCGCGACGTCAAAACGCAGCCCGCATTCTTCAACGAGATAAATAATGCCAAGCTCGGATCCCACCTCTTCGTCGGCTGCCGCGATCAGATATATGGTGCCGTCGAAACTGGGATGCTCGGCGAGAAACGCCTTGCAGGCCGAATAGGCGCACGCGAAAGAACCCTTGTCGTCGAGCGTTCCACGGCCGTAGATGCGCCCGTCGCGAATCGTCGGCTCGAAGGGCGGCGTGTCCCATTGTTCGAGCTCGCCCGGCGGAACTACGTCCATATGCGAGACGAAGCCGATAGACTTACCGCCGCTGCCAATCTTTCCGACGACGTTCGTGCGCCCCGGCTCTTTCTCGTAATAAGAGACCTCCATTGCGAGTGACTGCATGCAGCGAGTGACGATCTCCTTGCAAAGGTGCTCGTTGCCCGGAGGGTTGACCGTGTTCTGCCGAACAAGATCGCAGACAATTTGAACGATCTCTTCTCGGTCGACGTGTTTGAGGAACTTTGACTCCATCAGACTCTCCTGTTGGTTAATTAGTCAAGACTCCCGCCAGACCTGGATGCGCTGCCTAGCACGATACGGTAACCGCTGACTCTCCAGCGACCATCCGGATCTGCCGTAAGAGTTACAGTTTCGACGGCGTGCTTTTTGCGCTCGAAATGAGTCTTGTATTCTACTTCATTCGCATTCATGACTGCTTACCTCACCCGTCGCTTACAAGAGTTCGAGTCACCGGCATCCATAGCAAAGTATAGACCGGCGCCTCGCGGTCAAGAAAGAGAGAAGAAATGGAAAAAATTTCTTGACACGCGATTACTGGCCATAGTATTCTGCGGTTTCCAAGTAGGACGTGGTGATTTAAAGCAAATTGCTCCACGTAAAAGATGTGCTAAACCGCAACGGTTTTCAAAAAAGCCCGCGCTGTTTGGCGCGGGCTTTTGATTCGTTCTTTCACAAACTTAAACGTGGCGATTTAAGGTGACTTGCTCCACGTTAAAAACTGCTAAACAGCTCGGAGTGTTTAAGGCCTCGCGCTAGTTTGGCGCGAGGCCTTTTGCGTTTTGGGCACAACCCATGGAGGAGAGTTATGAGCTTTGTCAATGGTTTGAAGTGCCGCGAGTGCGGACGCCAGTATCCTAAACAACTAATCGCAGGGTGCGAAGACTGCTTTGCTCCGCTTGAAGTTGAATATGACTACGAGGCGATCTCGCGCGTGCTATCGCGCGAAGTGATAACTTCGCGCCCGAAGAATCTTTGGCGTTATCGCGAGCTCTTGCCGCTCGATCGAGATCCAAACGTCGGGCTCGCCAGCGGCGCCACTCCGCTCGTTAAGGCTCAGCGGCTCGGTCGCGCCTTGGGCATCAACGAGCTTTACATCAAAAACGACAGCGTCAATGCGCCAACACTTTCGTTCAAGGACCGCGTGACCGCGGTAGCTATCAACAAGGCGCTGGAGTTCGGACTGAAAGCCGTGGGCTGCGCTTCGACGGGCAACCTCGCCAATTCGGTTGCGGCAAACGCTGCGGCTGCCGGGCTGCCTGCTTATATTCTGATACCTGAAAACCTCGAAGCTAACAAGATAATCGCGACCGCTATCTACGGCGCGAGAGTGATCGCCGTGCGCGGCAATTACGACGACGTAAATCGCCTTTGCACCGAGGTAGCCGAAAGTCGCCAGTGGGGATTCGTGAACGTGAACCTCAGGCCATTTTATGGAGAAGGCTCGAAGACTTTCGGCTACGAAATAGCGGAGCAGCTTGGCTGGCGCGCGCCTGCAGCCGTGGTGGTTCCGATGGCCGGCGGTTCACTGATCACCAAGATTTACAAGGGTCTGAAAGAGCTTGAGCGTCTCGCCTTGCTCGAAGACGAAGCGCGCACGCGACTCTATGGCGCCCAAGCGGTTGGTTGCAATCCGATTGCAGCAGCTGTCAAGCGCGGCTCCTGCGACATTCAACCGGTCAAGCCGTCCACCATTGCGAAGTCGCTTGCGATTGGAAATCCAGCCGACGGTTATCACGCGGCGGGATTGATCGCCCAAACCGGCGGCTGGGCGGAAGACGTCACCGACACGGAGATCGTCGCAGGTATAAAGCTGCTTGCGGAAACCGAAGGCATATTCACCGAAACGGCCGGCGGAGTAACCGTCGCTGTCACGAAGAAGCTAGTCGAGCAGGGTCGGATCGGACCTGATGATTTGACGGTGATTGCGATCACCGGCAACGGACTCAAGACTCCGGAGGCCGTCGAGCTTGGGCGACCGACGATCGTCGAGCCGAAGATAGCTGAGCTTGAGCGCGCGATATCAGCATTGGAGAAAGCTAAACCACAAAGTCACTAAACACGAAGTCAAAAAACTTCGTGTCCTTGTGGTTGATCGAAAGGAGGAACTAGATGTCACTGAAGCTAACCATACCAACTGCGCTTCGCAGAATCACCAACGGCGCAGACGTCGTTGAAGTCGAGTCAGGAACAGTGCGAGAGATCATCGCGCATGTTGATGAATCTTACCCAGGCTTTCGAGCTCGCGTGTGTGAAGAGGACGATAAGCTGCGGCGCTTTATTAATTTCTACGTCGACGGCGAGGACATCCGCTTCTTGGATAACCTCTCGACGCGCGTCCCAGACGGCGCGGAGCTATCAATCATCCTGGCCATCGCCGGAGGCTGAACATGACAAATCTAACCAACAAAGTGGCGTTGATCACCGGTGCGTCGAGAGGCATCGGCGCCGCGACGGCGATGAGATTCGCCGAAGCTGGCGCCAGTGTGGCGCTCAATTATTTCAAGCACGAAGCAGAAGCAACGGACGTCGCCGAGCGTGCCCGATCTCTCGGAGTCCGAGCTGTTGCGATTCAAGCCGACGTCGCGCGCTTCGATGACGTGCGATACTTGTTTGAGCGCACGGTGGACGAATTCGGTCGTGTGGACATCCTGATCGCGAACGCAGGCATATGGACCGGCAGCGCGGTTGATGAACTTGATGAGAGCAAGTGGCAGGAAACAATTGACGTGAACCTGAAAGGCGTGTACGCCTGTTGTCACTTTGCTGCGAAGTTGATGAAGCAACAGCGATCGGGCTGCATCGTCAGCGTTTCATCAACTGCCGGGCAGCGAGGCGAGGCGCTGCACTCGCACTACGCGGCTTCGAAGGGAGGGATAATCTCTTTGACTAAATCGCTGGCGAGCGAGCTTGGGCCGTATGGTATAAACGTGAACTGCGTGGCGCCGGGCTGGGTGGACACGGACATGTCGGCTGAGCCTCTGCGCAAGCCTCGCGAGTTGGCGGCGATTGTAGCAGGCATTCCGTTGAGACGAGTGGCGTCGGCCGATGACGTTGCGGGACCGATCTTGTTTCTCGCATCGAATCTGGCGCGGCACATCACGGGCGAGGTGCTCAACGTCAATGGCGGTTCGGTTCTGTGCGGATGATGCCGGTTTCTGGTTTATAGTTATGGGTTTCTAGTTCGGCGCAAGCCGGCCAACCAGG
>WNGG01017719.1_pt1 | contig 14399 bp, 16 predicted proteins | sample 5400661 | NCBI WGS metagenome assembly WNGG01 (sample SAMN13153372, study PRJNA577476) | soil metagenome | isolation source: 100 cm soil or saprolite under Garry oak tree replicate 1 | place: USA:California | collected 2016-06-15
GAGGTGATCGAGCCGCTGCGCGACCGCATCGTCGGCCGGGTGAGCCTGGAGGACATCAAGGACCCCTTCGGCGGGCAGGTGCTCGTCAAGGAGAACGAGGAGATCACCGAGGAGAAGGCCAACGAGGTCCAGGCGTCCGGCATCGAGAAGGTGCGCATCCGGTCCGTGCTCACGTGCGAGAGCCAGCGCGGCGTGTGCGCGCTGTGCTACGGGCGCGACCTCGCCACCGGCAAGCTGGTCGAGATGGGGATGGCGGTGGGCGTCATCGCCGCCCAGTCGATCGGCGAGCCGGGCACCCAGCTCACGATGCGGACGTTCCACATCGGCGGCACCGCCTCCCATCGCACCGAGCAGACCACCCTCGAGGCCAAGAACCCGGGCATCGTGAAGTTCCACAACGTGACCACGGTCAAGAACAAGAAGGGCGACCTCGTGGTCATGAACCGCTCGGGGGCGCTCATCATCCAGGACCAGAAGGGCCGCGAGCGCGAGCGCCACGCCGTCGTCTACGGCGCCAAGCTCAAGGTGAAGGACTCCCAGGAGGTCAAGCAGGGGCAGCTCCTGGTGGAGTGGGACCCCTACTCCTTCACGATCCTCACCGAGGAGGGCGGCCAGGTCGCTTTCAAGGACGTCCTCGAGGGCCAGACGGTGCACGAGCAGGTCGACGAGAACACCGGCATGGCCGCGCTCGTCATCATGGAGTCGCCCGACGAGAAGAAGCAGCCGCGCATCGAGATCAAGGACGAGAAGGGCAAGAGCTCGCGCAAGTACCTGCTACCCTCGGGCGCGCACCTGATGGTGGAGGACGGCGCCGAGGTGACGCCCGGCGACGTGCTCGCCAAGATCCCGCGCGCGGAGGCGCGGACCAAGGACATCACCGGCGGCCTGCCCCGCGTGGTCGAGCTGTTCGAGGCGCGGCGGCCGAAGGAGCCGGCGGTCATCACCGAGATCGACGGCACCGTGAAGTACGGGGACGTCGCCAAGCAGCACCGCAAGATCTTCGTGACCGCCGACGACGCCGAGCAGCGCGAGTACCAGCTCCCCCGCGGCGCCCACATCAACGTGCAGGAGGGCGAGCGGGTCAAGGCCGGCGAGCCGCTCATGGACGGCCCCATCGATCCCCACGACATCCTCCGGGTGCGGGGGGAGAAAGAGCTGCAGCGCTACCTGGTGGACGAGATCCAAGAGGTCTACCGCCTGCAGGGCGTGAACATCAACGACAAGCACATCGAGGTGATCGTCCGGCAGATGATGCGGTGGGTGAAGATCGAGGAGGTGGGGGACAGCGAGTTCCTCATCGACGAGGTGGTAGACAAGTTCCGCTTCATGCTCGACAACGAGCGCCTCACCGGCCTCGGCAAGAAGCCGGCCTCGGGCCGGCCGCTGCTCCTCGGCATCACCAAGGCGTCGCTCTCCACCGACTCGTTCATCTCGGCGGCTTCGTTCCAGGAGACGACCCGCGTCCTCACCGAGGCCGCCATCAGCGGCAAGGTGGACTACCTGCGCGGCCTGAAGGAGAACGTGATCATGGGCCGCCTGATCCCCGCCGGGACGGGCATGGAGTTCTACCGGCGCATCAGGATCCCCGAGGAGGTCATCGAGCACACCCCGACCGGCCTCGAGGGCGGTTACGAGGCGGAGTACATCGTGGAGCCGGAGCACATCAAGGAGGGCGCGGAGGTCTAGCCTGGCCATCCGCTCTCCCTGAGTCTTCCGTACCCAGCCGCCAGCGCGGCCTCGCGCTGGCGGCTTTTTTTCACGACAACCTGAGAATTTACCCAACACCTCCCGGCCCTCGCCTACGTAGTGCCCGATGTTCCCTCAACCGCCTCTCGAAGGAGCACGCGATGGCAAAGGCGAAGGGCGTTCATGCCGACGTCGAGTTCCTGGATTCCGAGCAGGTGCGTCAAGCGATCGAGGCCGACTTCTTCGTCGGCCCCGCCGTCCAGCTCCCCGAATCCTTACGGCAGGTGTTCGGTACCGGAGACTGGATCTACGTGCCGGGATATACGGCCCGAGGGCCCGTCTGCGTGAGCTGGGGCCGCCGGCAGCAGATGAGCTGGGCGCGGCCGGACGAATGCTGCGGCGAGCCTGGCGCCGTCTCCGAGGAGAAGGACGGCTGGACGGCGACGATCACCGAGGAGGCGCGGATGAACGCCTTCTTGGCCCGCATCCCCGCCGACTGTTGAGTTCCCAGCCGGTTCTTGACCTGACCGGCTGGCCGGCGCTACCGTGGGTTATGACCTCACTGGCTCTGGCTCTGTTCCTGGCGGCGGAGACGGCCAAACCCAAGGTCGAGCTCAAGGCGACACCACAGTTCGCGACGCTCGGGATCGGCCCGCGCGCCTACGCCACGGTTCGCTTCCGGCTCTCCGTGAAGGACGGCGGCGACGAGAACTACTACTGCCCCCGCCTCGAGTGGTGGTGGGAGGACGACACCAAGGCGACCGAGGAGTCCGACTGCCCTCCCTTCGAAACGGCCCCGAAGGAGGACCACGAGCGGAGCTGGACCCGGTCCCGCCAGTTCTGGGAGCCGGGCAGCCACGTGATCAAGGTCAGGCTCTACAAGGGCGATCGTCTGATCAGGACGATCGACACGAAGGTCGAGATCAGCGGCGAGGCCACGCCGGGACGGTTCCGGGAGCGCTGACACCGCCGCCGCCGGCGCGCGGGGCGCCGGCGGCTCTGAGGTCGCCCAGGCTGGCCGTGACTGCAATCACAGGCAGCGGGCATCGGCCCCGGTAGGCTGGCCGGTGCGGGGCAGGACGGAGGTGCCCGATGCCCGACTTCTCGCGGATCATCCGCATGGCGTACCTCCGCATCCTGGACCGGGAGCCCGATCCCGGGGGCCTCGCGAGCTACAACACCCAGATGAACGGGGGCATGAGCGAGGCGGCGATGCGGGAGTCCTTGCTGCGCAGCCCTGAATACGCGACGAAGAACCCCGCCCGCCTCGCGGGCGCGGCCGCTCGCGGCCGGGGGGCGAGGACGGCGAGCGGCCGTCCGGCGCCGAGGAGCAAGAAGGCCAGGTCCCGCCGGGCGCGCTGAGGGCGATGCCCGACTTCGCCCGCGTCATCCGCGACGCGTACCTCGAGATCCTCGAGCGGGAGGCCGACCCCGGCGGGCTCGCGCGCTACAACGAGCAGATGAACGCGGGCATGAGCGAAGCGACCATGCGCGAGGCGCTCGTGCGCAGCCCGGAGTTCGCGGCGCACAATCCCGGCCGCGACCGGCCGGCGCGGCTGGGCCTGAACGTCCACATCCCGTCCGACCCGATCATCGACGACGTGACGCGGGGACTGGGCATGCGGTGGGCGAGGCTCGACTTCGACTGGTTCCGCATCGAGCCGCAGCCGGGCGCCTTCCGCTGGGACGACCTGGACCGGGTCGTGTCCCGCACGGCGGCGGGGGGCGCGTCGATGCTGGCGACGCTCGCCTATACGCCCGCGTGGGCGTCGTCCAATCCCGGCAACCCCCAGATCAGCGATCCCCCCGCCGAGGTGACGACGTGGACCGACTTCGCCCGCGCCGCCATCGAGCGGTACCGGCACGAGGTCAAGCACTGGCAGTTCTGGAACGAGCCGAACCTGCGCCAGTTCTGGACCGGCTCGCGGGTGCAGTATCGGACGCAGATCCTGGCGCCGGCCGCGAGCGTCGCCCATGCGATCGATCCCGCCCTTCGGGTCGTGGCGCCCGGGCTGGCCAACCTCCGCGACTGGCGCGACTGGTTCCGGGAGGCCATGAACGCGCGGGATGCGATCGACGTCGTCGACCACCACGACTACCAGCGCTCGGGCGCCGACGTCCTTCCGGACCTCGAGCGGGACGGGCCGGCCCAGCCGTCGCTGCGCACGCTGATGCAGCAGCTCGGCGTGGAGGACAAGGCGTTCTGGCTGACGGAGACCGGGATCCGGTCCGACCAGGGCGACCAGCGGCAGTACTACGCGGACGTGGTCGCGGGGCTGAGCGAGAGGACGTGGGTGAGCCGCGTGTTCTTCTTCCACTACTGGGACGGGCCCGGCCAGGGCAACGGCGGCTTCGGGATCGTGAACGAGGATCTCTCGCCGAAACCCGCCTACCTCTTCCTGCAGTCGATCCTGCAGCCGGCCGCCGCGGCGCGCGCCGCGCCGCGCCCACCTGCCGCGACGCGCTGACGTGCCGAACTTCACCCGCATCGTCAGCGATGCCTACGAGGAGATCCTCGAGCGCGCGCCGGATCCGGGAGGGTTGGCCCATTTCAACGACCGGATGAACCAGGGGCTGAGCGAGGCCGACCTGCGGGAGGTGCTCCTGCGCAGCGACGAGTACGCCCAGAAGAACCCGCCGCCCGGCAGCATGGCGCTGCGGGTGGACGGCAGCCGGTTCCTGGATCCGCGCGGTAACGAGGTGCGGCCGCTCGGCGCGATCGTCTGCTGCGACGACGCGAAGGCGAACGGCTGGCCGCTGGTGACCCTGGCCGCCCTCGACCTGTTCGCGAGCCACCGCCTCAACTACACGCACTGCCGTCTCGGCCCGTTCACGGCCGCCGGCGAGGACGACCCGATCTACGTCGGGTACGTCACCACCGCCGACGGCCGCGTCGACCTCGAGCGGTTCTTCCCCGGCTTCTGGGACAAGGCGCGCGGGATCGCCGACCATGCCCGGCAGCTCCGGATCTACGTCGAGTTCGACCTGATCGACCGGTGGGTCCGCCAGCACGGCGAGAGCGACCTGCCGCAGGTCGATCCCTGGTCGGCGCGCAACAACATCCAGGGCGTCGATGCCGGCGGGCTCGCGATCTTCCAGTCGGCGCCCGCGCCCATCCACGAGCGCTGGGTCCGCAAGGCGGTGGCGGAGCTGGGCGGGTTCGAGAACGTGCTCTTCCAGGTGGGCAATGAAGGCTTCAAGAGCTTCTCTGAGGCGTGGGAGCTGGGCGTCTACGACATCGTCAAGGACGAGCTGCGGCAGCACGGCTTCTCGGACCGGCCGGTCGCGACCAACACCCAGGATCCGGGCCTGGAGTCCCAGCTCGACTACATCACGCGACACGTGCCCCAGGCGCAGCGTGCGGGAGCGAAGCCGATCGTGGTGAACGAGTACGCGCCGCTGCCGCCGTCGGAAGTGATCCGGCAGGTCCGGCGGGCCCAGCGCTTCGGCACGAGCTTCCTGTACTGGCGGGGCGACCACGATCAGGGGCAGTGGGAGAGCACCCTGGCGCAGCTCGAGTCCTTCGCCCCGAGCGGCGCTAGCGCGGGAAGCGATAGGCCAGGCCGAGCGACAAGCGGGGATCGCCGTCCCATCCCGGGCTCGAGTGCAGGATGAGGTAATCGCCCTGGCCGCGGATCGCCCAATGCGGCGAGAGGCGGTAGTCGGTTCCCAGGCCCGCGGCGCCACCCCAACTCGTCTGGCTCGCGATCAGCGCCTCCGACCCCTCGAACGTGCTCGTGGAATGCGCACCGCCCAGCATCACCTGCGCGAACGGCTGCCAGTTCCGGCCGGGAGAGAACAGCCGGCGGGCGCCGGCCATGAAGTTCGTCTGCTTCAGGTGCGCTCCCGCGAAGGAGCCAGAGTGGAGGCTCACTTCCGCCAGCAGGCGCCATCGGGGCCGGAGACGGAACGACGCCGAGACGTCGGCGCCGTGCAGGTGCGCTTCGCCCGCGCGGAGGAACGAGTAAGCCGCCGACACGTCCGGGCCGCTCGAGTCGGACGCGGCCGGCTTCGCCCCGGGACGAGCGCGCGCGGCCGCGCCCGCCCCGGCGGCGTCGCCCAGCAGGATCAGCAGGACCGTCCAGGCGGGCGGCTTCAATCCTTCTGGATCATCACTTGGGTGGCGGTGACGCTGGCCGCGTCTACGGAGCAGGTCATGAGGGTACCCCGCACGTGCACCTTCACGCCGGCCTTGAGCTTCGCCGCGCACTCGGTGGCTGTGCCCTTGTCGCCGTTGCACTTGTAGATCGTCGCGCTCCCCGCGGCGACATCCACCAGCCCGCTGGTGGACGTCGCGCGGTTCCCGTTGACGCGCATCTTGAACGCGCTGCTGTTCCCGGAGTCCACGTTGCCTTCCAGCTCGATGCTGCTGCCGGCGGTCCCGCCGTTGATCATGCAGGTCTTCGGCTGGTCGTCGCCCTGGTTGTCACCGCCCTGGTTGTTGTCGTCGTCGGTCTCGAGGTCCACCAGCTCGACGTCGTTGTCGGAGACCTTCACCACGATCTTGATCGTCGTTCCCTCGCTGACCGCGGTGATGGTGATCTGGCCGACCACCACGCCGTTCACGGAGAAGATCAGCGTGAAACCTCCCGCGGGAAGGCTCTGGATCTCGAACGTGCCGTTGCCCGAGACGGTGACCGAAAGCGAAGGGTTCTCGCGGACCGTCACGACGACCTTGCCCGCCTGGGCGGACATGGCGGAGACGCCCGCGCTGGCCGACGTGCCCGTGGCGTTCTGGAGGACGACGCCCTGGAGCTTCACGCCGCCGGCGCCGCCGGATGGCGACGCCGGGTTGGAGCCGCCGCAGCGCAGCATCGCCGCGGCCGCGACCAATAGGAAAAGATAGCGTACCGGTCTGAGACGCATCGGGTTCACCTCCAAGGAGCGAACATACTCCGAAGGGGTCGCGCAAACCGTGAGGCCGCCCACAGGCTGGCGCTTTCGGGTAGTCTTCCCGGAAAATGCTCGGCCCGTCCTAATTCACCCATCTCGACCGCAGGAAGTGCGCGGCCATCTTGGGCCGACGGTCCCGCGTGAAGACGCCCTTCAGGTTCAACCCGCTCGTCCGGATGATGCCCTGCCCGGTCTTGAAGTCCGCGAAGTTCCAGACGTGCACGCCGGCCACGAACCGCCTGCTCGCGGCGACGTCCAGGTATCGTCTCAGCAGCTCGACCTGATACTCCTCCGACCACATCTCGTCGGGCTGGCTGTGCGTGCCGGCGACAGTGTCCGCGCCGAACTCGGTGAGCATGATCGGCTTGCCGAACCGCTTGTGCAGCTCGTCGAGCTCCCGACCGAGCGTCTCGGCCGCCTGTTCGAGCCGCCCGCCCAGCGTGTACCAGCCGTAGTACCGATTGATGGCCACGACGTCGAAGAGGCCGAGCCATTCGGGGGGACCGCCCTGCACGCCCACCAGCGTCACGGGGCGCGAGGAGTCCAGCGCCCGCGTTCGCTCGTACAGACCCGTTGAGCAGCTCGCCATCCCGGACGAGCAGCGGCACGTTCAGGCCGCGCCCGTTGATCGGGAAGTCTTCGTGCTTCCCGAAGCCCCTCAGGGTCACCGGCTCGCCGTTCAGCAGGAGCTGGTCGCCGCGCACGGCCACCGTGCGGATGCCGACCTCGAGGGAATAGGCGTCGGTCACCTGTTGGCCGGCGTCGAGCGTGATCGTCAGCGGATGGAGGTACGGATCCCCCGGACGCCACAGACGCGCCGAGGGGACGCGGATGATGGCCTCCGCGGTGCCGTCGCGGAATGTCAGAGGCGTCTCGGAGTCGTTCAGCCGCAGCGTCCCGCGGCCGTCGTACCCTGCGGCCTCGACCCGCACGCGGACGATGCCGTCGCGCCCCTCCATGTCGGTGATGACCGTGACATCGTCGATGAAGGTCGACGGCACCGAATAGAGCACCACCTGCCGGTGCAAGCCGGCGAACGGGAAGTAATCGTACGTAGTGGCTGGGTAACCGCCGGTCAAGCCGCTGAACAGCCCACCTGCCGGCGACGGCCCCGCCGGCACGCGCTCGGGCAGTTGTTTGTTCTCGACCGCGATCGCGATGACGTTCGGCCGGTCCCAGGCCACCGCCTCGGTGATGTCGGCGGCGAAGGGCAGGTGCCCGCCCAGGTGCTGCGTCACCAGACGGCCGTTCACCCAGACCTTCGCCGAATAATTGGCGGAGCCGACGCGGACGAACACCCGACCACTTCGCCAGCGCAGGGGGACCCAGGTCAGATGCAGGTACCACGCGAGACCGAGGTAGTCGCGGGCGTCGTCGAAGAGCTCGTTCCAACTGCACGGGACCGCGATGGACCGCGGTGCCGGCAACCGGTCGAACCAGCGGTTCGCCTCCCCCTGCTCCTTCGGGTCCAACTGGAACTGCCACAGGCCCGACAAGTCGATGAGATCCCGCACCTCGTTGCGTTGCGGCAGAAGCAGCCCGACCCGCCGACGAGTGGTGGCGGCTCCCTCGGAGGCCGATCCGGCCGGCTCGGCCGTCGCCAGCGGTCCCGGAAGCGCGGCCAGACCGAGGCCCGCGGTCGTACTCTCCAGGAACTCTCGGCGCGTGACCTCGGTGGCCGCAGTCGGGCCGTGGGGAATCTGGCGGTCAGTCATGGCACGAACTGTAGGCGCTCTGGTTGGCGTACGCCAGCGGGCAGCAGTCATGCTTCAAACGTCGGCCTGATAGCCGAGAACGTCCACCGCCTCCTTGTTCAGACCGTCGGGGTGGCGCGTTCCGGAGGCGGGCCCTCAAACTCGGAGCGCGTCGACCAGCGCCTGAAGCGCGGCGGGCTGGTGACGGCGGCTCGGGTAATAGAGGAAGAAGCCGTCGAACGGAGGGCACCAGTCCTCGAGTACCCGCACGAGCCGCCCGCGCGCGATGTATTTGGAGGCGTGCTCTTCCAATGCGAAAGCCAGTCCGACGCCGTCCAGCGCAGCCCGCAGCGTCAGATCGACGTCATTGACGATGAGGGGTCCCGAAACGGACACGGTGACCGGCCGGCCGCGCTTTTCGAACTCCCATCGATAGACGGGACCGTCGGCACCCATGCGGTATCGGATGCAGCGGTGCGCCGTCAGGTCGCGCGGGGTCTTCGGCTTCGGACATGAATCGAAGTAGCTCGGGGCGGCGACGATGGCGGCGCGCTGCTCACTCGTGACCTTCACGGCCACCATGTCGCGTTGGAGGAACTCGCCGAGGTGGATGCCGGCGTCGAAGCGGCCGGCGACGAGGTCGCGGCGGCTGTCGTCCTCGGTGGTGATGTCGAGCACCACGTCCGGGTAGTCGCGGGCAAACGTTGCGAGCTTCGGGCTCAAGGCCATGGCGATGGCGATGGGTGGCGCGATCAGGCGGACGACGCCGGCCGGCCTCTCACGGAGTTGACCGACCTCCGTCAGCGCCGCCTCGATTCCACCGAGCGCGGGCCGCAGTTGCGCGAGCAGGCGCTGTCCCGCATCCGTCGGCGCCACGGTGCGCGTCGTGCGGGCGAGGAGTCGGACACCGAGCCGCTCCTCGAGGCCCCGTATCGAATGGCTGATGGCCGACGTGCCGACACCGAGCCTCACCGCGGCCTTCGTGAAGCTCCGCTCCTCCGCCACCACCGCGAACGCCGCGAGCACGCCGAGCTCGTCGCGCAGCATTGTTGAATTCAATTCATAACCCTATCCGGCATTTACCGTCTACTCAAGGCGCCGTCAACCCCTTACATTGGACGCATGGACATCAAGCGAAATCGTGCAGAGCTGGGGAGGGCCGGTCGAGGAGATCCGGCCGGGTGACGTGATCTGGTGCCCGCCCGGAGAGAAGCACTGGCACGGCGCCACGGAGACCACGGCGATGACGCACATCGCCATCGTGGAACAGCTCGACGGCAAGACCGTCGAGTGGATGGAAAAGGTCAACGACGAAGAGTACGCGGCCGCCTCGCGGCGGCAGCGGTAGGAGGAGAAGTGCAGAAGCGCAAGCTGGGACGCAGCAACCTGGAAGTGTCGGCGCTGGGGTTCGGCTGCATGGGGTTGAACTTCTCGTACGGTCCGGCGGGAGACAGGCAGGAGATGATCGCGCTCCTCCGATCCGCGGTGGAGCGCGGCGTGACGTTCTTCGACACCGCCGAGGTCTATGGCCCGCTCACGAACGAGGAGCTGGTGGGCGAGGCCCTCGCTCCATTTCGCGGCCGGGTCGTCATCGCCACCAAGTTCGGGTTCAAGCTCGATCCGGATGGAGGCCCGAAGTGGGTGGGCCTCGACAGCCGGCCCGAGCACATCAAGGAGGTCGCCGAGGGATCGCTGAAGCGGCTCCGGGTCGACGCCCTCGACCTGTTCTACCAGCACCGCGTCGATCCCAACGTGCCCATCGAGGACGTGGCGGGAGCGGTGAAGGAGCTGATCCGGCAAGGCAAGGTGAAGCACTTCGGCCTCTCCGAGGCGGGCGTGAAGACCATCCGTCGCGCTCACGCCGTCCAGCCCCTCACCGCGGTGCAGAGCGAGTACTCGTTGTGGTGGAGAAGCCCGGAGGCGGAACTGCTGCCGACCCTCGATGAGCTGGGCATCGGCTTCGTTCCCTACAGCCCGCTGGGGAAGGGCTTCCTCACGGGGAAGATCGACGAGACCACGACATTCGCGAGCACCGACTTCCGCAACTCGCTGCCGCGCTTCACACCAGAAGCCCGCAAGGCGAACCAGGCGCTGATCGACCTGCTGCGCACCATCGGCGAGCGCAAGAAGGCGACTCCGGCCCAGATCGCGCTCGCGTGGCTGCTGGCGCAGAAGCCGCGGATCGTTCCCATCCCTGGCACCAAGAAGCAGGCGCGCCTGGAAGAGAACCTCGGCGCCGCCGCGATCGAGTTGACGGCGGACGACCTGCGTGAGATCGAGAGCGCCGCCTCCAGGATCACCGTGCAGGGCGACCGGTACCCGGAGCACCTGAGCCGGATGACCGGCCTCTGAGCGGAGGGACGCTCATCGAGGGAGGAGCGACATGCGAGTGGGCATTCTCGGCTCGGCGTTGATGGGCGGCAAGCTCGGAACGCTCTTCGCGCGCGCCGGGCACGAGGTGGTCTTCAGTTACGCGCGCAGCGAGCAGAAGCTGGCATACCGCTTCGAGCGGTTCGGGAAATGAATGGACACGCGTGCGCGCCGCCGGTCAGCGCGGCTGCTTACTGCAGAACGCCACCTCGAGCTTGACCAGGGGGACCCCGGTGGGGGCCTCGGCCTGGACGAAACCGACGATGTTCCCTTGCTCGTCGAGCCTCAGGTAGCATGCCCCGAGCAGTCCCGATTCGGGCGGGCACGCGAACGGGACGAAGAACGCGCCCGCGAATTCACCGCCCGCGTGCAGCCCCCTGGTGCCGCGCCACTTGCCCGAGATCGGGGCCAGCGGGATACCCGACCTCGCCACCGAGAGGTTGAGCTGGCCGGAGAAGACCGCGCGCGAGTCGCCGGCCATGATCGTTCCGTGGGCGGGCCCGATCCAGTCCACCTGGCTCAGGATCGAGGAGGCCTCGGCGGTGGCCTCGCCGTTGAACCCATCGGGGCCGTCGATAGTGCCCTCCAGCCGAGCGTCGGCGATGCGCGTGCCGAAGCCCTGCGAGACCTCGTTGAGGCAGAACGGGTCCGCCGAGGGATCGGCCGTGCCACCGGGGTTGCAGTTGATCGTCTCCACGATCTCGAAAAGCCTCCCGCTGGCGAAGGGAACCGCGCACGGGGCCTGAGCCAGGGCCACGGGAGGGCCGAGCCCCAGCGCCAGGCCAGCGAGCAGCCACGCCGCTCTGGGGAACCTGTGTTGCCTTTGATGAGCGCCGTCCATCTTTCGTCCTTTCGTCAGCCGCCCTCCTAGCTGCTCGTCTTGCGGTCGAGGCTGAACTTGAGCGTGTCCGCCCCGGACCGCAGGAGGCCCGCCACGTTGACCGTGTTGGGGTCGTTGGCCCGCCAGACGTCGGGGATGTCCGTCCCGCTGTGGGCCTTCACATAGTCCGAGAAGCTGGTCATCTGGCCGATGGCGCCGAGCGTGTTCCCCGATTGGTAGAGCGTGCGCGCCTGCGAAAGGAATGTCTGCAACGCGCTGACCACGGTTGGCGGCATCAGGGCGGCGTCGTTGTTGAGGGTCGCCTGCAGGGCGTCGAACTTGCCGGCGATGACCGTATCGATCGGCCGGTTGTCGATCACGATCATGAACTCCGAGAAATCTCCGCCGCCGCCGTCATCCCGGTAACTGCCTCGGGCCTCGAGCTTCGTGACGTCCTGGAACAGGCCGCCGTCCGGAGATTTGAGCAACGACATGGGCACGGCGCAGTTGAGCTCGAGGTTGAGCGTGTGGAGCGACATCGTGTACTCGCCCTCGAAGCTCAGGGCGCTAGAGGCGCTCGGGTCGATCCGCAGGAGCACGGGAAAGGCCACCGGCGCGCTCACGAGACCGGGGAGCCGGGCGAGCAGCGCCGCGTCCAAGGGGCTCACCAGGCTCGCCGAGGCCTCGAGCGCCGTAGGAGTCAATCCATCCGCGCTTTCGAAAGTGATCGTCAGATCTCCGCTGATCCCCCCGGGAAGCTCGAACCTTCCCTGGACCTGGTTGCCCGAGACCGTCAGCGGGATCGGCGTCTGGGCGAAGGCCACCGACGCGCTGCTCAGCACGATAAGCAAGCTTGCCTTGACGATGGACCGCACAGTTCCCCCTCCTTGAAGCGGCCAGGTCGAACCCGACCTCGGCTGCGCGCCGGCGGTCACGCTGTGGCTCGCCCGCCTAGACTGTGACAATCCTGAACTCGCAGTACGGCTGACCCGCGAGGACGCAGGCGGGCTTGTCGACCCGCGCCGGTCGCTGGGCCGCGGCATAGATGCCCTCCAGGGAGCCGAGAATTCTCTGACAAAGAGCGGCGTGGGCCGGAAAGCCCCGGATGCGTATCCTGGTCCCCGCACCCGCGGGCTGGACCACCTCGACGTCACCGCTGTCGAACAGGAGGCGCCACAAGGTCCCGGCATACTCGGAAGCCGACGCGGGATCGCTGGCGATCATTGCGATCGGCCGGCTGCGGTAGCCCAGGGCACCATAGCGCCCGATCTTCCGGAAGAAATCTGGGTCGTCAGCGCCATAGATCTGCTTCGCCTGCTCCATGTATGCGATCAGGCCATCCAGAGGGAGCCAGGACCATTGCGTTGCATCACAACGTAGGAGGGCGGCGGTGCTCAGGAGGATCGCCATGTCGGACGTAAGGTGCTCGAGGATCCGAGCGTGAGCGTCCCGCTCGTAGCTGTCGCATACGAAATCCACGGTGTTCAAGAAGAAGATGCCACGTACGGAAGCCATGATCGGATCGGTCGTCAGCCTTCGCCAGGGCCATGGATCAACTCTCCGAGCCGCTGCTGCAGGTGCGAGAGGATCGCGTCCTCCGGGCGAGGAAATGCCTGGGCCAGGTCTCGGTCCGGAAGAGAATCACCCAATACCGTCGCCGTGTGCTCCGCGAGTGCCTCCACGATCTCGACGTCGACAGAGGTGAAGCAGCCCGGCGTCCGGCCGTCTATGTAGATCACTCCAATGATTCTCCCGTCGTCCCGCAGGGGCACGCAGGCCACTGAGCAGATGCCAAGGGCCTTGACGCTCGGTCGCTTCCCCAGGCGGGGGTTTGCGGGGACGTTCGCGACCACCACGGACCCCCCGCTATCGAGCACTTCCTTGACCGCTCCGATGCTGCCCTGGAAGCGGTCTCCTCGCGCTCCTTCCGGCGAGAAGCCCGCGGCCGCCACCACCCGTAGCCTCCCATCCGGTTGGACGACGACGACGAAGCCACGTTCGGTCCGTGTCACCTCCACGGCCGACTCCAAGAAACGCAGGAGCAGGTCCATGGGAGCGAGGTCCGCCGCGAGCCGGCGCTTGAGATCGGCCGACGCCTGGAGGCGCACGGAGACCTGCGAGGTGAGGTTCGTGGCCTGCTCGGCCGTGAGGCGTTCGAAACGAGCCATGAGGCCACCGAAGCTGATCCAATCGCCATCGCCCAGCTCTGCCCCGGTGGCCGGCAGGCCGTTGAGGGTCGTCCCGTTCTTGCTGCCCAGGTCCTCGAGCGTCCAGCCGGTGCCGGTCCACTCCAGGCGGGCGTGACGCCTTGACACCCGTGGGTCTTCGAGGACGAGACTGCACCCCAGGTCACGGCCGACCTCCAGCGTCTCGCTGTCCCGAATGACGTGGAACCTGGTTACCCGTCTGGTGGGATAGAGCGTCAGCCTGGCCGGCACGCCGACCTCACGTCGTTGGGCCCGCGAGTGCACACGGCCGCCGGTTGACCATTCCCGGCCAATGGCTTTCGCAACGGCTTACGGTCGAAGCGGACGCAGGCGCTGGCCGTACGAGGCCGTCCCTCGGGCCGTCCGTCTCGCTAGGAATGCTTGGAGACTGAGCTTCGCCGCTCGCGCTCGGAGCATCACCCGAGCGCGTGGCCATGGCTGAGATCATGGCAGTCTTGGCGAGCCTTGCCGCGACCAATTTCAGGGGTCGTCCTTCTCCCGCAGCAATCGGAACAACAGCAAACACCGTGCCTAGAAGCAGGACGCATCTGCGACGAGAACCCGGGTCGCGACAAGAAACTGTCGAACCACGGGTTGTTTGTCCTCGCGGGACCGTGCTGGGTTGGCCTGTCGGTTCGACGCGAATGGTCCGCGACTACCCAAGAGTGGAACACCGCAACCCAGGTGTTCCCGGGCCGGGTGCCCTCAGGGCCAGGGGAGATCGTGTCC
>WNGG01005290.1_pt1 | contig 14396 bp, 23 predicted proteins | sample 5400661 | NCBI WGS metagenome assembly WNGG01 (sample SAMN13153372, study PRJNA577476) | soil metagenome | isolation source: 100 cm soil or saprolite under Garry oak tree replicate 1 | place: USA:California | collected 2016-06-15
GGTCTCGATCATCTCCCGTTGCGCGCCTGGGACAATGCCAAACACCGCCTCGAGCGTTGGCACCGTCGGTGCCGCTTTGCGTGGCTCATAGGTGGCTAAAGCCATGCCGCGCAAGGATAAGCGTGGCACCATCGCGGTGAGCGCGGTGGACCGCTTCTCGCCTGCCTGCTCCAGCGTTCCAGGCCACAGCGGCCCCAACAGAGGGTCCTGCGCAAACCCGGAGCATTGCTGTGTGAAACCAGGCTGGTCTGGGGCCGCAACTCCCGGAACAGTCCCGGCGAGACTCAGCACGCACAGCACGACAGCTCCTAGGCGCTGCGGCCAGGAGCTGTTTGGCGTAGGCTTACGACCCCCTTGTGGCAAAATACGGGTGTGTGGCGCGGAGGGACTACTCTCCAGAACGCTGCGTTGTAGCATGGGCTATGTTCCTTGACCAGGGGAAGGGATGGAGGTTCCATGTCCAAGTATTGTCACCTAGAGGACACCGTGATGTTCCTGCGGCATAGCTGGAAACGCTGTAGCATACTCATTCTCTAACCAGGAGTCAAGCAGTGATGCACTATGCCACATATAGCGCCCATCCAGGGGTATGGCATGGAAATTGCTCTGCATGCATGACGACAGCCAGCGTAGGTTACGGGGCTGTATGCTTGGGCCGCACTGTGCGCTCCCTCCTGGGGTCAAGGCCGTGCTCAGGCATGCTGACCAACTGTTTTTGCAAGGAGTAGAGTATGGTAAAAAAAGTGTTGCCCATAATCGGTGGGATCGTGCTCGGAGCAAGCCTCATGTTGCAAGGGTGCGTGCCACTCGTGGCGGCAGGTGCCGGAGCCGCGGCAGGCGCCGGGGCTATTGCCTATACTGAGGGTTCACTCGATACCACGTACGCCGCCTCTCTCAACCGCACCTGGGACGCGACGATAGGCGCGTTACGGGACGCGCAGCTCAGCATTACTGACCAACAGAAGGATGTCGCCCATGCCACCGTTAAAGCGCGGCGTGGGGATAACACGCCTGTCACTGTGTCACTGGATCAGGCAGGACCGAACACCACAACGGTGAAGATCCGGATAGGGACCTTTGGCGACGAAGAGGCGTCCAGGGCCATCAATCGTCGCATTGCGTCGCGTCTAGGGACTGCTGCTGGCTAGGAAAGGGATGACCTATGGCAAGCAAGAAAGCGCTGATACGATTTCTCCTGCTCTGTGGCGTGGTAGGACTCAGTGGTTGTGCGGGCAGACCGCCGACGGCAACGCTTACACAACTTTCACAGGCGGAGCTGGCAGTGAAACAGGCCGACAAGAGTAAAGCGCCGGAATATGCCAGCTTGGAGCTGTATACGGCCAGAGAACAATTGGCCGCCGCGCAGCAAGCCATGAATAGGAAGGATTATGCGGAAGCTCGCCGCCTGGCAGAACGCGCCATGGTCAATGCCCAACTGGCGGAAGCCATGGGGGAGGCGGCGCAGGCTCGTCAGGCCGCCACAGAACTCCAGCACAGCGTCGAAGACCTTCGTCGCGAGGCAGACCAGCAAGCCTTGCGGAGCAGGTAATGGACAGCAAGGGGGACAGGACCATGAGAAGAGCACTCAGGAAGTACGTGTTGTTGGGTCTGGCGATGAGTACTGCGGTGGGGATGAGCCTCGTGGGCCTGGGATGTAGTACGATCCCGGCGCGCCCCGTGGCGCTGGAGGAGGCCCGTACGGCGTATGCGCAAGCGCAGCAAGACCCGCAGGTGGCGACCAACGCTCCGGTCGCCTTGCGTGAAGCCGAAGAGGCCGTTCGTCGGGCCGAACAGACCTGGGAGAAGGACAAGAATGTCAGGGAAGTGCAGAACCTGGCCGCCGTGGCGAAGCGGCGTGTTGAGGTCGCCCGTGCCGCGGCCGAACAAAAGATGGCTGAGGACGAGCTAGCGCATCTCAGTGCCGAGCGTGAGCGTGTGCTCCTCGACGCGCGCACGCGTGAGGCCGAACGGGCCCAGCGGGAAGCTGACCAGGCCTATCAGCAAGTCCGCTCGGTGACCCCCGGGATGCGCTAATTAGCGCCGGAGCTGGCCGCCCTTAAGGCGAATGCTCGGGAGATGCAGCGGGGCGTGGTGCTCACCCTGGGTGATGTCTTGATACTACTGAGGCTGGACGTCTGCAAAATCGGTGTGTGGAGGTGATTATTGCACGGTAATGGCGCTGCCGAAGGGGGGCTTTATCTCCCCTTCCAGGCGGTCGTGACGTCCGCGCCGCCCGACCTCCGATTCTCACTACGCACCTGTTGCCGGTGGCTTCTGAGACGCAATAACGGTATGCTCTTGCATGGTGTATCCACGCCTTTCAGGGGTGGACTCGTCCACCCGTGGATACGCGCTTTTCATATACAGTTGCTGATCATCACTGCCCAGGAAAGTCTATGCATGCAGAGATTCCCCGCCTCACGGGTCTGCTGCGGCGTCTCTCAGCACCCGGCAGAGTGCTTGAGGTGCTGAAGCGGCGGTTCACCGGTGCTCGCACGGCCTCACCGCGACAGTTCGAAGGCGAGATGATTCACTACCAGAGGGGACGCTTCGCCATTGTCGGCGACCTCCAATCTACCTCACGGATGGAGTTCTGGCGCAAGTCCAATGCCCAGGAACGGGTCCAGCTCATCCAGCAGATCGCCACGGAAGCCCCGGACTTTCTGGCCATTGTGGGGGATCTGGTCTTCCGTGGTTCGTCTGCCACGCACTGGGCAGGGTTCGACCAGCTGGCGACACCCCTGTGTCATGCCCGGGTGCCCATCCTGCCCCTCCTGGGGAACCATGACTACGGGATTCGGCGGCGACCCGCGCTGGCCCACTTCTTTAGGCGTTTTCCGCATCTCGGTGGGCGGCATTGGTTTTCGAGAATCTACGGGCCGTTGGGACTCGTTTTTCTCGATTCGAACATGGGCCGGCTCCCCACTGCCCAGTGGCGCGAGCAGATCGGATGGTACAGACACGAGCTCCAGCGCTTCGAGCAGATGCCTGAGATTCTGGGCGTCCTCGTCCTGCTACACCATCCTCCGTATACGAACAGCTCTCTGATACCGGACGATCGTGCGGTCCAGCGCGCCTTCGTGCCGCCCTTTGTGCAGGCGCGCAAAACCCTACTCATGGTGGCGGGACATGTGCACAGCTACGAGCGCTTCGCACGCGCTGGCAAGACGTTCCTGGTAACGGGGGGCGGTGGGCCACGAATCAAACTCGCCACGGGCCGGCGCCGGCGCCATACGGATGACTGCTTTGGCGGTCCGTCTGTGCGCGGCTTTCACTTTCTCATGCTCACGCCGTTGCCAACGCGGCTGGAGATTGAGATGCGAGGACTGCATCAACCCGGTGGCGTGTTCGACACACTGGACCGCTTTGCCTTACCATGGGCGTCAAGCACCATGTAGGAGCACCATGGCCTATCTGGGATATGCGAATCCGCTGCACCGTATCAGCCGTGCCATCTGGGGATGGTTTGCGCCACCGCCGTCTGGCCGGCCGATGCCACATGACTTCTACCTCATCGGGCACCGCGGTGCAGCGATGTTGGCTCCAGAGAACACCATTGCCGCGTTTGCCAAAGCCGTCGAGCTGGGTGCGAACGCCATTGAGACCGATATCTGCATCACCCAGGACGACCGCTTCATCCTGTGGCATGACGCCGACCCGAACGATGCCATTGCGCTGGCTCGCCAGTTCGGTGGCGAGGGACTCCTGTATATGCCCGAGGTGCCGACGCTGGTCTCGCCATGGCGACGCCCAGTCAGCCAGCTCGCACTCTCAGCGCTCCGGACCTATTGCGGTTACATACGTTGCCAACCTGGGTATGGCGAAGGCGCCGACGGGGGACCGCAGGCGCAGGTATCACCGGCGGTGTTCGAGGAACTCATTGCCTGGCTCCAGCACGAGCGCCGTGTGCGGCATGTCTTCCTCGATCTCAAGCTCGCCCCTGCGCAAGCCGATGCGGCTATCGCCCTGCTGCAGCTGCTGCGCCGACTCGCCATGGACGCGAGCTTTCGGCAGGAGCTGCGCTTCCACATCCTCAGTCCGCACAGCGAAATCATCGCCGCGCTGCTGGTAGAAGCCCAACGTGTGCCCCTGCCAGCGACCTTCCGACTCTACGCTGATTTTGAACTCCCCGGCGTGTGCCAGATCGCACGTCAACTCGGCGTGCGGCATGTCTGTATGGGATACGGCGTGCGGGCTTGGGGGGAATTCCGCCACGAAGTGGCGCAGACCGTAGCCGAGCGCGACCACGGACACTTCGATACGGTTGTCGTCTGGACCGTGAATGACGAGGCCCGGCTGCAGGAACTCGTCGCCCTCGGCGTGAATGGCATCATCACGGACACCCCAGCGCTCCTGCATCGCATTGTGCGGGAACACCGTCGCCAGGGTGCTGGGATGATGCAGCGGAGGCCTGCACCCGTCCCAGGCCTGGTGGGTAGGGTCCCCTGGGCCTTACGTCGGGTTGAAAGCCCCTCACCCCCGCCCTCTCCCACGGGGAGAGGGCGCTACGTGCCCAGGGACGCGGGTGTGGCTTAGATTTCCTCGAACAGATAGGGTTTGAGGATGTGCAGGCGCTCGTCGTAGGTGTCAGGATCCAACAGCCACGCGGCTGCCGCGACACTGCTCAACAGGGAATTACCGTCTTGTGGGGTAAAACAGAATCCGGTGATCTCATGCCTATTCCGCACGATTAGAGTCGGGATCGACACTACTGTCTGGTTGAGCAAGCGCCCAAAATACCCATGATCACGCCCGAAGGAAAAGATCGGGTTGGCCATGGTTTTGTAGGTCAGCGCCACATAGGGGTTCGCTTCCAGCTTGTCGATCACCTCATCCAGGGTGACGGGACGCTGCACCCGCAGGTTAAACCAGATACTGTGCATGTATTGGGTATTAAGCTTGATGGCAGAGGAAAACAGATTCAGGTCGCAGCCACGCGTCTGGAAGAGATGCCAGGCATCGCGCGCATGGTGTGTGCCAAACTTACTGTCCTTGTGGGCACCGGCGTCCGGCGCCGCTACAAAGCTCTTCTCCTGGCTGATGTCACTGGCGCGCCGCATACAGACAAAGCGTCCTTCGAGCAGGTTCTCGGGGGCTTCGTCATGCAGCGCCAGGGTATCGATCAAGACGGCAAGATTGTGGGTATTACAGCTGACGACCTGCAAAAAGCGATCCGTGCCCGGCACCAGTGCCACATCGTTAATACCGCGGGCGTACATCTTCCCAAAACCGAACTCGCTGCCCTGCGCAATAAAGCCCTGGGCAGTGAGGAGATGCTCATACTGGGCCTGTTTGTGGGTGAGTCCGAGCCCATCCGAGGTACAGTCGATAACCACGGCAGCCTGCTCCAGGGCCTCCTGCGTGGTGTAGGTGGGCTGTATGCCCAGCTTTTCGAAGGCGCTCAACTTTTCCGAATCCACGGCTAGCTTGGCGCCCCGGCGCATGAGGTCGCTGACTTTGGCACGGTCCTCGAGCCGAGGACTATGCTTGTGAAACGTAATCTCGTCAACTGCCAAGGCTCGTTGAGTGTGCAAGAGCAAACCGATCAGCGGCTCGCCGATGGTCCCAGTGCCCACCACGTGTAGCGTACGCTTCGTCGCCATACGTCTCTCCCTTCGCCAAGTGGTATCTCGATGCTGTCTCTACTCAAACGTTGCCTGGTGCACGTCCGTCGTCATGCCTGTCTGGCAGCGCTTGTGGCATACGTCCGCAAGGCCTCTCCTTTCGCAATCGGCATGGCGGCTCTGACCCGCCGTGTGGCGCGGACCTCCTGCAACGCCCGTTGGATTATCTGGAGCGCCGCATCGATGGCAGCATCCGGGGTGGCGCCGCGTTGGGTCACCTGGAGCAGCTTGCCGGCGGTCTGGAGCTGCACGCGCGCGACTTCTTGACGTTTTTGTTGCACAAAGGTGATACGCGCTTCAAAAATGTCTTCATCTGGTGTGTTGAGTTCTGCGAGTCGATCCGCAATCCACCCCATCAGATGTGGCGCCAGTCCGGTGTGCTTGCCTTCGATGTGTAGACGCATACGAACTCCTTAACTTCCGGCTGTGATGGCCGTAGCGGCCAGTGGAGGGGAGCCGCTGCTGGACTGCAAGGCCTGTAGTGCGGCGCAGCCGCAACGCCTCTCCTCTGACAAATCGCCTCCTGAGAGGAGCAAAATTTATGCCAGGGGGTAGTACTAGACCGGAACGGCCATCACCGTAGAGGGGGATGAACACGTCAGGCAGGTGTACTGTCAGATTGAGAGACTAGAGTCGATACTCTGTCTCATTGTGAGAGAGCTACGACACCTTCTTTCCAAGCCCTTCTATTAAAAGCATCCGCGCTGTTGTCGCGCCTGGAGGCGTTGTAGAATAATGCTCTCCATATCATGGACGGCCTCGAGTGCACCGTATCATGCCCTGAGCACGACAGCTGCCCGCTGCAGCCTGTGGTGTATGTGGTGGTCTCTACCAGCTTTCCGCTTCAGTGCCTCTGGCACAGAATTTGCTCCTGTACACAAAGTGTTGATCATGCTAGTAGGTCTGTAAAGCAGAGTCAGTGTCGTTATTGAAGAAGTTATGTTACTCATGGATGCTAGATATGTCATAAGAAAGAAAGACATTTATGGAAACTGTTGTACGAACTTTTTCATGTACAGCGAGAAAGTCTCCATCTCCTACGAAAATCCATACTACCCTGTATAATCTGATTGCCGCTCTCAGCGCAGAAGTCGGACCAGATGAAGAAGATGTGTTGACGGCAACGGTTGTACATCTCCTGAATACGCACCGGGTCACCTGTAGCGGAGACCTGCGGGGATACCGGCTGGTCTGTGACGGGGCAGAGTGCTCGGCACGGTCTGGGCCGAAGGACGATGATCTGTCGGCGTATTTTGAGCGCGAGAAGCAGTATTGTTGAGTGCTGTTGCCTTCCTCCCTCTCTCCGCGGGGCGAGTGGGAGAGGGGGAGAGCGGGAGGTCACCGTTCAGATTGTGACAACAGGAATCACGCCGCAGCTTGCGACTTCTGAGCGTTTGCGGGAAGCAGAGACGGAGCCGCGTCACCCCATAGGGCCGCGTCACACGCCTCGGTGAGGTACTCCAAGATGTTGCGCTGCTGTTGCTTCAACGTCGACACCACGGTCATCATACTTTCAACAACGCGTGAGCCCTCTTCACTCTGCGTGCCAAAACTGCCCTTGCGCCACAGCACACCGGGACGGATCGACCTCTCTGCGGTGTTATTGGTCGGCTCGACGCCGTCGACCTGCACGAACGTCCACAACGCCTCGCGCCGCTTCAAGATATCCCGGCACGTCCCTGCGGTCTTGGGCACACCACAGCGACTGCCTGCTTCCAATAACCGCTCCATCTCCCGGCGAAGCGGGCTCATCATATAGAGGAGCGAAACGTCGAGCGTTGCAGCGTGCCTTCGCGCACCCGATGCCACCAGGTAAACATCTGGTGCGCCTGCGCCAGCAAGGCGTCACCGATCTCCTCGGAGCGCCCGTCACGGCCGCGCATCGCTTCAAAATCTCGCAGCACATGCGCCCAGCACAGCTGCCGCCACCGCACCGGATATCAGTTGTAGCCACTGTAGCGATCCGTCACTAAGATGCCCGAAAACCCCTCACCCAACAGCTCGCGAGCCACGTGCCCACCGCGTGACAGCCGCACCACAAACACCGTCACAAGGCTCGTCACCGCCACCCATAACTACGCTCGCTTGCCGCCCTGGCGCCAACTGGTCTCATCGAGATGTGCCACCTCTTGCTCGTGGACGTAGCTACGGGCTTCCTCTACGGGCGCCGCTAGCGCCTCTGTCGTGGCCTGCTCCAATGGGCTGATCGTTCCCACACTCATCGGTACACCGCACACCTCATCCATCACCTGGTGCGTCGTACGCTTGGACAAGCGATACGACCCCGTACACAGCGCCACTGTTGCCTGTACCCGAGGACCATAGGTCCCACTGGGCACACCCTCGGGCCAGGGCGCTCGCGACACCTCGCCGCATGCGGCGCACACCAACTGATGCCATTGAGCAATCGTACAGGTGCAGCAGGCGACAGGGGAAGCGGTCGAGACGCTCCGCCAGGTCATGCAGGATCCCGAAGCCCCGGCGAGTGCGAAGGTGTCTGCCGCCCGGACAATCCTCGAGACGGCCGTCAAAGCGGTCGAATTGGAGGATCTGGAGGAACGGATTGCCTATCTTGAAGCGCAAATCATGAAGGCCCCCGTATGACACGCCTCGCCCAGCACATGCAACGACTCGAAGCCCGGTGGCGGCCGAAGTGTATCGCGGCTATCCTGCGGCGTGTGCGGCAGTGCGCCCCCGCAGACGTGGGCGCGTGCCTGGTGGACGAGCTGGACGGTATGGACCGGGTCACGTTTGACGCCATCATGACCCAGCTCACCGACGCAGAATTAGAGGCACTGATGGGTCCTGAGGCAGCCCGCGTCATGGCGACGCTCTCAGAGAGCGAGCTGAAGGCCCTTGCCAGCGGGGACCGGGCAGCGCAGCGGCGGATCCGGCCGTTCTTGAAGGAATGGCGTGCATGAGCCTGCCTCGTCCCTGTTTTCGTGTGGCCCGCTTGGAAGTGCGGAGCCAGACCCGTGAGGACCCCTCTGCGCAGGGCCTTGCGGCGTTACTGGACTATGCCCGGCGCCACGATATCGCTGTTGACCACGTGCCCCTCGCCTCCCGCACTGGTGCCGAGCTAGACGGGAAGCTTGCCGCCCTGGCCGGTGCCCGTGAGCTCTCGCTCCTACTCCGGGAGTGTCTGGAAGAGGAGCGTGCACGGCGGCAAGTCGCACGGGCCACGGAGGCCCCAGCATGAGAGCCCTCGCCCATCGGCTTCTCGCTCTGGAAGGCCGGCTCGAGCGCCAGTTCACAGCGCGGTGGGAGAGCATGACCCCTCAGGAGCAACGGGCGTTGTGCGACGAGTGCGCCCTGATCCTGATCCGGCAAGGCATTCTCCCGGCCCCCGATCCGACGCCCCCTGAGGCCTCGATAGACGAGCTGCGCCGCACGGCTCCCGACGCCTTGACGGCGTGGCACCAGGCGTCTCTGGGGAATCCGGACTGGTGTCAGCGGCATCTGGCAGTCATATACGAGGGCGCGCGGGTGCTCTTCCAGCACGTGATGAGGAGCACCCCTGGCAGGGCAGGATGAGAGGCATGAGCCGAGCCTTGGCCCACCGGCTCACTCGGTTGGAACAGCAGACCCAGGCCCGCAATGCCCCCATGTGGAACGAGGACGCGCGGCTGCCGAGCGGCTACGCGCCCATGCCGTCGCCACGCTCACGGCCCTACTCCATCGCCAGGACCTGCCAGGACGCAATGAGGCACAGGCCCGTGCTGATAGCGCCGTGGTTGACCGCTGGTGTCGCTCCCATGGGACGTACCGAGACCCGGAAGGTGCTCGTGTCAGGTTTCAGGCCAGGCTCAAGACCATTTAGAAGCGCAAAGGAAGGAATTGTATGGACGAAGAGACCGACGATAGCTACGAATTGTCTGAAGACGCCGAGGTAGGTTTAGCACAGTGGCAGCAGGCATCTTCCTTCCAGGAGTTGTGCGAGCTAATGGCATGTTTGATTGAAGGAACCTGCAAATATAGACCCGGATACGGGGGGAACCGCTTGACGAAGAGTCATAGCCGCTGATTGACTACCTTGCGGCACTCAACCGCGCTGGTTTTTTGACAGACTGTTCGCAGCCCGGACTTGATGTCGGGCACAGTAAACAACGTGCCTTTGTGACAGGCTACGCGTCCGAAGCAGTGGCAGTACAGATCGAAAAGCTCTCTTTAACAACAGACTTGTATGTTTCTGTCTCTCAGCCAGGCTATATCAATGGGTGCCGGATGCCAGTCACTATTGATGTGTTCAAAGCCTTTACGTGGGCAGGTGATACAGCAATAGACGAAGAGAAAGGGTATTTCATAGAGTTGGTACATTTTGAAGAGGACTGTAGCCCTCTGGCTTTTCAAGAACTCCGACAGGCGTGCTATATAAGCGTTATTGATCTCTGCTGGGGACGGAAAGACTATCTGTGGGATGAACTTGCGAAAGCGCTTTGCTTCTCCCTGGAATGCTGAATAAGACATCCCTTCCCCCTCCCGGTCGTCACCCGACCGGGTGACTCCGCTGCACTGCCCCAGCTCCTCAGCGGTGACGACACATGGTCCGATCTGTAGCCAACCGACCGCTATGCGCACAAAAGCTGCGTCAATCCTTTCCCGGTAGTCAGTAGAGAGTGCCTGTCACGATTTCGGCGCTACGCAACAGGCGACATTGACCAAGCCACTACAATCCTTGGGCGCTGTAGAACACTTCTCCCCAATGCTGTCACAGAGCGCAAAATTCTTCCAGAGGTGCGTACTCGGATCACAGACTTGCCAGGTATTCCCGTTACAGCGGTCAGGATCGGTGGCCGCACACGTTGTCCCACTGGGGGGCGGTGTCGGACTGGGGGACGGTGTCGTGGTGGTGGTTGGCGTCCTCTGGAACGGCGGCGACGGTGGGGGTGTTAGAGGCCGGTCACCGCCGCCGTCATCCAGGGAGCAGCTTATCAGCGATATGAGGTATATCACGATGCCCACCACGTGTCGGTACCCCATGATCTCGTCCTGCTTCTGGAGTCGCATCGCGTGTCCTTTGCCCTTCGTCGAGGGCTCTGAGGGCCTCGTAAAATGGTCCAGGGCAGCACGGCCGCTGGACAAGGACATCAGGCGTCCTGGCCGTTGTCCTGGTGCCGGATCATGCGTGCCAGTAACGTCTCAACGCGCGCCAGCGTGGTTTTGACGTCGCGGTTGATGTCGACCTGCTGGCGATTGAACTCGCGCAGGTCCTGGATGCTCTCGCGCAGGTCCGCGTTGATCGTGTCCTGATGCGCCGCGATCCGGACCAGATGCCGGATAATCTCGTCATACTCTTGCGGTTCCACGGGTCCTCCTCCTACGCCACCGGTGCGGCCTTGCGGGGCCGCTGGCGCTTAGGCTGTGGTGCTGTCGCGTCCTGCCCCTGAGCCCGTGTCTCGCGTTGTGGCGGCTCTGTATCTACGTCGCTCGTGGTCCGTCCCACGAGATAATCAAGACTGACGGCGAGCATATCCGCAAGCTGTACCAGCGTCCAAATCGACGTTTGGCGGCCTTCCCCTGCGATCAGCTTTTGTACCACGCTGAGGGGCAATCCTGACCGAAGAGCGAGCTGCCGTACACTGAGTCCCTGTCGTCGCATCACCGCTTCAAGTCGGGCCGCAAGTAATGCCTGCTGTGTTGCTGTTCTGGTGGTCACACCGTATCTCCTTTGCGGTAGTCCATCGCATATATAGTTAGATTCTACCATGAGAAAAAAATATCATCTACCGCAATTTTTTTGTCCCAATCCCCTTGACACTATACCTCAATTGAGGTGTAGTATAGTTACAACATGACGCCACCGGGCAAGAGAAAACGGTCGAGCCGGTGGGAAAGGCAGCAGGGCAGACCGCCAGGGCGATGACCCCGCCAGGGCGAGCGCAAAACAGAGCAGAGTCATGTTGCAACACACCACACAGAGGAGGGTAGTGTTCTAAAAGTGGAGATGGACTGAGATTGATGTCACACTGGGCCTCGTCTTGACAGCATCCACAAGCAATTGACAGCATCCACAAGCAAGGAGTGGCCCCATGACCTTCATCGCGGTCCGATGTCCCCACTGTCACAGCGAGCAGGTCGTCAAACGCGGTAAAACACGCCGCGGAACACAGCGCTATTTGTGCCAGAACACCGCGTGCGCTACGGAGAGTTTTCTTCTGGTCTACCGTAACCGCGGGTGCTTGCCTGCAGTGAAGCACACGCTCATTGACATGCGCCTCAACGCCAGTGGGAGTCGCGAGACGGCGCGGGTGCTCCGGATCAGTACGGACACCGTGCTGAGTGAGATCAAGCAGAAAGAAGCCGCGCTGGAGTCAGTCAACTCGGCCCTGCTCCGCACCATAAACCCCGAGGAGATGACGGTGACCATTGAGCGTGCGGGGGAAGCCGAGATGGATGCAATGTGGAGTTTTGTCGGTAAGAAGAAAGCGCCGCGGTGGCGGTGGCATGCGATCGATCACGCCACGGGTGCGGTCTTGGCCTATGTCTTCGGGCGTCGTAAGGATGAGGTCTTTCTGCAGTGGAAAGCGCTGCTGGAACCCGTTGGTCTCACGCGCTTTTATACCGATCATTGGGGCGCATATACCCGGCATCTGGAACCCGACGTGCCTAGCCCAGGCAAACGAAACACGCAGAAAATCGAGCGCAAGCATCTGACGTTACGGACGCGCATCAAACGCTTGGTCCGCAAGACCATCTGCTTCTCGAAATCGACGCCGATGCACGATATCGTCATTGGCTTGTTTGTGCACCGATATGCGTTTGGACGGGCGGTGTAAAAGTGGCCATCTCCACTTTTAGAACACTACCCCCTGTTGCTGCGTTATCTCGTGCAGACCGGTGCCTCTACATACAGGCCAGTGCTGCTGGTGTTGAGCCTCATCGCCATTGCCTCAATGCTGGTCGGCAATGTCCTGGCGCTCTTGCAGGACAACGTCAAGCGCTTGCTGGCGTATTCGTCCATTGCGCAGCTGGGCTATCTGCTGGTAGCCTTGGTGGCGGGTGGCCCTCGTGCTGCAGAAGCGGTGACCTACTATATGGTCGCGTACATGGTGACCACGCTGTGCGCCTTTGGCAGCGTCACTGTGTTGTCTGGCAAAACGGCGGATGCCGATGCCATAGAGGCCTACCGAGGTCTCTTCTGGCGCCGTCCGGGGGTGGCCGTGGTCCTCGCGGTGGCACTGCTGTCCCTGGCTGGTATGCCCTTCACCGCCGGCTTTGTGGGCAAGTTGTACGTGCTGGCAGCCGGTGTCGAATCCGCCTTATGGCTGCTGGTCGTGCTGGTGGTGTGCAACAGCGCACTGGGCCTGTTTTATTACCTGCGCCTGGTCGTGATGATGTGTGCGCCGCTGTCGCCGGAAGCGGTCGTGCCGACCGCCGGGTTGGCGCGCTCATGGTCATGGGCAGGAGGCGTAGCGCTCGCCGCGCTCACCGGACTGCTCGTTGGGCTCGGCGTCTATCCGGCCCCGCTCCTCGCGATGATCCGGATGACCGTGGCAAGCCTACACTAGTGGGTGACCACGTGTGTCGTGATAGATGCCTAAGGAGGGATGAGAGCATGCGCCCTGCCGCAGAGAAGCGCCCGTTCGATATCGACCTGGCCATAGTGCGCATTCGGGAAGCGATCCGCCCTTTTCCGCCGGCGGCGCTCTTTGCACTGGCTGCGGAGGGTTTTAATGCGCCGTTTGAGCTGCTCATGGCCTGCATTATCTCCATCCGTACCCGTGATGAGGTCACATTGCCATGTGCCTGTCGGCTGTTCGCCCTGGCCCGCACCCCGAGCGCCGTAAGCCGGCTCACTCCCGCGGCCATCGACGCGGCCATCTCTCCCTCGACCTTCCATGACGTCAAAGCCAGGCAGATGCACGACATCGCTGCCCGTCTGACCACCACACACGGCGGTACACTGCCGTGTGACGCCGTGCTGTTACGCTCGTTCCGCGGCGTTGGTCCCAAATGCGCCAACCTCGTCCTAGGCATTGGGTGTCATCAGCCGTGTATTGGCGTCGACATTCACGTCCACCGCGTCACCAACCGCTGGGGATATGTGCATGGGCAGACTCCAGAACAGACCATGGCCGCACTCGAAGCCGTGCTCCCACAGCAATACTGGGTGGAGATCAACCGCCTCCTGGTGCCGTTTGGGAAACATATCTGTACTGGGAGCCGTCCGCGCTGCTCGATCTGTCCGGTCCTGGACACGTGCCAACAAGTGGGTGTCAAGGCTCATAGCTGAACACGACACGGGGGGATTGAGAAGAAGAAGTGATATAGTAGCCCTCAGGCGTGGCGCGGTTATCTTTGGCCGATGTCCCAGCCCTGCCTGGGCCGCGCACACCCGCCGGGCGACGCCCAGGGTGCACTTCTGGCTGCGTTGCGATACACTAACATTAGAGTACACGAGCGTTGGCATGTTCTCGACGTTCGTGTCGCTGCAGTTACAGTGCCTCAAGAGCACCAAGAGAAGATAGAGAGCTATGCGCAAAACGTGGTATTGGCTGGCGGTACTTCTTGTCGCAGCTTGCCTCGTATTGCCGCTGGCGCCCCATGTCTCGGCCCAAGAGGGGGTCTTGGTCGGCCGCATTGCCTACACGGAGGGCCAGGTCCTGCGTTTCGTGCCTGAGACGAGGGATTGGGTGGCAACGGTCAAGGACGCTCCGTTTGGCATGCACGATGCGCTCTACTCCGATCCGCAAGCGCGCGCCGAATTGATTCTGCCCAACGGACTCTGGGTCCGGATCGGGGCCAGTACTCAGCTCCAGCTCATCGCCCTCC
>WNGG01007115.1_pt1 | contig 14395 bp, 17 predicted proteins | sample 5400661 | NCBI WGS metagenome assembly WNGG01 (sample SAMN13153372, study PRJNA577476) | soil metagenome | isolation source: 100 cm soil or saprolite under Garry oak tree replicate 1 | place: USA:California | collected 2016-06-15
GCCGAATCGGAAGAGGTTGAGGGAATGTTGAAGGACGACGAATAAACCGGTTTGATAATCGTACCATATATGGAAATGAGAAAGGGCATCCTGAAGCGGATGCCCTTTTACTTTATACTCCGATTATTAACTTAAAAGCGGAGATTACTTTGCAACAGTTTCAGCCAGTTTGATAGCGATATCTTTGTAAGGGTTGGCGAACAGGATGATCAGGCAGACAACCAGTGCATAGATTGCCAGGGACTCAATCATGGCCAGACCGATCATCATGGTGGTCAGGATCTTGCCGGAAGCGCCTGGGTTACGGGAAACGCCTTCTACTGCGCGTGAGACTGCGAGACCCTGGCCAATGCCGGTGCCCAAAGTGCCAAGTGCCATACCAATTCCTGCTGCCAGAATACACATCGTGAAAAAGCTCATCTTTACTACCTCCGTATGGTTTTGTCTCCTAAACAGTATAGGAGTAGGGAAATTTGAATATTAGTCCCGCAAAGGGATAAGTCACAGAAAAAGATTCTAACTTAACTTAATGAGCGTGCTCAAGTGAACCCTGGATGTAGATCATGGCCAGGAGCATGAAAACGAAGGCCTGAATGAACGAGACCAGCACGCCCATAAGCATCATCGGCAGCGGCACGAGGAACGGTGCCAGGCCGAAGAAGATCATCAATACGAGTTCGTGGCCGTTCATGTTGCCGAACAGACGCAGCGTCAGTGAAACCGGACGACTCATATGGCCGATGACTTCGATAAAAAACATTACCGGTGCCAGCCAGGCGATGGGTCCGAGGAAGTGCTTGATATAGCCCAGGCCGTGATGCTTGAGCCCGACCACATGGGTGGAAATAAAGACGATTACCGCGCAGGCTGCGGTAGTGTTGATGTTGGCGGTAGGTGGGAAGAAGCCGGGAATCAGGCCGATAAGATTGGATACAAGCACGAAGATGGCGAGCGTGGCAATCAGCGGGAAAAACGGGCGGCCATGTTCTCCCATAGTGTCGACGATCATGGTCTCAATGCCGCCGATGACGGTTTCCATGAAATTCTGCATTCCGCTTGGAATAGACTTGAGCGCCGAAGTGGCCAGCAGCGACAGAACCAGCAGCAGCACGATGATCAGCCAGGTGTAGCTGATCGCGTCGGCACTTGCATGAGGTAGGTGGAGCGGTTCCAGCAGCTTGCGGAAAAATTCGAGAAACAGTAACGGGTGAATCATGGAGCTAACCTCCTGCGCGCAGGGCGCTGTATAGTGACAGTGCAATTATGTTGATTACGATAACGGAAAGTCCGACAAAAAGTCCGGCCAGTGAAAACCACCCGGAAGTTATAATAAAATAGAGCAGCAGTCCGGTCAGGCTCAAGCGGGCTACGAAGCGGAGTTGAGCATACATCGTCGCGTTGGCGGGCAGCTGCCCGAGAATGCGCTGCAGTACATTCCGAATCCAGAAAAAATTGGCTATGGCGATACAGCCGCCGGCCAGGGCGCCCAAGCCGACTTGCGGCGAGAAGGCGGCCCATCCGGCCAGAGCCAGAAAAGCCAGCAACCCCAGGCTTCCCTTGATGATGACTGCAAAGAGGTTATCCTCGTTGATCGTTATCATCACTTTTTCGGATCTCCCGGCCGGCGATAACGTACACATTTTTGAAACCGGCGGCAATTCCGATGAACAGAAAGATATAAAAGAACCATGGCTTCGTGCCGAGCCAGCGATCGAGTGTCAGTCCGAACCAGACCCCGATGGCAATCGCCAGCACCACGGAGATTCCCATGCTGGAAACCATTGCAAGGCTTTGAAAAAGCTGGCGATTATTACCGGCCATACAATGCCGCTAGTGAGTGTGGCATAAAACCGGTATTCCTTACCACAGGTAGTATTGATATGTCAAACAGAAACGAAAGCACGCGTCAGGCGATCTGTTTGAAACATTTGGCTGCAGCAGCAATAGTTTTTTCGATGTCGTCATCGCTGTGGGCGGCAGAAACAAAAGCTGTCTCGAATTGTGAAGGGGCTAGATAGATACCTTCGTCGAGCATGGCGAGGAAATATTTTGCAAAGGCCCCGGTATCGCACTGACTGGCAGTAGGCCAGTCAAATACCTCGCCTTTGCTGAAAAAGGCACAAAACATGCTGCCGACGCGGGTTGAGTAGATCGGATAACCGGCATCTCTGGCCGCCTTGGCGATCCCTTCAGCAACCGCGCGACTCTTGAAACGCGCCTACCGGGAGGCCGCCGCCGATAATTTTGCCAAGGGTCGTCATGTCGGGAGTGACGCCGTAAAGCTCCTGGACGCCGCCGTAGGCAACGCGGAAACCGGACATGACTTCATCAAAAATCAATATTATCCCTTCGTTGGTGCATATCTCCCGGAGACCCTCCAGAAAACCTTCTCGCGGCGGAACAGTTCCCATATTGCCGGCAACGGGTTCGACGATGATACAGGCAATCGCATCCTTGTTGTTGGCGATCAGGGTCTTTACTGATTCGAGAGAATTGAATTCCGCCGTGAGAGTATGTTTCGCAAAATCGGCCGGAACGCCGGGAGAGTCGGGCACACCGAACGTGGCGGCTCCCGAACCGGCCTTGACCAGCAGGGCGTCCGAATGGCCATGATAGCAGCCGGAGAACTTCAAGATCTTGTCCCGTCCGGTATAACCGCGGGCAAGTCGTATGGCGCTCATGGTAGCCTCGGTGCCGGAGCTTACCATGCGCACCATTTCGATGGAAGGAACCGCATCAATAACCATGTTGGCGAGAATGGTCTCTCGTTCGGTCGGGGCGCCGAAGCTGGCGCCGCTGGCCATGGTGTCCTGAACCGCTTTGATAATGTCCGGGTGGCAATGGCCGACGATCATCGGTCCCCATGAGCCGACATAGTCGATGAAATTGTTGCCGTCTTCATCATAGATATGGGAGCCGGACGCCTTGTTGATGAAGAGAGGATCAGCGCCGACCGACTTGAAGGCGCGAACGGGGCTGTTGACTCCACCCGGTATGGCTGCTTTTGCTTGCTGGAAAAGTAAACTTGAGCGTTCGTGATTCATAATTGGTTAAACCTCGCGTCGGAATTATGGATGTTTGGAACAAGTCCATCACAACTGGCGTACTTAACATACAGTATCTGCGAATGTCAAGGTAAAGTAGTAATTTCATTTGTAATTTAAAAGTTAAGCGCTCGTTTTTTCAAATTCAACAGGAGTAAAATAACTGTTGACAAAGAAAAGCAAATATCCTATTTAATGGGTCGTTTGTATACAGTATACCGTCCGCAGTAAGGAGGATTTATAATGCTTGGTGCATACCTGCCAATACTACTTCTGGTGCTTGTGGCAATAGGTTTCGGGCTTGTATCCCTTGTCATGTCATCACTGATTGGCCAGAAAAAGCCGTCAAAGGTAAAGCTGCAGCCGTACGAAAGCGGCTGCGAACCCGTCGGAACTGCCCGTGAGCGTTATTCGATCAAGTTCTATATGATCGCCGTACTGTTCATCCTGTTCGATATCGAGGCCGTTTTCCTCTATCCATGGGCCATTCTTTACAAAAAACTGGGAGTTTTCGGCCTGGTTGAGATGGGGCTTTTCATTGTGATTCTTTTTGTTGGTTACATTTATGTCTGGAAAAAAGGAGCGCTGGAATGGGAGTAGACAATCCGCTTGGCGATAACGTTATCACCACGTCACTGGATCTATTGGTTAACTGGTCCCGGAAGTCATCCATCTGGCCGATGACCTTTGGTTTGGCATGTTGTGCTATCGAGATGATGGCCACCGGCGCATCCCACAACGACCTGGATCGCTTCGGCATCATTTTCCGCGCATCTCCGCGCCAGTCCGACTGTATTATTATTGCCGGGACGGTTACAAAAAAGATGCTGCCGGTTATCAGGACGGTATATGAGCAGATGCCCGAGCCGAAATGGGTTATCGCCATGGGAGCCTGTGCCTGTTCCGGCGGGATCTTTGATACCTACAGCGTTGTGCAGGGCATCGATGAGGCTCTGCCGGTCGACGTCTACATCCCCGGCTGCCCTCCGCGCCCCGAGGCGCTGCTGTTCGGTCTGATGAAACTGCAGGACAAGATTATGAGTGAGCGCAACTCTTTCGGATCCGCCATCGGTCTTGGCGAACGCTACATTCCGGAAGCAGCCTGATCTTCTGAAATCAACGGTCGTACACACAAATCCCACAAAAGGGTTGGATATCATGGCAGAGAACAATCGTGCAGTCCTGAAACTGAAGGAAAAATTCACAGCTTCGATCCTTGATGTAGTCGAATTCAGGGGAGAGGTGACGGTAACCGTAGCGAAGGATGCCATTATTGAAGTCCTTTCGTTCCTCAAACAGTCACTTCAGTACAACCTGCTTACCGACCTTACTGCGATTGATTATCTGGAGAAGAAGGAAGAGCGCTTCATGATGGTCTACCTGCTCTACTCTATTCCCAACAAAGATCGCCTGCGCATAAAGACGCCTGTTGCCGAGGCCGATTGCCGTATCCCTACCGCGACCGGTGTGTGGAAGACGGCCAACTGGCTGGAGCGCGAGGTCTTTGACCTGTTCGGTATCACCTTTGACAATCATCCCGACCTCCGTCGTATCCTCATGACGGACGACTGGGTAGGGCACCCGCTTCGCAAGGACTACCCTCTGCAGGGTCCGGACCGCGAGCCGTACAAAGGGCGCTTATCATAGTTTTTCCAATTCGTTCTGTATTTCGATCATAGAAGAGGCGATACATGGCTACTACTGAAACAATGACACTGAACATGGGACCACAGCACCCCAGTACTCATGGGGTTTTGAGGCTCGTTCTCGAGCTGGACGGCGAGGTGATCACGAAGATCACCCCTCATATCGGCTACCTGCATCGTGGCATTGAAAAGCTGTCTGAGCACCGTACCTATCACCAGATCCTGCCGCTGACGGACCGGCTCGATTACCTGGCGCCCATGAGTAACAATCTTGGTTATATCCTGGCGGTTGAAAAGCTCATGGGTGTCGAGGTGCCCGAACGCGCCGAGACCATCAGGATTATCATGGCCGAGCTGACCAGGCTTGAATCACATCTCGTCTGGATCGCATGTCATGCTCTCGATATCGGTGCGATGACGGTCTTTATTTATGCATTCCGTGAGCGCGAAACCGTCATGGAGATTTATGAACTGATTTCCGGTGCCCGCATGACCTCGAACTTCTTCCGTGTCGGTGGCCTTTCGCAGGATGTACCGGATGAGTTTGTGAAAAAGGCCGGTGACTTTGTTGCCGCCATGCCGGGCTACATCGACCAGTATGAAGGGCTTTTGACAACCAACCCGATCTGGCTCAAGCGTACGGTCGGCAATGGTGTCATATCCGCCGAGGACGCAATTGATATCGGTCTTACCGGTCCTGCCCTGCGCGGCTCGGGAGTCGATTGGGATCTGCGGCGCGATAATCCATACAGCGGCTATGACAAATACCAGTTCAAGGTGCCGGTCGGCGAAAATTGCGACACGTTTGATCGCTACAAGGTTCGTCTGGTCGAGATGCGTGAAGCCTGCAAAATTGTGCGTCAGGGTCTCGACAAACTCAAGCCCGGTCCGGTTCTGGCGGACTGTCCGCAGGTATGCTATCCGCCCAAAGAAAATGTGTACAACAGCATCGAGGGATTAATTCATCATTTCAAGATCGCTTCCGAAGGTTTTGCGGCACCGGAAGGTGAAGTCTACCAAGGTGTCGAAGCTCCCAAAGGGGAGCTGGGTTTCTATATCGTCAGCGACGGCGGCAACAAGCCGGAGCGCCTGAGGATTCGTCCCCCTTCATTCGTGAACCTGCAGGCAATAGAACAGATGAGTGTGGGTTCCATGATTGCCGACCTGGTAGCAGTAATCGGTACCTTGGACATCGTTCTTGGTGAAATTGACAGATAACTCCGCATGATTCAAAGGAGATGGGGCGCATGAGTGACGTAGTAGCGCAGCAGGCCACAGAGCAGGAGCCGGAAATAGATCTTTCCATAGCCGATGCGGTCATCGACAAATATATAGATATTCCCGGAAACCTGATGCCGGTTCTTCAGGGAGTTCAGGATGAGTACGGCTATGTTCCGCGGGTCGTGGCGGACCATGTTGCCGAACGCCTGAACGTGTACCCGAGCCAGATTTACGGTGTGCTGACCTTTTATGCCCAGTTCCATCTCAAGCCGCGTGGCAAATTCATTATCAGGGTTTGTGTCGGAACCGCCTGCCATGTTCAAGGTGCTCCGCGTATAGTGGAAACGTTCTTTGACAAATTGCATATCGGTCACGCCGAGACTACCCCCGACCTGCGCTTTACCTTTGAGAAGGTTGCGTGTCTGGGGGCCTGCGGTATGGCACCGTTGGCAATGGTCAATGATTCCACCTATGGCGGCATGACGGTACAGAAAGTCGATGAAATCGTGGCCGACTACAGTCAGAGGCCGATGAAATAGCACGTAGCTCGAAACCATCCAGCAGGGGACAATTCAGTCATGAGCGAAAACGCAGGGATAAAAATTCTTATCTGCCAGGGTACCGGCGGTGTTTCGATGGGCGCCAAAGAGGTTGAGGCGGCTTTCGTAAAGCATCTCGCGGAAAAAGGCCTCAGTGCCGTCGTAGGCAAACGCTGCGATGTTATCAAGACCGGTTGTCGCGGCCTCTGCGCCAACGACGTTCTGGTTGATATCATCACCCCCGAACAGGGGCGTGTGACCTATGATTTTGTCAAGCCGGAAGAGGTCGAGCAGATCATTGACGAGCATATCGTCAACCAGACAGTAATGGAGAAAAGAAAGGCCAAGCCGTACTACAACCAGTTTGTCGATGCCCAGATGCGCGTGGTCATGACCGGATGTGGTCAGATTGACCCGGACAGTATCGACGCCTACAAGGAAGAAGACGGATTCAAGGCGATTGAGAAGTGCATCAAGAGCATGAAGCCGGAAGAGGTTATCGAAGAAGTCAAAAAATCCGGCCTTCGCGGTCGTGGCGGCGGCGGATTTCCTACCGGAATGAAGTGGTCTTTCTGCAAAGCCTCACCCGGTGATCACAAGTATCTGATCTGCAATGCCGACGAAGGCGACCCGGGCGCATTCATGGACCGGTCCCTGCTCGAAGGTGATCCGTTCTGCATCATCGAAGGGATGATGATCGCCGCCTATGCCATCGGGTGCGACTTCGGATATGTCTACGTTCGCGCCGAGTATCCGCTGGCCGTCCAACGCCTTCAGCATGCCATCGATGTCTGTTACGAAAACGGGTACCTCGGCAAGAATATTCAGGGATGGGGCCTTGACTTCGACATGCGCATCAAGATGGGTGCCGGTGCGTTTGTCTGCGGCGAAGAAACCGCCCTGATGGCCTCTATTGAGGGCTTTCGCGGAATGAGTCGTCCGCGACCTCCGTTCCCGGCCGTTCGCGGTCTGTGGGGCAAGCCTACCAACATCAATAACGTCGAAACCTTCGGCAACGTCCGTCACATCATCAACAAAGGTGGTGACTGGTACGCTTCGCTCGGTACTGAAACGACCAAGGGTACCAAGATCTTTGCCGTAACCGGTAAAGTCAAGCATACCGGGTTGGTAGAAGTTCCGGCCGGTATGAAAGTACGCGAAGTTATCTACGATGTCTGCGGCGGTATAGCCAACAACCGCAAGTTCAAGGCTGTCCAGGCCGGCGGACCTTCCGGAGGCTGCATACCGGCTGCTATTCTCGATACACCGGTCGACTACGACTCCCTGATCAAAGCCGGCGCCATGATGGGCTCCGGAGGTCTGGTCGTCATGGATGAAACGACCTGCATGGTTGACGTGTCCCGCTTTTTTCTTAACTTTACCAGGATGGAGTCCTGCGGTAAGTGCGTCCCCTGCCGTATCGGCCTCAAGGTCATGCTCGACATTCTTGAGCGTATCACCGAAGGGCGTGGTGAACTGTCCGACATCGAGACGCTTCAGGATCTTGGTGTCGCCATCAAGAAAGCCTCGTTATGCGGACTCGGGCAGACGGCTCCCAACCCGATCCTCTCTACGATCAATTATTTCCGTGACGAGTACGAAGCGCACATTACGGACAAACGCTGCCCTTCAAACTGCTGCAAGGAACTGCTGCTCTGGCAGGTCGTAGAAGATAAGTGTGTAAAGTGCGGCGCCTGCAAGAAGGCCTGTCCGGTCGATGCCATCGTCTGGGAAAAGGGCCAGCTCGCCTGGCTTGACAAGGAAAAATGCACCAAATGTAAATCCTGCTACGATGCCTGCCGCTTTATGGCGCTTGAATAGAACCACATCACGCACACACGGTCAAACTCACTTAACAGAGGTTGAGATGGTAAATCTTACGATAGATGACAAGCAGGTTACTGCACCCAAGACTGCGACAATTTATGAAGCGGCCAAATTGAACGGTATTAATATACCGATTCTCTGCCATGATAAAAAGCTGAAACCGTTCGGCGCGTGTCGCATGTGCCTGGTTGAAGTGGAGCAGATGAAAGGGCGTCAGATTCCTGCCTGTACTACTCCGGCCACTGAGGGGATGATCATCCGTACCGCAACTCCGGATATCGTCAAGGCTCGCAAGATGGTTCTGGAGCTGCTGCTGCTCAACCACCCCCTCGATTGCCCCGTGTGCGATAAATCAGGTGACTGTGATCTTCAGAACCTGACCTATGAATACAAGGTGAACAGCAACCGCTTCAGCGACGAAAAATTCCATCACGAAATCGATTACAATAACCCGCTGATCGAGCGTGACATGAACCGCTGTGTTCTCTGCGGCAAATGTGCCCGGATCTGCGATGAAATCGTCAGCTTCGGCGCATTGACCTTTATCGATCGCGGTATAGAAACAAAAATCGGCTGTGAATTTGAAGACGGTCTCAACTGTGAATTCTGTGGATCCTGTATTTCGGTTTGTACGGTCGGCTCACTGCTGGCACGTCCGTTTAAGCACAAAGCCCGCTGGTGGGCAATGACAAAACAGACGTCGGTCTGCGGCTATTGCGGTACCGGCTGCAACCTGACGCTGGGTGTTAAAGACAACAAGGTGCTGACCACGATTTATGACGAGAATCAGGGGTTCCATAAGGGGCAGCTCTGCGTCCGCGGCCGTTTCGGCTACCAGTTCATCAACAGCTCCCAGCGTTTGACAAAGCCGCTGGTGAGGAAAAACGGCGCTCTGACGGAATCAACCTGGGATGAAGCTCTTGAGCTTGTTACAGGCCGCCTTAAGGGTGGCAGCGCCGTCGCAGCGCTGGCAACGCCACGCTTGACCAATGAAGAGCTGACACTGTTTAAAAAACTGCTGGTAGAGAACGTCGGGACAAAGAACTTTGACCATGCAGCCGGATACGCCCATGCAGCCTTGACTGAAGGTTTTGCCCGCAGTTTCGGTGCGAGCGCTTCATCGGCCAGCATTCTTGATGTCCAGAAGAGTGATCTGCTTCTCGTGATAAAGACTGATGCCTATGAAACTCATCCGGTCGTCGGTTTTGAAATTAATATGGCTGTCAAAAATAATGGTGCAAAAATCACTATTCTTTCCGATAAGCGCGGGAAGCTCTCAAAACTTCCTGATGCCAATACAGTTGTTCACCGGCCCGGGAGTGAAGTTGCCGTACTGAACGCCATAGCCAAGTGTCTCATTGACGAAAAGCTGGTCGACGCCGCCGCTGCAACCGTACCAGGTTATGCGGAGCTTGAAAAAGCGTTGTCCGTCTTCACTCCGGAAGCGGTCGCCGCACAGAGCGGTTTGACTGCCGACGCCATCAAGAAGCTTGCTTCCGAATATGCCGCTGCAGGGAAGGCTCTGATCCTGTTCTCGACAGGACAGGCGTATACCGGCCACACAGCCGATCTGGCAACCGCGGTGGCAAACCTGGCTATCCTGACCGGTAAATACGGCAAAGAAGGGTGCGGTGTCCTCTGTCTTTCCGAGAAGAACAATAGCCAGGGCGCCGTTGATATGGGTTTTTATGCTCAGGATGGCGGTTTGAACGGCTTGCAGATTTTGGATGCCTGTTCTGCCGGCACGATCAAGACGCTCTTTATTGCAGGTGAAAACCCGCTGGCATCCTACCCGGACCGTACCAAAGTCAAGGCTGCCCTCGATGCGGTTGAATTCCTGGTCGTATCAGAGCTGTTCCTTACCGAGACTGCAGCAATGGCGGACGTTGTCCTCCCCGCCTGCTCGTTTGCCGAAAAAGAAGGCACCTTTACCAGTACCGATCGTCGCGTTCAGTACATCAAGCCGGCCATCCGCAAGAATGCTCAGGTAAAGACCGATTATGAAATCTTCTCGGATCTGATCTCGCGTCTGGGCGGGCAGACACCGTCGACTCCCGCCGTTCAGTTTGACGAGATTGCCGCGAGTACGCCAGGCTACCAGGGAATGAGTTATGCGGCACTCCGAAAAGATGGCGCATTTGCCCCGGTTGCAATGAAGCCGGCTCTCGTAGTACCGCAGCCATCGGCGCCCATTGCCTCTGAAGGCGGCAAGCTGGCCCTGGTGACCGGCAGCGCCCTGTACCATAGCGGTACGCTGTCGCAATTTGGTGAGGGTCCGATGCATGTATGTCCTGAAGGATATATAGAGCTGTCCCGCGGTGACGCCGCAGCCGGGAAAATCGTTGAAAATGATCTGATTACCGTCTCTTCGGCGACCGGAAGCATACAGCTCAAGGCAAAGGTCACTCTGCGCATGCCCGCCGGTGTCGTGTTCGCCCCCTATCATTTCAGCGCCGCTCCGATTAATACAATATGGAACGGATCACCTGTAACGCCGGTTACACTGGCAAAGTAACAACTTTTATTATCAAGTATCTTTACGAAATAACAAATTTCAAACGAGCATAGAAAGAGGGACAGATGGGAATCGAGATATTAGGACTGCCGATGATGTATTACATCGCCATGGTTGCCAAGGTCCTGGTGGCTTTTGTCTTTGTGCTGCTGACCGTGGCGTACGCCACGTATGCCGAACGCAAAATTATCGGCCATATGCAGGTTCGCCTTGGACCTATGCGTACCGGATGGCACGGACTGCTGCAGCCGATCGCCGACGGAGTCAAGCTGTTCTTCAAAGAGGAGATTATTCCTTCACAGGCCAGCACTTTCGCATTTCTGATTGCGCCACTGATTGCCCTCATTCCGGCTTTCATTACTTTTGCTGTTATTCCGTTTGGCGGCATTATCGAGATCGCGGGCTACAAGATCCCCCTGCAGATTGCCGCCTATTACGACACGGCTGCCGGTCAGGTTTACGACATTAACGTCGGGGTACTCTATATTCTGGCCATGTCATCACTCGGTGTCTACGGGATCGTGTTGGCCGGTTGGGCGTCGAACAGCAAATACTCACTGATGGGCGGTTTACGCGCCTCGGCCCAGATGATTTCCTATGAATTGGCCGCCGGTCTGTCAATCGTCGCCGTGTTCATGCTTTCCGGTACTCTGTCACTCAACAAGATTGTCGAACTTCAGTCCGGCATGGGCGGCTTTGAGTGGTATCTCTTCAAGCAGCCTCTGGCAGCCTTCATGTTTTTCGTCTGCTCGCTTGCCGAAATCAACCGTACGCCTTTTGACCTTCCGGAAGCCGAGACGGAACTCGTGTCTGGTTTCTGTACGGAATATTCATCCATGAAATACGCAATGTTCTTCATGGCGGAATATGCCAACATGGTAACCGTCTGTGCGCTGACCGTCACTCTGTTCCTTGGTGGCTGGAACGGACCGTTTACCGCCGCCATGCCGCTGCTCGGACCGGTGTACTTTATCGCAAAAGTGTATTTCCTGATGTTTGTCTGCATGTGGATCCGCGCAACGCTCCCCCGTTACCGGTATGACCAGTTGATGCATCTGGGGTGGAAAGTGTTTATTCCTGTGGCACTGGTAAACATCATAGTGACAGGGATCATCGGCTATTTTATTTGAGACCGCTGCATGAAGTAACGTAATTTTAGAGACGAGGATGGGCACATGAATCCGATTACACCGATTTTAAACGGCATGAAAATTACCTTGAAGCACATGTTCATGAAGCCGGTAACGTTGCAGTATCCGACCGAACGGCCCAAGGTGGCGGCCCGTTTTCGCGGCCTGCATGCTTTGAATGTGTCGCATAACAAGGCCAAATGTGTGGCCTGCTACCTCTGCCCTACGGTCTGCCCGGCCAAATGTATCACGGTCGAAGCGAGCGAAGATGCCAATCACAACAAGTACGCTTCACTCTACGAGATCGACATGCTGCGTTGTATTTTCTGCGGCTACTGCGTTGAAGCCTGCCCGGTTGACGCAATCAGGATGACCGGTGAATTCGAGTTGGCAAATTATCACCGTCAGGACTTCATCTACTCTAAAGAACGTCTCTTAGAAAAGAAATAAAGGAGCAGTGCATGGAAACCCTCTTCTTTCTGATCATATCGCTAGTTGCTATTGTATCGGCGATCCTGGTGGTCACCTGCAAGAACCCGATCAATAGCGCACTATCGCTGATTATGACTTTTTTCTGTCTGGCCACTTATTACGTCATGCTGGATGCCCCGTTTATGGCCGCAGTACAGGTCATGGTATATGCCGGCGCCATCATGGTCCTGATAGTATTTACCATCATGCTGCTGAATATCCGGGTTGATGCATCGAAAAAGCATTCCCATAAACTGCTCTTCGGTTCAATCATCGGCTTCTTCACCCTGCTGAATACCGTATTCGTGCTCGTAAAAAGCCGTGCAGCGCTCCCGACAGGTCCTTACAGCGGAGAAATGATAAAAAGAATCGGCCATACGGAACTGGTCGGCCGTGAAATATTCACAAACTTTCTGCTGCCGTTCGAAATCACCTCGATTCTGCTGTTGGTTGCAATTGTCGGCGCGGTCATCCTGGCCAAGAAAAAAATATAAGAGGGATATATTTCATGGAAAACCTGAACAGCTATCTCATCGTAAGCGCCATACTCTTTGCAATCGGCACGATAGGCGTCCTGACCCGCAAGAATGTTATCGTCATGTTCATGTGTATCGAGCTGATGCTAAATGCCGTTAACCTGACCTTCGTCGCGTTCTCCCGCCATCTAGGTAATCTTGACGGCCAGGTATTCGTCTTTTTCATTATGACCGTTGCGGCCGCTGAAGCTGCCGTCGGTCTGGCGCTCATCATAGCGTTCTTTAACAACAAGCAGTCGATAGATGTTGAAGACGTCAATCTGATGAAGTGGTAGAACCGCACTCCACCCCTTACGACTACGTTTAATGATTGCATAAAAGGAGTCTTACATGTTTGACAACGTATGGCTGATCCCGCTCTTCCCGCTCATCGGGTTCCTGATCAACGGACTCTTCGGGAAAAAGATCAAGAATGAGGCTGTAATCGGCGGAATCGGTACGCTGATGATCTTCCTGTCATTCCTGGTGTCGTGCGGAATACTCATGCAGATGATCGGTCTTCCACCGGAGCAGCGAGTATTTGAAAAAGTAATTTTCCCATGGATACATTCCGGCAACTTCAAGGCCGACATGGCTTTTCTTCTCGATCCGCTCTCATGCATAATGATCATGGTCGTAACCGGTGTCGGATCGCTGATCCATCTCTATTCAATCGGCTACATGCATGGCGAGGAAGGATTTTACCGGTTCTTCGCTTACTTGAATCTTTTCTGCATGTCGATGCTGCTGCTGGTACTCGGCGGCAACATGCTGGTCATGTTCATCGGCTGGGAGGGCGTCGGTCTCTGCTCATACCTTTTGATCGGCTATTATTTCCACAAAAAATCAGCCGGGGATGCCGCCAAGAAAGCTTTTGTCATGAACCGCGTAGGCGACTTCGGATTTCTGATCGGTCTGTTTACCCTTTACTGGTGGTTTGGCAGCAATCACAACATCTGGACAATCAACTTTGTTGAAATCAAAGCCGCTTCCCACCTGCTCCCCTATGGCGGAGTCGTGACGGTCGCCACCTTATGCTTTTTTGTTGGCGCCACCGGGAAGTCTGCTCAGCTGCCGCTTTTTACCTGGCTGCCTGACGCGATGGAAGGTCCGACACCCGTTTCTGCCTTGATTCACGCCGCCACCATGGTAACGGCGGGTGTCTACATGATCGGTAGAATGAGTTTCGTCTTTGTCAAATCCCCAGAAACAATGATGGTCATTGCCGTAATAGGTGCCGCTACCGCGATCTTTGCTGCCACAATCGGTACGGCACAGAACGACATCAAGCGGGTCCTGGCATATTCAACCGTATCGCAGCTCGGTTTCATGTTCCTGGCAATGGGAGTCGGCGCGTTCAGTGCCGGTATCTTCCACCTGATGACCCACGCCTTCTTCAAGGCCTGCCTGTTCCTCGGTTCCGGTTCGGTCATTCACTCCATGCATCATGCCCTCCACAAGATCCACTCGCATGATGATGCACAGGA
>WNGG01011877.1_pt1 | contig 14394 bp, 15 predicted proteins | sample 5400661 | NCBI WGS metagenome assembly WNGG01 (sample SAMN13153372, study PRJNA577476) | soil metagenome | isolation source: 100 cm soil or saprolite under Garry oak tree replicate 1 | place: USA:California | collected 2016-06-15
GCAGGGCACCCAGCCGGGCCGCGGGCCGCCGGATGTGAGGCGCCGAGACAAAGGTCGGCATCACCAGCTCCTCGCCGGTCCAGTGAAACCACGTCGCAATGACGCGCGGGGTGCCGTCCGTGGCGATATAGGCCATCCGTGCCGGGATGGTTGACGAGAGCAGGCGCCTGGCCACCTCGCTATCCAGCAGCCTGAGGTCACCCTGCGGCGCCGCGGCAGAATCAGTGCCGTCCGTGCTCATCGTCGTGTTCTCCCTAGCCTCAAGCCACCCTCGACGGCCTGCCCGCAGTCCTCCCGCGCGACTGCGCGCCTCCCGGTACCGTCACAAACCCAGTCGGCCCTCCCACGCCTCAGTCGCCACCGCGATGGCGTGCACCCAGCCGTCCGCTACCACCGTCGCGGCGCGGGCGATGTCCGCTCAGCGGGCCGGTCCGGCGACCTCGTCAGGCTGCGGCGTGCTCACCTGAACACTAGCCAAGCACGCGGCGTCCTCGCCATCTTGGACGAAACGCATACGAGGATCCCGCGTTCTGTCCGCAACGTAGCGGGCCGGATATCGTTTCGTTCCATGGGCACGGAATTGGATGCGACCGACTGGGCCATCATCGGGGAGATCCAGCGCGACGCCCGGCTCTCGTTCAACCAGATCGCCAAGCGCGTGAACCTGTCCGCCCCCTCAGTGGCCGCCCGGATCCGCCGCCTGGAAGAAACCGGGGTCATCGAGGGCTACCACGCCCAGATCAGCCCCGCCGCCGTCGGCTGGCCCGTGGCGGCGTTCGTCCAGCTGCACTGCCACCCCGGCCGCTGCCTGCTCAAGACCTCCGCAGCCGAGAACTTCCCGGAGATCGCGGAAATCCACCGGCTCAGCGGAAGCTCATGCACCATAGTCAAGGTACGGGCCGCCTCGATGGCGCACCTGTCATCGCTGCTGGAGCGCATCGGCGAGCACGCCGATGCCAACTCCCACATCGTGCTCGAAACACCGCTGGAGCATCAGCCGCTCAAGATCCCGCCAGCGCCGCCCGCGCCCACCCGCCATCCAGGCTGGAATCCGTAAGCGACGACCCCGCCGCCACCTCCAGCAGTCGGCATCAGCTACGCGGTCAGGCTCATCGCCCGTCGCGCCGCGCCCAGGCACCGCTTATGGGGCCGACAGCAGCCATAGCATGCTCGCCGTGAACTGAGACCAGAACTGCCATTCGGGGCGTGCCGTCTACAGCGTCAGGGATCGACACCAACCGACCAGTTGGGCGGATCAGGGGCGGCGGAGACCGGCATTCAGTAACAGTCCGTGACCGAGCAAGCCATCTCCGGGCAATTCCTTATCGCCGCCGGCGGGCGGGGTCCGATGACCGCCAACAGCCTCCAGAATCGGGTCGGCTCAGGAAACCGCTGGTCCAGGCCCATAACGGTTCTGCAACGTGTCCAGATAAGGGGTCGTACGGGAGATCCAGCTACGGACCGACCGCCGCCTGGACCTCACAGGCACCCCTCTAGGGCTCCTCGGTCCCGGGGCTCCTCGGTCCCGGCGACTTTGACACTTGTCCTGAGTTTTCCTGAGGCGTAGCGTCGTGAGCGCCCGCTCCACAATCTGCAGGCAGTGCCCTGACCAGCCACTTCGGAGTGGCACGGCCGGTTCGGAGGCGAACCGGAACTTCGGCGCAGCGGGTGGCGGCGGTCCGCCGACGTGACCGCAGGTCCCTGCGTGAGCACACTCAAAATCGCATAGGCAAGCGGAAAAGACCAGGTCAGCGCACAGCTCGACGGTCCGAGGCGGAGCCTCTCTGGATCGATGACCGGTAATCCAGCGCGGGTCCTTGGGTGGTACCGCGACACGCCGCGCCCGGTTCGTGACTGAAAAGTGAAGAGTGTCCAAGATCGGCGTGTTCACACACGTCTGACCATGGAGGTCATCGTGATCGCCGACCTGGACACTCTCCTGACCGCACTCTACGTGGAACTGACCGACCAGATCATCCCCGCGCGGGGCTTTACCCGGCACGGGCCAGGCAAGCCGCCGGAGGTGACCGACGCGGAGCTGGTCTGCCTGGCCGTGGCGCAGGTGCTGCTGCGCTATGACGACGAGCGGCACTGGCTGCGCGCCGCGCCGAAGCAGGTCGGGCACCTGTTCCCGCGGCTGCTGGGGCAAAGCGAGTACAACGACCGGGTCAAGGCGGCCGCGCCGCTGATGGAGGCCGCGCTGCGCTGGCTGGCCGAGCATACGCCAGCCAGCGCGGAGCTGCTGCGGCTGATGGACGCCACCCCGGTGCCCTGCGGGCAGTCCGTCGTCACCGCCCGCCGCTCCGGCCTGTACGGCTACGCGGGCTACGGCTACTGCCCCAGCCATTCCCGCTGGTACTGGGGATCCAAGCTGATGCTCATCTGCACCTGCGAGGGGACGGTCACCGGATTCGGCCTGGCCAACCCCAAGCTCTTCGGCGAGCGCGACCAGGCCCGGCAGATGCTCACCGACCAGCCGGCCAACCGTCCGGCGCCCGGCACCGCGGTGGTCACCGACAAGGGACTGGCCGACGAGGATACCGAGGCATTCTTCGCCGGCCCGGACCTGGGCCTGACCCTGATCCGCCCGGCCCGCAAAGACGAGACGACTGCGCGGCCCTTCCCGAACTGGCTGCGCCAGCGGGTTGAGGCGATCATCTGGACGCTGAAGAACCAGCTCGGCCTCGAACGCCACGGCGGCCGGGCCCCCGCCGGGCTGTGGGCCAGGATCGTCCAGCGGCTGCTCGCGCTCAACGCCGCGATCTGGCACAACTGGCAGATCGGCGCACCAATAAAGCGGTCCCTGATCGCCTACGACCACTGATCACCTGCCCCGATATCCCGGTCAGCGATCTAGAGGCGGGCGCCGTTGCGGAGGTAGCGGAGGGCGCGGCTGAGAGTGTCGGCGAGTGGCTCGGCGGACTTGTCCCGGGTTGACTGCTCGAGGGTGACGCGCAGGGCGGTGACGATGACGGCGGCGCTGAGGTGCGCGTCGTGGTCGTTGACGAGGGTGCGCTGGCGGACGACGGGCACGAGCGCTGCTTCGAGGGCCCGCAGGTCGTTCAGCCAGCGGGCCTGGAGGGCGGGGACGTCGATGAAGAGCCTGATGAGCGCCTGGACGCGGTCGGTCGGGGGGCTGATCTGCCGGTAGGCGTGCTCGACGGCTTCGGCGAGGTCTTCTGCGGCCGGCCGGCGGGCGATGTGATCGAGGAGGTCTTCGGTGGCCTGGGTGAAGATCGGGGAGAGTACTTCATCCTTGGCTGAGAAGTACCGGTAGAAGGTGCGGAGCGAGATGCCGGCCTCTTCGGAGATGTCCTCGACGCTGACGTTGTCGTAACCGTCGCGGGCGAACAGGGTGACGGCCGACTCGGCGATCTCACGGCGCGTATGAGTTCTGCGGCGTTCGCTCAGCGGGGGCCGGGTCATGCTTCATTCTACAGCTTCTGGCACGCCCTGACATCACTGGCATGTTATGCCGGATTGGCAGTCCATGCCGATGGGAAGTACCGGCAGAGGGTCCGCGCCGGAATGCCGGCCTCCCCCGGCGATGTCCCCGGCGCCGGCGCCGGCGCCGTCGCGCCCGTCGCGGGCGAGCAGGCGGAGGCCGGCTCGGCGACCTCACGGCGCGTGCGGGGCCCGGGGGCGCTCGCTCAGCGAAGTCGTTTCATGGCTCACACTAGCATAAATGACATAAATTGACAAAAATGGCAAAGTGTGCCAGATTAGGTAGTGCGCCGGCCAACGGGACGGCGGTGACAGCCGGAGGACTGACCATGCGGACCAACGATGATGACCTTCCCGGTAGGGCGCCCCGCGGGGCGCGGGCCGGCGGCGAGGGAACGGCGAAGGCCCAGCGGGCGGCGCCGATGATCGGGGCGCTGGTGCTGCTGGCCACCGTCCAGCTGATGGTGGTGCTGGACACCACGATCGTCAACGTCGCCCTGCCGACGATCCAGGCCGGCGTCGGGTTCAGCGCGGCGGGCATCGCCTGGGTGGTCAACGGCTACGCCCTCACCTTCGGCGCCCTGCTGCTGCTCGGCGGGCGCAGCGGCGACCTGCTCGGCCGGCGCAACGTGTTCATGGCCTCCCTGGCGGCGTTTGCGGCGGCCTCGATGGTCGCCGGGCTGTCATCATCACCGGGGCTGCTGATCGCCGCCCGCGTCGCCCAGGGCGCCAGCGCCGCGTTCGCCCAGGCCACCGCCTTGTCGCTGATCGTCTCCACGTTCCCGGCCGGGCGAGCCCGGAACCGGGCCGTCGGGGTGTTCGCGGCCATGGAAGGGCTCGGCGCCGCCGCCGGCCTCCTCCTCGGCGGGATCCTGGTCCAGGCGGTGTCGTGGCGGTGGGTGTTCTTCGTCAACGTGCCCGTCGCCGCCATCGTCGCCGCGCTGGCCCCCCGGTTCATCCCCTCCCCGAAGCGCCAGTCCCTCCGGCTTGACCTGCCCGGAGCGGTTACCGCCAGCGCCGGGCTCGGCCTGATCGTCTTCGGCCTGTCCCGGGCCGCTGACCACGGCTGGACCGACATCTGGACCGCCGGGCCCCTCGCCGCCGGCGCTGCCGCCCTGGCCGCGTTCGTGCTGCTGGAGCGGCGCAGCGCCCAGCCGCTTACCCCGCTGTGGGTGTTCGCCGACCGCAACCGGGGCGGCGCCTACATGATCCAGGCCCTGGTCGGCGGGGCGCTGTTCGGGATGTTCTTCCTCACCACCTTGTTTCTCCAGCACGTCCTGGGCTACAGCCCCCTCAAGGCCGGCGCCGCGTTCGTGCCCGCCACCGTGGTCATGATGGGGGCCGCCGGCGCCATGTCACGGCTGGTGAACCGGATCGGGGTGCGGCCCCTCGTCGCCACGGGCACCGCGATCGCCGCGGCGGGCATGTGGTGGCTCAGCCACCTGCACCTCCACGCCGGCTACCTGACCGGGGTCATGCTGCCGCTGATGGTCCTCAGCGTCGGCCTCGGACTCACCTTCGTGCCGCTCACCCTCACCGCCGTGTCCGGCGTAAAAGAGGAGCACTCCGGCCTGGTGTCCGGGGTGTCGACCACCGCCATCCAGATCGGCGGTTCCATCGGCGTCGCCGTGCTCGCCACCGTCGCCGCCACTACCGCCCGCCACCACGCCGGAGCTGCCGGCGCCGCGGCCCTCGCCGCCGGCTACACCCAGGCCTTCCGGGTCGGGGCGGTCATCATCGCCCTCGCCGTCCCCCTCGCCCTGGTTTTCCTGCGGCTGCGCCCCGGCGGCCAGCCGGCCCGGGCTGACGACACCGGGCGGTCAGCAATCGTCCGCGCCCCCGGCCCGGCCATCGCCATCACCTCGATCGGCACCGGCACAGCCAGGATCGCGCTCATCTGACTCCCCCTGACCACTCGGCGAGCCAGGGGTCTGACCAGCGCACTGACATAAAGATGACCGAACCACTGACAACAAGCTGCGGCCTCTCAGAATTGATAGCACAGGGTCTTGGCTCGCATGGCGGGCTGACACCGGGGCGGAGATGCCCCTGTAACGTTGCCCGCTCCGGGAAGGCGTTGGCGAGGCCCGGCTTGCGCTTATGCTGCATCAGAGCGCGAACGTAGCTTCGATCACGAGCCGACGCGCTGCGTTGGTTGCGCTAGGGGATTTGATCAAACCCCCTATAGACCCCCCGGGCCACCCAGGAGCCCCAATCCACCCACTAAGGAACCGGATATAGTTTGATAAAAGGGGCTAAACGGATCGCCGGTCAGCGCAGGTGGCTACTTGACCGGTGCTCCAGAGAGGCTGCGCCTCGCCCGTCCCGCCGCCGCCCGCATCCGGCGAGCCGTCCCGGGCCCATTGCCCAGTGCGTGCCTGGCATCAGGTCTGGGCGCATCAGTGCGTGCCAGGCGTCACATCCGGCCGCAGGCGTCACTTGGCTTTGACCCGCCTAGGTCCGGCCCGAGAGGCCGCCCGGCGTGGCCTGCTCATCAACGCGGCCTGCCCGGGCCTGAGCGACACCGACGCGTCGCGGCCGTGGTTCAGCGACATGTCGCAGGCCCAGTCGGCTGTCGACGTGCTCCGGCTCGGCACCCTGCCCGCGGCCGCGACCGAACCCTACGGGCAACTCGTCCAGCACCGCGTCACGCTGCCGTTCTGCGGCAGCCCGCTCACCCCGCGGAACCGCACCGACGCCTAGCGCGCCGCCCAGACGTCGGCGAACACGCCCTCGCGGCGCTCGTAGTCGTACCGGTAGATTTCGCGGCCGTCCTGGTAGGCCCGCTCCGCCCGGCTCATCACGTCCAGCGGGTCGCCGGACCACAGGACGACGTCAGCGTCCTTGCCGACCTCCAGCGAGCCGATCCGGCCGGCGCAGCCGATGATCCTGGCCGGGTGGATCGTCACCGCGCGCAGCGCGGTCACCGGGTCAAGGCCCTCCTTGACCGCCAGCGTGGCCTGGTGGATGAGGAAATGGATCGGCACCACCGGGTGATCGGTGGTGATGGCGATCGTGACCCCGGCCGCCGCCAGGCGGCCGGGGTTGGCCAGCGAGCGGCTGCGCAGCTCGACCTTGGACCGGCTGGTGAACAGCGGGCCGATGATCACCGGGATGGACGCGGCGGCGATCTGGTCGGCCAGCAGGTACGCCTCGGTGCCGTGGTCGATCACCAGGTCGTAGCCGAACTCCCTGGCCATCCGCATCGCGGTCGCGATGTCGTCGGCGCGGTGGCAGTGCTGCCGCCACGGGATCTCCCGGCGCAGCACCCGGCCCAGCGCCTCGAGCTTGAGGTCGCGGTCCGCCGGATCGGAGCCGTCCGTGGCCGCGGCCAGCTTGGCCTGGTAGTTCTGCGCCGCGACGAACGCGCTGCGGATCAACGCGGCGGTGCCGAGCCGGGTCGACGGGGTCTCGTTCCGCTCGCCGTAGACGCGCTTGGGATTCTCGCCGAGCGCGGACTTCAGCCCGGCCGGCTCGCGCAGGACCATCTCGTCCACGGTGCGGCCCCAGCACTTGATCGCGACGGTCTGCCCGCCGATCGGGTTGGCCGAGCCCGGGTTGACGTTGACCGCGAGCACGCCGCCGGTGATGGCGTCACGCAGGCCCCGATCGGCCGGGTTGATCGCGTCGAGCGCACGGACCTGGGGGGTGACCGGATCGGTCCGCTCGTTGGTGTCCTGGCCCGCCCAGCCCTCGGCCTCCTCGGCCAGGCCGACGTGGGCGTGCGCGTCGATGAAGCCGGGCAGCACCCACTTCCCGGTCGCGTCGACGACGTCCGCGCCGTCCGGCACCGCGAAACCGGGACCCTCGACCGCTGCGATCTTCCCGTCCCGCAGCAGGATGGTTCCCCCGTCGACCGGGTCGCCCTCGATCGGCACCACCCGGCCGCCGGTAATCGCGATCGTCTGCGCCACGCTCTGCCTCCGCACCCCAGCCGATGTCCGGCTTGTCCCGAAGTAAGGATAAAGCGCCGAGCGCGGAGGAACCGGCCCGGAGACCCCGTGGATCCCGTGCTTCCCTTGACGCCCTGATGGACCCTAAGGCTCCGGGCCCGGCGCGATCTAACGAACCGGCACCGAGAAAGAAATCCGTCAGCACCGGCGCGATCACCTCGGGCGGGGCGCCGTGGTCCTGGCCGTCGAGCATGGCCAGCCGCGCGCCGGGGATGGCGCCGGTGGTCGCCTCCACCGTGCGGTGGAACCAGTCCGGGCTGTTCGCGCCGCCCAGCACGAGCACCGGCACGGTGATCTTCGCCAGGTAGTCCACCGGGATGCCCTGGTCGCCAGCCAGGGCGAGGTCGTAGGGAAGCGTGTGGGTGAGCGCCTGCAGGCCCGCCCACATCGGCGAGTTCTCCATCATCGGGAGCATCTCGGCCGGCGCCCGGACGACGTCGGTCATCCAGAACCGCACCGCGTCCGCCCGGCGCCCGGCCGCTACCAGCGCCGTGATCCGGCCCGACGGGTCCTCGGCGAGCTCCCGGGTCCCGGGGATCATATACGGCGCCTCGTAGGCCACGATCGCGGCCACCGGCACGCCGTGCGCGGCGGCGCGCAGCGCCAGCGCGGCACCCGACGAGTGCCCGAAGGCGAACGCCCCGGCCCCGGCGCCGGGCGCCCCTGGGCCGCTGATCGCCTCGATCACCGCGGCCAGGTCGGCGACCTCCAGGGCGGGGGAGTAGGGCGGGGTGTCCCCGCTGTCGCCGCGCCCGCGCCGGTCGTAGGTGCAGACGGTGAAGCGGCTGGTTAGGCTAGCGGGCGGGACGAACGTCTTCCGGTCGCAGAACGCGCCGAGGACGACGACCAGCGGCGGCCCGTCGCCGCTGCGGTCGTAGGCGATGACGGTGCCGTCCGCGGACTTCGTGGTTTGCATCACTCACTCCATGTGCTCGTCAGCCGGTGCGCTAACCAGATGACGGCGGAGCCAGCCGGAAATCATCGTCCGGGGGCGGTCTGGTAACGCGCCCTTGCTGATCGCGTCGGCCTCCTCCGGGCTCAGCTCGACGGCTGCGGCGGCGATGTTCTCCTCCGCGTGCTGGGGCGAGCCGGTGCCCGGGATGGGCAGGATCTGCGGTGAGGTGGCCAGCAGCCAGGCCAGCACGACCTGGTGCTGGGTCACGCCGTGCCGTTTGGCGGCCGCCGCCACGGCGGGGTTCTTGCCGGCTTCCTGTACCGGCGCCCACGGCAGGAACACCAGCTGCTCCTGCTCGCACAGGTCGATCAGCGACTCGGACCTGCGGTCGGACGCGTTGTACCTGTTCTGCACCGACACGATCGGGACGACCTGCTGCGCCTCGCGCAGCTGGGACTCCGACACGTTGGAGATCCCGACGTGCCGAATCTTGCCCTCGCTCTTCAGCTCGGCGATCGCGCCGATCGATTCGGCCAGCGGCACCGCCGGGTCGGGGCGGTGGAACTGGTACAGCGGGATCTGCTCGAGCCTGAGCCGCCGCAGGCTGCCCTCGCAGACCTCGCGGAGGTGCTCCGGCCGCCCGTCGGCCTCCCAGCGGTTCGGACCCGGCCGGATCAGGCCGCCCTTGGTCGCGATGACCAGGTCCTCCGGGTACGGGTAGAGCGCCTCGGCGATCAGGGTCTCGCCGACCCCGGGGCCGTAGGAGTCGGCGGTATCGATGAAGTTCACGCCAAGCTCCACCACCCGCCGGAGCGTGGCGATGGCCTGGTCCCGGCTAGGCGGGTCGCCCCAGATGCCCGGCCCGGTGACCCGCATGGCCCCGAACCCCATGCGGTTGACGGTCAGGTCGCCGCCCACGTCGATGGTCCCGGCCGCCGCGGCGGTTGGCTGCGCACTCACGCGATATCTCCTCCTCGTCCTCCCCGCCAGCCTCTCATGTCCTCCCCCGGGTGCGGGGGGCGGACCGGATACCGCCGCCGGGAGGAACGGCGGTCCCCGCGTGGCGCGGCAGAGGACCAGCAGCTTACGCGCCACGCGGGGAGGATCGGCCAGCCGGCGCAGGGCCGGGTGGCGGGCCGGCCTGGCTCAGTGCCCCTTTTTCTTCTTGTGGTGCTTCTTCGCCCGGGCGGGCGGCCCGCTGGACACGGTCACGGTCGGCTTGAAATGCTCCGGCAAGGGCGGCGGGGCCGGCTGGTAGAAATCGCCGATGACCTTCAGGATCCGGACCGATGCCATGTCGGCCGCGTCGGCCTGCTGGTGCTTTCCGACGCAGAGCAGCATGATCGTGTATTTCCCGGGATGCGTCTTATTGGTGACCTTGATAAGGAGGTTGCCGGTCTTGCGCAGAGGCACCTGGCGGGGCAGCATCTTGGAGGTGATGACCCGGTGGTCGGCCGGGTTCGAGCAGGCGGCGATGACCGCGAGCTTCCCGCCGCCCTGGTAGGTCCACTTCGGCACCACGCGCAGCGTCGCGCTCGGCTGCGGCGGCTCGGTCCTGGCCGTGGCCGCCTCCGGGCCGGCCAGCCACATCGAGGTGCCTGCCGTCACGGCCGCGACGACGGCCGCGCAGGTCCGCTTCATTATCCCCCCGCATTAATAATCCGCTGGTTTCCAGGCTGGCGCAGTAACAGGCTGGCGCAGTAACAGGCTGGCACAATAACCGGCCGGAGTCCGGTAAGCGACTCCGTTAAGGCGTGTCGCCGAATTCAGGCGCTGATTTTCGCCCGGGCCAGGGCGAGTTTCACCGCTTTTTTCAGTGTTTCTATATCATAGGCGCCATAATGCCGCCTGCCGTTGACGAAAAACGTCGGAGTGCCGGAAACGCCGGATAGGTCGGCGGATTCCAGGTCCTCGTTGACGTGCGCCCGCCCCACGTGCTTGCGCAGGTCGGTGGCGAACTGCTGGGCGTCCAGGCCGAGCGAGGCCGCGTACCCGATCAGGTCACGCGGGTGCAGCGCGTCCTGGCGGTCCAGGAGCAGGTCGTGCATCTCCCAGAACGCGCCCTGCCGGCCGGCGGCCTCGGCGGCCTCGGCGGCGAGCTGCGCGTTGGGGTGCACGTCGTTCAGCGGCAGGTGCCGCCACACGTACCGGATCTCGCCGAAATCCCGCAGCAGTTCCCGCACCGCCGGCTCGGCCATGCCGCAGTACGGGCACTCGAAGTCCCCGTACTCGACCACGGTGACATGCGATTCCTCCGGGCCGCGGATGTGGTCCCTGTCCGGGTCCACCGGCACCACCAGGTCGGTGATGACCTCGGCCGTGCCCAGCAGCGCGCGCAGCCGGGCCCGGACCGGCAGCCGGTTCACCAGGCGGAAGGTGATCCAGGTCAGGACGGTGGCGGCCGCCGCGGCCGACAGGATGCCGAGCTTCGCCTCAGCCAGAGTGGTGCCATGCAGCGCGAGCGAGGCGATCAGCAGGGACACGGTGAAGCCGATCCCGGCCACCGCCCCGGCGCCCGCCACCGCACCCCAGCCGACCGGCGGCCGCATCCGGCCGTGGCTGAGCTTGGTGACCAGCCACGCGCACCCGGCCGTGCCGAGCGGCTTGCCCACCAGGTAGCCGACCACGATGCCGAGCGTTACCGGCGAGGTGTAGGCCTTGGCCAGGAACTTGGCGTCCAGCACGATTCCCGCGTTGGCCAGCGCGAACAGCGGCACGATGACGTAACTGGTCCACGGGTGGAAGAGCTCCGCCAGCCGGTCGTTCGGCGAGATCGCGGTGCGCACCACGTCGCGTGCCGACTGGGCCAGTGCGGCGGTGGGCTGCTCGCGGAAGTTCCGGAACGCCTCGGAGGCCTGCTCCAGCGACTCCCGGGTCGCCGAGTACGCGTAGGTCAGCAGGCCGAGGATCAGCCCGACCACGATCGGGTCCACCCCCGACTTGAAGAACGCCACCCAGGCCGCGATCCCGATGAGCAGGTACAGGGGGCCGGACCGGCTGCCGCGCGCCCGTACCACCAGGACCACCGCGATGAACCCGAACCCCCAGGCCAGCGGCACCACCTCGATGTGCCCGCTGTACGCGACCCCGATCACCACCAGCCCGACCAGGTCGTCGACGACGGAGAAGGTGAGCAGGTAGGTGCGGACGCGGTCCGGCAGCCTGCGGCCGACCAGGGCGAGCGCGCCGAGCGCGAAGGCGGTGTCGGTCGACATCGACATGCCCCAGGCGTGCTCGGCGGGCCGCCCGGCGTTGAAGAGCAGGTAGACGGCGATCGGCACGGCCATGCCGCCCAGCCCGACGAGCAGCGGCAGCGTGAGCCTGCTCCGGATCCGCAGCTCGCCCACGTCGAACTCGCGCCGCGCCTCCAGCCCGACGACCAGGAAGAAGAAGGCCATCAGCCCGGAGTTCACGAACTCGCGCAGGTCAAGCGCCATGCCCGAATGGCCGACGAACACGGCGATCCGGGTCGCCCAGAACGTGTCATAACTGGAGACGCTTATGTTCGCCCAGATCAGGGCCAGCACGGTGGCGGCGGCCAGCACCGAGGCGCTGCCCGTCTCGGTGCGCAGGAACGTGCGCAGCGGCGTCTCCATCCGCCGCGCCCAGGCCGTCCGCCCGGAAAACGGCCTCCCGGCCGCCTCCGCGGCCGCCTCCGCAGCCGCCGCGGCCTCAGGGTCCTGAACGCTCTCAAGCTCCTCGGCCGAAACCTCAGCAGCATCAGAAGCCTCGATTACCTCAGACGCCTCTGACGGTGACTCGCTCAAAGCCGTTCGCTCCTTGTCTCACGGCGTTTCCCGCTCGCCTCACAGGCGCCCGGCGTCGGTGATGCGCCGCAGGAAGCGCCGGGTACGTTCGTCCGACGGCTCGCTAAACAACCGCGCGGGTGGCGCCTGTTCCACGATCTGCCCGTCGGCGAGGAAGCACACCCGGCTGGCGATGTCGCGGGCGAACCCCATCTCGTGCGTGGCGATCAGCATCGTCATCCCGCCTTCGGCCAGTTCCCTGATCACGTCGAGCACGTCCGCCACGAGTTCCGGGTCGAGCGCACTCGTCACCTCGTCGAGCAGCAGGAGCCGCGGCCGCATGGCCAGCGCCCGGACGATCGCGACCCGCTGCTGCTGCCCGCCGGACAGCCGGTCCGGGTAGTCTGCCCGCTTTTCGCCCAGACCGAACCGGCCGAGCAGCTCGGCCGCCCGCGCCGCCGCTTCGGCCCGGGACAGGCCGAGCACCTTCACCGGCGCCAGCGTCACGTTCCGCTCCACCGTCATGTGCGGCAACAGTTGAATGACGGGAACACGATACCGATATGCCGCCGGAGCAGGTTCTGGCCCACCCAGCACGGTGATGGGCACTGCGATCGGCTGGCCCCTCGACCGTTCGGGCCGCAACTGACCAGCCCTAGCGAGACCGCTCGCCCGGTCGCGGCGGATCAGAGTGAACCGGGTCACCGGAATGGTCGGGATCAGGATAAAGATCGCCGCCACCACATAGCTGGGGTAGTTGAACAGTTGAACACGGTGCCGTTGCGCAGGTCCGCTGACTTGTTCGCCTCAATCGAGCCATGCCGGCCGACCTGTGCAGTTTCCTTCTGTAGGCTGATGAAGTCGTTGAGCAGCGGCAAGATAATGTTGCGGATGGCCTGCGGCAAGATCACGTGCCGCATCGAGGTCCACTGCGACAGGTTGAGCGAGCGGGCCGCCGCGACTTGGCTGCGGAAGGTGGTGACCCGCTCTCGTACATGTCCCACGTACACGCCGTCCGCCAGGGTGACCGCATACGGGGCGGTCTGCAGCGCAATCGATTCGGTGTGCCGCTGCGCGTCAGGGCATCACGGGCTGATCCGGCGCATCCATCGATGATGGCCATTCCTAGTTATTAGGATTGAGGGAACGACTATAACTGCTGGGGGGGAAATGTACGTTCTTCGGGAAGGCGCGCAACATGATGCCGTCGAAGTAGAGGCCATTGTGCGCCGCAGCGCCGTACGCGCGTACCGAGACATTTTCCCCGGCCGATGCGCCGATGCCTGGGGTTTCCGAGGCGATGGCGGAGTGGCGGCTCACCCTAAATCCTGAAGGTGGCGAGGCCGACAAGAGGCGCACAATTGTAGCCGAAAATAACGGAGCCATCGTGGGAGTGGTGGTGGTAAACATTAATGCGTCCGAGCCCGAGTCGGGACACTTGTCCCGTCTCTATGTCGACCCTTCGGCATGGGGTCAGGGCATCGGCACCTTGCTGTACTTCGCGGCCATTCGCCATCTCCTGGCATCGGGGTGTAAACGTGCTACTCTATGGACCCTGGAGAAGAATACCCCAAGCACGACAATGGTATGAGCGTCTCGGCTGGAAAGCTACCGGTGAGCGTATAGCGGTTTATCCTGCCGGAGAGGTCTATGATATTGTCTATTCCCTCGACCTGTGAAGATCCCTTCTCATTACGGCCGCAGGCGATTGCCGCGCAGCGTTCGTGTCATGTCCAGAGATCTTCAATGGCCAGGGTTACTGCCCCGGCGTCGCGCCCTCATGAGCCTCGCTAGCCTCTGGCGTCACGCGCTCATGGACTCGGTGTCCCCCCGGGTACCCTCTTGCGTACTCTGTGCGCCACCCGCTCCCGCCTCCCGGACGAGAAACGCCGTCACTCCCACGGTTGAAGATCGTTAGCGGCAAGCCTCACCCTTGCCCGGGTGCGGGTCACCAGCCGCGAGGACTCCCCGCACCCGGTGACGCCAGACCCGGACGCGGGCTGAGAAACCTCCTCATGCGCTCCGTCTGCGGACACTCTGACCTGCATCTATTCTCGTTCTAGGATTCTTACCGCATCGTCCAGGATCACCATCAGCTGCGCCAGGCCGATCACGCCCAGGATCAGCCAGCGCCGCCGGTCCCTGGTGCCGTTGACGAAGGTGGCAGCGGACATGAGATTCACGACTTCTTTCTGTTTACCTACTCCTTCAGCAGGCGGTCGGTGAGGACGATCTCGACGATCGCCTGGACGGTGTCCTGGCGGGCCCAGTCGCGCTGCAGCTCGACCGCGAGGGAGACCCAGCTGATCGGCTGCCCGCCGGCTTGCATCACGCGGTCAAGGCCGGCGCGGTGGGC
>WNGG01005293.1_pt1 | contig 14392 bp, 8 predicted proteins | sample 5400661 | NCBI WGS metagenome assembly WNGG01 (sample SAMN13153372, study PRJNA577476) | soil metagenome | isolation source: 100 cm soil or saprolite under Garry oak tree replicate 1 | place: USA:California | collected 2016-06-15
CACTCCTAGCAGACAAGATCTCCTCGAAGAATGCAACAGTCTGCGTTATCGGATTGGGCTATGTTGGAGTGCCTCTCGCTGTCGCGTCGGCCCAAGCAGGCTTCAAAGTTCTAGGAGTCGATGTAGATCAGAGCAAGGTTGAGCAGATCAACCGGGGGGTCTGCTATGTCGAAGACAAGTACAGCGAAGAGCTCCTGCAAGATCTAGTCAGGTCTGGCAAGATCAAAGCATACTCGAAATTGTCGGAGGCAGTTCCCCAGGCAGACATAGCCATCGTCTGCGTTCCTACCCCGTTGAAGAAGAACGGGGACCCCGATCTCTCGTTTCTCAAATCGGTTGCCAAGAGCTTGGCTGGCCAGATTACAGATTACAAGTTGATCATTGTCGAGAGCACGAGCTACCCCGGCACCACTCAAGAGGTTTTTCGACCGATCCTTGAACGAGGAGGTAAGAAAGCAGGAATCGATTTCGCTCTAGTCTATTCTCCCGAGAGGATCGATTACGGTAACGCTTCGTTTGGAGTGAGGAGTATTCCGAAGGTTGTTGGCGGCGTGGACGAAGCGTCTACACGGCTCGGCGCAGCGTTCTACAGCGCGATTCTTCAGGCGAAGGTTGTAGCGGTCAGTGGTCCTTCAGTTGCGGAGGCGACTAAGATGCTGGAGAATGTGTTTCGATACGTGAACATCGCCTTGGTTAATGAACTAGCGGTGTTGCATGAAATATTGGGTGTAGATTTTATCGAGGCTATTGATGCGGCGGCGACGAAACCCTTCGGTTTTATGGCGCACTATCCGGGACCAGGGGTGGGCGGGCATTGCATTCCTAAAGATCCGTTCTACCTAGTCTACAAGGCGAAGAAGGCAGGCTTCCCGCTACGGATGGTTTCGACTGCTGAGGTTCTGAATAATGGAATGCCTAAGCATACGGTCGACAGGTTATTGAGAGCACTCCGGAAAGTGAAGAAAAATCCCAGGAGAGTGAAGGTGGCGCTCTGGGGTCTCTCATACAAGGGCGGGGTCAAGGATACGCGGCGGAGTCCAAGCGTGGATTTGCTGAAGATCTTTCGGCGCCTCGGCGTCAAGGTCGTGGCATACGACCCGTTTGTCGAAACCATCAAAGTGGGTAGCGTACAGTATACGTCTGCAAGGTCAATTCTCGATTCCGCTCAGGGTGCGGATGCTGTTGTGATCGCGACGAACCATGCTGCGTTTCGCGAGGTGGATCTTTCCGAAGTGAAGGCTCAGATGAATGTTGATCCTGTTCTCTTTGACACGAGGAACCTTAGAACCCGGAGGGAGTCTGAAGATGCCGGCTTCACTTACCTCGCGACCGGACGACCCTGACTCTAAGTACGATAGTTCAGATTGCAGTTGAGGCTAGTAAGTTTCGATGTTGAAAGGCGTCTATAGGATTTTTCCTCAGCGAGTATAGGACAGAGACTAGTGCCGTAGCTCCAACAAGCCGTATGATTAGGCTCATCACTACCGGTCCGTAGGAGGCGACGATGCCGGGAAAGGGACCGCCGGCTGGGGATGATGACCAGTAAGCTAGTGTGTCGGCGAATTGGAGCAGTCCGGCTACGAGAATTGTCTGTTTGAGTCTGCCTCGCATGAGGAATGGTATGACGGCCCAGACGATATAGTGGGTGTAGACGATTTTCAGAGGAATGAGCCAGGCAACTAGTCCGAGAAGGACGACGTCGATCAGGCTGAGTCTCCTCGCTTTCGTCCAGACGGTTCCGAGGATTATCGTGTAGAGGGTGGCCGTTGTGGCGATCCAGATTTGGTCTGTGAAGAGTTCTGTGGGGGCGAACTGGAGTGTCGGGGGTAGGATTGTGTTGAGCAGACCCATGATTGCGGGGGTTGTTCCGTTGCCTTGGTTGGTGAGGTTGAAGCCGAGTATGGATTGCTGGTAGCCTGGAATCGCGAGGGGAAGGATGAGGCCTAGGCCGGTGATTGTTGTGGTCATGATGAGGCTGGGCAGGGTCTTGAGCAGTCCTTGGGTTCGGATCAGCCAGATCATTACTAGGGGGAGAGCTAGGACCGGGTGGACCTTGAAGACCGTAGCTGTTGCTAGAAGCGTTGCTCCGGCGAGGTATCGGTGTTTTGCGAATGTGAGTGTTGCGACTGCTAGGATAGGGTAGCCGAAGGTGTCGCTGTGGAAGAAGTAGAGAGGAGATGTGCTGATGGCGGGTAGAGCTAGGAAGAGGCTGCCCGGGATCAGTGCTTGAAGAGCGTCGCTGGTTCGGGAGCGCAGGGAGAGGTAGATGATGAGGGCGACCGCAGCGTCTGCGAATAGGCCTAGGAGTCTGATTTGTTGGCTGATTAGGTTTAGGGAAGATTGGGAGGCGAAGAGGCCGGTGAGCCGGATAATTCCTGAAACCGTCAGTAACAGGAGGGGTGGATAGGGCGAGGCCCAAGGCTGTCTGGAGTATGGGTTCTGACCGTTTAGGAGCATCAGGCTCTTCGGAATGTCGGCGCTGACGAGATCAGTGCCGCCGTTGCTCTGCTGGATCAGGAGGTAGCCGTGGAAGATGACGAGGCTCATCAGGCTGGTCAGGATTACGGGCGAGGCTTGGTTGAGCAACAGATTGATTCTTGCTGGATCTCGAGAGAACTTGAGCGGGCCTAGTGAGAGCATTTTTCTTGAAGAACGGCCGGGCGGGTCTGGGATAGATAGGCTTTCAGGAAGCGATGTGCTGCCGGAGGGCAACGTTCGAAGGGTGTGAAGGACCTTTTTTGTTTAGACATACCCCCCGGGGGGTCGAGAAATAGTTAGTAGAAAAAGAAAAGATAACGGAAAAACAATTGTTAACAGAAAAAAAGATAGTAGACTAGGGCTGTTTTCGCCCGGAGACGATTTCTCGAAGAACAGTCTTGTGCCGCGGGAAAGACTTGTTTTTCCAAATTCTAGGAAGAGAGGTCACTCGGTGGCTGAAGCCTTTCCGGGCAAAATTATCCGTTTGTCGCGCAGAAGAGGCTAATCAGCTGGACTGACGGGATCATGCAAACATGAACTCGGCATCGTATTGTGTCCCGTTCGGATTGCCGATCCGGGCTTACTCCGCGCGTTTTTCTGCCGCCTACGCTTGCTCTTTACAGCGGACTTGCAGTCAGCTCCGGTACTATCGGCAACTATACAGTAGCAGTTACAGGAACGAGCGGATCGCTCGTGCACTCCGTTTCTATCCTCGTCATCGTATCCGACTTCCCTATCTCCATCAACCCGTCGTCCCTGAGTCTGCCGCGGGGGACATCAGGAACCAGCCTGATCACCGTTAAGAGTCTGAACGGGTTCACCGGAACCATAAGCCTCTCAGTAACAGTCTAACCGACGTCCGGTCCAAAGACGTCGTTTAGCAGCTCATCAGTTACTCTGACATCAGAAGGCCAGGGCACATCGACACTCAGCGTGAGGGCATTGCACAAGACGCCTATCGGTTCATACACGATCACGGTGACGGGAGCGAGCGGATCACTCTCACACTCCGTCACAATAACCGTCGACATTACTTCGTAGTCGCTGAGCCTCAACGAGACGAGCAAGCTAAAGCACATCTCGAACACTTCTGAGTACTCGACCTAAACACTTTCTGGTCAATCATCGGAACCTTGTCCCAACCCTCTCCTATCGCTCAATTCAGTTTCAGACTGCGGTCTGCTGCGGGGGATCTGTCTCTGGAGGCTATTTTACAATCGTGAAGGAGCCTTTGACCGCCTGGAGAGTGTGGGGGCTGAGAATATTTCCAGCTGGGTCAATGCTGGTGCCATAGAACAATTGGATGGTGAAATTAAATTTCAGGCCGATGATTGTTCCGTTGAACGGCTGGCTGAGAGTTATGGTAATTGATGCACCCGGAGAGAGCAAGGCGACCCCCGATTCGACGTTGAAGAATGACTTCAGATCGGTCGAATTGCCAGCTGCGAGCAATTGTACATAGGCCGGGCTAATGCCGGTATTCTTGACATTCAATGTGAACGTTTGCGTGGGACTATTCTTGCTGAGGCTAAGCCTATGAGTCCAAGAGACCTGGGTTACTACGAGCGTTGTCTTCGCGGATGCGGCGACAGTGACGTTGAGGGTTGCAGAGTGTGTAATGGATCCGCTGCTGCCAGTCACCGTCAGAATGTAGCTACCCGCGCTAACTGACCCAGCCACAGCGACTGTTAGGGTTGAGGTTCCTGAGCCGCCCGAGATTGGGTTGACGCTGTAGCTTGTGGTGAAGCCTGCGGGTCCGGTCGCTGAGAGGGTGACAGGGGCGACGAAACCATTGATCGGGGATATGGAGACCGTCGAAATGGCCGAGGCTCCGGACACGATTATCAGGCCGGTCGAGCTTGTCGCGAGGGAGAAGTCAGGCTTCGGCGCGATGTAGATGTTCACTACAACCTGATGGGAGAGGCTTCCGGCCACAGCTTCTATTGTCACGTTATAGTATCCGACCGGGCTGCTTCCAGCTGCGACAGTCAGCGCGGAGACTGCGACCGACCCATCCCCGATGAAGACTGTGCTGTCGGAGAAGGAGGCAGTAGGCCCGGAAGGGGTCAGCAGAGCGGTTAGACTCACGTTGCCCGAGAAATGGTAATTGCTTGTCATGCTGATCGTGAAAGAGCCCGTGGTGGCTTGGACTACGTCCATGAAAATGGGGCTAATAGCGACTGTGAAATCTGGCTTTGCCAGCACGGTCACTTCTACCATGACGGTGTGGACTGTAAAGCCTCCACCAGCATAGCTGATTCCGACGACAGTGACATTGTACGGTCCGGGCGGCGTGTCTTGGGATGCTGAGATGGTCATTGTCAGAGTGGCATTCGGGTTTGACGGTGAGAGGGTGACGTTGAGAGGGGTAAATGATTCTCCAAGACCCGGTGCAAAGCCAGGGGAATAGGCTGTGAAGTTTACGAGACCTGAGAACTCGTTGATCCCGGACACGATCAGGCTGGTGGAGGTCGATCCGTCTTGGAGGAGGGTGACATAGGAGGGTCTCGCGAGGAGGGCAAAGTCAGGTGGGCGAGGTAAGACCGCGATCTCTATGCCGTTGGGGTGTGTGATGCCATTGCTCGTGGCGTTTAGCGCGAGACTGTAGATGGCCGGAGGAGTGTTCGTTCCTACAGAGATTGTGAGACTGGTCTGAACGGTGCTGTTCATCGTGAGTGTCACCGTGGTCTGGGTAGGGGAGACGGTAAGACCCTGAGCGGTGATCTGGGCCGTGATTGTCACGTTGCCGGAGAACCCGTTGAGGCTTGTGAGTGTTAGGAAGAGCTTGCCGGAGGAGCCTTCGTCGATGGACAAGAGTCCGGTACTGACGAGCATCTGGAAATTAGGAACTTCGGGGACGGTCACAGCCACCGTTGCGTAGTGAACGAGAATGGTCGTGTTCGAGCTGGTCACTAGGGATCCGATGATCGTGATCACGTAAGGTCCTGCGTACGCGCCGGGCGCGACTGTGATGGTCAGGGTTGAGATGCCGTTCGGATGCGAAGGCGTCAGCGTAACGTTCACTGGGCTGAAGAGCACGTCCACGCCCGGTCCCTCTGAGGCGATGCCGAAAAGATGGACTGTTCCGTTGAATCCGTTTACGCCAGATATCGTGATGGTTGAGCTGGCTGATCCGCCGGGGGTGATCTGGAAGGTTGACGGGTTCGCGGAGAGGCTAAAGTCCGGTCCCATGACTTGCACAACGATGGTGATATTTTCGAATTGCGTGTTTGTTGATGCGTCGATGTTCACATTGTAGAAGCCTGAACTTGCATTGGCTGGGACGGTTATTGTGATGGCTGCGGTTGCGGTTGTGGTTGTAGAGTTGAGAGTGACTATAGTGGGTGTTATGACGGCCGAGAGTCCGGAGGGAGATGATGAGGAGGAGAGTCTGATCGTGTCAGAGAATCCGTTTGATCCTATTAGGATGAGGGTCGCCTTGCCAGTAGCTCCCGCGGCCAGACTCGTGAATATCGGATTCACGCTCATGCTGAAGGAAGGCGCAACGACCAGGACCGTCATGAATACGCTTCTTGAGGTCCCGTTACTCGAACCTGTTACTACTAGGCTATAGTACCAGTTGGAGGCGGTCCCGGTCGGAACGGTTATGGTGAGCGTTGAGTTTATGGATCCTCCGGGCCCTAGTGTAATGTTCTGGGGTGCGATCGACACGTGGAACGTAGAGAAGGTGGCAACTGACAGTTGCACGGTTCCCGAGAAACCGTCGACGCTTGCTGTTGTGATGGTCGCGGTCGCAGAGCCGCCGTCAGGTATGACCAGGAAAGTGTGGTCTGCGGAGAGTCTGAACGTAGGTCCGACGATGGATACGTAGACTTGGGTGTAGTGTGTCTCATTGTTGCCTGTTGCGGTGATGAAGATTGTGAAGTTCTGGCCGGCAGCGGCTAGAGTGGATGATATGTCGAGAGTGGATGAGCTGGTTGTACCGGAGGCCAGTGTGACTGTGCGGGGATTGAGTGTGACGTTGACTGGGCTCTGTGTGAAATTGGATCCGCCGACGACGATGAAGTAGTTAGTCGTCAGCGTGATGTTGCCGCTGAAACCGTCAAGGCTGGTTAGTTGAATCGTGGATTGTCCGGACTGTCCCGCTTCGATGATTAGGAAGTATGGGTTGGATTGAATGGTGAAGTCTGGGCCGGTGACCTGGACGTATATTTGCGCATAGTGTGCGATGATACTGCTGCTAACGTTGCTGTTAGCGTTGACAGATACGAAGTATGACCCCGGGGGCGTTGATGTGGGGACTTGGATTGTGACTGTAACGCTGGCTGTGCCGCCGGGGGTGAGAGTTACTGCGGCGTTGGTCGGGCTCACGGTGAGACCGTAGGAGAATAGAGTTAGGGAGACGGTCCCGTTGAAGCCTTTGAGGCTGTTGACGATGATTGTGGAAGTTGCAGTGCTGCCTCGCTGTAAGGTTAGGGAGGGTGGTGTCGTGAATATTGTAAAGTCTGGCCCGGTGACTTGGATTTGGATGTAGACGTCATGGGTTACCGATCCTAGGTCGCCGGTCATGTGCACATAGTAGTAGCCGGGGATAGTGTTTGCGGGGACGGAGAGTTTGAAGGTCGCCGTGGATGTGGAGTTTGCTGCGAGTGCTAGGGTGTAGGTGTTTGGCGAGACGATTATAGGGCTGGAGAACGCTACGAATAGGGTGGCTGAACCGTTCAGGTTGTCTATGCTGGTCATAGCTATGGTGGTGTTGGTGCTGGTCCCTTGGGGCATTACCAGGTATGATGGTGAGGCTGATAGTGAAAAGTCGGGTCCGATCACGCTGACGTAGACTTGGCTGTAATGGGTTAGCGCCCCGCTGGTGGCTGTTATCTGGACATAGTAGCTGCCGGGGGGTGTGAACGTAGCCGTCTGGATCGTCAGTGTCGTGTTGGCGGAGCCGCCGGCTGTGAGCTTGACTTGGCTGTTGCCCAACGTCGCGGTCAGGTATAACGAACCGGGATAGAACGGCGACGCGGACAACGTGACGTTGCCTGAGAAATTGTCAATGCTGGACAACGACACTTTTGTCGTTCCTGTGCTTCCTTGGGGAATCGAGAGGAAGCCCGGGTCTGTTGAGACGCTGAAGTCCGGTCCGGTTATGCTGATTTCAATGAAGAGGTTGTGTACAATGTTCCCGCTGGTTCCTGTCACTTCCACCTCAACAAAGGTCGAAGGAGGAGTGCCAAAGGGCGCAGTGACGGTGAGTAGAGCGGTGGCAGATGTCTGCGTGGCGTTGAGGGTTACGCTGAACGGGTTGACTGTTGATTGGACTGATGAGAGCGTTGTGGTGGTGAGGATGATTGTGCCAGCAAACCCTCCTCGGGATGAGAGTGTGAGGGTAGAATTTGCGGACTGGCCTGCGTTGAGGCTGATGAAGAAACTGCTTGATGAGAGAGTAAAGTCTGGTCCAGTGACATTGAGTTGCACATAGGCGCTGTGGCTGAGGCCGTTGTCGCCTACGCCGTTCACGTAGATCGACGCCAACCCGGGAGGAGTGGTCGAGGGGACTGTTACCGTCAGGGTTGAATTGGCCTGTCCACCCGATGAGAGGCTGATGTTGCTGTTGCTGAGGACCGCTGAAACGGATCCATACACGCTAGTCGAGAGGTTTACCGTCCCAGCGAAGCCTAGGACGCTCGTCAGGATGATTGTCGATTGGCCGGTCTGGCCTTGTCGTATGTTTAGGAAGGCAGGGCTTGCGGTAATGTGGAAGTCTGGGCCTGTTACGTTGACGAAGACGTTGAGGGATCTATAGATGGTTCCACTAGTGGCGCTGATGTAGACTGAGGTCGTGCCCGGGCTGGAGTTTGTAGTGTCGACGGATAGTGTAGATGTCGCGCTTGTCATTGTAGTGTTGAGTATCACGACCGTCCGGCTGAGAGTGGCCGTCACCAGTGTACCGAAAGGCTGCGTCTGGGCCTGCAGAATGACCGGTCCGGTGAAGCCGCCTCTGCCAGTGACTGTGATGGTTGAATTCTTTGAGGTGCCCTGGAAGATGGTCAGATTGCCTGGGTCGGCGTTGATAATGAAGTCTGGTGGCGCGACAACCACCAGAAGCCTAGCTTGATGATTGATTGATCCGCTCGTCCCGTTTACGCTAATCAGGTATTGGCCTAATGTGGTATTGGAGTTAGTGGAGACTGTCAAGAGAGCGCTGGCCGTCGGTGCTATTGTTGAAAGTGTGATGCTTGATGGGTTCAGCGTGAGTCCGGGTGGTTGAGTCGTGTTAGACATAGGAAGTGAGGTGTCAAGATTGATGTCGCCGGTGAAGCCGTTGAGGTTCGCAAGGTCCAGTCTGAAGCTTGTGACTTCTCCCGCGTGCAGGACATCCGAAGATAGTGACGAGGCGTCGAACGAGTAGTCGGGACTAGTGTTTGACACCCACACGTTCGTCTCAGTGGCCTTGAAGTGTAGCGCTAGGTTTGATGACGTTTGGCCACTGGAGTTGGCGTATTCCGCCCCGTCTAGGACGAGGCCAGTCTGAGCATCCCAGTAGAAGACGACTCTGACATACTCTCCGGGTACTGCGTAAGTTAAGTTGAGGAGGTTGACGGAGCGTAGAGCGCCAGCATAGACTCTTTCGACTGTCTCATTGGATACGTAGGGGTAGTAGGGATATATCGACTTGACGAGTAGGTCCCCGGCGCTCAGGTTCCCAGCGAGTAGGTACGGGAACAAGTTCCCTTGCCCAGTCTCCGTATTCCCTGACAATGGTTGAGTGGATTGTGTTCCGTTCTTGTAGTTGTAGACGAATGATGCGTTGACAGTGTTGGTTTGACTGTTGACGCCCTGAACTTGGAGTTTGAGGCTACTTACGTTTCCCGGGAAGGGCGGATAGGGAGTGGTGCTGTTCTGGCTGAACTCGCCGTAGGTCACGTAGTCTCCCGGCCTCACCCCGGGCGTGTAACTAGGCTGGGCTCTTGCTGGGAAGGTGTGCAGCGCGAGTGAAAAGAGGACTGTGAATATTAGGAGGAAGGTGAAAAGGCGAATTCTTAACAGGGTGATGATGCCTCTTTGATATGGTTGGTCTTACGCGACCCTGCTATTAAGGTAAACTTGCCCCGGTCGATACTATTTCTCTCAAAAGGCTCAGATGGATTGCATAACGGATAAGATCACGGTCAGCGAGGATATAGGAGTCTATATGTGGCAATCGCTGGGTCGCCGGGGCGTTCCTTTTTCTTGGGAGTGCTGGAACTAACTTGCCCATATGGTGAAACAGGAGGCGGTGGTTTCATCGCACTTCATGTCCAGTTTGTATTTGCGGGATCTAACTGCTCTGAGTTGTCTCGGGAGGGCCGAGAGTGCATGATAAGACAAGTGGCTAGATCGTGGGAGATGAAAAAATCACTCTGACGCCTGAAGGGCAGGGCACTTCGACACTTAACGTCAAAGCATTACACACGACACCAATCGGGGGATACACGATCGCGGCGATGGGCACTAGCGGCTCACGCTCACACTCTGTTACCATACCGTGAACGTCACAGTCTAGTTGGCGAATCTCAACCGGGACAGAGCCTGGAACCACCGCACTCGCTAAGATGCGGTTCGTTGGGTGACGTTCAGCCTATTGTGGAAAGCCGAGGATTTCCGTCCTTTATATTGGACCCGTGAAAAGATAAATTCAACATCGGCCGTCTGGGGATACCCAAGGAATCATTTGAAAAGGGTCCAAATCGTTCTCTTACTGTTGATTCTCGTACCTGCAATAATCAACTTCGCAACCCCGATCTATAACTTCGTAGACCCGACGCTAGGAGGACTCCCGTTCTTCTACTGGTTCCAAATCCTGATGCTCGCGCTATCCACACTCCCGTATCTAGCATTTACCGCAATTGAGAATAGGAGATCACGAGCGAGCCTTTCCGGACGGCAGGGAGGAAGCTAGCCCTTGGTGGATTCTACAACCATAATCGCTGTCTTCGTCGCGTTCTTCGCGGTCTTTGTCTTCCTCGGGTTCTACGGGTCGCGTTGGAGGAAGGGAGACCTATCCCAACTGCACGAGTGGGCTCTCGCTGGAAGGAGGTTGGGCGCGACTCTCGCCTTCTTTCTTCTTGGGGCCGATATCTATACCGCCTACACATTTGTGGCTGTTCCCTCCAGCCTCTACGCTAAGGGAGCATTGTACTTCTTCGCGGTCCCCTATGTCGCCATGACCTTCGGCGTGGCTCTCGTTTTCATGCCCCGACTCTGGACTCTCTCAAGGAAGAACGGCTACATTACTGGTTCAGATTTTGTCAGGGACAAGTTTGGCAGTCGTGTCCTTGCGATCCTCATTGCGATAACGGGTATTGTTGCGCTTCTACCTTACATTGCGCTGCAGATTGTGGGTATGCAGGCGGTCTTGGCTGCAATGCTTCTGCCGGTCGCGGGATCCAATTCCGCTACTGTCGAGGAGATCTCTCTCGTTATCGCTTTCATCATTCTCGCCGCTTTCACCTTCACCAGCGGGCTTCGGGGAGCGACTCTGACTGCCGTCTACAAGGATATCTTGGTCTGGCTTACCGTGATCGTTGTAATCGTCTCCGCTCTCTGGAGCATTGGAGGGTTCGGTCAGGCGTTCGCGAACGTTCCAAAATCTCCTAACTTCCTCACCGTTTCATCCTCGCTTGTGCCAGGCTACATGACTCTGATTCTTGGTAGTGCGCTCGCCCTCTATCTCTACCCGCACGCTATCAATGGTGTGCTCAGTGCCGAAAGCGAGCATAAGCTTCGTTTGAGCACTTCAATGCTGCCGCTCTACGGTCTCGGACTTGCCTTCCTAGCGCTGTTCGGAGTCTTGGTCTTCTCGTTTCCCTCCGCCCTATCCTTCCTTACCAACTTCCCAGCTTCTTCACGAGGAATCTATGTTGTTCCCGCGATGATACTGTACACTCTTCCAGGCTGGCTGGCCGGAATTGCGCTGCTCGGGGTCTTCGTTGGAGGATTGGTGCCTGCGGCGATTATGGCGATAGCTCAGGCGAATCTGTTGACGAGGAACATTGTCAAGGAGTTCAAGAAGGATCTGACCCCGAAAGGGGAGAGTCAAATTGCAAAGTGGGCTTCGGCAATATTCAAGTTCATAGCTTTAGGATTCGTCTTCGCTGTCCCGGCGACCTACGCAATACAACTCCAGCTCCTCGGTGGAGTTCTCATTCTACAACTATTGCCCTCACTCTTTTTAGGCCTGTACACTAACTGGTTCAGAAAAGAAGCGCTGATCGTAGGATTGCTCGCCGGGATTGGCTCCGGGCTCTTCATGGCGGTGATCGCGAATACTACAAACGGGGCATTCGCAGGCTTCACAACTTCGCTGTACAACACTGGAGTCTTCAGTTCGTTGTACATTGCGGTGATTGCCCTGGCGATTAACCTGGTCGTTAGCATTATTGGTACCGCAGTGATCCCGCGAAAGGCGTCCCCAATCCAGAAAGTCCGCGCAACAATTAGAACGGCCTAGATCGAGACTAGCTTAGTGTTTGTTTCGGAGGGATTGTTTCTGTTTCCTCCGTTCGAGGAAGAGAGAAATGACGGCCACTCCTACTCTGATCAAGGCCGACCCGGCGAAGAGTGTACGTGACCGTCTCAAAGAGTCATCAAGCATAGGCGTCACCACGGAGTGTCCGGTTTCTGCCGGGCGAGTGGAAGGCTTCGTAGGGCATTGTTTAAATGACATGTATACAATTGTATACGGTATGAGTCGTGTCGTGCCGACGAGGCTGCCTATCGAACTCGTGAGGGGGGTAAATCAGCTGGTGAAGTCGGGACGCTACGCGAACAGGTCGGAAGTGATCAAGGAGGCTACGAGGCTTCTCCTCTCATCAGGTGGGCTGCCGGCGCGTTTGGCAATGGCTGAGGTCGCGGCGCGTCTTGTTTCGGTGCTAGTCGCCTGGAATTCCGTAGGCGTTGAGTCTGTGACGTTGTATGGCTCGGTGGCCCGTGGAGAGGCGGGTTTACAGAGCGACGTCGATATTCTTGTTGTCGTTGACAAGGGCGAGGCTTGGAGGACGAGGAGGAGTCTCTACGAACTTATCTACCCGATCATCGTGGTTCTCGGAGTGGACATTTCACTTATGATTGTCCGAAGGGAGGATTGGCTTGACATGTTGAGGAGTAGTGATCCCCTTGCTCTGTCAGTTCTGAAGGAGGGTCGACCCTTATGGGGCCACCTCACTCGTCTAGCATAGCCGAGAGACTGCTTGGGAAGGCTGAGATGAAGCTCGGCGCCGCCCGCGAACTATATGACAAAAGATTCTTTGAAGATTCCGCGTCACGAAGCTACTACGCAATGTTCCACGCCGCAAGAGCGGCTCTAACAAAGGCAGGAGTAACAACGAGGACGCATGAGGGTACTGTCTCAGAGTTTGGCCGGAGACTCGTCCTAAAGGGGATCTTTCCCCGGGACCTCGGGAGAGCCCTGGCTGAGGCAAAGGCGGCGAAGGAGACTTACGAGTACTCGGCCACGATGGAGATCGCGAGTGACGAGGCAGAGGCTCTTCTCAGAGACGCAGAAAGATTCGTCTCACAGGTCAAAAGCCAACTACGATTTCTCAAGCCTCAGACAACCGCTGACTTTGCTGGATCTGGAGCAAAGAAGGCTCGGATCTCAGAAATGAAGGGTCTGCTGAATCGTATGCGATCAGAAGATGTCTAGGACCACCTACGACACCGGTTTCTTCGTCGAACATTACTATCCTTCTCTCGCAAAGTGTACTCGCATGTTTATATGCTCAGGTTACCAAATAGGTAACCATGTCGGAGGCGGTGCCTACGTACGCTCAGGAAGCATACGCCATTTTGAGATGCCGTTTTGGCAGTGATAGCTTTCCCGCGGATTACATGTCGTGGTTCGTTTCGAGGAGCATGGTGAAAAAAACGTTGCACACGTTGGAGCATGCAGGATGGATCAGGAGAGTGGAGAAGGGAAGTTATGTCTGCAAGAATGCGGACGACATTTTTGAGTCGATGGTTGAATTCAGAGTTCCGAGCTTATTGAGTAGGGCTGGAATGAGGTATGCCTACACAGGGGCGAGTGCGGTTGAGGTCTGGACCGACTACAGCTACATTCAGAGGAGCTGGGAGCACTCGCCATATTTTGTCAGGGTCTTGCGAACCGATTTGGACAGCTGGGTGAGCTACTTTAGGATACACAAAGTGAAGGTCTTCACTTCCAGGCCAGAATTGGCTATGGGAGAGTTTGTGATCTTGAAGCCTGCAGGCGAGTTTGCGATTGTGACGCATAATGGTCTGCCTGTTGACCCGTTGAAGTTGGCGGTGTCATACTCGGAGAAGAATGTTCACACCTTCGAGTATCCGTTGGCATACTTGAAGGCGAAATTCAAGGTCAAGCCCAGGGTCGAGATCGACAGACGTGTAATGAAGGAGGCGGCGAAGGCTGTTGTCTGATGCTTGATGCGCGTGAAAGTATCATAATCAAGACGCTACAGAAACTTCCTAGGGAGGAGGTTGTGCTGATAGGCGGATACGCGGTAAACGCGTACGTGCCGCCGAGATTCTCTATAGACTGCGACCTCGTCGTCCTAGGCAGCTCGCTCAGGCTTGAGTCGCTGCTGAAGGAGGAGGGATTCCGGAAGACTGCCGATGGGGATGTCTCCTACGGTGGATACGTGCGCTACGAGCTGAAAAATGTCAGGGTCTCTTTCGATCTTCTCGAGAATTCAGTGGTTGACAGAGACACGAGGATAGTCTTCGAGGGTGAGCTCTTCAAGAAACACTCCGGTGAGAGAACGACCGTCGGAAGATCGGTGCCGACAAGAATCAGGATGAGAATAGTAGACCCAGAGTTGCTGTTCGCGATGAAATTCGTCTCGGCTAGGAGGCAAGATGTCCGCGACATGTTCATGCTTGCAGGAGCGAACCTTGACTGGGACCTTGTTACCGAATTGCTCTCGGCGAAATGCGA
>WNGG01005294.1_pt1 | contig 14392 bp, 13 predicted proteins | sample 5400661 | NCBI WGS metagenome assembly WNGG01 (sample SAMN13153372, study PRJNA577476) | soil metagenome | isolation source: 100 cm soil or saprolite under Garry oak tree replicate 1 | place: USA:California | collected 2016-06-15
GTCGAGGCGTAGGTCAGCATCTCGACCATCGGCACCTGCGCCTTGATCACCTGCATCGATCCCTGCGCGTTCATGCCCTGCACCCGCCCGCGCCGCGAGTTGAGATCGCCCATCAGGTCGCCCATGTACTGCTCGGGGGCGGCGATCTCCACGTTCATGATCGGCTCGAGGAGGGTCGCCCCGGCCTCCTCCATCGCCTTCTTGAACGCCAGGGAGCCCGCAATTTTGAAGGCGATGTCCGAGGAATCCACCGTGTGATACGAGCCGTCGAACAGGATGACGCGGAAGTCGACCACGGGATAGCCCGCCAGGAACCCCTGCATGCGGGCGTCCTGGATCCCCTTCTCGACCGACGGGATGAAGTTCTTCGGAATGGAGCCGCCGAAGATCTCGTCCTTGAACTCGAACCCGGCGCCGCGCGCCAGGGGCTCGAGCTTGATCCAGCAGTCGCCGAACTGGCCGTGCCCGCCGGTCTGCTTCTTGTGCCTCCCCTGGGCCTCCGCCTTCCTCTTGATGGTCTCGAAGTACGGAACCTTGGGCGCGTGCAGGATCGCCTCGACGCCGAACTTCTTCTTCATGCGCGCCAGGGCGACCTCGACGTGCAGGTCGCTGTTGCCGGCGATGATCAGCTCGTGCGTCTGCGCGTCGCGGCGGAACTGGATGGTCGGGTCCTCTTCGACCAGGCGGTGCAGGACCTGGGAGATCTTCTCCTCGTCGGCGCGCGATTTGGGCTGCAGGGCGAAGGCGATCGAGGGCTCGGGGAAATCGACCTTGGGAAAGACGATCGGATGCGCCTTGTCGGCGAGCGTGTCGCCCGTGCTGGTCTCCTTGAGCTTCGGCACCGCCGCGATGTCGCCCGCCCGGACCTCCTGCACCGGCTCCGATTCCTTCCCCTGCAGCGCGAGGATGGCCCCGAGCCGCTCCGGCGTGTCCCGGCTGGCGTTGTACACCGTCGTGTCCGACTTGATGGCGCCCGAGTAGACGCGGAACAGGGAGATCTTGCCGGAGTAAGGGTCGGCGATCGTCTTGAAGACGAACGCGGAGTAGGGCTCGCCGGCGGCGCCCTGGCGCTCCGCCGGGGCGTGGTCCTTCGGGGTCTCCCCCTTGAAGGGGGCCCGCTCGCCGGGGTGGGGCAGGAGCGTGACCAGGGCATCGAGGATCGGGTGCGCCCCGATGTTGGCCAGCCCCGAAGCGCACAGGATCGGGAAGATCGTCCGCTGCTTGACTCCCTTGGAGAGCCCCGCGACCAGCTCCTCCTGGGACAGCGCGCCCTTCTCGAAGAAGGTCTCCATCAGCCCGTCGTCCACCTCGGCCACCACCTCCATGAGCTTGTCGCGCGCCTCCTTGGCGGCGCCGGCCAGGTCGGCGGGCACCTCCGTGACCTTGTGGCGGCCGCTCTCGTCCTGCTCGTAGACGCAGGCCTGGTTCGCGACCAGGTCGACCACCCCCGTGAACGTCTTCTCCGCCCCGATCGGGATGTGCACCGGAACCGCCTGACGGCCGAACGCCTGGGTGATCGAATCGCCCGCGCGGGCGAACGACGCGTTCTCGCGGTCCAGCTTGTTCACCACGAACAGCCGAGGCAGGCCGAACCCCTCGGCGTAGCCCCACGCCTCCTCGGTCTGCACCTCGACTCCGGCGACGCCGTCCACGACCAGAAGCGCGCCGTCCACCACGCGCAGGACCGCCTTGGCGTCGGCGATGAAGGCGCCGTAGCCGGGCGTGTCGATGAGATTCAGCTTGATCTTCTTCCACTCCAGATGGCAGAGGGCGGATGAGATGGAGACCTTGCGGGCGATCTCCTCCTCCTCGAAATCGGTGATGGTGTTCCCCTGGTCGACACGGCCCAGGCGGTTCACCGTACCGGAGGAGAAGAGGAGGGCGGAGGCGAGGGACGTCTTGCCGGAAGAGCCGTGGCCGATGATCCCGACGTTGCGGATCTCGGAGATCTCATAGACCTTCATGCGAGGGTCCCCTCAACCCGCGCACGTCATTTCCCGGCCTTCACCTCGTCGTAGATCTTCTGCACCACGGACTTGACGACGGGGCAGCGCGGATCGTTGACGTAGCAGCGGGCCAGCGTATCGTTCTTGCAGCCGCAGGAGCACATCTCGCTGTTGACGCGCTGGAGAAACTTCTCCTTCCGCCCGCGCTTCAGCCCCGCGACGTCGATGCCCGGGAGTTCGGTGAAATAATTGGCGACCGCGACGATCGGGATCGTGTTCGTCGGGGCCGGCACGCCCTTGACGGCCCCGGCGGCGTTCTCCGGCTGGTACTCCGGTGCCTCAGCGATTTTCTCGTCCTGGTCCGCCGCCGGCCGGGCCGTCGCCTCGCGGGCCGCCGGCGTGGCTTGCGATTGCGGGGCGTTTGCCTGCGTCGGCGAGACCTCGGGTCCGCCCGAGCGGGAGCAGGCGCCGGAGCACAGGACCATGGCGAAGACGGTTACGACAACGACGGTCACGCGTCCGCTGGCGATCGGCACTGGATCTCTCCTTCTGAACCTGGATGCCTGACAGAGGGCGGGAGTGTACCGCCGGCCCCGGGCCAAGTCAAGAAACCGGCCGGCTGCCGCCCGTACACGGCCTTGTTTCGGTGTTTTTACGCCATAATGGATACTCGTCAAGCTCGTGGAAGGGAAAGCCATGCAGGGAAGCCTTCGAACGGCCCTCGAACTGCTCTATCACGCCGGAGCCACGTCCAGCGCGCCGTGCGAATTGCTGGAACAGCATGGCATCCTGTTGCTCGTACCCCACGAGCACAAGAAGGAGGCCTACCGACAGCTCGCCGCCGCCGAGGCCATGAAGCAGGACTTCCTGGAAGTAGCTCACATGCTGCAGGGCCGCCAGATCCGGTTCGTTCCCATCAAGGGTCTGTTGCTGGGGCAATGGCTCTATGGCGACTATGCGCTGAGGGGCAGCAGCGATATCGATCTGGCCGTTCCCCTGGAATCCTACGAAGAGGCGATCCGGTCTCTCACGGAAGCAGGGCACACTCATTCCCGGAGCGACTACCAGCACAGGACCGTCGAGGTCTTCTCGTGCAGGAAGAACCAGTCGACGCTGGAGCTCCACTTCGCGCTCTCGACGGCGGAGCTGTTCTCCGGTTTCGCCGCCGAATTCTGGCAGGATCAGGAAGTGGTTGTATTCGAAGGCCGCGCGTTTGCGTGTCTTTCCAAGGAAGTCAACCTGATCTATCTGATGATCCATCTCGCCCGCCACATGGAAGAACTCCGTGCCGTATGGATCGAGGACATACGCCGCTTCCTGATGAAATTCGGCCCGGCTCTGGACTGGAACCGCTTCCTGGACCTGGCGAGGAAGCACCGACTGGCCAATGTCCTCCTGCTGACGATGACCTATTGCAACAGGGTCTTTCAGGAGTTTGGGCAGGACGTCCGTTTCCCCCAGGACGTTGTCGACGAGATCCGCAGGAGGCAGACTCTTCACGGCAGACTGATTTACCGGTATCTCCTGCCGCGGCTGGAGAGGCACGCGATGACGTCCTGGAGCCGAAGGATCTTTTCCTTCAGCCTGATCGAAGACTGGCCCGAAAGACTGTTCTTGATCAAGGAGTTTCTCCGCCGGCGGCTGCTGGGAAAGGCGTGAATGCGGAGCGATTGACCCTCACGATCCGCGGGTGGTACTCTAGGATTCATGCCAGGCACCCGGATGCAGAAGGTCTCCTGGACGATCCCGAAGCGGCCCCTGGGCGCCCATATGTCGATCGCCGGGGGCGTTGAGCTGGCGATCGAGCGCGGCGCCTCGATCGGCTGCACCGCGATCCAGCTGTTCACGAAGAGCAACAACCAGTGGGCCGCCCGGCCGCTCCCGGACGAGGAGGTCGACCGGTTCAAGGCGGCGCGGACGCGCTGCGGCATCGCCTCGGTGGTGGCGCACGACTCGTACCTGATCAACCTCTGCTCGCCCGACGACGCGCTGTGGGAGAAATCGGTCGAGGCGTGTCACCTCGAGCTGCAGCGCTGCGATCGGCTCGGGATCGAGACCCTGGTGGTGCATCCGGGCGGTCACATGGGGCAGGGAGAGGATTTCGGCATGCGCCGCCTGGCGCAGGCGATCGACGTGATCCACGGCCGGCTGCCGGACGGGGGGGCCTCGATCGCGCTGGAGACGATGGCCGGGCAGGGGACGGCGATCGGTCACCGATTCGGGCAGTTGTCGCGGACGATCGCTCTCACCAGGGACCCGGATCGCGTCGGCGTCTGCCTGGACACCTGCCACGTGTTCGCGGCGGGCTACGATCTGAGGACGAGGGACGCGTACGGGCAGACGATGCGTGAGTTTGAAGGCGAGATCGGCCTGGCGCGCCTGCGCGCGGTGCACGTCAACGATTCGAAACGGGAGCTGGGCAGCCGGGTCGACCGGCACGAGCACATCGGCAAGGGCTGTCTCGGCCTCGAGGCGTTCCGGCTGCTGATGACCGATCCGAGGCTGGAGCGCCTGCCCCTCGTTCTGGAGACCCCGAAGGACGAGAAGACCCTGAAGGAGGACGTGCTCAACCTGAACACCCTGATCGGCCTGGCGGGCCCCGGCGGCGTTCGCCGGCGGGCGAGGGCGGCGCGGGCCGCGGCCGGGGAGCGCGCGTGAGCGTCCTCGCCGCCGTAAGGGAACCCACCGCGACCGTCCTGAAGGTCAACGAGATCTTCCACTCGATCCAGGGCGAGTCGCGGCACGCCGGCCGGCCCTGCGTGTTCGTCCGGCTGACGGGGTGCAACCTGCGCTGTACCTGGTGCGACACCGCGTACGCCTTCGAGGAGGGGATCGACCTCAGCGTCGGGTCCGTCCTGGACCGGATCGAGCCGTATGAGACGCGCTACGTGCTGGTCACGGGCGGGGAGCCGCTGGCCCAGGAGGGGACGGCCGACCTGATCGGGGAGCTGTGCGACCGCGGCTACGAGGTCGCGGTCGAGACGGGGGGCAGCCTGGATGTCTCGAGCCTGGATCGGCGCGCCATGGTCGTGATGGATTTGAAGTGCCCGGGCAGCGGCATGAGCCAGAGGAACCGCTGGGAGAACATCGCCCTGCTGAAGCCCGCGGACGAGGTGAAGTTTGTCCTGGCCGGCCGGGCCGACTACGAGTGGGCCCGCGACGTGATCGCCCGGCACCGGCTGGCCGGTCGGTGCGGCGTCCTGCTGTCGCCCGCGCACGGCGTGCTCTCGCCGCGCCCGCTGGCGGAGTGGATCCTGGCGGACCGGCTGCCGGTGCGCCTGCAGCTCCAGGTCCACAAGTACATCTGGCCTGCCGACCTGCGGGGAGTGTGACGGCGGGCCCGGCATGTCCTCCCCGTCTCCCATGGACCCTCTGGCGGTCGTCCTGCTGAGCGGCGGCATGGATTCGTGCGTCACGGCCGCGTTGGCGCGGCGGACAGGCACGCTGGCGTTCCTGCACGTTTCGTACGGCCAGAGGACCGAGGAGCGCGAGCTCCGCTCCTTCCGGGAGATCGCGCGGCATTACGGCGTCGAGCGCCGGCTCGAGGCGCGGCTCGATCACCTGAAGGTCATCGGCGGCTCGGCGCTGACCGACGCGTCGCGGGACGCGGTCTCCGCCCGGCGCCCCGACTCCTCGATCCCCGACACCTACGTCCCGTTCCGCAACACCCACCTGCTGGCGATGGCGGTGTCGTGGGCGGAGGTGATCGGGGCCCGGCGCGTCTACATCGGCGCGGTGCAGGAGGACAGCAGCGGCTACCCCGACTGCCGCGAGGTGTACTACGAGGCGTTCAACCGCCTGCTGCGCGTCGGCACGCGGCCGGAGACCCTGATCGAGGTCGTCACCCCGCTCATCCACATGAGCAAGGCGCAGATCGTCCGCGAGGGTCTGCGCCTGGGCGCGCCGCTCCATCTCACCTGGTCCTGCTACACGGAACAGGAGGTCGCCTGCGGCCACTGCGAATCCTGCCTGCTGCGGCTGAAGGGCTTCCGCGCGGCGGGGGCCCCGGACCCGATCCCGTACCGCGCGACATGAGAATCGACGAGTTCGACTACCGCCTGCCGCCGGATCGGGTGGCGCAGGAGCCTTGCCCGCGCCGGGACGGCTCCCGCCTCATGGTCCTCGACCGCCGGGCGGACGGCGTGACCGATACCACCTTCGCCGCGATTGGTGATCATCTGCGCCCGGGGGATCTTCTGGTCCTGAACGACACGCGGGTCATCCCGGCGCGCCTGCGCGCGCGCAAGCCGACGGGCGGCCTGGTCGAGCTCCTGCTCCTGGCGCGCGACGGGAGCGACGCGGAGGGCCGGACCTGGCGCTGCCTGGCGTCGACGTCGCGAGGCCTGAGGCCCGGGATCCGGCTGGGTGTCGCGCCGGGCTTCGCGGCCGAGTTCCTGGGCGAGAGCGAGGGCGGACGGGTGCGCGTGCGGCTTCACGACGCGGAGGGCGATCCCGACGGAGCGCTGCGGCGGCACGGCTCGGTTCCCCTGCCTCCCTACATCCGCCGCGACGAAGGCGATCCCCGCGAGACGATCGATCGGGAGCGCTATCAGACCGTCTACGCCCGCGAGGACGGGGCGATCGCGGCGCCCACGGCGGGGCTGCATTTCACCGAAGCTCTCCTGGGGTCGCTGCGCGCCCGCGGGATCGAGACCGCGACACTGACCCTGCACGTCGGCCCGGGGACGTTCCAGCCCGTGCGGGCGGCCCACGTCGAGGATCACCGGCTGGAGCCCGAGGCGTTCCGTCTGCCCGCCGAGACGGCGGCGGCGATCGCCGGGAGCCGGGGGCGCGGCGGCCGCGTCGTCGCGGTCGGCACGACGGTGGTCCGGGTCCTGGAGGCAAGCGCGCGCGACGGCGGCGGGATCGAGCCCGGCGAGGGCTGGTGCGGTGCCTACATCGTGCCGGGACACCGCTTCCGCATCGTCGACGCGCTCCTGACCAACTTTCACCTGCCGCGCACCTCTCTCCTCGTCCTGGTCGCCGCGTTCGCGGGACGGGAGCGGGTCCTCGCGGCCTACGAGCAGGCGATCGCACGCGGGTTCCGCTTCTACTCCTACGGCGACGCCATGCTGCTCCTGTGAGCGGCGCGTTCTCCTTCAACCTCCTGTCGATCGACCCGGGGACCGCGGCCCGCCGGGGTCGGATCACGACATCGCACGGGACGATCGAAACACCCGCCTTCATGCCGGTGGGCACGGCGGGGACCGTGAAGGGGATGACCCCGGAGGACCTCGAATCCCTCGGGTTCGAAATCGTGCTCGGGAACGCCTACCACCTGGCGCAGCGCCCGGGGGAGGAGGTGGTGCGGCGCCTGGGCGGCCTGCACCGCTTCATGGGCTGGGAGCGCGCCGTCCTGACCGACAGCGGCGGGTTCCAGGTCCTCAGCCTCGCCGACCTGCGGACCATCACCGACGAGGGGGTGACGTTCCGCTCGCATCTCGACGGATCGCTCCTGTCGATGACTCCGGAGCGCAGCATGCAGATCCAGGCGTCCCTCGGCAGCGACGTCGTCATGGCATTCGACGACTGCCCGGCCCTGCCGTCCCCCCGCCAGCGGATCCTGGACGCTGTGCGCAGGACGTCGCTCTGGGCGCGGCGCAGCCGCGAGGCGCTCCGAGAACCCGGGCAGGCCCTGTTCGGCATCGTCCAGGGGGGCGACGATCCGGGGCTCAGGGAGAAGAGCGCGGAGGACATCACCGCCATCGGCTTCGACGGCTACGCCATCGGCGGGGTCTCGGTGGGAGAGTCCGCCGGTCTCAGCCGTGAGGTCGTGGCGCTGACCGCGCCGCGGCTTCCGCGCGACCGCCCGCGTTACCTGATGGGCATGGGAACGCCGGCCGACCTGGTCGAGATGGTGGCGCTCGGATGCGACCTGTTCGATTGCGTCCTGCCGACGCGCAACGCGCGCAACGGGACGCTGTTCACTTCGACGGGCCGCCTGTCGATCAAGAGGAGCGAGTTCGCGGGCGACCCGAGGCCGGTCGACGGTGAATGCTCGTGCCCGGTCTGCCGGCGCTTCTCGCGCGCCTACCTGCGGCACCTGTACGTGGCCGGAGAGATCCTGTCGATGCGCCTCAACACCCTGCATAACCTGCACCAGTACGCCGAGCTGATGCGGGGCGCGCGCGCGGCGATCGAGGCGGGTCGTTACGCGGAGTTCCTGTCGGAGTTCCGCGCCCGCTGGACCGACGGGAGGTCCGGCCAGGAGACATCGCGGGGCGGGCCTCGGAAAGGGCGCGCCCCGCGCCCGGGCCCCAAGATTGCGGGACAGGGAATCGAATGATATTATCGAGTTCCATGTCCGGCGCTTCTTCGCCACGAGGAATGTCCCTCACCACCGTCCCTCGGCGCATTCTCCCGGTGCTCGTGCTGGTCTTCCTGTCCGCGGCTTGCTCGAAGGAAAGCCTGGCGCGGCGCACCGCCACCCGGGGGATGGCGCTCTACGACCAGGGGAAGTATGCCGAGGCCATGCCCCTCTTGAAAGAGGCGAGCGACGGCGGTCTCCAGGACGGAATCCTCCTGTACCAGCTCGGTTACTGCCGCGAGGTGGCGGAGCACAAGCCGGATGTCCGGAAGGAAACGTGGAAGCAGGCGGAGCCGATTCTCGCCCGGGAGATCTCGCAGCCGGGCGGCGCGACGCTCGAGAGGCTGTATTACCTCACCGTCATCAGCTCCGACCAGGGCGTCTTCGATCGGATGGCCCAATACGCCCGCCAGGCGGTGGAGCAATACGAGAAGGGACCCGACCCCAACGCGCTGAACGGCGACGACTGGTTCCGCCTGGGGAGGCTGCACGACTTCCTGCAGGAGGCGTCGGAAGCCGAGGCGGCCTACCGTCGGTCTGCGTCGGTATTCTCCAAGTCGAAGGGAGGCAGCGGATCGTATTATTCGCTGGCTCTCGCCAAGGTCGGCGAGTTCGACATGAACGCGGGGCGCTATCCGAGCGCCGCCGAGGAATTTGACGAGGCCTTGAAGCTGTTCCCGGCCAACCCCCAGATCAAGCCGTTCCGGCACGCGCTGACCCTCCTCGCCGTGCGCCGCTTCGACGACGCGATCGCGCGCTTCGGCGACGACCACGGCGACACCAACGTCGAGTCGCAGTACGGGGCCGATCTGGCGCGTAAGATGAAAGAAGTGGCTCCCCTGGAGGCGAAGGACCTCGACGGCGCGTCCTTCGGCAGCATCCCGGACGACGTCCTTCCGGGGCGTGTCGGGGAGGCGGCGAAGGCCTTCCGGGCGGCGCGCGAGAAGAACAAGTTCCGGCCGGGCGATCCGCTGCCGGCGGAGGTCGCGCTCTACCAGAAGCGCTTCGTCGCGTTGCTCGGCGAGTACTTCGTGCGGACGAAATCGCTGCAGGAGTTCTGCCTGCAGAAAGGCATCGCCGACCTGGTGCGGCGATGAGCGCTGTCCCCCGGGCTTGAAGAGCCTGCCGGTTTCCGAAGGGCCGGTCGCGCTCCTCGGCGACGCCCACCTGCGCGAGAACGATGCCGAGGTCGCGGCCTTCGTCCGGTTCCTGGACTCCCTGCCGCACGATATTCGCACCCTCGCGATCCTCGGCGACCTGTTCTCCGTCTGGATCGGCTCGCCCGGTCTGCAGCGGCGGCATCATCGACTGGTCGCCGAGGCCCTGGCCCGGCTGCGGGAGCGGGGCTGCGCCCTCCTGTACGTCGAGGGGAACCATGATTTCTTCCTGACAAGGCTTCACGGGGGCCGGCTGTTCGACCAATGCGCGGCGGACTCGCTGGACCTGGTGCTGGGGGGCCGCCGGGTGCACCTGGCCCACGGCGACCTGGTGAACATCCGCGATCGGCAGTACCGCGCCTGGCGGGCCGTTTCCAAGAGCCGACTGTTCTTCTCGGCCTTCAGTCTGCTGCCCGCGCGCGCGCGTCTGTCAATCGCCGAGCGTCTCGACCGGAGGCTGGCGACAACCAACATGAGGCACAAGAGCGGCTTCCCGCTCGCCGAGTGCGAGGCGTACGCGCGCCGGAGGATTGCGGAGGGGACGGAGATCCTGATCTTCGGGCACTTCCACGAGGAACGGCGTCTCGATTATCGGGTGCACGACCGGATGGGATCGGTTCTCGTCCTGCCGGCCTGGCGGGACGGCCACCGCTACCTGAGGATTGAACCGGGAGGCGAGCCGGTGTTCGTGTCGGCCTGAATCCTCTGCTCGAACAGCGCCAGGACCCGGCGGGTGATCGGTCCCGGCCGGCCGTGCTGGATCGGCCACCCGTCGCAACGGCGGATCGGCAGGACGCCTTTGAGCGTGCTGGTCAGGAACGCCTCGTCGGCGCCGCGCAGGTCGTCCGCCCGGAGCGCCTCCTCGGAGGTCTCGATTCCGTCGTGCCGCGCCAGATCGAGGACGAGACCGCGGGTGATCCCTTCCAGAAGTCCCTCCTCCAGTGGGGGCGTGAGCAGGCGATTCGCACGGACCAGGAAAAGGTTGCTCGAGGCCCCCTCGGTCAGGCGCTCGCGCTCGTTCAGCAGGATCGGCTCGTACGCCCCCAGCCGGCGCGCCTCGCGCCAGGCGAGGAAATTGTTGAGCAGGTTGCTCGACTTGATGGCGGGATCCAGCGCGCTCCGGGCGTTGCGCGTCACCCGGACGATCGCGACGTCCACACCCTCGCGCACCCAGGCCCCGGGGATTTCGGGGCAGAGACGGGCGTAGATCACGACGCTCGGCGGGCCGCAGCCCTCCGGGTCGTAGCCGATCGGACCCCGGCCGCGCGACACGACCACGCGCACCGCCGCCTCGGGGAACGCCGCGTCGGCGATCGTGCGCTCGATCTCGCGCTCCACCTCCACCGGGGCGCTGTCGTACGGGATGCCGAGCTGCTCCGCGGAGCGGCGCAGGCGGTCGAGATGCTCTCGCAGGAGGAAGAGGCCGCCGCCGTAAGTTCTCAGGGTCTCGTAGACGCTGTCGCCGAACAAGAAGCCCCGATCGAGCGGCGAGATCGCGGCCGTCTCGGGAGGGCCCAGGGCCCCGTTGACGTTGATGCGCTCGGGCACGGTGATATCATATCGCCCCTCTCGATGGCACAGGACCGGAACCTCCCATGAGCGCCGAATCCGAGACCCGCGCGGCACGCCTCGTCCAGAAGCGGCAGCTCCAGATCGTCATCGCGCTTTCGGGGGGGATCCTGGTCGTCGAGATGGCGGGGGGCCTGCTCTCCGGCAGCCTGGCGCTCCTGTCGGACGCCGGTCACGTCCTGACCGACGTCCTGGCGCTGGTGCTCAGCCTGATGGCGGTGCGCTTCTCGTCGCTGCCGGCGACACCCGCCAAGACCTACGGCTACCACCGCATCGAGATCCTGACGGCTCTCGTGAACGGCGCGCTCCTCATCGGGATCTCCATCGGGATCCTCTACAAGGCCGTCGGCCGGTTCGTCGATCCGGTGCCGATCCACAGCGGCGTGATGATGGGCGTGGCCTGCGCCGGCCTGGTGGCCAATCTCGCGGGCGTCGTGCTCCTCTCCGGGGCGCCGCGGAGCCTGAACCTGCGTTGCGCGCGCATGCACGTGGTGGGCGACGCGCTCTTCTCGGTCGGCGTGCTCCTGGCGGGGCTGATCATCGCGCTGACGGGATGGCAGCGCCTCGACCCGCTCGTCGGCGGCGCCATCGCGGTGGTGATCGCCGCCGGTGCGCTCCGACTGGTCCGCGAGGCGGTGGACGTGCTGCTGGAGGCGACCCCCGCCGACATCGACCTGGACGACGTCAGCCGTGCCATCGCCACCGTTCCCGGCGTCGTGGAGGTGCATGACCTCCACGTCTGGAGCATCACCACCGGTCTGGCGGCGCTCAGCGGTCACGTGCGCCTGGACGGCCCGGGGCAGGACACGAGCGACGAGATGCTGAACCGAATCAAGCAGACGGTGCGCGACCGCTTCGGCATCGTCCATACCACGATCCAGATCGAATCGATCGGCTACAACGAGCTCGGGGACGTGCACTGAGCGGCGGCTGGTTGTCTAGGGGCGCTCGTGCGGCGGGCCGAACATGCAGTCGAACCCGCGTCCGCAGGGGACGCCGGTCTGCAGGCCAAAGCGGTTGCCGGGGTTGAGACCCAGGCCGCTGAACATGGACGGCGCGGAGGTGTCCGGACCGTACCCGAGAAAGTACAGGTGGTCCGGATAGCGGTAGGGACCCACCAAGCCACCGTAGGCCAGCACGGGATAGAAGGAGCCGCCGGGGATGACCGCCGTCTCCCGCTCGGATCGTGTGGACGGATTGACGTTGATGACCACCGTCGTGGCGCCCGGGCCGTCGGATGTCACCTCGACCTCACCCTGGTCCTCAGGCTGCTGGCCGTCGCCACGGTTCACCACGACCCTGACCCGTCCGCCGGCGGATTGCCTGCCGGCAGGACTCTCGACCTCGCCCTGAGCGGGGAGCGGCGCCGGCCGGCAGCTCTCGCCCTCGGAGCGCGGCCCGGGAGCGTCCGGCGGCATCGCCTCATCCGGGCCGGCCAGGGCATTGCCTTCCTGGTCGAGGTTCGTTAGAACGACCACGGGAGCGCCGTGACGGTCGACAGCGCGGTAGATCACCAAGTCCCTCGACTGGTAGAGGATCGCTTCGCCCGGCGTCGCGGCCGACGCATCGTGCCAGAGCGCGGCGAATCCGGACGACAGCCAGAGAACCGTCGTGACCGCGATGGATTTCCCCGTACGCCGCAGTGAACACCCGGATAGGCCTCGCATGGCCACATTGTAGCACCGACCCGACAGTGGGGGGCCGCGGCACAGGACGGCGAGCCGGCCCGGCGCTCAGGCGGTCTTGGCCTGACCCTCGACCAGATCGATGATGCCCCGCTCGCGCAGCTTCTTGAAGGCGCGCAGCGCGTCCACCTCGCGCAGCGGGCTGATGCTGATGATCGAGCGCAGGTCCCACGAGCCGTTGACCCGGCTCACCAGGAAGCCCTCCTCGGGGCTCAGATCCTGATTCGTCAGGGACTCGAGGGGCTTCTTCAGAACGGGGATCTTCTTCGGCGGCAGGTAGTGGCGGTACGCCTTGTCGATGAAATGCTGCTCCGCCACCTGGATCAGGGCGTTCATCTCGGGGTTCTTGCCCGCGCTCCGGCGGGCCTTCTCCAGGATCACCAGCGCTCCTTCCGAATCGCCGCTCTTGATCAATTCCTTGGCGGCCTCCATGAGCGCCTGCGGGCTGTCGGCCGGCTGGCGGGCCGCCGCCGGGGCCTCCCCTCGGGCGACCACGACAAACCCCTTCTGCACCATCACGTACAGGACCTGGCAGACGTTGTACTCGGAGGCGTGCGCCTCGAGGATCATGTCGGCCAGCGTGCGCCGGCCGTCCACCAGGTCGTAGATCCTCTTGGGGAAGAGCTTGGCGGCGATGTCGGGGGGCAGCGGCTTGGCGGTGCGGCGGAGGAGCACGCCGTTGTGCGGCAGCGCCTGGCGGATTTTCTTCGAAGTGTCGTAGCGTCTCAACCCCTCCATCAGGACGTCCTCGACCCGGATGGAGATCAGGACTTGGTCGCCCGGCGGCAGCTCGTTCTCCTGGAACTCGAATTCGGCCTCGGTCCACAGGAAGAGGGAATAGATCGTCTCCTCCGCCTTCATGCGCAGGATCTCGCTCACCTTGGCCTCCGACACCAGCCCCTTCTTGACCAGGATCCGGCCGAGCATCACCTTCGTCCTGGCCTGCAGGTCGAAGGCGTCCTTGAGCTGCTGCTCGGTGATGATCCCCTCGCTCAGCATGAACTGGCCCAGGTACTCGCGAGCGTCGTTGCTGGACGAGCCGATGATGGCACCCTCTTGGAAGTAAACCCTTTTTTGGAGAGAGGAGCTCTTAAGAGAGAGGGTGCCGGTCTTCCGCCCCCCGCCGGCCCACTGCAGCAGGTCGGGGAGGGACATCGTCTTGAGACTGCCGGTCAGGCCTGTGCCGGGCATGGGTCCTCGAAGGGTCGTGTCGCCCCCGCCGCGTCGCAATCCGGGACGACAGGCGCTTCATCCTTCGTCATGTAATTGACAAGGAGAAGCACGGGCCCCGTGCCAATATAGGAGGCGGCCGGAGGGGGCGCAACGGCGACGGCTCGTCCGCCTCCGGGATCGCTCTTCAGGCCGGGGAGGTGGTTCGACCGCGCGCCGCGAGTTCCCTGTAGAGTGCCGCGAGAACGTCGGCTCGAGCCTCGAAGGAGAATCGTTCGACGATCGTCCTCCTGGCTGCCTCTCCCATGGTCGCAGGCGCCCCGGGTTGCGCGAGGATCTGCGTCAAGCGGGCGGCAACCGCTTCCGCGTTGTCGGGGTCTTTGACGATGATGCCGGTCCTGCCATCGGACACGATCTCCGCCGCGATCCCGTCCAGCGGACTGACCACGCAAGGCAGGCCGCAGGCGAGGGCCTCCAGGATCACGATTCCCAGGCCTTCCTGGCGGGACAGGAAGACAAACAGATCGGCGGCACCGAGATACTCGTTGACGTTCTCGG
>WNGG01008776.1_pt1 | contig 14391 bp, 9 predicted proteins | sample 5400661 | NCBI WGS metagenome assembly WNGG01 (sample SAMN13153372, study PRJNA577476) | soil metagenome | isolation source: 100 cm soil or saprolite under Garry oak tree replicate 1 | place: USA:California | collected 2016-06-15
CGCTCGACACTAGTTCGCACTCGATCACACCCTTGGCGCCCAGCGTGATGGTGACCTGGCCGTCGAGCCCCTGCGCGGCCGTCGGCATGAAGATTCCGACGCAGCGCTGCAACGCCCCGAGCACCTCGGGCCGCCGCACGATCTGCGGGAAGTGCGGCGACCCAATCTCCTCTTCGCCCTCGGCGACGAGCACGAGATTGACCGGGAGCTTGCGGCCCGCGCCCCTGATGGCATGCAGGGCGGCAAGGAAGGTGGCCTCCGGGCCCTTCTGGTTCACCGCGCCGCGCCCCATCACGACTTTGCCCAGACCCGCTTTGTCCACGAGCGCGGCGTCCCAGGGCGGCGATGCCCATTCCGCGGGATCGACCTGTTTGACGTCGTACATGAAGTACAGGGCGAGCGTCTTGGGCGCGCCCGCGTCGAGCGTCGCGAAGATGCCCGGCTGCCCGTCGCTGGGGATTTTCGTGACCTGCTGGAAGCCCGCCTCGCGCAGCATCCGCATCGTCAGCTCGCAGCCTTCGTTCATACCTAGGGTTTCGGCGGCGATCGACGGCTGGCGCATCCACGCCTGGAGCCGTTGCACCGCCTCGTCGTGGCGCTGGGTGATCTGGGCGTAGATGGGGGCGAGATCGGACTGTTGCGTCCAAATGTGAGACGGGAGGGCGAGCGCGGCAGCAGCCGCGGTGGTGTCGTGGAGGAAGACTTGGCGATTGATCATGATGGGCCCCTCGCGCATGTCAGGTTTTTGTTTGTGTGCCAGCAATTCTGTGATGGTTCGCGCGCGTCCGCGAGGGGGCCGCCTAGCGCCGCCCGCGCAATTTGGACAAAATCCACGCCTCCTCAACACTGGAGCCGTACGATGCAGTCCCGAGCCTACGCCCTCATACTCACGATCGCCGTTCTGCCCGGGGCGCTCGTCGCGCAGGCGACGGCCGCCACGGCCGCTGCCCCCGCCCCTTCGACGAGCCCCGTCACCGACGCGCTGCGTGCGGTGCAGCAGCGGTCCGCTCGCAACCTGATCGCCGCCGCCGAGGCCATGCCGGCGGACAAGTACAACTATCGTCCCACACCGGCGCAGATGAGCTTCGCGGCGATCCAGGTGCACCTCGCCAACGAAGGGAACGACGTCCTCTGCGGCAAGAGTGCCGGCATCGAGGTCCCGCAGCGCGCGAAGGTAGACACCACCGCGACCAAGGAGCAGCTCGTCGCACGGCTTAAAGAGACCTTCGCGTTTTGTGAGCAAGCCTTTGCGAAAATGGACGACTCGAAGCTGGCCGAACCGGTCGCGATGTTCGGCATGAACATGACGCGGGCGATGGCGGTGCTGATCACGGTCGGCGACTGGGCGGATCATTACAGCCAGGAGGCGAATTACCTGCGCCTCAACGGCCTGCTGCCGCCCACGGCACAGCACCGCATGTAGCGGAAACGGGCAGGCCGGCGCGCCCGCCGGCCTGCCCGGCAGCACCCCGCCGACCCTCTTGCGGCGGTGGCAGCCTGACGGTATACCGGTGCACCATGACACGCATGCGTTGGGCGGTAGCCTGGGCGGCCATCCTGGTGGCGGGGTCGGCCTGCAGTCATCGCGCGCAGCGAGGCGGTGGGCCGGCGGCGGATTACAATACGCTCACCGCGGAGGAGCTCAGCCAGCGTCCCTTCTACTCGGTGTACGAGGCGATCGCGGCGTTGCGACCCAATTGGTTCAGTCTCCGCGGACCGACGGGCGCTGTTCAGGTCTATGTCGATGACAACCACCTGGGCGGCGTCGAGATGCTCCGCACGATTCGCATCCCCAGCGTCGAGGTGATTCGGCATATCGACGGTATTCAAGGGGCGGCGCGGTACGGGATGGGCCACGAAGCGGGAGTCATCCTCGTCAAGACCCGGGCCACGGGTGGTTGAGATCTCTCTCGCCGGCTGATGGAAGTCATCGTTCAGCGAGACTACGCGCAGATGAGCAAGGTGGCGGCGCAGATCGTCGCCGAATTGCTCAACACCAAGCCGAACGCCGTGCTCGGCATGGCGACGGGATCCACACCCCTGGGGCTCTATCAGGAGCTGGTGCGGCTGCACGAGAAGGAGCAGCTCGACTTCTCGCGCGTCACGACGTTCAACCTCGACGAATACGTCGGCCTGCCCGGGAATCACCCGCAGAGCTATCACTACTTCATGCACGAGCACTTTTTCCGGCACGTGAACATCCCGGCGCACAACATCAACATTCCGTCCGGCACCACCAGCAATTATCCCGCCTTCTGCGAATGGTATGAAAAGCGCATCACGGAGTGCGGGGGCATCGACCTGCAGATCCTCGGCATCGGCACCGACGGGCACATCGGGTTCAACGAGCCGACGAGCTCCCTGAGCTCGCGCACGCGGCTCAAGACGCTGTCCAAGCAGACGATCGACGACAATGCGCGATTCTTCGAGCGCCGCGAGGACGTGCCGGTGTATGCGATCACGATGGGGGTCGGCACGATTCTCGAGGCGCGCCAGCTGATCCTCGTGGCGAGTGGCAAGACGAAAGCGAAGGCGATCGCGCAGGCGGTCGAGGGGCCGGTGACCAGCATGGTCACGGCCAGCGCGCTGCAGCTGCACCGGGACGCGGTCGTGATCGTGGACGAGGAGGCGGCGGCCCGGCTGACGATGCGCGATTACTACGAGTTCATCTACGCCGCCAAGCCTGCGGCGCCGAGATCGTGAGCGCGCATCCCATCATTCGGGTCCAGCACGTCGTCAAGTCGTTCGGGAAGGTGACGGCGGTCAACGACGTCTCCTTCGAGGTCCGAGCGGCCGAGATCTTCGCGTTTCTCGGCCCGAACGGCGCCGGGAAGACCACCACCATCAAGATGCTCACGACGCTGCTCCACCCCACGAGCGGCGCGCTCGAGCTCGACGGGCTGGATCCAACAAAACATCAGACGGAGGTGCGGCGGCGCTTCGGCGTCGTGTTCCAGGATCCGAGTCTCGACAGCGAGCTCACGGCGTGGGAAAACATGGATATCCACGGCGTCCTGTACCATGTGCCGCGCCAGATCCGGCGGGAACGGTCCGAGACCCTGCTCACGATGTTCGAGCTATGGGACCGGCGCGCGGATCTGGTGAAGACATTCTCGGGCGGGATGAAACGCCGCCTCGAGATCGCGCGCGGGCTGCTGCACACCCCCAAGGTGTTGTTCCTCGACGAACCGACGCTCGGCCTCGATCCGCAGAGCCGCAATCAGATGTGGACCCTCGTGCGCAACCTCAATAAAGCCGAAGGGGTCACCGTATTTCTCACGACCCACTACATGGACGAAGCCGACCGCGTGGCCGATCGCATCGCGGTGATCGACCACGGGCGCATCGTCGCCACCGGCTCGTCGGCGGAGCTCAAACAGCAGACCGGCACCGATTCGCTCGAAGCGGCCTTCCTCAAGCTCACCGGTACCACGATTCGCGACGAGAGCGCCACCGCCGCGGACCAGATGCGGCAGGTGTCCCGCGTATGGAGGCGCTAGCCGCATGAGCGTCATCTACGTCCTCTGGCTGCGGGAGGTGAAGAAGTACCTGCGCTCGCGCGTCCAGATCGTCGCGTCCCTCGGCTCGCCGCTCATGTACCTGGGCGTGCTCGGCTTCGGGCTGGGCCCCGTATTCCAGCGCGCCGGCGAGGGCAAGTACCTCCAGTTCATGGCGCCCGGCGTGATCGGCATGACGGTGCTGTTCACCGCCATGTTCTCCGGGATCGCCATGCTGTGGGACCGCCAGTTCGGATTCCTGAAGGAGACGCTCGTCGCCCCGGTGCCGCGCCTCCTGATCATGGTCGGCCGCACGCTCGGCGGCGCCACCGTGGCGGTGCTGCAGGGCGCGCTGATTTTCGCGGTGACGCTCATCGCGGGGTTCCGCCCGGCGAGTCTCCTCGCGGTGCCGCTCGCGTTTCTGGTGATCGCGCTGATCGCCGTGATCTTCTCGGCGCTGGCGACCGCGATCGGGTCGAGCATCAAGGAGATGCAGGGATTCCAGATGGTGATGAACTTCCTCGTGATGCCGCTCTTCTTTCTCTCCGGCGCGATTTACCCCCTCGAGGGGCTTCCCAAAGTCCTCGCGGCGTTCACGCGCGTCGATCCGCTCACGTACGGCGTCGACGGCGTGCGCGGGGTGCTGATCGGGAGAACGCATTTCGGCGTCGCCTTGGACGTTGCCGTGCTCCTGGCGGTGGGGGTCCTGTTCGTGCTCTTCGGTGCGTGGCGCTTTTCAAAACTCGAGGCTTAACGTGCTGCTTCTCACCCTAATCATCCTGGCTCAGGCCCCCGCCACAAGACGGGCCATTGTCTATACCACGGCCGAGAGCACCAGCTACCGGTTGACGCCCACCGACACCGTGATGTTCAGGCCGATGGAACCGACCTCGGAGGGGAAGATCTACGTTTTCATCGACCCGCGGAAAGCGTTCCAGCCGCTGATTGGCATCGGCGGGGCGCTGACCGATGCCGCAGCCGAGACGTTCGCGAAGCTGCCCGCGGCCCGGCAGGATGAACTGATCGCGGCGTATTACAGCCGCGACCGCGGGATCGGGTATACGCTGGGTCGGACCAACATCAACAGCTGCGACTTCTCGAGCGACATGTACACCTACGTGACGGAAGGCGACTCGGCGCTGACTTCCTTCTCCATCGCACACGACCTGCGCTACAAGATCCCCCTGATCAAGCGCGCGATGGCGGCGAGCGGCAACCGGCTCAAGCTGTTTGCCAGTCCCTGGAGCCCGCCCGCGTTCATGAAGGACAACAACGACATGCTGCACGGCGGCCACCTGCGCCCCGAGTACGCGCATGCCTGGGCGCGCTATTACACGAAGTTCATCGAGCACTACCGGCAAGCAGGCGTGCCGGTGTGGGGCATCACGATTCAGAACGAGCCGATGGCCACGCAGACGTGGGAATCATGCATCTACCAGGCGGCGGATGAGCGGGACTTTCTCAAGAACCACCTCGGTCCGGCGATATGGGGGCAGGGATTGCGCGACGTCAACATCATCGTCTGGGACCATAACCGGGACCTCATCATCCAGCGGGCGCTGGCGATCTTCGACGATTCGGCGGCGGCGCGCTACGCGTGGGGCGTCGGATTTCACTGGTATGAAGACTGGTCGGGCGGGACGCAGATGTACAACAACGTGGCGCTGGTGAATCGTCTCTATCCCCGCAAACACCTGCTCTTCACGGAAGGGACGCCGGCGAACTTCGACTCCACGGCGTACGGCCGCTGGAGCCTCGGCGAGGCGTACGGCCGGTCCATGATCAACGATTTCAATTCTGGGGCCGAGGGGTGGACGGACTGGAATATTCTGCTGGATGAGCGCGGCGGTCCCAACCATGTCGGGAACTTCTGTATGGCCCCGATTCATGCGGATACCCGCACCGGCGCACTGATCTACACGAACTCCTACTACTACATCGGCCACTTCTCGAAATTCATCCGCCCCGGCGCCAGACGGATTCTGGCGGCGCCGAGCCGCAGCATGCTCCTCACCACCGCGTTCGTGAACCCGGACGGAACGGTCGTCGTGGTCGTCATGAACCCTACGGCCAAGGGGGGAGACTACAACGTCGTCGTCGGCGCCACATCAGTGGCGGTCAATTCGCGGCCACATTCCATCCAAACGGTGGTATTCTGACGGAGAACACGTCCATGGCCATGCAGCGCCTGTGCCGAGCGGTTCTGTCCGCGATTGTTCTGCTAACGCCCGCCATAGCAGCGCAGAATCCCGAGCGGGCGGGTGGGACACCGGTTCGCGACGCCCGCGTGGGATTGCGCGCAGGCTGGTGGGACGCCGCGCAGGCCGCGTGGAACATGCGCCTGGTCTCAACGAGCCGGCCCCCCGCGGAGTTCATTCCGACCGAGCCCGGCGACTTCGATTACATGAACTCGGACGTGGCGTTCAAAGGGAATTACGTAATCCAGGGCAACTTCCAGGGCTTCTCGGTATGGGACATCACAGATCCCTTCCACCCGCGATTGGTCCACGCGGAACGCTGCCCCGAGCAGCAGAACGATGTGTCGGTGTACCGGAATCTGCTGTTCCTGTCGGGCGAGTCGCAGAACGGGCGCGTCGATTGCCGGACCCAGGGCGTGCAGGAGCCCGTCAGCCCGCAGCGCTTCCGCGGCGTGCGCGTCATCGACATCAGTGACCCGACGCACCCGCGCATTCTGGCGAACGTGCAGACGTGCCGCGGCTCGCACACGCACACGCTCGTGACCGATCCCAAAGACACCAGCGCCGTCTACATCTATGTCTCCGGTCAGGCGCCCGTTCGGCCGGCGGAAGAGCTGGCAGGTTGCTCCGGGGCGCTGCCGGAGCAGGACACCGCCTCGGCGCGATTCCGGATCGACATCATTCGCGTCCCCCTGGCCCATCCCGAAGCCTCCGGAATTGTGAGCCGGCCACGGATCTTCGACGCCCTGGTGGACCCGCCGAGACACGGCGCCAACCCGACCGACTCCGCCACCGCACAGCGCCTCGCGGACTCGGCCCAGGCCACGGGCGCCTACGTCATCAGGTTCCAGGGATCGCCTATCGTCCTGCCGCCCCAATTCGTGAAGCCGATGCTCGACAGTGTCGCGAAGGGCAACGGCAGAACGGCCCCCAACGGCGCCGACAGCGCCGCGCTGCGCGGCGTGATCCAAAAGATCATCGACGACGAGTTTCTCGCGCCGATGGGTCCCGGGGGCGTACGGCACGGCCCCGATCAGTGCCACGACATCACGGTCTACCCGGAGATGGGGGTGGCGGGTGGCGCCTGCGCCGGCTACGGGCTGCTGCTCGATATCCGGGATCCGGCTCATCCCGTTCGACTCGCGGCTGCCTCGGACTCCAACTTCGCCTACTGGCATTCGGCGACGTTCAACAACGATGCCAGCACGGTGATCTTCACCGATGAGTGGGGCGGTGGCGTGGCGCCGCGCTGCCGCGCGACCGACAAGCCGCAGTGGGGCGCCGACGCGATCTTCACGGTCGCCAACAAGCGTGCCCTCACCTTCCAAGGCTACTACAAGGTGCCGGCGCCACAGACGACCACGGAAAACTGCGTCGCGCACAACGGCAACCTGATTCCGGTCCCGGGCCGCGACATCATGATCCAGGGGTGGTATCAGGGCGGCGTGTCGCTATTCGATTTCACCGATCCCACGCGTCCCACCGAGATCGCGTACTTCGATCGCGGGCCGATGGACTCGACCAAGCTGGAGATGGCGGGGAGCTGGTCGGCGTACTGGTACAACGGCTACATCTACAGCACCGAGATTTCGCGCGGGCTCGATGTGCTCGAGCTGCAGCCGAGCGCGCTGCTCACCCAGAACGAGATCGACGCCGCGAAGCTGGTGAAGGTCGCATATCAGAACGTCCAGGATCAGCAGCACATGACCTGGCCGGCGAGCTTCGTCGTGGCACGCGCGTACCTCGATCAGCTCGAGCGCTCGCGCGGCCTCGCGGCCGGCCGCATCGGCGCGGTCCGAACGGCACTCGCGAGCGCGGAGCGGGCATCCGGCCACGGCCGGCGGGCGGCGCTCGCCACGCTCGCGACCGGGCTCGAGCGGGATGCCGCGAGCGCCGTGGATGGGGCGAAGGTGCGGGTGCTCGCGGGGGTGGTGCGGGCGCTCGGGCGGTAGCACTTCGTGACGCCCTGAAACAACCATTTTCCCGGTTGCGTCATCCAACGAGGAAACCACCCGGGATTCTCAATGCTGTTTGGGTTGCCGCTCCTTGTCGCCGTCACGCTTGCCAGCCAGTCTCCCGATGCCTCCCCGACACAGCGTCGGGGGGACCCGCCAGCGCTTCCGGCGAAGAGCGTCACCGCAACCCACGCCGCGCAGCCGCCGATCATCGACGGGCGCGACGACGACGCCGTGTGGCGCCAGGCAACGCCCATCACCGAATTCCAGGAGTGGCGACCGAGCGAGGGCGGAGCGCCGAAACTGCCGACGGAAGCGAAGGTCGCCTATGACGCGGGCAACCTCTACGTCTTCGTGCGCGCCTTCGATCCCCATCCCGACAGCATCATCACGGTGCTCGCGCGCCGCGACTACTTCACGCCCTCCGACATGGTCTGGCTGTTCCTCGACTCCTATCACGACCGGCGCACCGGCTTCGAATTCGGGGTCAACCCGTCGGGCGTGAAGCTGGATGCGCAGATCTACAATGACGGCAACGAAGACTTCGCCTGGGACGCGGTGTGGGACGTCGCGACGCGCATAGACTCTCTCGGCTGGACGGCGGAGTTCCGGATCCCGCTGTCACAGCTGCCGTACGGCCGGCAACGGAGCCACACCTTCGGCTTCACGGTGGATCGCGATCTGTACCGCTACTCGCAGCGTGTGAGCTGGCCCCTCTTCCGGCAATCGCAGGCCGGGTTCGTGTCGCAGTTCGGCGAGATCACCGGCCTGGACAACCTCGAGGCGCCGCGCCGGCTCGAGGCCGCGCCATATCTGGTGACCAAGAACGTTTCCCAGATCAGCGCCAATACCCTCGGCCGCACCCAGGATGTCACCGTCGGTGGCGACCTGAAGTACCTCGTGGCATCGAACCTGAAGCTCGACGCGACGATCAACCCCGACTTCGGCCAGGTCGAGGCCGACCCCGGCGTGCTCAACCTTTCGGCATTCGAGACATTCTTTCAGGAGAAACGGCCGTTCTTCGTCCAGGGCGCTGGACAGTTTCAGTGGAACGTCAACTGCACGGCGGTCAACGATTGCTCGACGGGTGAAGGACTCGTCTACTCACGACGCATCGGACGCGCACCCGAATTGTCCGGAGTCTACTCCGACACCACGTCTCCGGCGTTTACGACGATCCTCGGCGCCGCGAAGCTCACCGGCCGCCTGCCGGGCGGCCTGACGATCGGCGCGCTCGATGCCGTGACCGGCCATGAGGTCGGCGCGGGAGGCGTGACGATCGAACCGGCGACGAATTACGGCGTCGTACGGTTGCGGCAGGACCTGCGCGGCGGCGAGAGCAGCATCGGCGGCGTCGTGACCGCCGTCAACCGGCACAACGACTCGTGGAGCACACCCTACCTGCACTCGAGCGCGTACCTGGGAGCCCTGGACTTCCGCCACCGCTTCCCCGGCGGCCATTATGAGCTGTCGGGCGCGGTCGACTGGAGCCGCGTAGCCGGCAGCGCACAGGCCATCACGCAGACGCAGCAAGAGGCGACGCACTATTACCAGCGGCCTGACGCATTGCGGTTCGACTCGACGCGCACGTCGCTGTCGGGAGACGACGAAATGATGCAGTTCGGCAAGGTGAGCGGGAAACTGCTCTTTCAGACGAACGTCGAGCGCCGCTCTCCCGGTTTCGAGACCAACGACCTGGGGTATCTGCGTCGCGCCGATCAACTGGCGTGGAGCACGTGGGCGGGTTTCTTCGACCGCCATACGCGCAAGCTGTATCAGCGCTTCCAGTGGAATTTCAACTGGTGGCAGTACTGGACGACCAACGGGCTTCCCGAGGAGCGCGCGTTCAACACGAACACGCACACCACGTTCAACAACACTTGGTCGCTCCACTTCGGCGGGACGATAGGGCAGCTCGGCACGACGTATTGCTACGACTGCGCGCGCGGCGGGCCGGCGGTCCGGCAGGATTCCTACATCTCCCCCTGGCTGGGCATCAACGGCGACCGCAAGATGATCGTCCCGTACCTGTGGTTCAACTGGTTCCGTGGGAATGGCGGACGTTCACGCAGTTTCAGCTTCTCGCCGGAGCTCGACTTCAAGATCGCCTCACGCGTGACCGCGGCGATCTCGCCGAGCTACTCGCGCAGTACAAACGACGTCCAGCCGCGCGGCCCGCGGACGGACACGCTCAATGTTACACACTACCTGTTTGCGCATCTCGAGCAGAAGCAGCTCGGGCTGACGGCGCGCTTCACCTACCCGTTCAATGCGAACATGTCCCTGCAAGTCTATGCCCAGCCGTTCATCTCGAAGGGGACGTTCAGCAATGTTCGAGAGCTCTCGGCGTCGCCGCGCGCCAAGGACTATGCGAGCCGCTATCAGCCATACCCGATCAGCATCGGCGGTTTCAACTTCAAGCAGTTCCGCTCGAACGTCGTGTTCCGCTGGGAATATCGGCCCGGATCGACGCTATTCGTCGTGTGGAGTCAGGGCCGTCAGCGATCGGCGGGGGCCGAGGGGACGCAAAGCTTCAGCGGCGACCTGAGCGACCTGTTCAATCTCCAGCCGAACAACGGCTTCCTGGTGAAGTTGTCGTACTGGATCAACCGCTAGGCGTCGCGCGGCTCACGGCCCTCCGCACGCCGGCGCCGTCAGCGCACGCGTCGCCGCCGGGATCGGCTTCAGATTGTTGCGCGTGAGCTCGGCGTTGAACGCAGCGAGCGACGCGCCGTTGATGCCCGTCCACGTCGTCACCGCGTTCTTCAAGTCCGTGCACGCAGCGACGTAGGCGCGCTGCATTGCCGCAGTTGGCGCCAAGTCGCCGTTCTCGAGCGTGTTGATCTGGTTTCCCAGATTTCCGTTCACCCGGACGAATGTCGGCGCCGCCGCCGGGCCGCCGCCGAACCCACCGAACCCGCCTCCCCCGCGCTCCAGATTGCCGCCCACCGCGGCCAGCGTCGAATCGAACGCTTTCGCAGCCGGTAGCGCCGTATCCGCTGCGACCAGCGCGCGCATCGCCGCGACCTGCTGGTAGCCGTCCCAGGAGAGCTGCATGGCGGCCACGATCTTCGTCTGCAAGCCGTATTGCGCGTGCACGTCGGCAACGGTCGCGGGAGAGCGCGGATCGTTTACGACGGTCACGGGCTGCCTGTAGCTCTTGCCGGCGGCGGTGAGCCGCAGCGTGTACACGCCCGGGGGCACGAGCGGCCCCTCGGGCGACGGGGGCGTGAGGCCCGGATTCGCGTTGATCTCGAACGAATGCGAGAACGCCGGCGGGTCGTCGGTGCGCAGATCCCAATTCACGCGGTTCAACCCCACCGCGGTGGGCAGCCGCAGCGGCGGCGCGATCCACCAGTTGGGCTCGGGCGGCTGCTCTGCTTCCTTGACCGGCGCGATCACGGCGCTCGTCATGTGGCGCACGACCGCGCCGCCGGCATCGAGCACATCCAGATGGAACGGCGTGTCCGCACCGACGTTGCGGCGCACGCGCACGGCGTCCCCGGGGGCGAAGAGATGGACGGCCTCGTTCGCCGCGGCCGGCGTGATCTGGCGCAGCGGCGAAATATCGTCGAGCACCCAGATGCCGCGACCGTAGGTGCACACCACCATGTCGTTGCCGTGCACCACGATGTCGCGATAGGAGCTGTTGGGCAGGTTGAGCTGCAGCGACTGCCAGTTGTCGCCGTCGTCGAACGAGACGTACATGCCGCTCTCCGTGCCCGCGAACAACAGCCCCGCCTTCTTGGTGTCGTTGCGGATCACGCGGGCGAAGCTGCCACTGGGCTGATCGGTGGGCAGGCCCGTCACGATCGGCGTCCATGTCTTGCCATAGTCGCGCGTGCGGAACAGATACGGCTTGTAGTCGCCCGTGCCGTGCAGGTCCACGGAGGCGTAAGCGGTCGCGGCATCGAAGTGCGACGCGTCGATCGCCTGGACGTCGGCGCGGGTGGGGTTGGGCAGGCCGGGGATGGTCACGTCCTGCCAGGTCTTGCCCTCGTCCGTCGTCAGCTTGATCAGGCCGTTGCCCGTGCCTACCCACATGACGCCGCGCTTGACGGTGGACAGAGCCATCGACTGGATCGCGCCGCCGATGGGTGACCCCGGCGCGCCGCGCCCGCGCAGGCTGTCGGCTGACGGGGTGACGTCCTTGGGGTAGCCCAGGTCGGGCGACAGCTTGGTCCAGTGCATGCCGCCGTCGGTCGTCGCCATCAGGAACTGGAAGCCCGCGATCAGCTCGTGCTGGTTCCACGGCGCGAACGCGAGGGGCTGCGAGATAGTCGTGCGGCCGTACAGCTGGGGATCGAGGTTGGGACTCACGTTGATCCACTGCTCGCTCGGGTAGGTGATCTTCAAAATCCCCGAGCCCGACGCGTAGACGATGTTGGGGTTCAGCGGATCGGCAATCGTCGTGCCCCACTCCCAGCCGGGTACAGGGTTCCAATCGAGCGGCGTGACGGCTCCCTGGTTGCCTCGGCTCCGCGTGCGGATCGCGCCCGCGTCCTGCTGCGACCCGTACACCCAGTAGGGATACGAATTGTCGACGGTGATGTGATAGATCTGGTCGGTGGACTGATTGAACCAAGAGCTCCAGGTGGCTCCGCCGTCCAAAGTCACCACCGCTCCCTGATCGAGCCCCATGAGCATGCGCTGGCCGTTGGTGGGGTCGATCCACATTTGCTGCGGGTCGTCGCCGCCGGGCGCGCCCTTGAAGCCGGTGAAGGTGTTGCCGCCGTCGGTGGACTTGTACATCGCCGTGTTGACCGTGTAGACGACGTCGGGGTTCTGGGGATCGACGTAGACGCCGCAGTTGTAGCCGCCCTGGCCGTTGGCGATGCGGCGGTCGGAAGCGTCCATCTGCCGCCACGTCGTGCCGCCGTCGTCGGAGCGGTACAGGCCGAAGTTGCCGATCAGGAACATGCGCTGCGCGTTGGTATTCATCGCCACGGCGACGTACGTGCGGCCGAAGAGTCGCGGCAAACCGCCCCCGGTGATCTCATGCCACGTCAGGCCTTTGTCGGTGGACTTGAACAGCTTGGTCTGTGTGGGTCCCGTCTGCGGCGCTCCTCCACCCGGACCGCCGGCCGCAGGGACAACGAGAGGACCGGTCGGCGGCGGGTTGAAGTGCCGCTGGCTGACAGCAAGGATCACCTCGGGGTGGTCGTAGGCCCAGGCGAGCCGCTGCAGGCCGGTCGTGTCGTCCACGTACAGCGTCTTGGTCCACGTCTGGCCGCCGTCGGTGCTCCTGAACACGCCGCGCGTCTCGCTTTTCTTGTGGGCGTCGCCCAGTGCCGCGATGAGCACGAAGTTGGGATCCTTGGGCTCGACGAGCATCGAGGGGATCTGCTTGGTGTCGTCGAGACCCAGGTGGTGCCACGTCTTGCCGGCGTCGGTCGACTTGTAGACGCCGTTGCCGTCGTTGAAGAAGTTGATGGCGTCGCCCATGCCGACGTAGACAACGTTGGGGTCGGAGGGAGCGCCGTCAGCCCATCGAGGATCGGAGTCCAGGTTTCGCCGGCGCTGGTCGTTTTCCAGACGCCGCCTAGGGGCAGTCCGATGTAGAAGGTGCCGGGCTGGCCGATGACGCCGGAGACGGCGGAGATGCGGCCGCCGCGGAACGGGCCAAGGTTCCGCCAGACCATGCCGGAGAGGAGGCCGGGGGCGATGGGGTCGGGTTTGGACGCGGGGACAGCGAATGTGCCGAGGGCGACGAGTAGAACGGTTGTGCGTGCCAACATGGTGGACGAACTCTCAGGTTGGGGATGTGGCGGCCCCTAATGATACCCTTTCAGCGCGCGACCCGCGCGGCGAGGACATATGCCAGGTTCGCGGTGCCATCCATGATCGGCTCGTTGGTGGAATAGTCCCCGACGTCGTCGTGGTACACGATGAAACCGGTATTGAAGGGAGCGTATTCGTCCGCCTCGAGCAGGCGGATCCCGCGTAGATTCGCGAAGATCGAACGATACACGGGGCCGTCGACGAGGCCGCCGGTGAGCTGCAGGTGCAGCTGCTCCGCAACCACCGAGTGGGGGGTCCGGGGATAGTTGTCGCCGAGACCGATGACCATGGACACGCCCCAGGGGTTGGTGCCGAACAGCCAGTCGAGCGCGGCGGTCTCGTACTCGAGGTAGGTCGAGTCGCCGGTCATGCGACGATAAAACGTGGCCTCGGTGGCGAACGACGCCAGCAGATTGTTCGAGCACCATATAAAAGGAATGCCGATGCGGAAGCCGTTGCGCGCGCGGCCCGCGACCGCCTCGAGACCGCGCCGGTAGTACTCGGCGACGAGTCGTTTCGCGCTGTCGGGTCCTGTTCGCCAAATCTCGTAGTGGCCGTTGTTGTGCCAGGGATACCATTGATAGTGCCGCGCCGTGTCCTGTCCCATCCACCGGCTCACCGGCTCGAGCGCGGCGTACTGGAGCGCGGCGTTGAAATACGTCCACACGCGGGTCAGCGTGTAGAGTTCGACGGCGCCGAGCTCCATGTCGTCCGCCCAGTCGTCCTCTTCATAGAAGTACGGCGACCGCGCAGGCGCCGTCTGACACACGCCGGGATGCGCGGCGCCGAGCGCGTAGACCGTTCGCGCGCGCTCGGCGAGCCGGCGGGCGAATGCGCTGTCGCGCTCCGTGAACGCCCCGGCACCGAGCGCGAATGCGGCGGCGTACTTCCCGGCCGTCGACGCGAGACCGGTCGAGCGGTTCTTGTTCTCGAACAGCCCCTGCGGTTTCCCGGTGCACG
>WNGG01005297.1_pt1 | contig 14388 bp, 12 predicted proteins | sample 5400661 | NCBI WGS metagenome assembly WNGG01 (sample SAMN13153372, study PRJNA577476) | soil metagenome | isolation source: 100 cm soil or saprolite under Garry oak tree replicate 1 | place: USA:California | collected 2016-06-15
GAGGGCGTTGAGGCGTCCCCCGGTGCGCACCAGCCCCGTGAGACCGCTGACCGGTGTGGCGCTGTCCAGGATCTTCTGCTTCACCTGGAAGGCGGGGATGTCGGGGGACAGGGCGCGGATCAGCGCCGCCACGCCGCTGACGTGCGGCGCCGCCATCGATGTTCCGCTCAGCGGGCCGTAGATGCCTCCCGGCAGCGTGCTGAAGATGTCCACGCCCGGCGCGCCCAGGTCGACCGAGCCGGGTCCGTAGTTGGAGAACGCCGCCTTGTTGTCATAGTTGTTCGTGGCGGCCACCGAGATGACGTTCGGCAGGACGTACCCGGCCGGGTAGAACGGCACGAGGTCGGTGTTGACGCCTTCGTTTCCGGCCGCCGCCACGAAGACCACGCCGGAGTCCCCCGCGCCGCGGATGGCGTCCATGAGCGTCTGGGAGAAATCGTAGCTTCCCCAGGAGTTGTTCAGGATGTCGACGCCCAGGGCCGCCGCGTAGTCGATCGCGGCGACGGCGGCGGACGTCGAACCGTGGCCGGCGGCGTTGAGGAACTTCAGCGGGACCAGCGACACGCTCCAGGCGACACCCGTGATGCCGATGGAGTTGTTTCCGACGGCGCCGATCGTGCCCGCGACGTGCGTGCCGTGACCGAAGTCATCCATGGGGTCGTTGTCGTTGTTGAAGAAGTCCCAGCCGTGCACGTCGTCCACGAAGCCGTTGTTGTCGTCGTCGATGCCGTTGCCGGGGATCTCGCCAGGGTTGGTCCAGATGTTCGCCGCCAGATCGGGATGCGTGTAGTCGATGCCGCTGTCCACCACCCCCACCCGGACCGCGCGATCGCCGGTGGTGACCGACCAGGCGGCCTCCGCCGAGATGTCGGCCCCGGGAAGGCCGCCGGTCTGTCCGCGGTTGCTCAATCCCCACAGGAGCGAGTAGCTCTGGTCGTTCGGCGACAGCACGGCGCGCAGGATGTAGTTCGGCTCGGCGTACTCCACGTGAGGGTTGTGGCGCAGCCTGGCGATGGCCTGCTCGGTGCTCAGTCCGGGGGGCAGCTTCCAGTGCTCCGCATGGCTCCTGAACTCGTGCAGCTTCTGCGCGCCGAACCCGGACCGGATCTTGTCCTTGTCCGGATTCCCGGTGCCCGCCCTGAACTTGACCAGGGCCTCGCCCGGGACAAACCGGTCCCCCGTGTCCTGTGATTTTGCGGAGGAAGCCGGCTGGCCGCCGCTTCCCTCCCGGGACTGCGGCGGCGATCCGGAGGCTAGAAGCGAGAGCAGGGCGGTGACCGAGACCAGGAGGCTGCGCGGACAGACCCGTGCCCGGGAGGATGACGGCTGGCAGCGTCCCGATTCCATTCCGCCTCCGCCTGACTGCGCCCCCTCGGACGAGGCAGGGTTCGGAAAGACAAGTCGCGCGTAGTCCCGGCGGATGTCTGGGCGGCAATATACTCCACCGCCGCGGGGTGCATCAATCAAGCTTGCGGCGGCGATCGATTGCCGCGGCTCGTAATCAGCACGTGGTGGTGCGCACCGAGTTGCGATCCCGGCGTCCGGGACGTGAGTCCCGGACGGGCCACTGACCTGACTGCTCCACCCTAAGCCTTGGCTGAAAAAGGGGTTATTTCGCCTTGGTCAGGACCGAACGCGCACCCGGGCGGCGTTGACCACCGCGACACCCCCCAGGATGACCCCGGTCCCGAGGGCCATCCTCCACTCCAGAGTCTCATGGAGGACCAGCCATCCCAGAAAGACGGCGATGATCGGGTTGACGTAGGCGTAAGTCGATATCTTGGCCGGCGGCACGTGGTGCAGGAGCCAGATGTAGGCCGAGTATCCGCAGAGGGACCCGGCGACGATCAGCCAGGCGACCGCCAGCGCCGAACCGGTCGTCAGGCGGAAGCGCGGACCCTCGCCGATGAGCAGCCCGGCGGCCGTCAGGACCAGGCCGGCGATGAGCATCTCGAGAGCGACCCCCATGAGCGGGGCGATGCCCCGGATGCGGTGCCGGGCGTAGATCGAGCCGCACGCCCAGCACAGGTTGGCGCCGAGAAGAGCCAGCTCTCCCTTGAAATCGCCGAGTCCATGGCCTCCGGTCCCGACGGTCTCGAGCTTGGGCCACATCAGGATGAGCATCCCGGCGAAGCCGACCAGGAGCCCGATGACGCCGACCCCGGAAAGCCGCTCACCGTTCCTGCGCACCGCCTCGATCCCGGTAACGAAGAACGGCAGGTTGGCCACGATCACCGCCGCCATGCCGGAGGGAACCGTCAGCTCGGACCAGGTCACCAGCCAGTTGCCTCCGCACAGGAGCAGCAGGCCGGTGAGGGCGATCGGCCCGAGCAGAGACCGCGGCGGCAGCGGCACGCGGCGCCAGAGGAGCCAGCCGAGCAGGAGGCCCCCCGCGATCGTGAAGCGGGTCCCCGCCATCAGGGCCGGCGGCAGGTCGCGCACACCGAAACGGATCGCCAGGTACGTGGACCCCCACAGGACGTAGACGGCGGCGAAGTTGAGGGCGATCAGGAAGCCCTGGCGGCGATGCGCTGCGGCGGCGACGTCGGCTGGATCCTGCATGGCAGGTCGCGATTCTAGCCGAGCGCGACACGGCGGCGCGACTCGTGTAGAATCGCCGCACTCGCCCGCGCGGTCAGGAGGGGATGTCCCGGTGGCCGAAGTCCCAACATCCAAATGGCCCTCCCTCCTGGTCGTGATGCGCCACGCCGAGAGCCTGGCGACGGAGCGGCGCAGGCACCTCGAGCAGATCAGCTCCGTGGACGTTCACCTCGGTCTCGACATGCGCGACGTCGACGTGCCCCTGACTCCCGAGGGACGCGGGCACGCGCGTCTGACCGGGCGGCGCCTGAACGACATGGGTCCCTTCGACGTCCTGTACGTCTCCCCCTACATGCGGACGCTGCAGACGGCCGAGGAGGTGCTGGGAGAGCTGCTGCACCGCCCCGCGGTCATCAAGGAGGAGCGCCTCCGGGAGAAGGAGTGGGGCATTCTCGAGGGCCTGACGAAGCACGGCATCCGTCTCCGGCACCCCGACGAGCACGAGCGCCGCAAGCGCGTCGGCAAGTATTTCTACAGACCGCCCGGCGGCGAGTCCTACGCCGACGTCAATCTGCGCGTCCACTCCGTCATCGGCACCCTGGTCCGCGAGCACCCCGGGCTGCGCGTCCTGGTGATCACCCACCAGGTCGTCCTCCTCTCGTTCCGCAAGCTTCTCGAGCGCATGGACGAGGAGGACATCCTGGCGCTCGACAGGCAGGACGAGGCCCGGCCCGCCTCGCTCCTGGTCTACGAGCTGGGCGAGCGGGATGGGCGCAAGGGAGTCTTCGTCCGCAGGCATTGGAACCTCGTGCTCTACGACCGATCGGCCGTCCGCCGGCCGGCCACTCTCTGAAGGGACCCCATGGGCGACGACCTGGTGCTCTACGTCGGCGAGAAGAATATCTCCTCCTGGTCGATGCGCGGTTTCCTGGCGCTTGCGGCCAAGAACCTGCCGTTCGAGGAACGGACCATCGAGCTGCGTGTCGACAAGGACCGCGCGCAGCGGCGGCGCCTCTCCCCGACCGGGAGGGTCCCGGTGCTGCACCACGGCGCGCGCGTCATCCCCGACTCGCTCGCCATCATCGAGTACCTGGAGGAGACGTTTCCGCCGCCGGGCCACCCGGCGCTCTGGCCGACCGATCCCGCCCGGCGCGCCCACGCGCGCTGGCTGTCGGCGACCATGCACTCCGGCTTCACGAAACTGCGCGAGTCGATGTCGTTCAATCTCTGCTTCCTGCCGGAGCCGCCGCCTCCGACGGCCGAGGCGCTGGCCGAGGCCGCCGAGATGCTGTCTCTCTTCCAGGACGCCCTCGAACGCAGGCCGGGGCCCGGGCCGTTCCTGTTCGGCCCGTTCAGCGCCGCGGACGTCATGTATGCGCCCGCCGTCGTGCGGCTGACCGCGTTCCGCGTGCCCACGACACGCGCGCCGGCCACGCCGGCCTACCTGGAGGCGGTGCTGGCGCACCCGCCGGTGAGGCGCTGGATGGACGCCGCCCGCGCCCTCCCGCCGCGGGAGATTTATTAGAACCAATGGCCACCGACTCCACCGGGTTCATGACGGCCGTTCGGCCCGGCGCGAAGACACGTCTCCCAGGTAGAGGCGTCTCGAGGTCGATCCCGGATCGGCCGGATGGGGACGCTCCTCGATGAGCCCCTCGGCCTCGGCCGTGTGGAACGACACGACGACCCAGTTCCGGTCGCCCACGACGACCTGGTGCCAGGTGTTCTCCGGGATGGAGACCCACCGTCCCAAGAGAGGCGCGCCCCGATCGCCGGACAGGGCGTGGGATCGCCAGCGCCCGCCGGCGCGGACCTGCAGGTCGCCCGCGCCCCGGTAGGACATCGTGCGCTGGCGGCTGTTCGGGTGCCGTTCCGCCCCGGTGACCGCGCCGGCGCGCAGGATGAACACCCACGCGGATCGGACGCCGCCGGGCGGGTCCGGATCGAACAGGCTCATGGGCAGGGTGTCCCAGACCATCTTCGCCCGGGACTGCGCCGCCAGCTTCGACTCCAGACGATCGACCAGGCTGTCGATCGCCTCGACGACGGTCCTGCCTCCGACGGACCGATCCAGCGCCGTCAGGACGGCGTTCTCCGCGCCACGTATCCCACGCACCGCCATGGCCCCCTCCACGCCGGCCGCCCCGCGGGGGCGCCGGAGATTGGATCGACACAATGTCGATCGATCCCGATGAATGTTACCATCCGTAAAGACGCCGGGGGCGGGCGCACACCCCTCCGGTTACGTCGCCGGGACGCTCGAGGGGACGCACCCGCCGGAGATGGCTCTCCGGCGTGGCGTCCCGCTGGAACACTTGCCCGGTCGCCGAGGAACCGTTCCATCCGTGGCCCCCGTCTTACGGGAACAGGGCGCCGGTCCGGCGCTCCAGCGTTTGCCATCGCCGCGGCGCGGTGGTAGCGTCGAGCGGCTTCTAACAATCTGCTTGCCACGGGCCCACTTGACGGAGGTCATCGACCATGCGGAACCGGTCCTGGTCCAAGCCGCTGTTCCAGTGCGCCGCCCTGTCGTTCGCCGTGTGCGCCGGCACCGCGATGGCGGTCGAGCCCGGGGTGGACATCGCGGTCCCGCGCGTCCTCATCTCGACGGTCGACAGCACGCTCGTCTTCCACCCCAACACGCAGATCCTCGAACAGGGCGACTTCGTGCGCTGGTCGGCGCTGGTCAACTCGCTGCATACGACGGTCAGCGGAACCGGCTGCGTGGCCAGCGGACTGTGGAACGCGTCGCTCGGGACGGCGGGGACCAATTTCACCCGCCAGTTCCTCGAGGCTCCCGGCGCCATCCCCTACTTCTGCTCGGCGCACTGCGGTCTCGGCATGGTCGGCCAGGTCACGGTCACCGGCGCCATCGCCCTCACGGTCGGCGATTCGTCCGGAACGTCGACGCTGTCGTGGAGCGGGGGGGGCGGCCTGTACCAGGTGATGCGCAGCGACAACCCTGCCTTCACAGGACCGAACACCGCCACGTTCACTCCGGACGGGGGCGGAGGCGGCACGACCTTTACCGATCTGTTCACCCCGGTGCCGGCCGCGGGGGCGGCCACCTTTTACCTGGTGATGAACCACCAGTAGGGAGACCCCCACCATGACATCGCATCTCCGCGTCGCGTTCTTCGCGTCCGCCTGCCTGCTCGCCTGCGGCGGAGCCGCCCTGGCGGCCGGCGCCAACGGCGTCGCCGGCGCCATGCCGGCCTACTACGACGGACAGCTCTTCCTGATCAACTTCAAGGAACTCTCAGCGGCCGCGGAGCAGGCGGTCCTCGCATCCAACGAGTCGGTCAACACCATTTTCACCTCGGAGGCGAGCCTGCCCGGTGGCGCACCGTTCGTGGCCGTCCTGGACGCGATCCAGGGGGACGGCTTCAACCCGCTGTGGCTGGAGGTGGAGATCGCATTCAGGCCGGGCGTGACGCCGTATCAGATCACGCGGGACGACGATGTCACGGCCGCCGTGGCGCGCGGCGACATCGAACTGTCGAGCGCCGGGGAAGTTTACCGCTGCGCCGTGATCGGCGCTGCGACCGTCGCCGGGGCCGGCGGCGCGCCGGCAGGCGCGACGGCGGGGGCCGCGGCCGGCGCAACAGCCGGCGCGGCGGGCAGCGAGAACGGCTCGGCCGCCGACATGCCTGCCTTCTACGACGGCCGCCTGTTCACCATCAATTTCAAGAAGGAGCCGGACGGCTCCGCGGGCGCTCTCCTGGCGCACAACGGCTCGATCAACACCATCTTCATGAGCGACCCGGGACTGCCGGGCGGTCAGCCGTTCATCGCCGTCCTGGACGCCATCCAGGGAGACGGGTTCAATCCCCTGTGGCTCGAGATCCAGCTGACGTTCAATCCCGGCGTCACGCCGCACCAGCTCACACGCGACGACGATGTCCTCGATGCCCAGTCGAGGGGCGAGATCACCCTGTCCAGCGAGGGAGAGGTCTATCGCTGCGCCGTGGTGGGGGCCAAGAACTAGAAGTCGGTCCGGGCGCGAGGCGCCGCGACGACGTCAGCGCACGAGCCGCGTCAGCGCCACCTCGTCGAACCCCAGCACCGTGTCTCCCCCGCGGACCACGATCGGCCGCCGGATCAGATTGGGGTTCTTCGCCATGAGACGGACCGTCTCGGACGGCGAGGGAGGCTTCTCGGCCATCTTCCTCCGGCGGTAGAGCTCGTTGCGAGGGTTCAGGAATTCGCGCGGGTCGCGCCCGGCGAACAGTTCCCGCAGATCGGCCTCGGTCAGCGGGTCCTTGCTCAGGTCCCGTTCGACCAGCCGCGCGCCCTTCCTCAGCAAAAGACCTTTTGCTCTGTGGCAGGTCGTTCAGGTCGACTTGTGGAAGAACAGCAGCTCGACCGGGGCCATCATCGCCTCCCGTGGACTCGGCGGCGAGTCTAGCACCTCGGAAGCCCCACCGAAAGCCTTCATTTCCGGGCGATCACCCTGTCGATGTGGCCGAGAAGCTCCGTCATGGTGAACGGCTTGGACAGGAGACCGAGGGCGCCCTCCTTGAGCGCCCGTTGCGTCTTGTCGTTGTCGGCGAAGCCCGAGCACAGCAGGACGCGGACGTTTCGATCCATCCCGGCGATCCGCCGGAAGGTCTCCAGGCCTCCCATGCGCGGCATCACCATGTCGAGGAGGACGACGTCGATCCTCCCCCACTCGCGGCGGTACACCTCCAGCGCGTCCACGCCGTCCGTCGCCAGCACCACCTCGTAGCCGTTCGACTCCAGGATGTCGCGCGCCATGTCGCGGATGGCCGGCTCGTCGTCCACCACCAGGATTCGTCCGCGCGCCGGTCCGTTGGCGGCGGCGCGGCCGGCCGCGGGCTCCCGGGGAGCCGGGACGGGGAGTGGAGCGGGCGGAGTCGATGCCGGGGCGGGCGGGGCCGATGACATCGCCGCCGCGGGCCCGCCCGCGGGGAAGACGCCGGAGCGGACCGAGCCGTCGAACACGGGAAGGTCGATCCGCACGGTGGTCCCGAGACCCGGCGTGCTGCTCATGACGACGAGGCCGCGGTGGTTCTTGACGATGCCGTACACGACCGACAGACCGAGACCGGTCGCCCGGCCCTCCGTCTTGGTGGTGAAAAACGGCTCGAAGACACGATCCGCGACTTCGGGAGGCATCCCCGCGCCCGTGTCGCCGATCACCACCTCGACGAAGTCGCCCGGCGCGACCTCCGGGTGCGAGCGCGCGAAGGCGAGGTCGAGATGGGTCACCCGCGTCTCGAAGGTGATCGTCCCGCCCTCCGGCATCGCCTCCGCGGCGTTCACCGCCAGGTTCACCAGCGCCTGCCGCATCTGCCCGGCGTCCGCCTCGACGGCGGGCAGGTCCGCATCGGTGCGGACCTCAAGCGTGATGCGCGGGTCGACGCTCTTGGAGAGAAGCGAGACGACGTCGACGACCACCTGGTTCATGTCGACCGGCTCGAGCGTGTACTGGCCGCCCCGGGCGAACGCCAGGAGCTGCTGCGTCAGCTCGGCGGCGCGCCGCGCCTGCTGCCCGATGGTCAGCGCCTGGCGGTGGATCGGATTGTCGCTCGTGGTCAGGCTCTCGATGTGGCTGGCGTATCCCAGGATCGCGCCGACGATGTTGTTGAACTCGTGCGCGATTCCGCCCGCCAGGGTACCGATCGATTCCATCTTCTGCGCCAGGACCAGCTGCGCCGGCAGATCCGCCGCGGGCATGGGCGGCCGCCCCGTCTGCTGGAAGGCGCGCGCGTTCTCGACCGACAGGCCGAGGAGCTCCCCGATGGCCCGCAGCGCGCGCGTCTCCGGCCCGCCGAGGATGCGGTCTTCCGTCCCCGCGACCCAGAGGACTCCGTGGATGCCGCTCTGGGCGCGCAGGGGAACCGCCGCCTGGACGCGCAGCCGCGTCTCCGCGTCCAGGACCTCCGCCGGCCCTCCCGACCGGACCTGCATCTCCCCCGTCTCGAACGCGCGGCCGATGATCGACCTGCCGACCCGGGGCCCGAGATCGTCCAGGGCGTGCTGCGACAGTCCGCGCTCGGCCTTGAGCTGCAGCGACCTCGTCCCCGGCTCGACCAGATGGACGGCGCCGGCCTCCATCCCGACAAGGGCGAGGGCACGGGCGAGGGCTTCCTCCGAGACCTCCCGCAGGTCGGTGGAGCGGCTGGCTGCCTGCACCGAAGCGAGGACGCCCTCGAGCACCTGGTCCCGGTGTCCGAGATCCACGGTCGCTCTGTCGACTTCCGCCTCGAGATCCAGGCTGTGCCGCATCAGCTCCGACAGGAGGCGGGCGTTCTGGATGACGATGGCGATCTGACCCGCGATCGCCTGGGCCATGCTGGGCCGGCCCTCGAGCTCGGGGCGCGCGTCGCTGGACAGCAGCTGCATCGTGCCGAGGATCCGGCCGCGCGCCCGCAGCGGCACGCAGGCCAGGGCCCGGTACCCCGAGCGCCGCAGCTCTCCCAGCTCGTCCGCGCAATTCTCGGGATACGACGCCTGCGACAGGTCGGCGAACGCCAGGGGCTCGCCGCTGGCCCAGACACGGCCCGCCACCCCCTCGCCCCTGCCGAGCGGGCGTGATTGCGCCAGCTCGAGGAAAGCGGGGTCGCCTACGCCGCGCGCGAAGCGCAGGATCTCCGACGCTCCCCCGTCCTCCACCAGGCTGATCGCCCCGGCCTTGAATCCGGTGACTTCGAGCGCCTTGCTCAGCGAGGCCTCGATCTGCCGGTCCAGGTCGAGCGAGGGGCTGGCCGCCGCGGCGATGGCGTTGAGCGCCGCCAGCTCCTGGCTGGTCTCGTGCAGGTGGCGGGTCGCTGCGAGGCACTCCTCCTGGAGGCGCTCGCTGGCCCGCCGCGCGTCCGTGGCCCGGAGCGCCCGCTCGATCTGGATCGCCATGAGCGACGACAGGATGTCGGCCAGCAGGGCGTGCTCGCGGCTGAACGGCAGCGGGTCGTGCCGCGCCAGGACCAAGGCGCCGCGCGAGCCCATGGCCGCGCTGATCCCGAGCACCAGGGTGGAGCCGAACTTCGGCGTCCGTCCCGGATCGCGCGAGCCGTTCGCCACGCCGGCGGTCGCGGTCTCCGCCTCACCCGCCTCGACGCCGGCGCCGAGGACGACGCGCGAGGTCTGACCCGAGCGGACCTTCTCGATCGCCTCCTCGAGGCGCCGGGACACGACGGCGATCTCGTGCTGCGCCATGTGCCGCCCCTCGATCCACCCGAAGCGCAGCGGGGGCAGGCCGTTCGACGGCTCGACCAGGGCGACGGCGCAGTCGGCGCCGACGATCTCGACGGTGCCGGTCGTCCCCTCGATCAGGATCGCCTCGGGACGGCCCTCCTGCGACAGGGTGATCTGCAGCTCGCGCAGCGATTGAAGATGAGACAGGAACGCTCCCGAAGGCTCGCGGCCGGAGCGCTGCGTCACAGGCGCCTCTTCGCCGCGAGGGCCGCCGGCGCCCCCGGGGACTGGTGAATTGGCCGGACCGGTCTCTCCCATGGTGCTAGAATCGGGCCGCACTGGAGGCCGCATGGCCGACGGGTGGCCGCGTTACGCTCTGTACGTCATCTCGGATCCGTCCCTGTCGCGCGGGCGTTCTCATAGAGAGGTTGCGCGCGCCGCCCTGGAAGGCGGCGCCGACGCCATCCAGATCAGGGACAAGTCCTCCACGGCCTACAACTTAGGTCTCGTGACCGCGGAAATCCAGCCGCTCGCCCGGAAATTCGCGGCGGCGCTCCTGGTCAACGATCGAGTGGATGTGGCGCTGATTGTCGGAGCGGACGGGGCGCACGTCGGCCAGCACGACCTTCCCGCCCGCGAGGCGCGGCGGATCCTCCCCCGGCCGCGCCTGGTCGGCGTCTCCGCCTGCACCCGGGAGGAGGCGGTGCGAGCCGCGAGGGACGGCGCCGACTATGTCGGCGTCGGGCCGGTGTTCGCCACGGCGACCAAGCCGGACTCGGGTGAGCCGCTCGGTCTGGAGCGCCTGGCCGGGATCGCCCTGGCGGTCGACATCCCGGTCGTCGCCATCGGCGGCATCACCATCGACAACGTGGCGCAGGTGTTCCAGGCGGGCGCCGCCGGTGCGGCGGTCGTGTCGGCCGTCGTCTCGGCGGAGGACATCACGGCCGCGGCCCGCGCCCTGAAGCGCCGCATCGCGGAGGCGCGTGGATCGGCTAGAGTGGCGGGGTCACACCCGCGGGAGACTCGATGAAGCGCGCTCTGACCGTCGCCGGCTCCGATTCCGGAGGCGGCGCAGGCATCCAGGCCGATCTCAAGACGTTCGGCGCCCTCGGCGTGTTCGGCACCTCCGCGATCACCGCCGTCACGGCACAGAACACCGTCCGCGTCACCCGCATCCAGGAGATCGAGCCTCAGGTCGTGGCCGCGCAGATCGACGCCGTGGCCGAGGACATCGGTGTCGACGCCGCGAAGACCGGCATGCTGGCGAGCCGGTCGATCGCGCGCGCCGTGGCCGCCGCCCTGAAACGCAACGCCATCCCGAACCTGGTCGTCGACCCGGTGATGGTCGCGAAGACGGGCGCCCGACTGCTCGAGGAGGACGCGATCGCCACGCTCAAGACGGAGATCCTGCCGCTCGCCGAATTCGTCACGCCGAACATCCCCGAGGCGGAGGTCCTCTCCGGCCGCAAGATCTCCGACGCCGAGACGATGCGCGACGCCGCCCGCCGCATCCTGGACCTGGGCCCGGCGCGCGTCGTGATCAAGGGCGGCCACAGCGAAGGCCCGAACGTCGTCGATCTGTATTACGACGGGAAGAGCTTCGAGGAATTGAAGGCGGAGCGGGTCCAGACCCGCTCCACCCACGGCACCGGCTGCACCTTCTCGGCCGCCATCGCCGCCTACCTGGCCCACGGTCTCCCGCCCCTCGATGCCGTCGCCCGCGCCAAGGAATTCCTGACCGCCGCCCTGGTGGCCTCGCCGGGCATCGGCAAGGGGATCGGCCCGATCAACCACTTCCACGCCTTCCACAAGGCCTGACCTCGTTCAACCGTCCCCCGCGCGAGTCGCCCGGCCCGGCGAGCGCGGTCACAGCGGCCGGGACTTGACTCCGCCTGCGGCGGGGCTAAGATCCCCCTCGATCGCCGAATCCCTCCTCGGGGGGAACGGGGGAACCAGGATTTCGGGGCGAAGCGCAGGAGCGCCGGGGACCTTCACCCCCGAGCCCGTCAGCTAACCTCGCAGGCGAGGTGAGGGACGCGCCGTGGCCGCGCGCCCCGAACGCGGAGCGCTCGATGGCGCGCGAGAAAAGCCTTCCCCTGGATCCGCTCGAACAGCCCGATCGGCTCACCCGTCTGTGGCGCAGACTGTTCGGCGCGCCGCGCGATGTCCAGGACCCGGGGATCTTCCACAAGATCTCCCTGATCGCCTTCCTGGCCTGGGTCGGGCTCGGGGCGGACGGCCTGTCGTCCTCCGCGTACGGCCCCGCCGAGGCCTTCAAGAACCTGGTCGCCAGGAACCCGCTGACCGGCAGGATGGAAGGCCAGTGGTACCTGGCGATCTTCCTGGCCCTGGCGACCGCCACCACCGTGTTCGTGATCTCCTACGCCTACAGCCGGGTCATCGAGCAGTTCCCTCACGGCGGCGGCGGGTACGTGGTCGCCACCAAGCTGCTGGGGCGGCAGGCCGGCGTCGTGTCGGGCTGCGCCCTGCTGGTCGACTACATCCTGACCATCACCGTGTCGGTGGCGGCCGGCGGCGACGCCATCTTCGATCTCCTGCCGGGCGCCCTGCGCACCAACCTGGACCTCAAGCTGCTGTGCGAGGTGACGGTCCTGGGCGCCCTGCTGGTCATGAACCTGCGCGGCGTGAAGGAGTCCGTCGAGGCGGTGGTGCCGATCTTCCTGGTCTTCGTGATCACCCACCTGTTCCTGATCGTCGTGGGGATCGGCAGCCACGCCGGGAGGGTCCCCGAGGTGGCGCACCAGGTCACCACCGGGCTGCAGGAGGGCTGGCATGTGTTCGGACGGTGGGGCCTGTTTCTGATCTTCATACGCGCCTTCGCGCTCGGCGGCGGCACGTTTACCGGGATCGAGGCGGTGTCGAACGGCATCACCATCATGCGCGAGCCGAAGGTGCAGACCGGCAAGAGGACCATGATGTACATGGCGGCCTCGCTCGCCTTCACGGCCAGCGGCATCCTCATCTGCTACCTCCTGTTCGACGTCCAGAGTTTCTTCGGCCTGCCCGCAAGAGACCAGGCCTGGATGACGCTCAACGGGGTGCTCGCGGAGCGCTTCGCCGGGGGTTGGCACCTGGGCGGGGTTCCCCTGGGATCGGTGTTCGTCAAGCTGGCCATGGCTTCCGAGGCGGCCCTCCTGTTCGTCGCCGCCCAGACCGGTTTCGTCGACGGGCCGCGGGTGATGTCCAACATGGCGATCGACTCCTGGCTGCCGCACCGCTTCGCGTCGCTGTCCGACCGGCTGACCACCAAGGACGGCGTGATCCTGATGGGCTGCTCCGCGACCGCCCTGCTGCTGCTCACCCGCGGACGCGTCGACACGCTGGTGATCATGTACTCGATCAACGTGTTCGCCACCTTCTCGCTCACCCAGATGGGGATGTGCCGCTTCTGGATCAGGAGCCGCGCGAAGCACGAGGGCTGGGTCCGGCACATCTCGGTCCACGTCGTCGGGCTGATCCTGTGCCTGACGATCCTGACCATCACCGTGTTCGAGAAGTTCCAGCAGGGGGCGTGGAAGACGCTCCTGATCACCTGTCTGCTGGTCGGCGCCTGCACCTGGGTCCGCCGCCATTACCGCATGGTGGAGTCGCGCGTGCGCGAGCTCGATCGGCATCTGCTCGATCTGGAACCCGCCCGCCGGCGGGGCGGCGAGCCCGACCCGCGCAAGCCCACCGCCGTCCTGCTGGTGCGTGACTACGGGGGGATGGGCATGCACCTCCTGCTGTCGCTGCAGAGGATGTTTCCCGGATACTACCGGAACGTCATCTTCGTGTCCGTGGCGGTGATCGATTCCGGTCATTTCAAGGGCAAGGAGGAGATCAGCGCGCTCCGGACCCAGGTGGAGGAATCGCTCGCGAAGTTCGTCGATCTGGCGCGGCGGCAGGGACTCAACGCGGGCTCCGCCACCATGGTCACGACCGACCCGGTCGACGGGCTCTACCGGGTCTGCGTCGATCTGGCGAAGAAGTTTCCCCGCGTGATGTTCTTCGGCGGCAAGCTGATCTGGAAGCGCGAGAGCTGGTGGCAGCGGATCCTGCACAACGAGACCGCCTACCAGGTCCAGCGCCGCCTGCAGTGGAAGGGGCTGCCGATGACCGTCCTGCCGCTGCGCACCGGCGAGGACGCGCCGTCGCTCGCGGCCCTCGCCAAGGTCCCCGAGTCCGGCTGACGGCGACACGGACGGAGGTCCTCTGGCGAATCCCCGCGTCATCCTGCATGTCGACATGGACGCGTTCTACGCGGCGATCGAGGTGCGCGAGAATCCGGCGCTGGCCGGGGTGCCGCTGATCATCGGGCACAAGGGGCCGCGGGGGGTCGTGTCGACCTGCTCGTACGAGGCGCGGCCGTTCGGAGTGCGGTCGGCGATGCCGTCGGTGGTCGCCATGCGGCTCTGCCCGCAGGCGACCTGGCTGCCGGGCCGGATGGGGATGTACGTCGAGGTGTCGCGGCGGATCCGGCGGCTGTTCGAGGACTTCACGCCGGTGGTGGAGCCGCTGTCGATCGACGAGGCCTTCCTCGACCTGACCGGCGTCGTCGCGGGCCTGCGGGGAGGCGCCGAGGCGGCGCGGCGCCTCAAGGAGACCATCCGCGCCGACCAGCGGCTGACCGCCTCGGTCGGCGTCGCCCCGACGAAGTTCCTGGCGAAGGTCGCGTCGGATCTCGAGAAGCCG
>WNGG01005298.1_pt1 | contig 14387 bp, 18 predicted proteins | sample 5400661 | NCBI WGS metagenome assembly WNGG01 (sample SAMN13153372, study PRJNA577476) | soil metagenome | isolation source: 100 cm soil or saprolite under Garry oak tree replicate 1 | place: USA:California | collected 2016-06-15
ACGAAGACGTTGACGTTGTCGCCATGAGCCTTCTAAACGGCGCTCACATGACGGCCTTTCCCAAAGTCGCCAAGCTCATCCGAGAGAAGGGCGGTAATGACATTCTGCTCGTTGGGGGCGGTATCATTCCTGATGATGATAAGCCTCGACTTGAGAAACTTGGGATTACTGGAAATTATGGCCCTGGCACGCCTCTGAAAACGATCATCGAGCATGTCGAGAAGATTGTGCGAGAGAGGGACTCCAAAAAACCTAGACACTGCTAGACTAGTCACAGAGTGACGGAGCAGATCGCAACAGCATGGGCTTCCTTTCCATCATGGGCAAGATCCTCATCGGTCTAGCCATGCTCACACTCCCTGTGGCTGTGTCTCTAATCCTTGTCTTCAGTGAGACTCTAACGACGATAGGAGTCGCTATCTCACTAGGTGCTAGCATCTTCGTGTTCTTCTGCGGAATCTACGCAGGATTCCTCGGGATCAAGTACGAGCGACTCCAGCAGCAGTTCGAATCCTTTGTCAACCCGCTTAAAATCCGGCCGAACGCTGTGAATCTGATCAAAGCAATCTGCCCAATAGATCATGAACAGGTAGTTTTCGTCCACGTAAGCCCACACCGTGATGATGCTCGACCTGACGGCCTGGACATCTTCCTAGGCTCGTGCGGCCACGAAGTGCACCGTGGGGAAATCGAAATAGTACAGCCCGCCGAATCAGCCTAGCCGTGCCGACGCCCGGAATTGTGTTATTTGCTTATACCGAACCCTCGAAGGGTTCCAGTTTCGTTGAAGTTTGGATCCCGCGAGATTAGCTGTAGAAGACGCAGTCAGATCCTTTCTAGCTGAAGACATCGGATATGGAGACGTTACTACCGATGCTCTCATCGACTCCAAGCAGAGAGCTGAAGGACGAGTGGTCTGCAAGGAGAATGCGGTGGTCGCTGGCATTGAGGAGGCACTAGTTATTCTCGACCTTGCTGGCTGTCAAGGAATGTCGACAGTTCGCGATGGCAGTCGTGTCAAATCAGGGACGATAGTTCTTTCCGCTCGAGGCCCGGCGCGTGCTTTGTTGGCCACTGAGCGGACCTTGTTGAACATACTGGCCCACATGTCCGGAGTTGCAACTGCAACGGCAGACCTCGTGTCAATCGCCAAGAAGGAGAGTCAGGGAAAGGTCAGAATTGCGTGCACTAGGAAGACTCTTCCGGGTCTGAGATATTTCGAGAAGCGGGCTGTTGAGCTTGGTGGCGGCGACACCCATCGTCTCAGGCTGGATGACGCTGTGCTGATCAAGGATAATCATCTAGAACTCGCAGGTTCGGTAGGTGCTTGTGTTCGAAAGGCGAAGGACCGGGTGAGTTTTACAAAGAAGGTAGAGGTCGAAGTGACGACCGCGTACCAGGCCGTCGAGGCTGCTGAGGCGGGAGCTGACATTGTCTTGCTCGACAATATGACTCCGAAGGAAGTGGGAAGTTCAGTGACCTTGTTGATGAGCAAGGGTCTTCGAGACCGGGTGCTCGTTGAAGTGTCAGGTGGGATAAGAAGAGAGAATCTTGCAAGTTACGCGAAGACGGGCGTGGATGTAATTTCTGTCGGGGCAATTACCCACTCTGCTCCGGCCGTTGACATTAGTCTGGAGATGCATGCTTCTCGAAAGCGGGGATAGGTGTCCTGAGTTCGAAGACAAGCAAGCTGATCAGGAAAGCAGAAGCTATCAGGGTCCGAGAGCATCGACTCAAGCCAAGTCTCCGATTGAAGACCCAAGCTGAGATCATCGAGTTCATTCATGATAAGAGTCTCGTCTCGGCGCTGGGAGGTAACGAGCTTCCAAGCTTCATCAGTGCAGTATTAGGCAAACCATGGAAGCCATCGTCTAGGGGTTTCACTGGCTGGATGGATTGGTGGTCGATCAAGATCTCCGGCCAATCAGTAGCCCATGTTTCACAGGATATTGAAGGAAGAGAGGACATTCTCGCTGACAGAATATTCAGACGGACTAGGACCTTCGTATCCAACAAACTCTGGCCGATAGTCGACACCATCGTGAGACATCACCAAGACCCCGCGGTCAAACGAGAGATTCTCTCAGACATCGAACTGAAGATTCTGGAAGCCATAGAGACGGAGGGTTCGATCCGTACGGATCGCTTGAGAAAGAAGCTTAAGCTGGAAGCTAAAGAAAACAATTCCAGGTTTCACCGTTCACTAACCAACCTAGAAAGCTACGGACTAATAGTTGGCATTGAGGACCCTCATCCTGAGAAACATCTGCACGCCAACATATGGCAGACGTGGGAGACAAGAACCCAAGAAACGAGAGGTCGCGCAAGCCTCTCCTATAGCGAAGCGTTAGCTAAACTCCTTGTGAAGACAATCGACGCAAGCGTCCTTGTCCGCGAAGACCAGATACCACGATGGTTCAAGTGGAGTTCCGACATACAAGCCGCGAAGGATCAATTAATCCTGGATGGCGCTATTCTGAAGTCCGGCCAATACCTCTTTTCATCCAACGTCCGCGACGTCAATAGTTAATGACCAGCACCCCCTGATTTTGGCCCATGGGAACCTCGCCAGCCGAGGCCTCAACTTCCGACTATTCCAATAGAAGTCGAATCATGAACCGGATCGCGAGAGAGACGCAGGCGTCCCCCAACTAGCCGATATCCTCTCTGATCGCCTCGCACCCACCGATCTACAATCATTGCTACTGGAGGTGTACGCGCGCAGAGCAAAGAGGGCTGACCCGAAAGCGCTACTTGACGATCATCTCTCAAACCGGTTCACCCAGCCTTCCGCCTCTACTCCCGGACGCCTTCTTGAATGGGACAGAGTAGCGTTCTCGAAACTACCCAAAGTCTTTCAACCCGTTGAACTCTCACCTGTCTGCCCTCTGGGAGCCGCCTCCGTTTTATCTCCAATTAGTCAGGACTGGATCGTTTCGACGATCCGGAATACAGAGGTTGTCGCGGACTCGACCAATGTACTTGCGCTTGAATGCGCGGTTAGATGCCGCGAGCAGAAGACCTTCTCCACTGGTTATGCGGCTCCGGTACATCTCGCAGCAAGCCACCGCCTTCTAAGGGGCCAGAAGATCAGTCTCGGCCCAAGTGTTCGGCAACACTTCAGACTCTTTTCCTTGTGTAGTGCAGGCCGCGACCCTGGCAATCTTCGATTTGAGACCGAAACGGTGCATCTCCACGTCGGATTCTTCATTACGGCGCTCAAGAAGTTTCTAGGCTCTAAGATTCCTCTTCGGGTCACCGTTTCCGACTTCGGCTCTAAGATTCCACGATCAATAGTTCGATCAGGAATCGTTGACAAGCTTCAATCCTCACACAAGGGCGTAAAGGTCGGATTTGACCAGGACAGGAAGCAGGGTCGAGGATACTATGCCGAGCTATGTTTCAAGATTTTTGTAACTTACCCCTCGGGCAAGGAGCAGGAGCTCGTTGACGGGGGAGATGTTAATTGGACTCAGAAGCTATTGAACAACGCGAAGGAGCGCCTCGTCATCAGCGGTTGCGGTAGCGAGAGACTATGCGAACTCTTCAGATCGGCCAGCTCTAGACGAAGTACATGAACTGAACGTTAGATGCTGGCCCCGACAATCATCAAGATGAAAGTCACCGCGAGCAAGAACACTCCCAACCTTGCAGCCATCCCGAGTCTCTTCTGCAAGTTTCCAGCCTGGACAGACATTGCGGCATCGCCGCCGGGTGAGGCTTGTTTCTGCGGCTGCTTCAACAGCCCAACGAGCTTCCGACTAGTTGGTATTAGCACGCCGAAGGCGATCAGAAGTACGATGAGAGTCACGACCGCGCCGATTTGGATATAGATCAGACCTGAGTTGGATGGCGCGAGAGAGGTTGCGACCTGAGTGATATAGGCGTAAAGCGCGAGTCCTGCCACCGCGGCCGCGATAGAGCTTCCCCCGATAAACCTCATGTAAGATGGAATTACCGATAAGACGAATTCGCCTCTCGATGCGGGAGACATTCTTCTAAGTGCGGGAGTCAAGACCGAAACAAACAATGTAGCTCCTCCCATCCATGCGATTATCGAGCCAACATGTAGTACGAGTAGAACGAGGAACACGGCATCAGCCATTCTTTTTCAGACTCGAACTTACCCTGCAGAGGCATCTCTATTTATCATATCTGAGTTGCTTCCTTGTGTATTGTTCGTTTATCGTCGGAAACTGGAGGCCGACTGTTCGAATGTTTTTAGATAGTGAATGGTGAAGGATCGAAAGCTGATTCGATGACTCTGTTCAGCAATCCTGTTGTCCTCGAGCTTCTAGCCAAGTACAAACCGATCGCCGCCATGACCCATACCTCCGCGCTGTTGGGATGGGATTTGGAGATCAATATGCCAGAGGCCGGAGCCGCTGCGAGAGGCCAGGCCCAGGCTGAGATCGAACTGCTACGCCAGAAGATGACACTCGACCTAGCAGGTCTCATCGAGAAGGCTGAGAAGCAAAGGACTCTCAATGATGCAGAGAAGGGAGTAATCCGAATCATCAAAAGAGAACTGGATTTCTATCAGAAGATTCCAGCAGATCTGCTGGAGCAGCTGCAGAAGGCTACTGTCGAGGCGTCCGTCCCCTGGAGAGAAGCGCGGAAGAAGGCCGACTTCCGAATCTTCCAGCCTCACCTAGAAAAAATAACTGATCTGAAACGGAAGCAGGCAGAATATCTCAACCCCTCCACGCATCCCTACAACGCGCTACTGGACCTCTTCGAGGAAGGACTGACGATAGACGATCTGGACAAGATCTTTTCCGTGCTCATCCCGCAACTCAAGAAGATCCTCGCCAAGACCCTCGCGCAGGGAAAATTCCCCGAGAAGCATCCTTTGGAAGAAGCCGATTATGATGTTGAAGCGTTGAAACAGGTAAACCAGAAACTCACATCGATACTCGACATGCCTGACAAGAGATTCCGACAGGATGTTTCCACGCATCCCTTCTCGATAAGAATCGCTGGCGATGACGTCCGAATCACAACTAGGTATGAGCCTAAGAACTTCAAGGCCTCAATGTTTGGCCTAATCCACGAATGCGGCCACGCACTCTACGAACTGCAAGTGGACCACGAACTCGACTTCACACCGACTGGAACAGGCGTCTCCTCAGGGGTGCATGAGTCACAGTCCCGATTCTGGGAGAACATCGTCGGAAGGAGCAAGCAATTCACGTCCATGACCTACCCTCTCCTCAAAACCAAGCTCAGCTTCCTCTCCCGCTACGACGAGAGCCAAGTGTACTCATACTTCAACACAGTAAGGCCGAGCCTGATACGGGTCGAGGCAGACGAGTTGACTTACAACTTCCATATCGCCATGAGATACGAGCTAGAGAAGAAGATGTTGCAGGGAACCGTGCAAGTGTCAGAACTCCCCTCGGTATGGAATGATATGATCGAGAAGTATCTCGGCAAGAGGCCCCCCGATGATGCACAAGGTGTGTTGCAGGACGTACATTGGAGCTGGGGGCAGTACGCCAACTTCCCAGGCTACTCTCTCGGCAACGTGATAGCAGGAATGCTCTCGAATACTCTAACAAAGAAACAATTGCTACCGATCAAAACAGACAAGAGCATCCCGGCTCTCAAGGGATGGCTCGCAGAGAACGTCCACAAACACGGAGCAACATACCCACCCAAGGAGCTACTGAACCGGGTCTTCGGCAACGGATACGACCCGTCCGGACTGGTAAGCTATCTCGAAAACAAATATCTCACGGCGAACTAACCCCTCACCATTTCCGCCTAGAATCGTTCTGAAGGTTTATCCCAAACCATTTTCGCAACAGCCTATCGAACTCTCGTCGACCCTTGACAGGCCGCTCGATTCGCCTGCCTCCTCTCGTTACAATAAGCTTCGAATCTGTCAGAGTCACTCTTCCATCCCGTGTCAGCAGAGTACACACTCGGCCTTTCTTGAAATGCGAGTTCGAAGAAGTCTGCTGATAACGACATCTTCGGACAAAATCCCCAAGACTTCGCCTTCGAAGACTGAACAGGTATTGGGGCTCCCAGAGATTCTTCTCGCCATCCCATCTGGACAGCAACCTCCCTCCAGCTCTGCGAGTGATACGGTAGACCCTTCCATTGTCAGGTTGTGGACCCTCAAAATCTAGTCGTTTTGGTTCTGTGAACGATTCTCCGAAACCAACATCGGCCAACCAACGACCTTTCATCGCGACTAATAGAGTCATATGATCAAACTCTGGAGTGAAACCACCATCCTTGCGGGCGACCCGTGCCGAAAGCATGCGCACCTTGAAACCCAAGCTCGTGAGTAGCGCTGCAAAGGATCCGTTGAGTTCGTAGCAAAAACCTCCACGTCTATGAGTAATGAGCTTCTCGTAAAACGCGTCCTCACTGAGAATTATCGGGCGTCCCACGTGAATGTCAAGATTCTCAAACGGGATCGAAAGCAGGTGCTTCTTGTGAAGCCTACGCAGATTCTCGAAGGTGGGTGAAGTCGGCCGACGATATCCAATTCGGTCTAGGTAGGCCCGAGTTGTGTCGCTGACGTGTCGCGTTTTCAGTGAAACTTACGATCCACCGCGGATTAATTACTGCTCAAGCATCAAGTGCCTTCGGTCTAGGCTAGCTGCAGCATTCTCTCGATAGACAGCCTAGCTCTATCAGCAGTCTCTTTTGGAACTTTGACCTCGTACACCATGTCTCTTAATGAACGGTAGACCTTCTCTAGAGTTATGGTCTTCATGTACTGGCAGACAGCATCCTCTTTCACCGGTAGGAAGGTCTTGTCAGGATTCTCTTTCTTCATTCGGTGAAGAATGCCTGTCTCGGTAGCGACCAGGAACTTGTTGGCTGATGACTGTCGAGCATGGCGGACCATTCCTTCAGTAGAGTAGACTTGTGTCATTGGTAGGTTGAAGTCGCCTTTCTCGGAGAAGTAGAGGAATTGTGTGACGCACCCGCATTCTGGGTGGACCAGGAATTCGGCGTCCCGGTGTTCTTCGAGTTTCCGGTTAATGACATCTGGTGTGATGCCTGCGTGAACGTGACACTCTCCCGGCCAGACCTCCATCTTCCGCTGGGTCTTCTCCATGACATAGGCTCCGAGAAACATGTCTGGCAAGAACAGAATCTCTCTCTCCCGCGGAATACTATTCACCACTTTTACGGCGTTGCCTGAGGTGCAGGCATAGTCGCTCTCGGCCTTTACCTCGGCAGTCGTGTTAACGTACGAGACGACGACAGCGTTTGGATGCTCCTTCTTCCAGCCCCGCAATTTATCAGCGTCAATAGTTGCAGCCAGGGAACAGCCTGCTCCAAGGTCTGGGAGTAGGACCTTCTTCTGAGGAGAAATGATTGAAGCGGTTTCAGCCATGAAATGGACCCCACAGAACACGATCACATCCGCCTCGGTCCGGGCCGCGACTTGAGACAGTCCGAGAGAATCGCCAACATAATCGGCGACGTCCTGGACCTCCGGGACCTGATAGTTGTGCGATAGTATGACCGCGTTCCGGTTCCGCTTGAGCCTCGTGATCTCTGCTACAAGGTCCTCTCTACTGGTCGGCTGCGTTGTAGCGGGCATTAGTCGACTTCTAGTTGACAAGAGGCTCATCCTCGGTTAAAATGTTGCTTTGAGGATGCCCCCCATCAAGAGACTTTGTTGGGGTGCCAGTAACAACATTGTTTTCCTCGACGGTTACGATACTATTCTTGGGTTCCTGAGATTCCAGAATAGCTGTTGGATGGATTGAATCCCTCTACTGGATCCCGAAATGCGACGTGCACACGTACGAAGGGGAGGGCTGAGACAGGGATGATCCATCCATGAAGTTCAGCTGGCACGATGTGGCTGAAGACGTCGAGAAGCATGCTCACAAACTTGCTCAGGACATTTTCGCGCTCGAGCCGGATGTAACAGAAGAGGTTGATCTCAGAGCATTATTCGAGCGCATTCTTGGGAAAGAGGACTGGACTGACAAGCTCGCCGCGCAGCTTGGAAGGTTCAAGGGGCTCTTTCACCGACCTCAGAAGGATACGGAGCTCCCTGAAGACCTCAAACAACTCATCCCGAACATGGGCGATGTAGAGCGTGCCTACGTTGAGATAACAAGCGGGTACAAGGACTTCATCAAGGCAGTCTGGGTCGCGCAGCATGAGCGCCAGTGGCGCGAGTGAGAAGACTCACTAGTACATTGGTGATTGTAGTCGGGCTATCTGGGAGGATACTCGATCAATGTACTCCTTCAACCGTGACAGCATGGTCTTAGCCGTGATGACGCCGAGAACCTTATGATCTGAGATAACGAGGACCCGTCGTATTCCTTTCTGAGTCATTATCTGAGCCACTTGGTCGATGCCCTCATTCGCATTGACGGAAACTAGGTTGACGCTCATTATGTCCCCCAGGTTTACCCTGACCGGGTCCTTGCCCTCCGCAACAATCTTGGCCAGATAGTCCCATTCCGTTGCAATACCCTCAGGGTCACCCCTCGGCGAGGCGATTATCACGAAGCCGTGGCTCTTCGCTTTCATCTGTCGAGCCGCCTCCATCGTACTCGTATCCTTCGGTAGAGTGAGGAATTCCTTCTCCACAATATCCTTGGCTACCAGAACCATGATCCGGAACAGTACGACCCGGGGATAATTAATGGTTGAGAAACATCGCGAGGCTCGTTCTTACTGCACAGATGACTGGAGTCTCTCCAAAAAGTGCATCCGCCCATCAATGTGCCCCTGCCTTCTCTTCCTTCCCTCCTCATCCACGGAGTAAGAGCCGTGGGTTAGAACGAGACGGGACCCGCGTCTCGGCAGAGGCTCGATTGTCAAACTGACATTGGTGTTGTCAGAAGGCTCGTGGTCCCATTTCCAGGAAAATCCGAGTCTCTTACCTCTCTCGAAATCAGTGTAGCTCCCGCGCAGATGCCAACCCTGTTTGGGCCACGAGAAATGATATGTTCCCGCTATACGAGGGTCGACCTCTGCAAGAGAGGGCCACCATTTCTCAAGCAAGCCTGGAACTGTGAAGTAGTCAAAGAGGGACTCCGGGCTTAGATTCTGAAACTCGGCGTCGATGATAATCCTGTCGTCAGACGAATCAATCTGCTTAACGTGTCTTGAAGACAAGATCGAGGCCTACGTGGGACTTACCGCGCTGATAAAGCCTAAGAGAACGGCTTCGTTTTTTACGCTACTTGTTCGCGGACCTCTAATTTCTGACCGGGAATCACTCGGACCCCTTCACCTCTTAGCGCTGAAGGAATGACGGCTATCAGACTCATCACTGCCATGATCAGGAAGATTGTGTGCATTGGCACGATGAAGAGGTCCACGCTTGGTGCTCCTGACGGAAGAGGTATGCCGGCGAAGACCGCCTGCAAGACATTCACAGGTATACTGGTTGCTAGGACCACAAATGAGATTGAGAGGCTTAGAAGAGCCCCAGTAGTCACGAGAGTAGCAGACATTCCAGAAGCAACACCTCTCCTGGTCACCGGTGCTGAGCTCATGATGGAGCTCATATTGGGTGCGACAAACATTCCCCCTCCAGCCCCCACAAGGACCATGTAGACGGCCAAGAGGCTGTAGGAGACGTTGGCCGGGATGAAGCTGAGACCTACCAACCCAACAGTCGAGATTAACAGGCCGGTGGTCGTGAAGCCTCTGGGCCCGTATTTGTCAGAGAGATAGCCGCTGAGTGGTCCGAGGCTGACGAAGGCTACCGCGAACGGTATCAAGGCGACCCCGGCCCTGAACGCGTCATAGAGCAGTGCTCCCTGGAAGAATATTGTGAGTACCAGTGATAAGCCGCTACGGGCTATCGACGCCAAGAAGTTGCTGAGTATACCAGCGGTGAATGCTCGAATCTTGAACAGTGTCAAGTCCATCAGAGGAGTACGAGAGTGCAATTCCACGTAAACGAAACCACCGATCATCAACAAACCAGCACCCATCATGGCCAAATCAACCAGCGTGTATCCTGACAATGCCCCGAGAGTTAGCCCGACCAAGAACGAAGTTAGTCCGCCGGCAAACAGGATGTTGCCCGGCAGATCGATCCTCTCGTGATGGACCGTGCCTAGCTCTCGCAGCTTCTTGTGAGCCCATATTGTTGCAAAAGCTCCTATCGGAAGGTTGATCCAAAAGATAGACTGCCAGCCTAGCGCTACGGTCAAAATTCCGCCGAGTATGAGGCCGATGACGGAGCCGCTAATACCTGCGACAAGGTTGACGCCGATCGCTCGTCCGCGTTCGTTGGGCGGAAAGGCGTCTGTCAGAATTGCAGCATTGTTGGCCCAGATGAGAGCCGCACCTACTCCCTGGACGAGACGAAAGAAGACCAGCATTCCCCCGTTCATCGACAGACTGCATAGGCCTGAGCCTATTGTGAAGATCGCGAAACCGAGATTGTAGAGCCTAACTTTGCCGTACATGTCGGCCAACCGGCCGAAGGCCAAGAGCAGAACGGCAGTCATGAGAATGTAGCCCATCAGGACCCAGAGCGCTTCGAAGGCTGAAGCGTTGAGGTTCCGAGTAATTGTCGGGAGAGCGATGAGGACGATGTTGCCGTCCAGCTGGGACATGAACGCCCCGATCGTCGTGTTGGTGAGAACAGTGTACTTGTACTGCAACCCGGAGCCTCGATTGAATTAGGCCGGTTCGAAGACTATTGCTTGTAGACCTTCTCTTCTACACAGCATACTGTTATCGTTTGACGAGAGCTAGGATGCTCTCTTGGCCCCGATGTAGTAGTGTTCTTTTGCGACCTCTTGGAAGACCACGATCGTTTGATCTCTCGGTGCCTTCGCTATGTTCTCGACCGCGTCCGTAATTGCCCGGGCTAGATCATCCTTCTGCTGTTGAGTCCGCCCACCGTACATCAAGACCTTGACTATTGGCATAGTTTAACATCCGACAGGGTCCGGAAATGTAGTTGAAGAAATTTACCTTCACAACACGCGATGGGGGAAGTGCAGATCGTCGAAACTATCCCGTGGACGATTGAACATACGCCCTAACGCGCAGGTGAGAACCAGTCTTCTTTCAGTTCAGCTTCTGGACGACCCGGAATGTCGCGGCTAGTGCAACAATCGCGCCGATGACAACGCCATTTAGGTCGCTAAGGAACAGTGCCAGAACAGTCGTTGCCCCTCCCGCAACCAAGTCTCGAAAGAGTCCCCTATTTCGCGGACCCTTGTCGATGACGTCGGCGGCTAGAACGAGGAGTAGAGCAAGGAAGTATGCTGGCTGCTGGGAGATTGCTGAAGTCACAAGGAAGAATATCGGCCATGCGACGAACTGGCTGACTGGGAGAAGGAAGGATCGTATTTCCGTCAGCCGGAGGGACAGGCCGCTCATACATCGTAGTGGAGGTAGTGGTATAGAAAAAGCGACCCAACTATTTCTACTACGTTTCGGTTTAATTTTTCTTACTGCGTCTCAGTCGAGACATGGTCCTGTCAAAACCACTCAAGATTATTTTTCCAAGTTCCACGCAGATTTGCTGTACTTGGTGTCAAGGAGTTCCTTCGCGGTGGATAGCTCACTCTTCGTCAGCGGTCCCTCTTCCAATCGTACACCGTACGACTTCTCTATTCCCTGAACTATCCCGTCCCTCACATCCCTTGTCGTCACATCCTTCCCTAACTCATCACGAATAGTAGTGACTCTCTTCTGCACACTAGCAACATGCCTATCGGCGAGCTTCACCTGCGGAACATTCAAGACCCGTCCGAGAATCGATAGGTCAGAAGCCACTAGGATGCAACCGTGATGAAAGACGCTTCCCCATCTGATGCTCCCAGCAGCACCTGAGACCTTCTTTCCTTCGACTTGAATATCGTTAATTGGTTGAAACTCAGCGTTTACTCCGAGACCTCGCAATCCTTCGACAGCACCTTGTGAAAGTCTCTGAAAGACGAACTGAAGATCCGCGTCCGGGACCAATGGATGCCCTTTCCTCAATGATATCGCATAGTTCAGGTTGCCAGCATCATGATAGACCGCCCCGCCCCCCGTAAAACGTCTGACCACTGTTGTCCCAGTCTCCTTGCACGCCACAAAATTGACCTCCAAAGATGCGGACTGGAAACATCCTAAGACAATCGTGTTTGAGTTATGCCAGAAACGAACAGTACTCGGAGCCTTACCCTCACCGACCGCCCGGGGAATGGCCTCCTCCACGCTCATATTCATGAATGGATCGTCCCGGTACTCCACATCCACCAATCGCCAAGTTTCCATTAGGAACCTAGCTCCTCCAGCTTTGCGGAGAGTATTGCTTTGACAAAATCATCCGGAACTACACCGAGACCTTGTGCGCTAGTTCCACGGAAGAAACGATCAACCAGAAGTTTCAACTCCTTTTCCCTCAATGGAACATCCTCCAGCATCATCTCGAGCTTCGCGAGACTATCTTCCGGAATCAAGAAGAAATCTCCAGAGATTTTCGCAGACTCGATTCGTCCACCTGTTTCTCTCAATCGGACCCTTAGCAGCTTTCCTCCTGGAACCTTGTAATCTGCTGAAAGCAGGGTCTCCACGCCGATGGTCATTACGGGATTCCTATCTCCATAGTCTCGACCTTTTGGTTCATCAAAAAATTCAAAACATTAGCTAGCTGTGAATCGTCTCATTTGCCCTTTCACGATCCTCAGACCAGTATGAAGATTCTCCTTCCCGAAGAGGCCGGTGAGGACCTCATTTCCGTTGCCTGGTGCTCTCGAAAGATCCTCAATAATTTCTCTCATTTGTGAGAAGAGCTTCCGATAGTGTTCTACTTTGTGTTTTTTCCTATCTGACAGTTGCCAATAGAACCGAGTACAAACAGTCTCTCTGTCTCCCCCGTCTCCATCGTCGATAACCGCCTGCGCTTCAACGGTGAAATCTCTATTCTTCTTTCGAAGACCAAGGTATAGCGCGAAGGCCACGTTAGAGGGCGGAGAGAATGCAAGGTATCCGCTCTCATGGCGGTTGACCTTCCATCGTGGATTTGTCGGATGTCCTCCGCTGCAGGATGAAAAGGTCCTGTATCCCTTTTGGTTAAGTAAGGAGACAATTTCTCGGATTGCTGGGTCTATCCGGTCATAGTTCCGTTCATTCCTCAGGCTCTTCCAGTTGGAACGTTCCAGTTCTCCCAGCCTCCTCGAGTGGGCCCGAGGAAGAAATTCGTTACTCATTTTTTCTCTACTGATGACCGAACCCAACGGAAGACCGTTTCGTCAAAAACATAACCCTCGTTCCGATCAGATGAGCCGAAGCCCTTGAACTCGTGCCACGTATCGGACTTTTTATCGTATGTACCTTCGACCAGTATGAGCGGCGCCTCCATCGTCTCAGGACGAAGCATCTGACCTAGAATCCCAGTAAGATGCCCAATCTGGTCCACGGCGGAACTCAACTCTTTCTCTTCAAGAACTCCAGACTTGAAAACCAGTTTGCTCTTCTCTCCAACAAAACTCAAAGTAACCGCGGCGCCTGCTCTTCCTCTCCGATATCTGATCTGTCTGAGTAGCTCCTTGAGGTCACGCCAGTTTTCCTGCAGAACATCTGTAAAAACCGTCGTGACGTAGGGATAGTGAAATGTTATGTTGACTCGAGTAGCCAAATCCTCGTCCAAGAGTTCAGTATAGGACGGATGTTCAAGCCGGAATCCCTTCCGAAGGATCCGGTAGAGGACCTCGTGCTCGAACGGCGACAATTCGCCCTCGACCAAGACCTCAGCAAGAGGCTTCTCGGGGACAGTTACAGCCTCGCGAGCAGTCAAGGTAGGCATTAATTGGTTAGAGTCTGAGATAAGCGCATGGCTCTACCGCTCAAGGGTCTACGCGTAATAGACCTGACCCAAGATTTCGCGGGCCCCTTCTGCACCATGATACTCTCAGACCTAGGCGCGGAAGTGATCAAAGTCGAGAGGCCCGGGTCCGGAGATGAGACTCGTGCCTGGGGACCGCCCTTCGTCAAGGGTCTCAGCTACTATTTTCTCAGCCTCAACCGTGGAAAGAAGAGCCTCACACTCGACCTCAAGACTCCCGAGGCGCAGAAAATAATCCGACAGCTAGCACAAGATTCTGATATTCTGGTCGAGAGCTTCCGTCCCGGCACCCTTGCTCAATACAACCTCGACTACGCGAGGCTCCGACGAGTAAACAAGGCCCTCGTATACTGTTCCATCTCGGGGTTCGGCCAGACAGGTCCCTATCGCGATAGACCTGGATATGATATCGTGGCGTTTGCGATGAGCGGGATCATGAGCACCACCGGCGAGGAAGGTCGTCCATCGATCAGAGTCAGCATACCCGCTGCAGACATCGCTGCCGGCCACTACGCATCAACAGCAATCCTCGCCTGTCTCTCCCGTCGACTGGTGACTGGAAGAGGAGACTACATCGACATTTCAC
>WNGG01005660.1_pt1 | contig 14387 bp, 14 predicted proteins | sample 5400661 | NCBI WGS metagenome assembly WNGG01 (sample SAMN13153372, study PRJNA577476) | soil metagenome | isolation source: 100 cm soil or saprolite under Garry oak tree replicate 1 | place: USA:California | collected 2016-06-15
ACGTGAAATTCGCCGAGCGAATGATGAAAGCGGGAGCCAACTCGACCGTCTCCCCGAACCAGATCGGCGGCCTGCGGATGGCCAGCGAAGTAATTCGCCCGCACGTAGTGGGCTTCCTCGATCTCATGCTCAAGGAACAATCCCGTACCCTGCGGATTGAGGAGATCGAAATCAAAGCTCCATCGCCGTGGATTGGAAGCTCGACGGAAGCTTTGCATCTTCGCTCCCAATACAATCTGCTGCTGCTCGCGGTGAAGAATGCTGAGGCCACTACGAAGTTCTGGGTGAACCCTCCGGAAAGTCTGGTGCTGAACGAAGGAACGGTGCTGATTGTGATGGGCGATATTACGGATATCCGGCGAGCCCGGTTAGAGGCCCAGCAGGCCATCGGCGAACCACAAACGGCCGCCGCACACTCCGCTTGAGGCACTCAGGCAGAAGCCGGTTTCCAGTGAATCTCCATGCCCACGATGCGCCCCGCCAGGTCCAGATCAAGGCTGGCAAGCGCATTTATGACAGCATCGCCAGAGTGGCCCGGCAGGGCCAGGAACACGCGCGGCGCCACATAGTTGATGACTTCTTGCGAGTGCAGGAAGGCCATCGCCTGGTCATTGCGGAATTTCTTGGGTACCTCGAAACTCAGATCAGCCAGGTCGCCATTCTCTGAAACTGAAACCGCCGCTTCGATGGCATTGAACTCGTTGCGTTCTACGCGAATCGCCACAGTTACTCCCTTAGTGATCGCAAACGGGTTGTATCACATCTCCGGCGGAGCTCAAGCACGATCCTGAACCCAATGTGAGGGCGTTTGTTTCGGGGGGGGTGAACATCGTCTTTCGCGCGTAAGCGCATTTGCATCCGCGGCACGCGCTGAAAACTCCAATAAATATGGAAAGCGCGAGGCTCAGGATCTACCAGGATGGAGAGTGCCCCTTTTGCCGGTGGTCGCAAGCCCTGGTTGAGCGCCACGACCGCGACCAGCGCTTGCAATTTCTTGACTACAACGATCCTGCCGTTGCCGCTCAAACCCCATTCCCCACGGAGCAGCTAGCCAGCAAAATGCGCGTGCGCACTCCGGATGGAAAGTGGCATGCGGGTTTTTTCGGCTGGGTGGCGGTGCTGGCAGCTCTTCCAAGATGGAAATGGCTAGCACGCGCGCTGAGTGCTGCCCCCCTACGCTGGCTGGGACCACGCGTCTATCAATTTGTGGCCGATCACCGCTACCGGATACCTGGGATCATTTTGAAATGGATAGGAGCGCCTCCACCTTGCGCGTAGAGTTGTCCGCCGCCGACCAAACACCAGCAGAGCTGAATTCTATTTGCCGTGGGAAGAATGAAATGCAGGGCAACCCCTATCTTCGGCTGCCCTGCTATTCGGCTAGCGCGGGATTGTGGTCTGCGGGGTAGTCGCAGGTGGCGGAGCAACTCCCGGCTGCTGTGATGGTAAACCCGGGCCCCCTGGAGTGCCCGTGCTCGATGTCGGCGTAGCTAGGACCGGCGGGGTTACTGCTTTGGGCGGAGGTGCCGGCATGGCAGCGCCTGACTGCGAGGCGGGCGCACTGGGTGTACCTACACTAGTAGTGCTCCCTGAAGTACCGCTATTCGGCGCCGTCGTGTTAGGATGAGTGTACTTCGGAGTAGCTACACACGGCGTCGTCGATCTGGGAGTCGTTGACATACCCCCGCTGGCGGGGGCGGTCACGCTTGGAGCGGTCGAAGTTCCCGAAGGGGTCGTAGTTCCCGGAGCTGCAGTTCCCGGAGCCGGCGACGTGACACTGGGCGCTACCTGAGAGGTCGTGCCAGCAGGGTTGGCGGGAGTGCTGGCAGTGCCAGCAGGGTTTGCCGGAGTGCTGGTAGAGAGCGTTACAGACGCCAGTGTCGACGGCGTGGGAGTCGTACTGACTCCCGGATTAGGACTTGCCGGGCAGGGCGTCGCACTTGGAGTTGCTATCGGGGTACTCGGAGTAGGTTGAGTGCTCGGCGTCGCCGAAGTGTTTGGGGTTGTTGTCTGAGTATTTGACGTCGCCGCAGCACTTGGCGCGGTAGCACTCGATGTCGTCCCCGGCGCCGCAGTTGTGCCCTGAGTTCCACTCGCTGCCGCGGTTTGCGCACTAACCAAAACTACAGACAGCAACATCGTAAAGGCTAATAAGATTGCTGTTCGCATTCTGAATCATCTCCCCTGACTAATGTGATTGCCTATACTATTTGATGGCAATTAATCAGCAGGGGTGCATCTCACCCTCCGCCAATCGCAAGCTGCCACTGTTGTTGCTACAGAGTAAACTATAGGCATTGCAAATTAAGGCCAGGCAGTCGTAAGCGGGAGTTCTGCATCTAAGGCTGAATATCCGGAAAAACAATTTTAATGGAGAGCATATGAAAGCGAAGGTTTCGCTATACGCACTGATGTTCGCGCTGTTATTGGCGCTGGGGATGGCTGCCGGTTGTCAGCGCGGCCGCAGTGACGCCCAGATCGCTACTGAAGTTCAGGGCAAGATCAACTCGGATTCGGCAATTCCCAACAAGCAGATCAACGTTCAGTCCTCTAACGGGGTGGTCACCTTGTCGGGGACGGTGAACACGGATATGGAGCGAATGACGGTCGCCAGCGATGCCGCTCAAGTTGGTGGCGTCAAGACCGTGGTCAACAACCTCCAAGTTACTTCCGCCCAAGCTAGCGGTCAGCAGGCCGCGACTTTGTCTCAGGAAGAGGCGAATTCTGTTGTGCCTCCGGCTGCACAGGCCGCCGCGCCGCGACGCGCTCGCGCAACTCCCCGCCGCCCGGCCGCCGCAACTTCGGCAGCGGCAAGCACGCCCGCGGTAACGCTCTCGGCCCCGCCGGCCCCAGCGCCGGCGCCGGCAGCACCGGCCGGTCCGCCTCCGGTTACTGCGTTGACCATTCCCGAAGGAACGCAGCTTTCTATACGCCTGATTGATGAGATTAGCTCGGAGAAGAACAAGCCTGGAGACGTCTTCCATGCGACTATGGATACACCCATCATCATTGAGGACAGGGTGGCGGTGCCGAAAGGTGCTGATGTAGAAGGCCGGGTGACAGATGTAAAGGGCGCCGGCCATTTCAGCGGGCGCTCAGACCTGGCGTTGGAGTTGAGTCGCTTGACAGTGAGCGGCAAATCATACGAGTTGCACACCACGCAGTATTCCAAGCAGGGGGCTGCTCGCGGCACCCGTACCGCAGAAACGATTGGAGGCGGGGCAGCGCTGGGCGCCATCATCGGAGGAATCGCCGGCGGCGGTAAGGGAGCGGCCATCGGAGCAGCAGCAGGCGCGGGCGCGGGAACTGGAGTGCAGGGAGTTACTCACGGCGAGCAGGTCAAACTGCCATCTGAAACTGTGCTCAATTTCCGGCTGCAAAGCCCGCTGACGGTGACGCCGTCATCCGGCAGGAGCCGCAGCAGCAACGAGTAACATCGAGCAGCATGGGACGCGCGGCCTTATTGGGCCCCGCGTCCTCTTCTTTTTCTCCCCGAATCGCATCACAAAATAGCGTCGCCATTCATGCCAAAAATTAGCGCCATCATCCACACTCATAACGACGCTCAGCGCATTGGGCGGGCGCTGGGTTCTTTGCGTCCCTGTGATGAAGTACTGGTGATTGACCATAGCTCCAGCGACGAGACCGGTAAAATCGCCCGCGAGCACGGCGCCATTGTAAAGAAAGCCGTCCCTGGCGTCTCCGCCGGCGCTTATGCCCTGGACGCGCGTCACGACTGGATCTTGTGCCTGCTCCCTGGCGAATCCCTGAGCGAAGCCTTGGAAGCATCATTGTACGAATGGAAAGCGGAAGACAAAAACAAAGATAAAGATAAAAAGACAGCAGATTCCGGCGATAGAAATGAGCCGGGTCCCGCAGCTTACAACATCGCTATACGCGAGGAATATGGCAGAGGCTGGAGAAGGCGACCCCCGGAGAGCCGCCTGGTGAACCGCTGCAAGGTCAATTGGGCTGATACGCTGCCGCCGCAAGATCCCAAGGCGGAAAGCATCCCCGGAGAGCTATTGCGATTTAAGAATCCATAAGGTAGCTCCGCAGCCATTCCGACTTATAATCAGCTCACAATCCTGTTGAATCTTGCATTCATGAATGCGATGGATCCTCTGTTCGCGTTAGCGTTCTTCGTTCTCGGGCTAAACTTCGGGAGCTTTCTGAACGTCTGCATCCATCGGCTGCCACGGCGCCTTTCGGTGGTGCGGCCCCGCTCCGCATGCCCGGCATGCGGTACGCCAATCCGCGCCTATGACAACATTCCGCTGCTGAGCTGGCTGTTATTGCAGGGTCGTTGCCGCCACTGCAAAGCGCCAATTTCACCGCGCTATATGGTGGTGGAGCTGCTCACGGCACTGCTCTTCTTGGGCTGCTATGCGCGCTTTGGGCTCTCGTTGATGACTTTGAAATTCTCTGTTTTTGGGTTTCTTATCCTTGGCCTCATCTTTATGGACGCGGAATGGAGGCTCTTGCCCGATGCCTTTACTCTGCCGGGCGTGCTTCTGGGCATGCTTTTCAGCATATTTGTGCCGGTAAATGACTTCGCCGCCCGGCTGCTGGCGGGAATGATTGTGTCTCCCGGGAGCTGGGCACTTTCCTGGCGAACGTTGTCTTTTGCCGACGCCCTGCTGGGTGCCGCGCTGGGGGCCTCGTTCATCTATGGCGCGGGCATGATTTATTTTCGCGCCCGCGGCATTTACGGTATGGGATTTGGCGACGTCAAGCTCATGGCCATGGTGGGCGCATTCCTGGGAATCAAGCTCACCATTTTTACTTTGTTCGCGGCCTCGTTCCTCGGTTCGTTCGCCGGTTTGGGCACAATTTGCCTGGTGTGGTGGAAGCGGATGCAGCGGCGGGTGACCCGCAACCATGAGCCTGGGGCGATTGCGCGGCGTCGCGCTTGGAAATCGGCGAAAACTGTTTATCGCTATTACGAGATGCCATTCGGAGTTTTTCTGGGCAGCATGGCCCTGCTGGCTGTTTTCTGCGGAAACTTGTTTCTGGGCTGGTATTGGGGAATTTATCTGTGAGGGTGCTTATTACCAACCCCATGGTGGTGGGCATGGCCATTGTGGCCATCAGCGCTGCCTTCGCATTTCTGTTAGGCGTGCTGTTGATGCGCCGGTTGCGGCGCAGCGTCTCCGCCGAAGCGGCGCTTGGATCAATAAAGCTCAGCACGAACCGGCGCCCTGAAGGTTTTGCGCTGGAGGCATACCAGGGCGTAATCCAGCGGTTGAAGGAGCAGGAGAAAGACCTGCAGCGCTTGCGAGACGCCGAGAGCGAGCGCGCCGCGGCCTCCGAAAACATCAGCGCCGCGGTACTTTCCAACCTGGCCAGCGGGGTTGTACTTTTCAATCCTGCCGGGCTGGTGCAACAGGCAAATGTAGCGGCCAAAAATATTTTGGGATACGCCTCGCCTTTGGGCTTGCATGCACGCGATATCTTTCGCGGAATCAAAATCGTGCGCTGGGAAGAGGGACAAGAGGACAGCTCGTCGCAATCGCTGGTGCAGGCGTTGGAATCGGCCTTGCGCGAGGGGACTGCCTTCCGCCGCATCGAAGCGCATTATTCAACCCCCTCTATCCCAGTCGGCGAGGCGCGCGTGCTGGGCATCACCATCTCGCCTGTGCGGGGCGCGGGCGGCGAACCACTGGGCGCGGCCTGCCTGATCAGCAATCTCACCGAGATCACCCGTCTTGGCGCTCAAATGCGCACTCGCGAAAGCATGGCAGCGCTGGGAGAGATGTCGGCCGGAATCGCACACGAGTTCAAAAACTCTCTCGCCACCATTTCCGGCTACGCGCAGATGCTTGCGTCAGAAAATGATTGCGCGGTCATGCACCAGTTTGCGGAACACATCGCCGCTGAAACTCGAAACTTGACCCGCATCGTGACTGATTTCCTGAATTTCGCGCGCCCAGAAGACCTGCAATTCGCGCCGGTAGACTTGAGAGAGGTGCTGGAATCCTGCTCGCGCGAATGCGAAGTGGAGCTCGATCTCAGGAAATTTCCGCCCGAGCTTTCGGTGCAAGGTGATTCGACGGCGTTGCGACAGGCTATCTGCAACCTGCTGCGCAATAGCGCCGAAGCCGCGCGCGATGGCAGCCGCACCCGGGTGGCAGCTTCGACCGAGTTCTCCACGGGCGGCAATGGCAATCTCACAAAGATGGTGCTGCGAGACAATGGCTGCGGAATCCCTGTCGAAAACCTGGCCAAAATCTTTATCCCGTTCTACACCACCAAAGCTCAAGGCACGGGACTGGGCTTGGCTCTGGTTCACCGCATCATGTCCGAACACGGGGGGGCGGTGGCGGTGGAAAGCGATGCCTCAGGGACCTCGTTTATTCTCTCGTTTCCGGCAGAAAAGCTGGCAGGAAAAGCAGCAAAATCGGGTTAGAATACACCAGAGTTCCGGAAATCCATTTTTGCTTCACTCGGGAAATGCAGCCAAGGCAGGCTGAATACCGGGGAAATGTCCGGAAAAGGTGAGTCCATGAGACGAGTTCTGGTTTTCTGCGTTAGGAACGTCTTATTTTCCACTCTGTTGATTGTCCCTGCAGCTGCGCAGTCGCAGGGCGCGCAATCCTTGGGTGAGCTCGCGCGCCAACAGCGCCAGGCAAAAAAAGGCCCGGCGGCAACTAAGATGTATACCAACGAAAATCTGCCCACGACGGCTACCATCAACATCACCGGTGCCGCTTCAGCTCCCGAGGCACCGGCTGCCAAAAGTGAGGCGAAAACTGACGCCAGGGTCGACGCCAAAGCGGACCCATTTTCCCCGGAAGACAAGCAGAAGATGGCGGCGGAATACCGATCCAAGGTCGCCGATCAAAAAAAGGATATTTCTCAGCTGGAGCGGGAAGTGGATGTCGCCCAGCGCGAATACAAATTGCGCGCGGCCGTGTTTTACTCCGACGCCGGTACCCGACTCCGCGACGAGAAAAAGTGGGCGGACGAGGACCGCAAATACCAAGCTGACATCACTGCTAAACAGAAGGAACTTGATGCTGCCCGGCAAAAGCTGAGCGATCTCCAGGAAAGCGCGCGCAAGAGCGGATTGCCCCCGGAATAAGCTGCAGAGAAGAGTTCCCCTGCTTTCCTCGCGCTCCGGAGAGTGATTCCATCCTTTGCTGGGATGGCGCACGCGTTTCTCCTTTTATGGAACATATCCTTCTGGTCGAAGACAAAGCCGAGCTGCGCGAAATGCTGGCGCAGGCACTGGCTCGTATGGGGTATGTAGTCACTCCCGCCGCCAATATCGCGGAGGCGCTCGCAGCCATTGACAAGCGGCGCTTTTCGGCGGTTCTCACCGACTTGAAATTGCCTTCGGGCTCAGGCATGGACGTCCTAAAGACCGTGCTGGCAGCTGATTCCGCCATACCTATCATCATCATGACCGCCTACGGCAGCATTGCGGAAGCGGTCGCGGCTATGCGAGAGGGTGCTTACGATTTCATCCAGAAGCCAGTGGAACTGGAACACCTGCGGCACTTGCTGGCGCGGGCGGTCGAACGCGAGCAGCTTTTGCGAGAGAACCTTGTCCTGAAAGAGGAATACGCGCGCCGCTTTGGATTTCCGCGCATTATAGGAGAGCACCCGGCGATGCTCGAATCCGCTCGCCAAATGCAGCGCAGCGCGGCCAGCGATTCCACTGTCCTGCTCTTGGGCGAGAGCGGCACCGGCAAGGAGCTTTACGCCCGCGCCATTCATCAACTCAGCCCGCGGGCTTCCAAAAGCTTTCTGGCACTGAACTGCGCCGCCATTCCGGAGACGCTGGTTGAAAATGAGCTCTTCGGACACGAGCGCGGCGCCTTCACCGGTGCCACCGCTCGCAGCATCGGCAAATTCGAGCTAGCACGCGGCGGAACAATTTTTCTCGACGAAATCGGAGAGCTGCCCCTCGCCGTCCAGGGCAAACTGCTGCGCGTTTTGGAGGAGCGCATGGTAGAACGGCTGGGCGGCGCCGGAAACATCAGCGTGGATGTCCGGATCATCGCAGCCACCAACTGCGATCTGGAAATGGCCGCGGCGGAGGGCGCCTTCCGGCGCGACTTGTATTACCGGCTGGCGGTCTTTCCAATTTATATTCCGCCACTGCGCGATCGCGGCGAAGATTCCGTGTTGCTGGCCGAGCACTTTCTGGAGCGCTTCCGCCGCGAACTGAAAAAGCCCAAACTGCGGCTGGCGCAGAATGCATTGAGTGCAATCCGCTCCTATCACTGGCCAGGCAACGTACGTGAGTTGCAGAATGTGATTGAGCGCGCCACCATCTTGCATGAGGGAGAACTGCGAGCTTTGGATCTGGGGCTAGAAGTTCGCGCCGCTGCTGCAGCCTTCGCTTCCGCCAGCCATAACGCCGCCGTAGCAGAGTTTCCCGCGGCGCCTGGTACTCTGCCCTCTAACGTATCACCAGCCAGCGAACGCGAGCGGCTGGAAACTATTTTGCGTGATTGCAAATGGAACAAGGCGACCGCCGCCAAGCGCCTGGGCATCTCCTACAAAACCCTGCTTCACAAAATCCACGCCTACGAATTGGACTGACGCAAACGCTCAATCTGTTTCATGTGATGGCGGGTATGTACCCAGTGGAATTTGCGCCATTGCGGAATGCTGAGAGGGCCCAGGATGGGATGGTTGGCGAGCTTGCACCGGCTGCCGAAACGCTGCTCGCATTGGTCAAGGGCAGCATCCATGGCGCAAAGATTGCTCCGAATCGCCTTTAAGGCTTCTCCGCCGTTCAGGCCCCGCGGTCGAGTGTGTTCCGGCGCCTGGCGGCCACCGGGCATATACCGCAAACCCACGACCACGCCGGTAGCGATACGGTCACGGATGCTCGGGGCGGTGGCGGTCGCAGCGCCGGCTTGCAAAGTGCGCTGCATTAATTTCGTAGTCCCGCTGTATGCCAACGAAAGATGTTCCAGGATCTGCGCCGCAGACCACTTTCTCTCCGGCCCCCGCATAAGCTGCTCGGAATCCATGCCGCGCGTGGCCGCCTCGATGGCTGTGAGCGCCCATTGCAGGTAGCGATCCATCTATTCACCTCATCGTTTGGCCAATGCTTCATTTAGAATGACGGCGGTCTGCTGGCTGTCTTGCACCTACAGATACGCTACTACAAGGATGGCGCCATGAAAACTATTGCCGTGGCAGTGCTCGCACTGGGTATGTTGGCCGGATGTTCGCAGCCGAAGCAGCCGGCCGAACAGCCACAACCAAAGAACGCCGCCACCCCTGCGCCCAAAACTTCCGAGCTGGAAAGCGGCCGTATTATCTTTCAAAAGCTGTACGTGGCAGCCCACGGTTGGGCGCCGGATGCGCGGCCATACATACTGGAGTCGCAAAACTCGAAGGACGCTTCCGGAGCGGGTGGGAAAGCCGCGATCTGGCGTGGCGCCTTTGCGTCTCCGCTTCGCCAGAGCATTAAATCGTTTATCTGGTCCGGCAGTAGCGATGAAGGCGCGCCTGCCCGCGGAATCTCTCCCAGCACCGAGGACACTTACAATCCCGCCAACACTTCCACCCAGCCCTTTGATATTAGTTTTCTGAAGAATGATTCCGATCAGGCCTTCAAAGTCGCACAGCAGCACGGCGGCGAAAAAATCACGCGGAAAGCGCCGGACCAGCCAATCACATATCTGCTGGATTGGGACCGCCGCAAGAACCAACTGGTTTGGCACGTAATCTACGGATCCAGCCGGCCGGACGCGAAGCTCACCGTCGCCGTAGATGCATCGACCGGCCAGTTCCTGCGCGTAGAAAAGTAGTGTTGTGCCGCTGAAACTTTTACCAGCTAGGCCTTCTGCTTTTGGGCAGCTAACGGTTGATGTACCTTCGCCACATGCCGGCCTACGCTGTAATAAGTAAAACCGCGTTCCGCCATAAATTCCGGAGTGTAGAGATTCCGGCCATCGATGATGGTGGGATACCTCATCAGCGGGCGCAGCGCAACCAGATCGAGCGCGCCAAACTCCTCCCAATCAGTAAGGATGAGCAACGCATCCGCCTCCCTGGCGGTCTCAGCCACGTTAGCCACAAAACTGATGCGGCCATGACGTAAGATTTCGCGAGCGCGATCGGTGGCGGCCGGATCATATGCCACCACTTCAGAGCCTTCTTTGAGCAGAGCCTCAATGATGGCGATGGCGGGAGACTCGCGAATATCGTCGGTGCCACCTTTGAAAGCGAGGCCTAATACTCCCAGCCGTTTGCCTTTCAGCGTCCAAAGCGCCTTACGAATCTTGCGCAAAAAGCGCTGGCGCTGCTCCTGATTAACGCGCGCGACCTCTGCCAACAGCCGGAAATCGTAGCCAGAATCGCGAGCGATGCTCTGGAAGGCAGCAAGGTCCTTGGGAAAGCACGAACCGCCATAGCCAATCCCGGGCCGCAAAAATCCGGGTCCGATGCGGGAATCTGAGCCGATTCCCTCGCGCACTTGGTCAATGTCCGCCTCCACCAGCTCACAAATGTGCGCTACCGCATTGATGAAAGAAATTTTCGTGGCCAGAAAAGCATTGCAGGCATGCTTGATCAACTCGGCGCTCTTGGCGGTGGTAAGCACCAGAGGGGGAGCGACGCGTGAGCTATCGGGCTTGGGAATGGCATGCTCTTGGCGATAGTAGCTGCCATCCAGCAGCGGTGCGTAAAGCTCGCGAAGGACGGCTGAGCAACGTTCGGTATCGGCGCCGATGACAATACGATCGGGGTATAGAAAATCGGTGACCGCGGTGCCTTCCCGCATAAATTCTGGATTGGAAGCTACGTCGAATTCAGCGGAAACGGCGTTCAGGCTTATGATGCGCCGGATCCATTCGCATGTATAGACAGGAACAGTGCTCTTCTCGACCACGATCTTGTATTCGTCAATGGCGTGGGCAATTTCCTGGGAGACGCTCTCCACGAAGGAGAGGTCGGCCTCGCCGGTTTCAGCGGCAGGGGTACCGACGGCGATAAATATGACAGAGCTGTTCCGCACGGCCTGGCGCAGGTCGGTAGTAAAGGTTAGCCGCTGGCCGGAATTGCGGGCCAGGAGTTCAGGAAGAAACTGCTCGTAAATCGGGATTTCCCCGTGGAGAAGGCCGGAAACTTTTTCAGAGTCATTATCGACGGAAATGACCTTATGACCCATGTCGGCAAAGCAAGCGGCGGCGATGAGGCCGACATAACCCGATCCTATGATCGCAACCCGCATAAGCGACAATCTTAATAGGTTTTGGTCGCCCTGAGGAGGGAAACAGTTCTTGGCAGGAACGGACAGCCATCGATAACGTTCAGGTCGGCAGCAGCGGCGGTGAATTTTCCCACCGAATTCCGGTCCGCGGGACTCTCAGGCACCCTTGTCTATAATAAAACTCTCCGCCGACATTACCGGGCGGCATCATGATTCAAACCTTATTCGGCAGCCTCGAGCAGAAGCCCGGCTTTCTGGACCGCATGAAGCAGGCGGTCACCCGCACCCGCGAAAATCTAAGCGAGCGCATTGAGGAAGTGGTCTCCTTTCGCAGGGAAATTGACCGCGAAACCCTCGACGACCTGGAAGCTACCCTCATCGGTGCCGACTTGGGAACTTCCACCACTAACGAAGTGCTGCAGGCGCTGCGGGAAAAAGTGGATCGCAAGCTGATCCGCGACGTGGCCGAACTCAAGCGCCTGCTGCAGGAAGAACTGCTGGCGATTTTGGCGCGCGCCAATGCCGCGCCGGTGCAGGCGGTGGAAGGCCCGGAGGTCATACTGGTCGTAGGCGTAAATGGGACCGGCAAGACTACCAGCATCGGTAAGCTGGCGCACACCTTCCGGAAGGAAGGAAAGACCGTGTTGCTGTGCGCGGCAGATACTTTTCGCGCCGCCGCCATTGAGCAGCTCGAAATCTGGGGGCAGCGTACCGGGACGGAGGTAATCAAGACCAAGCCTGGCGGCGATCCTTCGGCAGTAGTTTATGACGCGCTTCAAGCCGCGAAGGCACGCGGCACCGATTACGTGATTGTGGATACTGCCGGCCGGCTGCATACCAAGACCAACTTAATGGCCGAACTTGAAAAAATGCGGCGCACAGCGGAGCGCATCATCCCTGGCGCGCCCCACGAGACTTTGCTGGTGATGGACGCGACCACGGGACAAAACGGATTACAGCAGGCGCGGCTTTTCACCCACTCAGCGGGCGTGACCGGAATCGTGCTGGCGAAGCTCGATGGCACCGCCAAAGGCGGCGTAGTAGTGGCCATCTCGCGGGAATTGGGGTTGCCAGTGCGCTACGTTGGAGTTGGAGAAAAACCCGGCGACATCTTGCCCTTTGATCCCAAGGAATTTGTGGAGGCATTGTTCACCTAGTTTTCTCGAAATTACCGGCGAATGCAGTTTCTGTGTCGAATACGCAGGCCCGGTCATAAATGGCAAATCTCTCCCATGAAGTGTTCATGCAGCGCGCGCTGGAGCTGGCCCGCGCAGGCATAGGCCTGGCTTCGCCGAACCCGACAGTGGGCGCGCTGGTGGTCAATGAGTCTGAGGGCAAAATCCTGGGCGCTGGGACGTACACCTATGACGGCCGCACGCACGCTGAGCTTCTCGCCCTAGAGCAGGCCGGGGCGGCGGCCCGTGGGGCCACGCTCTACAGCAGTCTGGAACCCTGCTGCCACCAAGGCCGAACCGCCCCCTGCGTGGACGCGATTATTGCCGCCAAAGTGCGCCGTGTAGTGGCCGCAATGCGCGATCCCAATCCGAAAGTCTGCGGCCAGGGACTGGAGAACTTGCGCGAGGCCGGAATTGATGTCGTCGAGGGCGTTGCCGAAGGTGAAGCTAAAAAGCTGAACGAGGCTTTCGCGAAATACATCCGGCACAATACTCCGCTGGTCACGCTGAAGACCGCAATGACTCTTGACGGCAAAATCGCCCCTCCGCCAGGCGAGTCGGAAAATCCATCGGCGCTGGGCGTGGGCGCAGCCAGCGGAGGCTGGATCACCAGCGTGGCGGCCCGCGCCCACGTGCACGAGCTTCGCCACGCCAGCGATGCCATTTTGGTTGGCGTGGGCACCATCATTGCCGATGACCCCTTGCTCTCCGACCGTACTGGACAACCGCGCCGCCGCCCACTGCTGCGCGTGGTGCTGGACTCGCGTCTGCGACTGCCGCTGGATTCACGCGTGGCAAAACTCGTGAGAGACGATCTGCTTGTCTTCTGCTCCTTTGCTGAAGAAAAGAAACGGCGCGCACTCGAATCGCGCGGAGTCCGCGTGGAGCAGCTTCCGCTGGGAGGACCCGACGGGCGCCCCGACATCCGCCACATGGTGAGGCGGCTTGGCGAGCTCGAAATCACCAGCTTGTTGATTGAGGGCGGCGCCATGGTGAACTGGACGGCGCTGGCAGCCGGAGTGGTGGACAAGGTTTTTCTCTATTACGCACCCAAAATTCTGGCAGGAACCGGCGCTGTCCCCTTCGCAACTGGTCCCGGTTTCCGCAGATTGAGCGAAGCAGCGCTGGTAAAGTCGCTCGCCGTGCATCGTTTTGGCGAAGATTTTGCCGTCGAAGGATATTTAAGAGATCCTTACGAGATGCCTGATCCGGAACGGCTCAGTGCGGTGACAGCCTCCGTGGAGCGAAGCCGCTGATGTTTACCGGGCTAATCGAAGAAGTGGGTCGCGTGCTGCGCGTGCAGGGGCCGGCAGACAGGCGCCGTTTGCAAATCGGCGCCAAACGCATTTCCCGCGAACTGAAAAAAGGGGAGAGCATCGCCGTGAGCGGAGTTTGCCTTACTGCGGTTGAGGTTGCGCCCCATTCATTCAGCGCTGATCTAGCCGCCGAGACTTGGGCGCGCACTTCGTTCTCGCGGATTAAAGACGGCGCCCTCCTTAATCTCGAATTGCCCATGGCCGCCGACGGGCGTCTAGGCGGCCATATGGTGCAGGGGCACGTGGATGGGGTGGGCAAGATAGTGGCACTGAAACAAATCGAGGGCGGAGATGATTACCGCCTCACCTTCGAAATTCCTACAGATCTCACCCGCTACGTCGTCTTCAAGGGCTCGATTGCCGTGGAGGGCATCAGCCTCACAGTCGCGCGAGTCCAGGGCAACCAAGTGAGCATTGCCATCATTCCCCACACGTTTGAAAATACTAATTTGAAGTCATTGCAGACCGGCGACCCAGTCAACCTTGAAACTGACATCATCGCGAAATATGTCGAGAAGATGCTAAGCGGTGAGGCAGTGTCGGGCGCAATTACAGTGGAACGGCTTATCCGCGAAGGATTCTAGCCGCTCGCCATGCGGCATATGCTCGCTTGGGCGAACAGAGTAGAGATAATCATCAGGCTGGCGGCGGCGAATCCCGGTCCTGAGGTGGGATATTGGGAAAGATATCTTTGTTGAGCTCGTCCAGCTTTAGGAA
>WNGG01008219.1_pt1 | contig 14381 bp, 18 predicted proteins | sample 5400661 | NCBI WGS metagenome assembly WNGG01 (sample SAMN13153372, study PRJNA577476) | soil metagenome | isolation source: 100 cm soil or saprolite under Garry oak tree replicate 1 | place: USA:California | collected 2016-06-15
GCTCAAGCCGAACTTGCCGAAGTTTGGTTGCCTCATCAGCGTTCATGCCAGGAGCCAGATCGGTTTCTTCTAGGAAATAGCGCCAGCCGTTGTATCGAATCCTCTTCGCACTGGCCGAATTCGTAGTCCCTCATAAGGTGTTCTGCCGCAGTGTAGGCGTTCACGACAGCCATAACGCCGCCCGACTCGTAGGTACGGGAGTTGAAGCGAATGATGGCGAACGAAGATTTGAGATGATCTGCCATGTCCCCTCCCGATTGTCTGGCACCGAAGTTGGGAGAAACGAATACTTAGGCAAAAGTAAAGCGCCTCGCATTTAACTGGAGGCGCTTTGAACTTTGAACGTCCCTCCCCCGAGTACGTTCTACAACAGGTTAGGATACTTGGCTGGTTCTTGAAATGGCACGTTTGAGTGCTTTGCTCTGGCCCCGTTGTGCTATCCCCTAGCGCAAAATACTAGTGTTCATCATGCCAGCCCGTCGCGAAATCGTTGAAGTGAGAAATTCAGCAGATGCAGTCGGCTATGCCTGCTCAAGAACGGCTAACGCAAAATGCTCTGACTGTGGGAGTGAATTGTGTGAATCCCACGCAGAGACCTGAAGCGGATGCCGCTCGATCTTCTGCCCGTCCTGCTTGACTCCATCAGGAACACCCGAATCCAGCCTCAGCGGATCACGGCAAACTTCAGGAACGAAAAAGAGCTTAAGCTAGCCGAACACTGGGGAATTACGCAGAAATAGCCTTCTGGTCAGGCTGCCTTTTCAATTTCATTTCTTTTATTTGTTCATCTGTCATCGGCACGATATCTGGCGACCGCCACGATTCGGCCCCTATAGAATTTGTCTTCTGCTTGGCTGAGGTAGGCAGGGCTGAGAACGTTGGCACGGAGTAGTTCCATTCGCAGCTTGGCCCAACTGTCATACGAACAGCCAAAATGTTCGGTGTAAAGCTCCAATCACATCGCCACACGACTTGACACTTCGGAAGCCTTCCGAGGTCAAACGGTCGATGGCGTTCGGTCGACCCAATCACTCCAGGGCAGGACGCCAAGATCGGGCCTCGGCGGATCCGCCAGCATCGTGATGAACTCCAGCAGGTTATTGTCTGGGTCGCGGAAGTAGACGGAAGCCGCAGGCATCCAGGCCAGTACGACGGGCTCTTCAGTTGGAAGGCCGGCTAAGTCCCTAGGTTCGATTCCCGCCCTTTGCAAACGCGAAGGCGCCTCATGCAGATCAGAGAGTGCAACTTGGAAGGCCACATGGAGGCTGAAACTCATCGGCATGGTTCCCGCCTCCCAAAGACCGAGCATCGCCTTCCCGGGAGCACCAATCCAAAAGAACGCGACTTTGCGATCGGGAAAGATGTGCGCCAGGGGCAAGGCGAGTTGGTCTCTATAGAAGGCGACCGCTCGATCGAGGTCGCTGACCGTGAGATGAGCCTCGAACAAGTCAGTGATGGGAATGAGAGTTTCCGTAGCCATATATAAGGATAAGATGCCCCGCCCTCCCGACAGTGACAACCAAGCCAAAGCATCGGGTCACTCTTGGAGACTGGACTTCGTCACTTCCTGCCACTACGTGAATCTCACCCGTAGGTAACGGAGTTTGTGCTCGCAGAGAGACTCGGTCAATCTAAGTCGCTCAAAGGAACTGGACATGGAAGCAGACCGCCCTTTATTCATCCCGGTGATCTTGGGTACGGCCAGAATGGGCCGGATGAGCCTGCACGCAGCTCGGCTTGTCACCGAGGAACTGGGCAAGTGCGCTGGCGTTGAAACCGACCTTATCGATATCGCGAAGCTTCCCCTACCCACAAACGACGCGGGCGAGGCCATTAAACAAGCCGACTTCTCCGCCAAGATAAACAAAGCAGACGCGCTGGTGGTCGTTTCGCCCGAGTACAACCACGGGTACTCCGGTCTTTTGAAGCATGTCCTGGACAGTTGCCTCAAAGAATACATTCATAAGGCGGTTGGGATAGTGGGAGTGTCGGCTGGACCGTTTGGCGGAACCAGAGTAATTCAGAACCTGCTACCGGTTATGCGTGAGCTCGGGTTGGTTACGATTTTCTGGGATATAAATTTCTCGAGCGTTCAGAAAGTGTTTAACGAGGACGGAAGCCTTCTCGATGAGTCCTACATTCGGCGTATCGATAGATTCTTGAAAGAACTCATCTGGATGGCGAAGACGCCACGCCAGGGTCGCGCGCAAATATCTCTGGACTGATCCTCGGAGGCAATGATGACTGCTGTGGCCAAAACCGACAAGATGATTTGCCCGACCTGCAGAGTGGAAATGAACCACCACTGCGACAAGCTTGTGTACGCTACCGACCCCCAAAATGCTGGACAGACCGATCCGAACCTCGGCGGATTCATCGAGGAGTTTCACGCCTGCCCCAAGTGCGGCAGTGGTGCCTCGCGCCACGCTTAGCGTACTTCCCAGGGCGTCTCGTCACAAAGTGATCGATGCCCGCCCAACTCCATGTGGAACGTTTCGCAACTCGTGGAATCTCACGGCCAGCGCAGCTTTTTCCCTGTCAACAGCATGAGGAATCGCGAAATCAATCCCGGATTTGCCTTGGCTCTTTGCTACGCAGGTATGGTCTGCCTCGCTATCGCGGTAAATCTCATGCCAGTGTTCTTGACTACCGTCCGGGTGGACCTTGGTGGGAGGGCCGGGCTGACGGATGAGCAACTCGGTCGCATCAGTGCCATCACGTTTGCGGGACTCGTTGGCGGTATCCTCTTCACTGGCCCCTTGGCCGATCGATGGGGAGGAAAGCCATTCAGCGTCCTCGGAACCCTGTTGATTGGTGTTGGCCTCGGGCTCTTGGGCATCTCACCCGGCTATTCCATGGTTTTGGTTGCAGTGTTCATCATGGGCCTCGGAGCTGGGATTCTAGACATGGTGCTGAGCCCCATCGTTGCCACCCTCCAGCCAGGAAGCCGCGCGACGGCCTTGAACTGGTTGCATTCTTTCTATGGCATCGGGACTGTGGTCACGGTTCTCGTTGGTACGCTGGCATTTCGATTAGAAGTCGGATGGCGCACGATTTCCTTGACTCTTATCACTGTTCCGCTAACAGCATTGCGCGATCTCTGTCGCGATTCGTCCTTCCTTGCAGTCAATGTGGCGATCTTTCTTGGGGGCGCTCTAGAGCTGGGGCTTGCGCAATGGTTGCCCGCGTATGCGGAGATGAGCCTTGGCTTCTCGAAGTGGACCGGGAGTATCTCGCTGCTTGCGTTCTCGGCTGCCCTGGCATTGGGACGCATCTTCGCCGGAGTGATTGGTCGTCGAGTTGACCCGATCAAGTTGATGTTGAATTGCTGCTGGACTTCCGTCGTCCTGTTCCTGCTTGCCTGCTTTGCCCCATGGCGAGAAGTTGCTCTAGCCGCCAGCGTGGCCGTGGGCTTGGCAGGCAGCTGCCTGTGGCCCACCACTCTTGGTGTCGCTGCGGACCGTTTCCCCCGAGGCGGCGCGTCATGTTTGGGCTGCTGGCTGCCTTCGGGAATCTGGGTGGAATCCTCATGCCGTGGCTGGTCGGCGTGACGGCGGATAGGTCATCTCTGCGGCTAGGCTTGGCGACTTCGACAGCTTGCCCGCTCTTGATGGCCCTTGTACTTTTATGGATGCGCCACCGTACCGCTGCAGAATCTAGCGAAAGCCATGACTCTATCGCTCAAGTGGCCTGAAGAGACTCGACCTTTCTGTCAATCCTGACAGGACGGTCCGGCGATCGGCAAGCTCGCCTTGACTTCTCGGTCAAAGGAATTGGACAAGAAACCAAACCCCCAGAGACGCGGCGGTCTTACCTAGAATCGACTGAGGTGACAGACTTGACGACACCGGGCTACTCCATACGTTCAGGTCAGGCTGAGCACATTCCGGCCCTCTCCGCGATCGAACTGGCGGCGGCTCAGCTGCTCAGGGGCCACGCACCAGAGTCCGTGCTGGCCGAGACCACGGACGAGCGCTCATTCGCCGATGCCGCCCGCGATGGGCGCCTGTGGGTGGCCTCGACCGGGAACATACCCGTGGGCTTTGCATTGGTGAAGATGCTCGCCGACGACCTACCCCATCTCGAAGAGATTGACGTCCACCCGTCTCACGGGCGCCGAGGCCTAGGCACGGCGCTGGTCCGAGAGGTGTGTGAGTGGGCGACCCTCTGCGGGTACGTCATGCTGACGCTGACGACGTTCCGGGCTGTGGCCTGGAACCTTCCGTTCTATGCACGCCTAGGGTTCGAGGAGATCCCCCGCGAGACCCTGCGTCCCGAGTTGGCCGCTGTGGTATCCGAGGAAGCGGATCGGGGCCTCGATCCTCATACGCGAGTGGTCATGGGGTATCGATGCGTGCCGCCTGTCACTCGTGAACGGCGATCGTTACTCTATTCCTGGTGATCGCGTCTTATCCCTCGTTGGCATTTAGGCGTTGGCGAGCAGCGTAGGCCGCGACTTTGAGGCGGTTTCCACACAGTTGCATGCTGCACCAGCGGCGTGTTCCTTTCTTGCTGGTGTCATAGAAATGCAGAACGCACTGTCCACACTTGCGGACACGGTTCCGATCCGCTTCTGCGAACAACTTCGCCGCGCTGTGTGCCAATGGAGCAAAGAGGTCTTCGGGCAGGAGCGGTTCGAAACATGGTCCCATGAAGGGCACGTTCCCGATTGCTTCTAACTTGGAAAGCATGGGATGCGCCGTCATCAGTTGATTCAGCTCCTCCACGGTAGAGCGATGGACATGGGCACCCCCTTCCCATGCAAGAACCTCTTTTCTCAGTTTCTCCCGAAACGGTCGCATGGCTTCCAGGGCACGCCGCGCGGTGACTAATTCTCCCTGAAGTTGAAGGTTCGCCATCTCACGAGTGCTCAGCAGCCCAGCTGCCTGAAACCACCGCAAGAGCGCGCCGAAGTCCGAGAGCAACTCTATGGCCTCGCCGTTCTGAATCGGACGCGTGTTCAGGAAATCCAGAGCCAGATGGTTGCCGACGAAGAGGAACCCGTCTCTCCAGTCGGAATCAGGGATTGTCCTGCGCTGTTTCATATTCCCGCCCAATTGTAACACCGATAATGTATATTTTTATCGGTTAGCACATCTGATGGTAGGAACGAGCAAAACATTTCTGAGACGGCACCAGCATCAGGCTGCCGGAGCAAATTCTCTGAGGAGACACACCATGATCAGCTATCACCATGCCATCGTCGACGGCTCCGAGATTTTTTATCGTGAAGCCGGCCCGAAAACTGCCCCAACCCTTCTCTTGTTGCACGGCTTTCCGACATCGTCGCACATGTTCCGCAACCTCATTCCCATCCTGGCCGATCGCTACCATGTGGTCGCACCCGACCTGCCGGGTTTTGGCTTCACCGCCGCCCCAGACCGCAAGGGCTTCCGCTACACATTCGAGAATCTGGCCAAGGTCATCGGCAAGTTCACCGAAACCATCGGCCTCGACCGCTACGCGATATACGTTTTCGATTACGGCGCTCCCGTGGGATTCCGACTCGCACTAGCGCATCCGGAGCGCATAACCGCCGTCATCTCGCAGAACGGCAATGCCTACGAGGAGGGCCTGAGCCAGGGTTGGAACCCGATCCAGAAGTATTGGAAGGAACCAACACCCCAGAATCGCTCTGCGTTGCGTGACTTCCTCACGCCGGATGCAACGAAGTCGCAGTACCTTTATGGCGTCCAAGACGAGACACTGCTGGCGCCGGAAGGGTACCAGCTTGACTCCGCGCTGCTGGCACGGCCCGGCAATGATGAGATCCAACTCGACCTGTTCCTGGATTATGCTAGCAACGTCGCCCTCTACCCAAAGTTCCAGGAGTACTTCCGCACAAAACGGCCGCCGCTGCTCGCGGTCTGGGGCAAGAACGATCCGTTCTTTCTGCCGTCCGGGGCCGAAGCGTTCAAGCGCGACAACCCGAGCGCCGAAATACACTTCTACGACACCGGTCACTTCGCGCTGGAAACCCACTATCGGGAGATTGCCGACACCATTCGGGAATTCCTCAATCGCAAGCTAACACAGGCCAGCGCTGCGTGAGGATGATTCACGAGTCGGACCTGGTGGGACGCAGGCTCGACAAACGAAAGTCAACGCAGGGCCGCGGGTTAACGCGGCCCGCGCCTTATTGGCATTGCTTGAGGGAGGACGCCTGTGCAAGTCATTTCTGTAAATGTGGGATTGCCGCGTGAAGTCATCTGGAAGGGCGTGATGGTCCAGACTGGAATCTTCAAGGACCCAGTGGCTAGGCCAGTGAAGATAGAGAAGCTGAATCTCGCCGGCGACCAGCAGGCAGACCTCACTGTACATGGCGGAGCAGAGAAGGCCGTATACGCGTATCCAGCCGAGCACTATGAGTACTGGCGGAAGAAGCTGCCGGACGTGCCGTTCTCGTGGGGCAGGTTCGGTGAAAACCTCACGACCGAAGGGCTGACAGAAGATACTCTCTGCATTGGTGATCGTTTGAAAGTCGGGCCTGCCATTCTGATGGTCACCCAACCCCGCATGCCCTGTTACAAACTGGCTTTGCGATTTGACCGTGACGACATGATCAAGCGTTTCTTGACGAGTCAGCGAAGCGGGTTCTACTTCTCAGTTATCGAGGAAGGAGAAGTGCATGCGGGATCGAAGGTTGAGATTCTGAGTCGAGATCCCCATCGAGTCGCCGTCGTGGACATTGTGCGCCTCTACCTTGGCCAAGCACGAGATCCAGAACTCCTTCACCGCGCAATGAACGTTAGCGCACTGCCGCAGAATTGGAAAGCCGAGCTGGCAGTGAGGGCGGACCACGCCTGATGGTTGTTTCTCGCGTATTAACCGGCATCGAAGCGGCCCCGAGCACGCGGCCCTGCCGGGCTTCTTGAACAAATGCGATCAGGCGCAGGCCACTTGAGTCTGACCCAGGGCCCAGCTTGAGCTGAACATCCTGCGCCAGAACCTGCCCCTGCTTCAGAGCACCGACCTTTGTGAGACTTTGACCACGGATACGTGCGCGAGTCTGTGACCCGCGTTCTCGCCCGCCGACACCTGCGATTCAGCACAGTTGAGAGCAACCGCAACGTACACATCGGCCTCCCGTGAGCTAAAGGAAGCATCGAGTGCTCGAGCTTCCAGATGAGCGTGCAAGATATTCGAGGCGTCTGCAGAGACCGAGGTCAAATGAACAGGAAGCTTCGGGACGCTCAAGGCCTTTCGAAAGGCCTTGTCGGCCATTCCAGAATTGCTGCCGACAAATTCGCTCGTCCCGTCCACCACCATTTGCGGAGTGTAGACGCTATCTAAGCCAAAGCGGTTGGCATACGCACTTTGCCTCTGACTGTAGAAGCTGGCAGAGTACGGGTCCTTCCAGCCGATATGATTCCAGTAGTCGACGTGTTCGCTGAGCACGATCATTTCCGCGCCCTGTACGGGTTGCCCATCCAACGTTTGCAGAAACCTGTCGGCTGGGGGGCAGCTGGAACACCCCTCCGATGTGAAGAGTTCCACCAGCACCGGAGTACGAACATCCGAGCCAGCATCCGACCCATGGAGAGGTTGCGGTGCAAACGCCAATGTCCAGGCGCCTATCGAAAGCACGACTATCGCTGAAACGACCAGAATCTTCATTGTTTTCGCTGTCCTCGTGTCCTGCTGAGTGGATGTCCAGCCGGCGTGAAAGTTACGTCGTCCCTTCGCTGATTTGGGTCGCGCACCTGTAACTTTTGCCGTTCAGCGGACTCTAACAAAACCGGTCCTCGGCATTTGCGTTGCTTGGGACCGTCAAGGAGTTTGTTATGTCTAGCTTGGTTTCACGCTTGTCCGCCCTGATCTTGGTGCTGGCGTTTGCCGGTGTAACCGCCTGCAGCGCAGGGGACCGGGCGAATAGCACTCTTCCAACCCCAGCTGTCGATGCGCCGATGGTGTCGGCCAACGGCGAGCAGACTGCGGTTATCGCTGGTGGCTGCTTCTGGGGAATTCAGGCTGTATTCCAACACACGAAGGGCGTGATCAGCGCGACCTCGGGATACTCCGGAGGCTCAGCGAGGACTGCAGAATACGAACTGGTCAGCACCGGCGAGACCGGTCATGCGGAGTCGGTGAAGCTTACGTACGATCCATCCAAAATCACATATGGCCAACTGCTTCGTGTCTTCTTCTCGGTGGCCCACGACCCCACGCAGTTGAACCGGCAGGGTCCCGACGAGGGCACCCAGTATCGCTCGTTCATTTTCTATGGCAGCGAAGAGCAGAAGCGAATCGCCGAGGCGTATATCGCACAGCTCGAAAAAGCCAAAGTCTTCCAGCGCCCCATCGTGACCCAGGTAGTTCCATTGAAGGCTTTCTATCCAGCCGAGGCCTATCACCAAGACTATGCTGCACTCCATCCGAACAACCCATACATCGTGTACAACGATGCGCCGAAGGTTGCTCACCTTCGCGAGCAGTTTCCGGACCTCTACACGGGCAAGTAGGACCTTCAGGAGAAAGTGGCTATGTTCGACTCTGATCTTGGAAAAAACGAAGGATTGGTAGTCCGGCGACGGGCGTTCCTGTTGACCTCAGCTTCGGCGCTTGCGGGCGCGATTCTATGGTCGCTGCGGAGACCAAGCGCTGTGCAAGCGAAGGCGGCAAAGGGCGCGTCCGAGGAAGTTACGATTGTTGAATTCTCGGATTCGGGAGTGCGACTGAAGACAGTCCACGTGCCGAAAGTGATCAAGACGGAAGAGGAATGGCGCAAGCAACTGTCCCGAGGCGTCTTCACAATCACCCGTCAGGCCGACACCGAGTTTGCCTATTCCGGAGAGTACTGGAACCTCCACGAGAAAGGTCTTTATCGCTGCATCTGTTGTGACAATGCGCTGTTCACTTCGGATACGAAGGTCGATTCCGGAACGGGTTGGCCGAGCTTTTGGGCGCCGATCGCGCCTGAAAACGTCCGAACCACGCGAGACGCCAGCTTGGGCATGGTCAGAACAGCTGTCTCATGCACCGAGTGCGACGCACATTTGGGGCACGTATTCGACGATGGTCCCGAACCTACGGGTCTGCGCTATTGCATGAATTCAGCGTCCTTAAGGTTTGTCGCACGACAAATCACCGCAGAATCTGACAAGTAAGCGCGAGCATCAACGATGCGCCATGGAGAAGGAAAGGCGGGTAGGCATGAACAACACCTTGAGACAAGTAGCTAACCCCAAGGCAACATTGCGCGAGGTTCCATCTCCGTCGTGGAATCGATTTCCACTCTCCCGTTGGGCTCCTATCCCGCTGCGCCTGATCGTTGGATATGGCTTCATGGCGCACGGTTTCGCCAAGCTGGCAAAGGGTCCGGACGCTTTCGCCTCCATCCTGCACGCGCTCGGCGTGCCGGCACCACACTTGATGGCATGGGCCACGATACTGACCGAAGTAGTCGGCGGTTTGGCAATTATCTTGGGTGCTTTCGTGACTCTTGTCAGCTTACCGATGGCTGCAGTTCTATTGGTGGCCATGTTCACTGTGCATCTACCGTACGGATTCAGTTCGATCAAGCTAATGGCGGTGACACCTGCCGGCGCGCAGTTCGGGCCGCCAGGCTATGAAGTTGACCTCCTGTACGTAGCATGCCTAGCGACCCTTGTGTTGGTTGGCCCCGGCCCATTGGCGATCGATGGCATAGTGAGGGAGAGGAACAAAGTTGGACATTCATAGACCACACTCGCGGGTCGCCCGTTACCAGGCGGCAATTGAGATCCGTCCCGCTGTTCCAGAAGATGCTGAACGAATCGCCCGCACGTTTCTCGAAAGTGCTGAATATCATGCCGAACTTGATCCGGAACGCTATTCGACACCCACAGTTGAGACGATATCGGCGCGCTACCGAGAGGGTCGGCAGCATCCGTCGCACGCGGGCAGCGAGGTTATGACCCTCGTCGCAGAACTCAGCGGCGAGATCGTTGGATTCATAGATGCCCGCCTCGAACAGTCGTCGGATCCAATGCACCGAGAAATGATCTATTGCCATATCGCTGAGATCGCGGTTGCCTGCGGGCACCGGAATCAAGGCATCGGTGGACGCCTGCTTCGGGCGGCTGAAGACTGGGGGCACCGGCTGGGTGCGGAGTTCGCATCGTTGGAATATCACGCCGCAAACACGCGCGCGAGCTTGTTCTATCAGGAGAGTATGGGCTATCGGCTGGCATCCATCACAGCCATAAAACGGCTCTAGCGGTGAAGAGAAATTTTGGGGGCGGGGTCGAACGGACCGACGATTCTGTAAAGGCGAACGCCACTGCATTTCGGCTCTGCCAACCGCGGCGGGAACCTGTGAACAGCGCCTTGAACGCTGAGTTCGGCGGAATCGTCTGGGCTGGCCACTACAGCATCTGCCGTCCGTCGGGCGAGCGTGGTCGCACACGCCGGGCTTCTCCTCCGGACAGACCAATGTCGGCACAGGATTCAATTACCAGACCAGCTGGCTCGAAGTGTTCGGCCAGCATCGGAAGGTCGGGCCGAATTTCAACCCCGAAGTCGGCTTTCTCGAACGGACAGATTGCATCTGCAACTACCTCGACGTGACTTTCAAGCCACGACCGAAGCTGCGCGGCGTTAGAGAGCTAAATTTCGAGGGCTTCATTTTTTATGCACCTGATACTCGTCACGTTCTGCAGACGCAGGAGTGGCAGAACACGTTCAGGATCGAGTTCAACAACGGCTCTTACAGCGATGACAACATCGTGGATGTCTTTACCCAACGCTTGATCGAGCCCTTCAACATCTACAAGAATATCTTCATTCCAGTTGGGGAATACCACTGGACTCGCCATCAGTTCACCTATGGATCGCCGCAGGATCGCCGGCTGATGGTCAGCTTCTTCGAACGCTTTGGTACTTATTACAATGGCCACCTGAATGAGGCGCGGGTTCGTGCTACCTATCGAGCCAACGAACGCCTTTCATTCAATTTCGCTGAGCAATGGAACCGCTTCCGGCTGGGTGTCGTGACTGACCCATCAGGAACGGTATTGCCGTCCTCGGCCGGCAACTTCTCGGTGGTATTCGGCAGTTTCCAGACCAACTACTCGTTTTCTCGCTTTCTCACGCTTTCTACGTTGCTCCAGATGGACACTGCGAACACTCAAGCTGCAACTGCAAATATTCGCTTGCGATGGAACTATCGCCCTGACAGTGACTTGTATGTGATCTACACGGCTGGCCAGCGCTTTGCCAGCCTGGTCGCTACCAATCCGCCACAGTTCTACGAAAATCGCTTCGCCATCAAATTCACATATTCGTGGCGACCGTGAGGTGAACATGAAATGGATTACACGGAAAGACATCAAGGTGGACCGCGTCGCGTGCCCATGGCTGATTAAGCGTTTCGTTGATCCGCCGGCCGAATTCCTGTTTGTCGAAGAAAAGGACCTAGTCGAACAAGCCAATCAACAGGATGCGATTCCGTTCGATGCACCCAGAATTGAAGCTATCAAACTGAACCATCGAGGAATTCGATGCACATTCGAAGCCATTATCGAAGACTATGCCGTTGCCGATCCCGCACTTCAGAAATTGGCACTCATCGTGCGCGCCGCTGACGTGAAAGGACAGGAGAACACTGCGCCTGAGGGCATCGGTCTGCGCTCCATTGCCCAGGGATTCGCAGCAATGGGTCTCTCTGATGAAGAGCGCCTCGTCCAACAATTTCCTGTCTATGATGCCTTGTACGCCTACGTTCAAGGCAAAGCCCATTGAAGTCCGATCCCAAACGAGATCTGGCTTTGATCAACCCCGCAGGATTCCTGCGTTCATTCGGTGTTGGGTTGATGGGCGTGGTGTTGGGGATCTACCTCTTTCGCGCTGGCCTGTCGTCCATTGCAATTGGGTTGGTCATTGCAGTTGGGTTGGCGGGGTCTGCTATGGCCACAGTCGTTATGAGCCTCGCAGCCGATCGCCTAGGCCGCAAACTATTTCTCATTCTTCTGTCGCTGATGACCGCTCTGGGTGGCATCGCGCTGGCTCTGGCGCCAGGCCTGCCTGTCCTCTTGATAGTGGCGTTCATCGGAATGCTGAATGGAACGGGCACGGATCGCTCGGCTGCCTTTGCGCTTGATCAGGCAATTGTTCCCGGATTGGTTGCAGGTGTCTGGCGAACCTGGAGCTTGGCCTGGTACAACGTCTTTCTCGATGGGGGAGGATCACTGGGAGCGTTGGCCGCTGCTCTGCCGATTCTCATTCAGCACCGTCTGTCCGTCTCGGTACTCAGCTCCTACCGATTTGTGTTTTTCGGGTATTCCGGAATATGTCTGACCGTAGCCACTCTCTATTTGTTGCTCTCCCCCGCTGTCGAAGTCGCAAAGCCGTCGCTGGTCGTGCCAGCGAGAGCCGAGATCGCGCCAGAAACCAAAAGAATTATTGCCAAACTGACGGCTCTGTTCTCATTGGATGCATTCAGCGGAGGCTTTCTGACGGACGCGTTGGTCGCGTATTGGTTTTTCCGACGATTCGGAATCCCCGAGCATGATTTGGGCTTGGTCTTCTTTGCCGTGCACATTCTGAACGCCGGTTCTCACCTTGGAGCAGCTTGGCTTGCACGCCGAATCGGGCTTGTGAACACGATGGTGTTCACGCATCTTCCTTCGAGTCTCTTCCTCGTGGCTGTACCGTTGGCTCCATCGTTCAAGTGGGCGGTGTTGCTTTTTCTGTGTCGCGAGGCCTTAGTTGAAATGGATGTTCCCACCCGACAATCCTACGTTGCCGCCCTCTCGTCAGGCCCTCTGAGCGAACATTTGCCAGCGGAATCACAAACCTTGCCCGCAATCTGTTTTGGGCTGTTGGATCGGGGGTCGCAGGATTATTGATGCAAGCCGTTTCCTTTTCAGCACCTCTTCTGGTGGGAGGAGGTGCCAAGGTAGCTTACGACTTGCTTCTGTACAAGTCATTTCGCGGATTAAAACCTCCCGAAGAGACTGCTCGATCGACTGCAATGAAAAATATGGCGCCCTGAGAAGGGCGCCAGAATTCTTTGAAGCCTTCGCTCACCACAATCGGCTGATGAGCGCCGGTCATTTACAGCTATCGCTGACCATCTTCAAATTGGTTACGCGAATGTCGCCAGCTTCGGCGGCCTCTTTCTTCTCGTGCTCCTCAGTCTCTTCCTTTTCCTTCTCGTAGGACTCGGCCTTGAGCGTGCCCGTGACGGTCACCTTATGACCCAAATGTTTAGATAGATCAACGGCTGAGCTCCGCAGTCCATATGTCTTGCCGTCTTCTCCGGTGATCGAAAATTCATCGGCTTCATCCCCTTTCTGCAAGCATCCTGTCCAGCCCTGTACCGTTTTGTTGTCGACTCCCTTGCTATTCCCCGTCCGAGACGTGGGTGTGGCCACCGGCCGAGTTCCAAAGCGACAGACCCTCGAGTGCGCCTTTTCGTCCTCGGCTATTGTCCGACTCCGGTGAGCGATGCGCTCTGCGGACTGCCGCCTCCGTTGTCGGCTACTCGGACAATAGCTTTACGCGTTCCCGTGGCAGTTGGCTTGAACCGCAAGCTGACCGTGCAACTCCCTCCCCCTGCTAGTGAGGTGCCGCAGGTTTTTCCGGAGACCAGATAGTCTCCCGGATTGGTCCCTGCAATCGAGAAACCGGTGAACGTCACGGTCGTAGTACCCACGTTCGTGACTGTCACTGACTTGGCCGCACTGGGTGCACCCACCGCCACTGTACCGAAGTTGAGCGAGACTGGCGAAAGGGAGATTTGTGTGCCGGTCCCCGTCAAGGCCACTTTCTGCGGGTTGGTCGACGCGTCATCGTTGAAGGTCAACGTCCCATTGCGAATGCCAATCACAGTCGGCGTGAAGGTCACACTGACGGTGCAACTCGTGCCCGCGGCGACCGTCGTCCCACAGGTTTTGGCGCTGATGGCGAAATCGCCATTGTTGATGATACTGCTGATATTCAGCGTACCGGACCCTGTGTTCGTCAGCTTAACAATTTTCGCTGTACTGGTGGTTCCCAGCACTCTCTTGCCGAACGCTAGGTTCGTGACGGATAGGGTTACTGCCGGTCCACCACCCCCACTGCCGCAGTTCGGGAACTTGAAAGTCGCAATGCGTGTGTTCCAATTGAAGCTTCCGGTTGTCCTCATGTACTCCTGTGTGTACCAGAAGGTGCAGTCGTCCACCGGATCGACCGTCATAGCACTGTAGTCCCCCCAACGGTTCAGGCCGCCAGTCTGTGAACCAGTTCCATTGACGATGGCGGCTTCCGATTGTAGAGCCCCTGCCGGATCACTTGGCTCGCGGCCGGTGAAAAAAACAGACGGACGGACGTTGCCACTGGACTCGCTATATCCCAGGGCGATGTCGCCCGCTTGGTCCATGGCGATGCTACCCATCCAACGCGTGTCCGCGGTCGGA
>WNGG01015598.1_pt1 | contig 14381 bp, 13 predicted proteins | sample 5400661 | NCBI WGS metagenome assembly WNGG01 (sample SAMN13153372, study PRJNA577476) | soil metagenome | isolation source: 100 cm soil or saprolite under Garry oak tree replicate 1 | place: USA:California | collected 2016-06-15
ACTTGCATGTGTTAAGCACGCCGCCAGCGTTCGTTCTGAGCCAGGATCAAACTCTCGTTTGAATCTGGTTGCTTGGCGAAAAAAAATCCCGGGATTTGCATCCCAGGCAGCCTGCCAAGCGAATTGTTGATCGCTCGAAATTCACTCAGACCATTGGCGCTCGAAAAGCTCCAATGGTTTCGAACAGATTCTGGCACATCGTATCAGTTGTCAAAGAGCGAAGCCCCCCTGTCCAGCAGAAAGGCACATCTACAGCCCAACGAGTATGCCAAGGGTGAACCGAGAAGTCAACACCTGATTCATGATTTCCACAGGCATCCTCAGGCAGGCTCTCGGTTGCTGACGAGGTTCATTTAGCGTCGCTGGTGGCGACGTACACGCCCAAGCCGATCATGGCTACACCGGAAGCGACGCGCTGACGGCGGATCAACCGCGCGTTCGACTTTAGTTTCTCGCCGAACACGCCCGCGAGTAGCGCGACGACCACGTCAGCGCTGGTATTCAGCGCGACAGAGAGAGCTCCGAGTGTAACGAACTGCGCAAAAACGTGTCCGACTTGCGGATGGATGAATTGCGGGATGAAGGACAGAAAGAACAGCGCCGTCTTGGGGTTTAGGATTTCGGTGACGATTCCCTGCCGGAAAGCGCCATGGCGAGGTGCGGCCAGATTCGGCAACGCGCCGGCGTCTAGATTGCGCGAGCGAATCATTCGAATGCCAAGATAAATGAGATAGGCTGCACCGGCGTACTTGACCACCGCGAAGGCGACCGCGGAAGCAGCAAGAACCGCGGAGACACCAAGCGCAGCAGCGAAAACATGCACCAAGCCGCCGAGAAGCGTTCCGCAACTGGAAAGGATGCCTTCACGGCGGCCGCCGGCGAGCGTTCGGGCAAGGACGTAAAAGATCCCAGGGCCGGGCGTGACCGCCAGCAGAAAAGCGGCCGCGAAAAAGACTCCAAAGCTGTGCAGGTCGGGCATCAGAGGTCCCCTCCGCAGGCATGAGTATAACATTCCACTACGGGACAAGCCGTGCGCTTCATCCTTAACTGTTCTCGACCTGTGCGAGGAGCGTTGTTACGATAGCCGCAGCGATCCATGAAAAATCGAAAAAGAGAACTGCCATACGACCCACGGAAGGGTGACGATTGGAAGCAGCGTGCGCTGCGCTTCATCGAAAAGCAGAAGATGTTGCACGCGGGAGACCGGGTTGGCGTGGCGGTGTCGGGTGGGGCGGATTCCGTGGCGCTACTGCTATTGCTTCTGGAGCTGCGGGAGAAGCTGGGCATCGTGCACAGTGTTGTGCACTTTAATCACAAATTGCGCGGGAAGGCTTCCGACGCGGACGAAAAATTCGTCGCGAAACTAGCAGCGAAGCATGGGCTGGAGTTTCATTCGGCAACCGTTTACGTTTCGAAAAAGGCTAAGAGCGAACGGGCCAACCTCGAAGACGCGGCGCGGCGAGCGCGCTACGACTATTTCCGTTCGCTGGCAGAGTCCGGAACGTGCACGCGAATCGCGGTGGCTCACACGGCCGACGATCAAGCGGAGACGGTGCTCGCGCACATCCTGCGCGGGACGGGCCTCGCGGGTCTTGGAGGAATTCATCCCATTGCGGGGCCGGTGATTCGTCCCCTTCTGAACGTTCGCCGGAGCGAGCTTCGGCGTTTTCTGCGGGCGCAAAAACAAACCTGGCGCGAAGATGCTACCAACCGCGACACGAAGAGAATGCGGGCGCGAATTCGCCAGAAGCTTCTTCCTGTGCTGGAGAAACAATTTCAGCCGGCGATCGTTGAACACTTAGCGACGCTTGCGGACCTCGCGCGGGAAGACGAAGCATTTTTGGAGGCAATCACAGAAGAGCGCGTGAGCGCTCTAATGCAAAAGTTCGATGAAGGTGCGCGAATCGCCGTGAGCGATTTTCTCGAGCCGTGGAAGAAAGGAAAAACTAACGCCGAGAACACAGAGAGCACAAAGAACACGGAGGCGAACGCACTGACCAAACGCATCGTGCGCCGGATGGTGGAGAGCGTCAAGCCACGCGCGGGGCAACTCGGGGCCGCGCATGTTGCGTCGGTGCTGCAATGGGCGCGAAACGGACAAAGCGGCAGTTCACTCACTCTGCCCGGCGGAGTAGAAGTACGAAAAGAGCCGGACGCGTTGGTGTTTCAAGCCGTAGAAAATGCCGGATGGCGGGCTGCTCGCACCGCGCCACGCGAATATGAGTACAAAATCAATTTGGCTGGCGGAGACGCGGAAGTAAGTGTTGCCGAACTGGGGTGCGTATTCCGCCTCAAGGTGATTGACTGGCCCCGCAAGAGAGGGGAAACTAGTAGTGATGGGGCGGTACTGGATCGCGAGCGGCTGCGCTTCCCATTGGTTTTGCGCAACTGGCGAGCCGGTGACCGAATGCGTCCGCGGGGACATCGAGGCGCGCACAAGTTGAAGCGGTTGTTGAACGAAGAGCGCGTCAGCCGGTGGGAGCGCGATGGCTGGCCCGTGCTCACAAGCGGCGGAGTTCTGGTGTGGGCTCGCGGATTTCCTGTAGCCGCGGAATTCGCCGCGACTGAAAGGACCCGAGCGGGAATTGTGATCGCAGAGGAAAAATTTTGAGCAGCCAGAATGGAGCGTCGTATTCCGCGGCGCGCATCGCCACTCGCGTGGCAGCTCTGGGAAAAGAAGTTTCACGGGAATACAAAGGGCGACGGCTGGATGTGGTGGTAACGCTGGATCGCGGTTTTGTATTCGCAGCGGACCTGATGCGACAAATCGACGCGCCGATTGTTTGTCACTTCGTGCGCGAAGATGTGCGGGACGTCGAACATAGCGGGCGCGCGCGGCGCGAAGTTTTTTTTGGCACCGGGCCGGAACTGAAAGGCCGAGACGTTTTGGTGGTCGATGCCGTGCTGGAAAGCGGCGTGACGCAGGAATTTTTGTTGCGGCGGCTGGGCGAAAGCCAGCCGCGCTCGATCCGGCTGGCCGTGCTGCTCGACAAGACCGCGAGGCGGCGGGTAGCCCTGGAGCCTGATTACTTTGGCTTCCGAACGGCATCTAACCAACTATTGGTCGGATACGGTCTGGCGGCTCCCAACGGGACAGGGAGAAACCTTCGGCAGCTTTCTTCGACAGCGCAGGGAGCGCCCGGAAAGAGCGTCAAGAAGCGGAAGAAGTGAGTAAGGTTTGATTTTTTTCGGGCGGGTTGCAAGATTTGTGAGGACAATGTGAATTCTGGTTCAACACTAAAAACAATTCTTTTTTGGCTGTCGATTGTGCTTTTAGGCGTGATGCTCTGGAGACTGGTCTCCACCAATGGAGCCCAAGCGCGAGAAGACACTCCCACCTATAGCGTGTGGATGGCCAAGGTGGACGCTGGCGAGGTGAAGGAAGTAACGATGTACCTCTCGCCGAACAGCTACGACCTGCAAGGCGAATACAACAAGCCCCCGAACATGAAATTCCAAGTCACCATTCCTAAAGAAGAAGCGCCGGAGGTCACCAAAGCGCTGAAGGATAAAGCTGTCCAACTGAAAGTGAAGGAAGTGCACAGCGGCGACTGGCTGCTGATCCTGTTGAACGCGGCGCCGCTGATTCTTCTGGTGGGCTTCTGCCTGTTCCTGATGCGGCAGATGCAATCGGGCGGGAACAAGGCATTGAGTTTCGGCAAGTCCCGCGCGCGTTTGCTTTCCGCGCAGCAAAAGAAGGCTACTTTCAAGGACGTCGCCGGAACGGATGAGGCCAAGGAAGAACTGCAGGAAATTATTGAGTTCCTGAAAGATCCGCAGAAATTCCAAAAGCTTGGCGGACGGATTCCCAAGGGCGTGCTCCTGGTGGGACCTCCGGGAACGGGCAAGACATTGCTGGCGCGAGCGATCGCCGGTGAAGCCAACGTTCCCTTCTTCTCGATTTCCGGTTCGGACTTCGTGGAAATGTTCGTGGGCGTGGGCGCGAGCCGCGTGCGCGATCTTTTTGAACAGGGCAAGAAGAACGCGCCTTGCATCATTTTCATTGACGAAATTGATGCCGTGGGACGCCATCGCGGCGCGGGTCTCGGAGGCGGTCACGACGAGCGCGAACAAACCTTAAATGCACTGCTCGTGGAGATGGACGGTTTTGAATCAAACGAAGGCGTGATTTTGATCGCCGCGACGAACCGGCCCGACGTTCTGGACCCGGCACTGTTGCGGCCCGGCCGCTTCGACCGCCGCGTGGTCGTGGCGCGTCCCGATGTGAAGGGCCGCGAAGAAATCCTGCGCGTGCATACGCGCAAGGTGCCGATCGGTGATGACGTGGATTTGTCCATCATCGCGCGGGGCACTCCGGGATTCTCCGGCGCGGACCTCGCGAACCTGGTGAACGAAGCGGCGTTGTGGGCGGCGCGCCAGAACCGCAAATTCGTGATGATGGTCGATTTCGAGATGTCCAAAGACAAAGTAATGATGGGCGTCGAGCGCCGTTCGATGATCCTGTCGGACGAAGAGAAGAAGAACACGGCTTATCACGAGGCGGGTCACGCGCTAGTCGCGGCGATGACGCCGGGCGCTGATCCGGTTCACAAAGTCACCATCATTCCGCGCGGCATGGCTCTGGGCCTGACGATGCAATTGCCGGAAGACGACAAGCACACCTACACGCGCGGATATCTGGAAGCGATGCTCGCGGTGCTGATGGGGGGGCGCTCCGCGGAAGAAATTTTCCTCGGCCACATCACTACCGGTGCTGGCAACGACATCGAACGCGCCACGGACATCGCGCGCAACATGGTTTGCGAATGGGGCATGAGCGAACTGGGGCCGCTGGCCTACGGTAAGAAAGACGAAGCGATTTTCCTTGGCCGCGAAATCGCTCAACATCGCGACTATTCAGAAGACACCGCCATCCAAATCGATAAGGAAGTGAAGCGCATCGTCAACGGCGGCTACGAGAAAGCGAAGAACCTCCTGTCAAACAATCGGGATACGCTGGAGCGCATCGCTCAGGCGCTGCTCGAACGGGAAGTGATCGACGCAAACGAAGTGAAGATGCTCATGGAAGGCAGGCCGTTGCCGGAAAAACCGCGCACGCCTCCCACGCCGCCGCCGCAGGCCGCGCCAAGCGCCGACCCAAAGATGGTGCGTCCGGAACTGCGGCCAGCCCCGGGATTCACGCGGGGAGAAAATCCCGCAAAGGCTTGACGTCCTCCGGCGCGGCGCCGGCTCATAGCGTGATTATAGATATTGATTGGCAGAGGAACCCGCCATTGCAACCGCCGTTTTTCCGGCCGCCGTTGAACGTTTTTCCTCGATCAGATCCAATAGAATGAATATATTGGGGACCTTCTTGGCCACGACGGCTATGTTGTCAAGCCATTTCCCTTCGGCTTTGAGGCGTAACATCGAGCCATCAATTTTGCATTTCACAAGCGCCGTGTAGGGAATTGGCTCCTTCGCTTTCCATACCACACCGCCAGGCGACAGCGAAATCTTTCCGAAAGAAACCGTTCCGCCAGAGTTGAGAATCCGCTCCGCACCCTGGCGCAGCCGGGGATTCACGGCTGCCAAGACCAGACGCACCAGTTCCTCTACATCGCGAATGTTGGAATTGAGTACGATTTTATGCGGGCCGATCAATTCCAGGGACCGGATCATCTTGTTGTTGCTGCGGGCCATCGCCGATATAAGCCATCCGAGCAGCCCGAAATGTGCACCCGCGTTAATTGGCTGCTGGCCGTAGCGGGTCTCCGTGATTTCGTCCCACCGAAGATCCTTTTCCCTGAAGGGAGACTTGTAGGAGATCCCTTCCTCGTGAAGGGTAACTCTTGTTTTCGTCCAAAGCCAGGCGTAGGCAAACAATAGTCCGAACGCGCCGGTGAAGATCGCTAATACCGGGTTCACCTGGCGGCTCCGGTAGAAATCGTAAACCGCCCAGAGCAGCAAGGGAACAAACACCAGGGCCGCCGCGATGCACCATGAGAGTGTGTATCGAAACGTGTTTCGAGCAGGCGATATGAACATAAGTACACCTCAAAAGAGTGTTCTTCATAGAATCGCTGCGCGAAGCGAACTTGTCAAAAGATGTTTCGCTCGAGTGTGCCCCGCGAACACGCCATTTCCAACCGCAAGGGACATCGGAACTCACGCGCTTTTACGCGCGCCGGGGCGAAGGGGTGTAGAATGATTTCATGGGAAATCGTTCCGGCGAAAATCTGAACGTGACGTGCCCGTGCTGCCAGGCAAAGCTGGTGGTGGATGCGGTGTTCGGCGCGGTGCTTTCGCACGAAGCGCCCGTGAAGCCCGGACCCGATGTGGACCTGACGGACGCCCAGAGAATTCTTGCCGAGCAAAACCGCAAGCGCGAAGACAAATTCGCGGATTCCTGGTTCCAGGAATCCAACAAGGAAGACATTCTGGCGAAGAAATTCGAAGAGGCGATGAAGAAGGCCAAGGACACCCCGGCGACAAAGCCCATCCGCGATTTCGACTCGATTAGCAGATATTTCAAAGCTCATTCCACGTAGTTTTGACCCACCGGTTCTGTAAGCTGAAAGCACTGATCATTTTTTCGTTTCATGGAATTCACAAACTGGATTTGACGCCAAACCTGGTTCTGTTTATCCTGTTTTGGTATTTGACTTGAGGATTTCTTTGAGCCACATGCGCCAACGCCGCTCGCAACTCGCCCGCAACACTTCGTGTTGCTGTCATTTTTGCGAATCGGCGCGTGGAGGCTGATGGCATAGAACAAGGTTTCTAAGTTCTTCTCAGACGGCCACCGCCAGATGTGCATCCGGCAGTGGCCGTTTTTTGTTTTCACGAGTCATCCGATTCAGGAGAATCCCTGTGAGACTCGCACCAAGAATAATCAGTTTGGTTTGCGCCGGGCTGCTTCTGGCGGCAAACGCGCGCCCGGACAACCGTTCGCCGGAGAAACAGGAATCCACCGCCGCGCCTGCGACAGAAAGAGAGAGTGGGGGGAATTGCTCCGCTTCTGGAGAGGGAGACTCAGCGCGGGACTCCGCAAAGACGGCAGGAAATAAGAGACGCGGTCTGTTTCGCTCCTGGCTTCATATGGCCGCGGAAACACAGGCCAAGCAACCGGATTGGCTTTCGCCCTTGGCCACCACATCCGGCAGGCTGAAGCAGGAGTTGCGTTACGACATCTGGGACCAACCCTCATTCCAGGGAAATAGAACTTACCAGTTTGGCGGCGGCAAGGGGCTGGAGTTCATCACGAGTCCGCGAACCCAGATATTGGCTGGGATACCGTCCTACACGCTGCACTCTCGCAATGGTCCCCCTGGCGGATTTGGCGACTTACCGTTGATGCTGAAATTCCGCATTGTTTCCGAAGAACGTGGAGAAGGAAATTATCTCCTGACGTTTATCCTCGGCGCCACGGCGTCCACAGGGTCGCGTCGCTATGGTGCGGCCGATGCAGTGCTGACGCCGACACTCGCGTTTGGCAAGGGTTGGGGGAGGTTCGACGTTCAGTCCACGTTCGGAGCTAACCTGCCAACAGGGGACACGGCAAAGCTGGGCCGGCAATTCCAATGGAACACGGCCTTTCAGTATCAAGCAGCCTGGAAGCTCTGGCCGGAACTGGAAGTGAATTCCACGTTCTACAAAACAGGAACGAACGCTGGCGATAAACAGGTTTTCCTGACACCGGGGCTCGGCTTTGGACGAGTGCGACTCCGGAAGGGATTTCGGTTCTCTACAGCGGCGGGCATGCAAATTGCGGTGACGAAATTCCATACCTACGATCATCGCTGGATGTTCTCTGAGCGAATTTCGTTTTGAGCGACTGATAGGGCACGTGCGCTACACTCCTGTTGCGCATATGGCACTAGGACGAAAAATGTTCAGGCTGAAGCTGCCTTCTCGCACTCTCGTGCTGGGCGAACGCACACTCGTTATGGGAGTGCTGAACGTCACGCCAGACAGCTTTTCGGATGGCGGAAAGTTTTTTGACGTGGAGCGCGCTATCGAACAGGCGGTGGCTATGGAACGCGCGGGTGCGGATTTGCTGGATATCGGCGGCGAATCCACACGTCCGGGTGCTACAGGCATTTCCGCCAAAGAAGAGCTGGCCCGCGTGTTGCCGGTGCTACGTGGACTGCGTGGCGAGCTGAAGATTCCGGTTTCCATCGACACGCAAAAATCGGACGTCGCTGAAGCCGCGCTCGACGCCGGCGCGCAGATCATCAATGATATTTCGGGGTTAAAGAGCGATCCGCGCATCTCCAAGGTTGCCGCGCTACATGGCGTGCCGCTTATCTTGATGCACATGCGCGGGGAGCCGCGAACCATGCAGGAGGGAGGATTTGCGCGGGACGTCATGAAAGATGTCATGCGAGGGCTGCGTAAATCCGTGGAGGCGGCGCGCAAAGCCGGGGTTGCAAAAACGCAGATCATCCTTGACCCGGGCATCGGGTTCGGCAAGAGCTTCGCGCAAAATTACGAAGTGCTGCAAAAGCTGCCGCAACTGGCAAAGCTCGGCTATCCGCTCCTGGTGGGTGCCTCGCGCAAAGGATTCCTCGGGGCAACATTGGCACGGGACGGGAAACCTGCTCCACCGGAAGAGCGCATCTGGGGTACCGCCGCAACGGTTACGGCGAGCACCTTGAACGGGGCGCACATCGTCCGCGTTCACGATGTCGCCGAGATGGTCCAGGTGGCGCGCGTCGCCGATTGCCTTCTTAACCCGAAGCAGAGGCCGAAAAACTAGCTGTTGGCGACGCATGGCAGCTGTTGACATTGCCGAAGCTGCAGGGGGTGCTGCACCCCCGGTTTTTTGTCAAAGAGTGCGAAAGCGATTGAAAATAAAAGAATTAAGTTTTTCGTGGGTGCAAGAAAATACAATAAAATGCAAAAGAGTGCGCAAGAATATGAAGAGAAAGGGAATAGGGGATATTGGTTAGGAACACGTGATCGCGCACACGAAGCTGCGCCCCCATACACCCATCATTTTGCATGAATATAAAAAGAAAAGACTTACAGAAATTGCAATTCGTAATCGATTGATTCTAAAGGGTCCGTTTTTGATTGCTGGGGGCGAGCAAGAGCGGAACACGTACCCCCGAGGGAAGAAAAGCTGGAGCCCTCCGACCGCGCTCAGGGTAAACAAGCTCCCACACTCCAGATGGAGTTTTCTATAAGGTCAATTATATCACTGAATAAGAGAAAGTCAAGGAGAACTTTGCGGGAAGTACGCCAGTAGGCAGCTACTTCGGTATAATGCGCTCCGCAATCGAAAACTAAGGCTTTGCGCTGAATTTCCAGGGAAAGAGAGCCCACGCATGCCGCGCCGCATCATTTTTGTTAATTGCTTGCTTCTTTGCCTTTACGGGTCGATGCACACACCGCAAGCGCAGATTCCGCCGGCAAAGCAAAATCCGCTCATCCCGGCGCAAGGCGCGCAGGGAAGGGTGGGTTGCTCAACGACAGAAGCGTCGTCGTGTGCGGAAGCCGCGGCGAAGATACTGCCGATCGTGATGGGGTCGTCGCCGATGGAAGAGAATCTGCGGCGGCTGACGGATGAGATCGGCGGACGGGTGACGGGATCGCTAGAGATGGCCAAAGCGGTGGAGTGGGGCGTCGCTGCATTTCGCGCGGCCGGAGTGGATGTTCACACGGAGAAATACACGCTCCCGGTGACGTGGAGCGAAGGGGACACGCGGCTGGAATTGATTGGTCCGGTGAGATTCCCCGTGCGGCTGAAGGCGGAGGGATGGTCTCCGGCGACCCCAGCGGGCGGCGTGGGAGCCTCAGTTGTAGACGTGGGTTACGGGAACGATGACGATTTTGCGAAAGCGGGCACCTCAATCAGAGGTGCGATTCTGCTGGTTCATAGCGATATCGGATCGACGTGGGCGGACCTATTCAACGAGTATCTTCGGCCGCCGACGATTATCGGTCATGCCGTGAAAGAAGGCGCTGGAGCCATCCTGTGGATGGGCGCGCGGGAGCGATTACTTCTCTATCGCCACACAAATTCGCTGGCCGGTGAAATTGACAAGATTCCGCAGGTAGTGGTTGCTCGCGAAGACGCAATGCGGCTGGCGCGGACAATCGCGGCCTACCCGGGAAAAGTTAGCGTTCGCTTGGGCATGCCCAATAAGATTGGCGGGCCCATCGAACAACAAAATGTGGTTGGTGAAATTCGCGGCTACGAGAAGCCGGATGAGATCGTCATTCTCGGCGCGCATCTGGATTCATGGGAATTGGGCACGGGAGCGTTGGACAACGGCTGCAATGCAGCGCTGGTGATTGAGGCGGCGCGGGCCATCAAGGCAACCGGGCTTTTGCCGCGCCGGACGATCCGCTTCGCGCTCTTCAGCGGCGAGGAACAAGGCACGATTGGCTCATTCGAATACGTGAAAGGGCACCGCGCGGAGCTGGACAAAATCCGCGCAATGATCACCTACGACTCGGGCATCGGCCGTGTCACCGGATATTCGCTCGGCGGCCGGCGCGACATCGAGGCGGGCGTGCGCGAAGCCCTCAAGCCGCTGGAATCCTGGGGCGCGAACAATCACACGTATGACGCCTCGTTCGGCACGGACAATTTTGATTTTATGCTCGAAGGCGTGCCCACGCTGGTAGCAAATCAGGAAGAGGCCAACTACCTGCCGAATTATCACGCGGCTTCGGACACGCTGGACAAAGTCGATATGCGTGAACTCAAGCTGCATACTGTGCTCGCGGCGCTGACGGCTTGGGGGATCGCCGACCGCGCGGAGCCGCTCGGCAAGCGCCTTTCGCGCGCTGAACTTGATGTGCTCGTCAAAGAAACTGGCCTGGACCAGCAGCTTAAGCTGCTCGGCTACTGGGACGCTTGGCAAAGCGCCGCGCGCGGCCGAAAACCGTAAGGTTGGATATCCGGTTCAACTCCCGCTTATGCGCGATGGAAGTTTCTCAACAAGCACAACATCTCCCGTGAGGTTCTTCCCGGTATACTGGATGGGTGCCAAAGACTCTGAGCGGGCTGACCGCTAACGCGCATCAAGCCATTCTAGGCGTCGACTATGGTCGCGCGAGGATCGGGCTGGCTCTCGCGAATTCGGAGACGCGGATGGCGCAACCCCTGAGCACCATGGAGCGCGTCAACCGCAACGAAGACATGCGGCGACTGCGTGAACTAGCGCGCGAACATGGCGTAAAGCAGATCGTCGTGGGCCTGCCGCTGCGGCTGGATGGCACGCCCGGCGAAATGGCTGAGGAAGCGGAGCGTTTCGCGGAGCGCGTTCGAAAGCAGATTGGCGTGCCGGTGGAAATGGTGGACGAGCGGCTAACGAGCTGGGAAGCCGAGCGCTTGCTGGAAGAAGTTCAGGGCAGATTTATTCACGATGAAAAACTGGCCGGCGGCAAGAAACCGAAGAAAACGCAGGCCAAGATGACTGTGGATGCGGTGGCTGCCGCCGTGATTTTGAAAGAGTATCTGGATCGGCAGGAGCAGACGGCTGAGAAGGCGCAAGCGAAGTAAATAGACCAAATTCGTGAGGCGAAATTGAAGAAGTTGTTCGCGCTGTTTCTTCTAATCGTGCTGGCTGCCGGGGGCGCTGCGGCGTGGCTGTGGTACGGCATCACGCAGCCGTATCAGGACTTTGCGGCGGGCGGCGTTTTCGTCGACGTGCCGCACGGGGCCTCGCAACGCCATGTGGCGTATCTGCTGAGGGCAAATGGCGTGGTCCGCAACGCGATGGCGTTTGAGATTTATGCGCGGCGGCATCCCAAGCGAACACTGCAGGCCGGCGAATACTTTTTCGATCGTGCAATGACTGGCCGGGAGGTCTTCTGGAAGCTCGCGAACGGCCAAGTGTACGAGCAACCCTTCACGGTGCGCGAAGGCGAAACGATGTTTGACATCGCCCGCGAACTCGAAGCGGGAAAGTTCATGCGCGCAGGGGATTTTCTTTATGCGGCAGGCGACCCGGGGCTGATTCATGATTTTGCGCCTGGCGCGCAAACTCTCGAAGGCTTTCTTTTTCCGGCGACCTATGAACTTCCAAGACATCCCGCGGCTAGCGAATTGACCGCGGAAATGGTGCACAAGTTCAAGGAAGAATGGAGACGCATCGCCTCACCTGTGGCGGGTGGCCCAACGGAGGAAGGCGGTCACCGGGCCATAAACAGGATCGTGACGCTGGCGTCGCTCGTTGAACGGGAAACGCCGAAGCCGGAAGAGCGGCCGCTGGTGGCAGGCGCGTTTGAAAACCGTCTGCGCCTGGGCATGAGACTACAATGTGATCCGACGGTGATTTACGGGATGGAGCGGCTAGGAAAGTACAACGGGACACTGACGGGAAAGGATCTGAGTTTCGATACCCCATACAACACGTACGAGCACGGCGGGCTGCCTCCCGGGCCGATTGGAAATCCTGGCGAAGCGTCGCTGCGCGCCGCACTGCAGCCAGCGCAGACGAACTACCTTTATTTCGTGGCCAACACGCAAGGCGGACATTTTTTCAGCGGGACGCTGGCGGAACACAACAAGAATGTGGTGAAGTATCGCCGGCTGCTGGCAGGTCTTCCGGCCGATCCACCACCGCCCCCGCCCAGCCCGAAAAAGAAACCCGCAAAGCAGCACCGAGGCGCAGCCCGATGAACGATCATTTGAAAACGAAAAAGGCGCTGATCCTGGAGACCGCCAGGGAGATCAAGGTGCAGCAATGGACGCCGGCGGAGATCGACCAGCTGCGCCGGCGGCTCTTGGCCGAGCATGGCGACGCCGGCAAGGCGGGCCCGGATTACATTGCGGACGTGCTGAAAGACGCGGGGCAGAAGGTGACGCTCAACCAGCAGGAAGAGGCCGAGGAACAGTACGAAGAAGAATTCGAGGATCTGCTGCATTTCAAGACGTTGGAAGATGCCGAGGTCAGCATCATGCGGCTGGATGAATTGATGCGCAAGTTCCGCGTGCACGGCGAGCACTCGGCCGTGGAGCGTGTTTTGAACATCGCCCGGCTGGGCAAACGCCGCGCGGAAATGATCTCGCGCAACCGCAAGGTGGAGGCTCAGAAGCGCGCGGAAAAAGAGGAGATCGGTGGCTGGTTCCGCATCTGGCTGGAAACGCCGGATACCTTCTTCGATTGGCTGGAAGTTCGGAAGCAAGCACCGGACTATCTTGCGAAGTTTCCGAAGTTGGAGTCCGAAGAATGAGCTCGCCGGGGATGGGCGCGCCAGGAAGCGGCGTACTGGAACTGCCGCCCTTTTCGCTGGACGTGCAGGCATTGGACCTGGGTAGCGGCGTCAAGGCAGTGGGCCTCGAACTGCTCGAAACGGAAAACCGCGAGCCGCTGCGGGGCAAGGATGCGGCGGAGATCTGGTCGGCGGTCTTCCCTGCTCTTGCGGGAAACGAATCGTACGTCGTCGATTTTTTCAGCCACATCGAGCGGGTAAGAGAGTTTTGCAAACCGCGGGAGATTGCCTTGCGCGAGGCGGCAGAGCGCTGCCTCGTGTTGCCGCAACCCGATCAAGAGCAGTTGCGGCAAATCTTTGAACGCTTCGAAGGAGAGACGTTCGGCATTCGAGCCGGGGCGGCATCGCAATCCGCCGATACGGCGCTCGAAGGCGACCTTTCCAAGCGCGGTGTGGACGCCTACCAGCCTGCCTACAACCGCTACACGTTTTGCGCGATTTGCGAGCCGGAAGACGGCTGGGTAACGCTCCTGAGCGATTCGCTTTGGCCCAGCGAAGTCATCCGCCGGTTGCGGCCGGCGATTCAGCCATTTGACATCCACATTGCGCGGCCCAATTGAATGTCTCTGTGGCTGCGACCTGCGTTGATGGACGGGCATCCAAGTGGTTGCAAGATTGCTTTATTTGTATGAGTGAAGACGGAACTGATTGATGCGACGTTTGAAAACATGCATGGTACTGGTGACACTGGCGGCGATTTCTTGCGGCTGCCACGGGAGAGTTGTGACCGGCCACACCGTGGTAGCGCAGAAGCCGATTGCGAAGGATGCCACCCGTGAAGAACTCCTGGAGGCATACAATCTGATCGCACGCGGCACAAAAACGCTGAACGCCACTGTGGAACTAAAGCCGACAGCAGGCTCAAAATATAGCGGTGTCATCGATGAATACCACGAGGTTAAGGCGTTTCTTCTGGCCGCGCGGCCAGCGAAAATTCGCTTGATCGGGCAAGCGCCAGTGGTCGGTACCACGGTGTTTGACATGGCCAGCGACAGCGAGACCTTTCGCGTCTCGATACCTTCGAAGAAGAAATTTCTCGTCGGGCCAGTAGCCGTCGAGCGCTCCAGCAGCAAACCCATTGAAAATTTGCGGCCACAACATCTCCTGGATGCGCTGCTCTGGCCGGAAATCCGCAAGGAAGAAACCGTGACTTTGAAGGAGTTCAACGACGAGAACGCCAGGTACTACGTCCTGACCGTTTTGCGCGG
>WNGG01010362.1_pt1 | contig 14377 bp, 12 predicted proteins | sample 5400661 | NCBI WGS metagenome assembly WNGG01 (sample SAMN13153372, study PRJNA577476) | soil metagenome | isolation source: 100 cm soil or saprolite under Garry oak tree replicate 1 | place: USA:California | collected 2016-06-15
CATGTTCGCCGGCCAGAGCTTCGCCGCCATGTTCAACTACGCCGACCTGGATGGCGCCAATCGCATCGCCATGGACACCCTCACCACCGATTTGCGCCAATGCAACAAGGTGACCCTCTGCACCGCCAATAACATCACCCTGCAGGACTACGACGGAGCCGTCTTAAGCTACACGTATGACCCCGCCGCCAAGACTTTGGTCCGCACTAGGAATGGCGCCGACGCGACCACCTTGCTCAAGGGTTGCACCTCGCTGACGTTTACCATTGCCCAGCGCAATCCGGTGGGCGGCACCTACGACGTTTATCCGGCGGCCACCGCGGCCACGGCCAAAGTGGTGAACATTTCCTGGATTTGCGCGCGGTCCATCTTCGGCAACAGCATCAATACGGAGTCGGTCCAGACCGCCCGCATCGTCATACGGAGACAAGGCACATGAAAATTAATCGTTTCGAATTGAACCAAAAGGGCGGCTTCGCCCTGATGCTCACGATCCTGATCACCGGCCTGGTCGGCTTTCTCCTGCTCGCCTACCTCTCGATGCTCACCGGCCAGAACCAGGCCGTCATGCGTTCGCAGGCGTGGAACTCGGCTATGCCCATGGTCGAAGCCGGCTTGGAAGACGCCATGACCCAGCTCAATACTCACGGCTCGACGGACCTGGGGTCTGATGGTTGGACGCTAAGCGGCGGCGTCTATTGGATGAATCGCGTTATGGGCGACAGCGCCTACTATGTCACGATCACCAATTGGGTGCCCGGCGCTCTCAACCTTAACCCCATCATCGAGTCCAAGGGTTATGTGCCGATGCCGGTGCAGGTGGCCTCGGCCCAAAATTGGATGTTCGCCTCCGTTTCCGTGCCGGACGCGACGCGGAACTACATCGGTCGCGGCGTCCGCGCAACGACCACCAAGGACTATCTATTCACCAAGGCGATGGTCGCCAAAGGCCAGATCGATTTGATGGGCAACAACGTCACGACCGACAGCTTCGATTCTTCCGACCCCAATTACAGCAACAACGGACTGTACACCTCCGCCAAACGCAAAGCCAACGGCGACGTGGCCACCGACTCCCAGTTGACCAATTCTCTGAGCGCCGGCAATGCCAACATCTACGGCAAAATTTCCACCGGGCCCAACGGCTCCGCGGACATCGGGCCCAATGGCATCGTCGGGGACATGGCCTGGCACGCGGCCGGCAGCATCGGGATCGAATCCGGCTACGCCGCCAACGACATGAACATCAACCTGCCGAATGTCAAGCTCCCGTTCACCGGTGGCGCGTTCACCCCCACCGGCGGCAACGTCACCAACGTCGTTTACACCTACACCACCAACTCCTCAATCACCACGACCATCACTTACCCGGTCGGCACTCCGATTTCCATTACCACGAACTTCGCCAGTTCTTCCGTTTATCCGGTCGGTTCGCCGGGCCCGGTCTTTACGAATGGGAGTCTTGGCCTGTTTTGGGACCCCAAGTTCGGCACCTATATTTACCCCACCTTCGCGGCCAATTACAACACTCGCACTACCAACGGCACGCTCACCGTCACGTATTACGATTACATTCTTGGGGATGGCAATTACCAGTTGTCCGCTCTCAGCGGAAGCGTCTATGTGCAGGGCAACGCCGTGCTGCTCGTCACCAGTAGCGCCACGCCGACTTCGCTTACCATTGCCGATGGCAAAAGCTTTCAACTCTACAACCAGGCGCCCAGCTTCAGCCTGAGCGGCAACCTGGTGCTCAATGGCACAGGCACTGCGTTAGAGTTCGCCTATTATGGGCTGCCGGCCAACACGAACGTGAGTTTCAGCGGCAACGGCGCTTTCGTCGGCACGGTTTACGCGCCGGAGGCGGCGCTCCATTTGGGCGGCGGTGGCAACAATACCTACGATTTCATCGGCTCAGTCGTCGCCAATAGCATACAAATGAACGGCCACTTCAACTTCCACTACGACGAAGCCCTGGGAACAATTGGTCCCCTCGGGAACTATGTTGTCAGCTCCTGGAAGGAAATGAGCCCGATCGACGTGCCGTACATCTACGCCTCCTCCGCCGCCAGGAACAGCAGTCAGGGAATCTTAACACCTTCCCCTTCGTTGCCCTAAAGCGGCTCGTGGAGGTCGGCGCTGTCCGCCCCTCTGCTGCGATCAACGTTTCGCCTCTCCTCGGTTCCGCTGCCGTCGCCTGCTTGGCGGGCCTCTCCCACCACCCCGCCTCGATCCAATCCTTCAATTCAATGTACCAAACCCGTACGTCTTTCGCGCTTTTGGGACATGGCCCGCTTCCCTAGTGGCTTCCAGGGCGGTCAGGCGCGCGAAGTCTGGTTTCCTCTTTCTACCCAAGTAACTGGGAATAAATGCCTTTCGTGAATGCCCTGGTTACGGTGTCCTACAAATCCAGCCCACTGGCAGGCCAATTGCTAGAAGGTAGCTGGTACGAAAGATATTTATGAAAATTAAACGATCACTAAGCTCCCGGCTCCGCCGGACATTAGCCGGTTTTTCAATGATTGAAGTCACGATCGGCATGGGGGTCATCGGCACCACCTGCGCGGCCTTGTTGACCGGCATCACCAGCGGCTTCTTCACCATGCGGATGGCGCGCGAAAACCTCCGCGCCACGCAGATCATCCTGGAAAAGGTCGAAACTATCCCCGGACCAATTCGGCCGGCCTGACTTACAACGGCACCATGACGATCTCCCCCGCGCCGATTGCCAGTTCGTACAGCGGCGACATGCGGATGCTGACCGTTAACCTTTCCTGGACGACGGGCAGCATCCCGCGCACCCGCCAATTCTCAACCTTTATTGCCCGCAATGGCCTCCAAAACTACGTCTATTAAGCCAAACGCCGGGCCGCGCCGCGCGGCCTTTGTCTTGAGCGAGGTGATCGTCGCCACGGGGATCACTGCGCTCTTGATGGTCGCCCTGGTCGCCTTCTTCATGTTCGCCGGCCAGAGCTTCGCCGCCATGTTCAACTACGCCGACCTGGATGGCGCCAATCGCATCGCCATGGACACCCGTGGGCGGCAGCTACGACGTTTATCCGGCGGCCACCGCGGCCACGGCCAAGGTGGTGAACATTTCCTGGATTTGCGCGCGGTCCATCTTCGGCAACAGCATCAATACGGAGTCGGTCCAGACCGCCCGCATCGTCATACGGAGACAAGGCACATGAAAATTAATCGTTCGAAACTCAAACAGGGCAGCGGCTTTGCCTTGATCCTTACAATATTCATCACCGGCCTGGTTGGCCTTCTCCTGGTCGCCTACCTGTCGTTGTTGACCAGCCAGAACCAGGCCGTCATGCGTTCGCAGGTGTGGAACTCAGCGATGCCGGTGATCGAGGCCGGCCTGGAAGACGCCATGACCCAGCTCAATACCCACGGTACCCAAGGCTCAACGAGCCTGGCGGTGGACGGTTGGACGCTCAGCGGCGGCGTCTATTGGATGAATCGCGTCATGGGTGACACTTGTTACTACGTCACGATCACCAATTGGGTGCCCGGCGTTTCCATCAGCCAACCCATCATCGAGTCGAGGGCGTACGTGCCGATGCCCGTGCAGGTGGCCGCGGCCCAAAATTGGATGTTCGCCACCGTGTCCGTGCCGGACGCGACGCGGAACTATATCGGCCGCGGAGTGCGCGTGGTGGCCAACAAGGATTACTTGTTCACCAAGGCGATGGTCGGCAAAGGCCAGATCGATATGATGGGCAACAACGTCACGACCGACAGCTTTGATTCCTCCGATCCGGCCTTCAGCAACAACGGGCTGTACGATTCCAGCAAACACAAAGCCAATGGCGACGTGGCCACCGACTCCCAGTTGACCAATTCTCTGAACGTCGGCAACGCCAACATCTACGGCAAAATTTCCACCGGTCCCAACGGCACCGCGGCGATTGGCAAAAATGGCTCGGTCGGCGATCTGGCCTGGCATGCCTCCGGCAGCTCGGGGATTGAACCAACCTACTCCGCCAATGACATGAACGTGAGTTTGCCCGACGCACAGGTGCCCTTCACGGGCGGGGCCTTCACTCCCAGCGGCGGCTGGATCACGAACGTTTCCGCCACCATCAGCACCAACTTCACGGTCACCACGACCATCATCTACCCTTCCGGCAGTCCGACTTACATTATCACGAATACCACCAGCTCCATCATCTATCCGCTCGGCTCGCCAGGCCCGGTCGTTACCAACTGGAATGGTAGTGACACTAAAATTAACAGCTATACTTACCCGACCTTCAGTGCCGTTTACGGCGCCTACACGACCAATGTGAACGTCACCGTCACCTACTACGATTACATTCTGAGCGACGGCAATTACCAGGTGGCCAACCTCAACGGCAGCATTTATGTGCAGGGCAACGCCGTGCTGCTCGTGCTGCTCGTCACCAGCAGCGGCACGTTAACTGGGCTGACCATTGCTGACGGCAAAAGCCTTCAACTCTACAACCAGTCGCCCAGCTTCAGCCTGAGCGGCAACCTGGTGCTCAATGGCAACGGCACCGCATTGCAGTTCGCCTACTATGGGCTGCCCGGCAACACGAGCGTGAGCATCAACGGCAACGGCGCTTTTGTCGGAACGATCTACGCTCCCGACGCGGCGCTGACCCTGGGCGGCGGCGGCAACAATACCTACGATTTCATCGGCTCGGCCATCGCCAATACCATCAGTTTGAACGGTCATTTCAACTTCCATTACGACGAAGCCCTCGAAAAGGCCGGTCCTTACCGGGACTACATCGTTACCGCCTGGTTCGAAATGACGCCGACCGACGTGCCCAACATTTACGCCGCCAGCCCCTGACCCGGCTGCACGTCTTAAGACCGTCGGCCTCCGACCCGCTCGCCGCCACTCTCATTCCCCTTCGGCTGACTCCTGTTCGCATCGTTCGATTGCCGCGGCCTGCAGTCTGCCATCGCACCGCTCCGGGATCCAAGGCCTGAGCCGATTTGCCGGGAGTCCCCAACGATCCCGTGTTTGGACACATCAGACCCGACATGTACCAAGCCCGTACGGCGATCGCAGTTTCCGGGACGGTCCTTGAGCTAGACCCATGGCGAGGCGCTGTTCGAGGGAAAAAAGCTCGCTCGCCATCCAGCCATAAGTGGCTGTGAATCATGGTCCTTAGTTGATTCCGGGTTTCTCACTCTTGCAAATTTGAGATTGCTGGCATACCAAGTGCTAAAAAGGACTGGAACGAAATGTCCTCTATGAGGATCAAACAAAAACTAATCTCCGCCCTCCGCCGCGCGCTGGTCGGCTTGTCGCTGGATGAACTGACCGTTGGGTTACGCGTGATCGGCTCCGCCACCCCGGGCTGGTTGACGGGTTATCATTCGCTGACCCGAGCCATTTGCAGGCACAATCCCGCGAGCGGCAGCTATGCCGTTTACTCGGCGGCCACGGCCAAGATGGAGAATATTTCCTGGATTTGCTCGCGGGTCCATCATCGCTAATGGCATCGACACGAAAACGGCCCAAACCGGCCGCATCGTCACAACCGAGACAAGGCATATGAAAATTATTCGTTTCAAATTGAACCAAAAGGGCGGCTTCGCCCTGCTGCTTACCATCTTCATCACCGGCCTGGTCGGCCTTATGCTGGTTGCCTATCTGTCGCTGCTGAGCAGCTCGAACCAGGCCGTCATGCGTTCGCAGGCCTGGAACTCAGCCATGCCGATGATCGAAGCCGGCCTGGAGGACGCCTTGAGCCAGCTCAACGCCCACGGCTCGACGGACCTGGCGACGGACGGCTGGACGCAAAGCGGCGGGGTTTACTGGATGAATCGCACCTTGGGCGACGGCGCTTATTACGTCACGATCAGCAATTGGGTGGCGAACCTGCCCGGCAACGTCCCCGTCGTCGAGTCCCGGGCTTACGTGCCGATGCCCGTGCAAGTTGCCTCGGCCCGCGATTGGATGTTCGCCGCCGTTTCCGTGCCGGACGCGACCCGAAACTATATCGGCCGCGGAGTCCGCGTGAATACCACCCGGGACTATCTCTTCACCCATGCGATGGTCGCCAAAGGCCAGATTGATATGAGAGGCAACAACGTCGGGACCGACAGTTTTAACTCCTCCGACCCTGCCTACAGCGACAACGGGAAATATACTTCCACCAAACGCAAAGCGAAGGGCGACGTGGCTACCGACTCCCAACTGGTTGATTCGCTCATTATGGGCAATGCCAACATTTACGGCCATATTTCCACCGGCCCCGACGGCACCGCTACCATCGGCCCCAATGGCTCGGTCGGGGACCTGGCTTGGCATGCCTCCGGCAACTCTGGGATTGAACCGACTTACTCCGCCAATGACATGAACGTGAGTTTGCCCGATGTCCAATTGCCTTTCACCAGCGGCGCTTTCACTCCCACCGGCGGCTGGGTCACTAACGTCTCCACCTCGATCAGCACTAACGCGTCGGTTGCCACTACGACCACCTACCCGGCCGGCAATCCGATTTCCATTGCTACGAACATGGTCAGTTCTTCCGTCTATCCGCTCGGCTCGCCCGGTCCAGTCGTGACCAATTGGAATGGTGGCGGCACTAGAGTTAACGGTTACACTTATCCAATCTTCACCGCCAATTACAGCGCCTACACCACCAATTCCTACGTGACCGTCGCCTACTACGATTACATTCTCGGGGACGGCAACTACCAGTTGTCCAGCCTGAGCGGCAACGTTTACGTGCAGGGCACGGCGGTGCTGCTGGTCACCAGCAGCGCCACTCCGAATTCGATCACCATTGCCGGCGGCAAAAGTCTGCAACTCTACAACCAGGCTTCCAGCTTCGACCTGGCTGGCAACATGGTGCTCAATGGCAGCGGGCTGGCATCCCAGTTCGGCTATTGGGGTCTGCCCAGCAACACCAGCGTCAGCCTGCACGGAAACGCCGGATTCACCGGGACGATTTACGCGCCCGACGCGTCGCTCACCCTGGGCGGAGGCGGGAATAATACGCAGGACTTCATCGGTGCTGCCGTCGCGAACGCCATCAAGATGAATGGCCACTTCAATTTCCACTACGACGAGGCGCTCGAAACGACTGGCCCCTACCGTAACTACATTGTCACCGCCTGGTGGGAAATGAAGCCGATCGACGTGGCGAACATTTACGCCACCGGCCCCTGACCCATCGGCCCCCTTCAAGCCGCCTTCATTGTTGGCCGTGGACCGCCTGGCCGCGCGTCACGCTCTACTTCTCCTGATTTCTGCCTTGCGCCGGCATAATTTGACGCGCGCTGCTCTCCGCGGATAGCTTGGAGGCATGAATTCATGGCCCTCGGCGCGCCTCCCGCCCGCGACCGCGAAAACGGCGCACGAAGCGGGGCAGCGCTTTTGCCGCGCTGCTCAAGCCATCGCCAGCGCTTCCGCACGCCGACCGGGCCGGCAGCCCGGCTGGTTTTCCAAACAGGTGACGGCCAATTGATTCATCGCCTCCACAAGTCCGCCCCGGCCGGTCCTGGCCAAACCCTGGCCGCTCCACCGATGAAGAGCTGCGTGATCTTCAATCCCGCCGCGCACGGTGAAAAGGCCCGGCGCTTCCGAGACCGACTCGCCGCGCTTTCCACCGAGTGCGCCTTGAAACCGACCTACGCCCCGGGCGGGGGACGCGCGCTCGCGGCCGAAGCGGTGCGGGAAGGATTTGAAACCATCGTGGCGGCCGGAGGGGACGGCACGGTGAACGAGGTGCTCAACGGGATTGGCGACGAACCGGACGCTTTCGCCCACACCCGCCTCGGGGTGCTGCCCCTGGGCACGATCAACGTCTTCGCGCGCGAATTGAAGCTGCCGACGAACTTCGACCAGGCCTGGAAGATCATCCAGCAGGGCCAGGAGACGGCTATCGACCTGCCGGAAGCGGAGTTCGCCCCCTCCGGGCAGAGGCAACGCCGCTTTTTCGCGCAAATGGCCGGCGCCGGATTGGACTCGCGAACCATCGAGCTGGTGGATTGGAGCCAGAAGAAGGCCTTCGGCGGACTGGCCTACGCCGTCGCGGGCTTCAAGGTGATGCTCAGCCAATCGCCGCAGGTCCTCGTCAGCGACGGCCGGGAAACTCTGGCTGGCGAGCTGGCGCTGATCGGCAACGGCCGCCTCTACGGCGGCAGGTATCGGCTTTTTCCACGGGCGGATTTGCGCGACGGCCTGCTCGAGGCCTCCGTCTTTCCCCGCGCCGACTGGGCGGGATTGGCGCGCTGCGGCTGGGGACTGCTCTTTAATCGGCTCTACACCAGCGGCGGCGTCCGGCACCTTCGAGCCGAATCGCTTACTCTGGAGAGCGCGACCGCGATGCCCTTTCATCTGGAGGGCGAGAACGTAGGTCAACTCCCGGTGAGATTCTCGGTGCGTCGCCAGGCTTTGCGGGTCATCGTGCCTTGAGGATTGAGCAAGTGTGCGCGGCGCGATGTCAAACTGATGGCGGGCAATGACGTCACGCTAAATTGATTCAGTGGTTCGCCTGGATCAACCCACGCAGTAGCCTGGCGGCTTGCCTGCCACTTTTTTGCTTTGACAGTTTTGCGCTTTCGAGTTGCTATTCGCCAACACGAATCGGAACAACCCGGCGCCGGGTGCGCTGACTTATGCCAGGAACATTTGCTCGTTATGCCAAAGCTCTATCGAACCCTCGGAATTGCGACCCTCGTTTTCTCCACCGCGTCCGTCCTCCCCAGTGAAGTGACCATTCCCGCCGAATACAAACAGGGCGGCTTCGCCATCGGCTGCCAGGCCTACACCTTCAATCGCTTCAGCGTCTTCGAAGCGATTGAAAAAACCGCCGCCGCCGGCGGCCGCGTCATTGAATTCTTCCCCGGCCAGAAACTGAGCCAGGCGGAACCCAACGTGAAGTGGGACCACGACGCCTCCGATGAGGTCATCGCCAAGGTCAAAGCCAAACTGGCCGAGCACAAGATCAAAGCCGTCAATTACGGCGTGGTCGGCATCCCCAGGGACGAAGCGGGCGCCCGGAGGGTCTTTGAATTCGCCAAGAAAATGGGCCTGCGCGCCGTGACCACCGAGTCCACCGACGCCATCGATACCATCGAAAAAATGGTCAAGGAATACGACGTCATGGTGGGTTTCCACGATCATCCCCGGCGTCCCGACCATCCCGACTACCGGATGTGGGACCCGTATTACATTTTGGAAGTCTGCAAAAGCCGCGACCCGCGCATCGGGGCTTGCGCCGACACCGGCCACTGGCAAACCTCCGGCCTCAACCCCGTCTATTGCGTGCGCGTGCTCAAAGGCCGCATCATCAGCAGCCACTTGAAAGACAAGACCGATTACGGCTCCGGACACGACGTGCCCTACGGCGAGGGCGTGGGCGAAATCAAGCGCGTCCTCGACGAACTGAAAAAGCAAGGCTTCGAAGGGAATATCTCCATCGAATACGAATACAATTGGGACAACTCGGTCCCCGACGTGACCAAGTGCATCGAGTTCGTCCGCAACCACGGAAAATAATCTTCGCTCGAACGGCAGCGCGGTTCAGGCTTGCCAGGAATAGTTCAATATCGTCTGGCCCGCAACCCGCACCCGCTGCGCGATGGCTTTCGTGATGAACCTCTTGGCGCGGCGGACGGCATCGGGCAATGCAAAGTCCCGCGCGCAGTACGCGGTGATCGCCGCCGAATAGGCGCAGCCGGTGCCGTGGGTTGAGAAGCCCTTGATGAACGGAGCGCTCAACCGCAGTTCCGTTTTCCCATCATAAAAAATATCCATCGCCTCATTCGTTCCGTCGAGATGCCCGCCCTTGACCAGCGCCGCGCAGCCGAAACGATGCCAAAGTCTTCGCGCCGCCGTCCGCAAATCCTCCTCGGACTCGCTTTTCAGACCCAGCAAACGTTCCACTTCGTCCAGATTCGGCGTGACCAAGGTTGCCAGCGGCAGCAACTCCTCGATCACCACCCGCGCGGCGGAAGGCTGGAGCAAGCGCGAGCCGCTGGTCGCCGTCATCACCGGATCCACGATCAACGGCGGTCGTTTGCCGGATTTGAAAAAATCCGCGACGACCCGCGCCAATCCGGCGGAGAAGAGCATCCCGGTTTTGCAGGCGTTCGGCGGCAACTCCGAAAAAACCGCGTCCAGTTGCCGGCGCAACATCTCCGGCGAGCAGGGTTGAAGGCCTGAAATGGCGCGCGGATTTTGCGCCGTGAGGCAAGTGATCGCGCTGGTCCCGTGTACGCCGAGGGCCGCGAAGGTTTTCAAATCCGCCTGAATCCCCGCGCCGCCCCCGCTGTCCGAGCCGGCAATGGTGAGGGCGACGGGAACCTTATCTCGTCCGCGCATGGCCCAACGCTACCGGCGAAGGGCGGCTCGCACAAACAAAACGGGGCGGGCAGGCGGCGGGGCAAATTTAAACTTTGAACTTGGCTCCTTAAATTTACCATCCCGGGCATGAACAAAGATCAGGTGGCGGAAATCCTGGCGGAAATCGGCACCCTCCTCGAACTCAAGGGCGAGAACCCGTTCAAGACCCGCGCCTACGCCAACGCCGCCCGCATCCTGGAGGGCCTGAGCGAGCCGCTCGACCAGTTGATCGCCGAGGACCGTTTGGGCGAAATCAAAGGCATTGGCGAGGGGTTGCAGAAAAAAATCACCGAACTCGTCACCACCGGCAAACTGGGTTATTACGACGAACTGAGGGCCTCGGTGCCCGCGGGTTTGCGGACCATGCTCACCATTCCCGGCTTGGGTCCCAAGAAGGTAAAGGCGCTCTACGAGAAACTGGGCGTGGAAACCATCGAGCAGTTGGAAGCGGCGTGCAAGGCCGGCCGGGTCGCCACGCTCGACGGATTCGGAGAAAAGACCCAGAGCAAGATCGTGGAAGGAATCCAATTCCGCCGGACCTACGCCTCGCGCCACTTGTTGAGCGACGCGCTCGCGGTCGCCGAACCGATCCTGGAAAATCTGCGCGCGCATCGCGTGGTGATTCGTTGCAGCGCCGCCGGCAGCGTGCGGCGGTTCAAGGAGATCATTGGCGACATTGATTTGTTGGTTTCCTCGAAGAATCCCGCGGCGGTGATTGATTTTTTCGTCACGCAGCCCGGCGTGCTCCGCGTCAGCGCCAAAGGCGAGACCAAAGCCAGCGTGATCTTGTCGGGTGGCATCCAGGCCGACCTTCGCGTGGTGAGCGACACGGAGTATCCTTTCGCCCTGCTCTACTTCACCGGCAGCAAGGAACACAATATCGTCCTGCGTCAGCGCGCCATTCAGCGCGGCCTGCGGCTCAATGAATACGGCCTCTTTCAGTCGAAGGAAGAGACGCGCGATCCGAAACTGCTCGTGCGCTGCCAGGACGAAGCGGAGATCTTTGCGAAGCTAGGCTTGCCTTGCATCCCGCCCGAACTGCGCGAGGACCACGGCGAATTCCAAGCGGGCGAAGCGGGCGAACTGCCCCGCCTGCTCGAGTGGACCGAGCTGCGCGGCTCGCTCCACAATCACTCGAACTGGAGCGATGGCCGCAACACCCTCGCGGAGATCGCCGCCCACGCGGACGAACTGGGCTGCGATTACTGGGCCATCACCGATCATTCTCGCTCTTCCTTCCAGGCGAACGGCCTCACCCCGGAGCGCTTGCGCGCGCAGCTTCAGGAAATTAAAAAGATCAACCAACAGTCCGCCGATGCCGGCCGGGGCTGTCGCCTGCTCAGCGGCGCGGAGGTGGACGTGCTGAGCGAAGGCAAGCTCGATTTTCAGAACGATCTGCTCGCCCAGCTCGAGGTCGTCGTCGCGAGCATTCACCAAGGCTTCGCGCAGAACGAAGCCGAGACCACCAAACGCCTCATTCGCGCCGCGGAGAATCCTTTCGTCCACATGCTCGGCCATCTGACCGGGCGGCTATTGCTCGAACGCGAGCCGTACAAGGTCAATCAACAAGCCGTAATCGACGCCTGTGCCGCAACCGGCACTTGGATCGAGCTCAACGCGAATCCGCTCCGCTTCGACATGGACTGGCGGCTCTGGCGGCAGGCCAAAGACAAAGGGGTCAAATGCGTGATCAACTGCGACGCGCACCGTTTGGAGCACGCCGGCTTTCTCCGCCTGGGCGCGGGCATCGCGCGCAAAGGCTGGCTGGAGAAAAAGGACGTGATCAACGCGCTGCCATTGAAAGCGTTGATGCGCGCCTTGAACCAGAAGCGGAAGCAGTGATCGGCGGCGCATCCAAGGCAACGATGGGGCCTCTGATTCCCGGGTAAATTAATTTTGGCGCAGGCATATCAAAGGTGGATCGGGCTGCGTTGGGTCGCGCGGCCAGCCTGGGCTTGCCATCGGGCAGGCGATTAGCCGGTGAATTTCCTGGCCACCAGGCAAGCGTTGTGTCCGCCGAAGCCGAACGAGTTGTTCACGGTGGCGTTGATCTTCATCGGGCGCGCGGTGTTCGGCACGTAGTCCAGGTCGCACTCCGGGTCAGGCTTCGCCAGGTTGATGGTGGGCGGGGCGATCTGGTGCTGGATGGCCTTGGCGCAGATCGTCATCTCCACGGCTCCGGCCGCGCCGAGCATGTGCGCGGTGGCCCCCTTGGTCGAACTCACGGCGAGTTTGCGCGCGTGCTCGCCGAATACGGTCTTGATCGCCTGCGTTTCGCAGACATCGCCCTGGGGCGTGGAAGTGCCATGGGCGTTGATATAATCGATGTCCTCCGGGTTCAAGCCGGCGTTGCGCAGCGCCATCTTCATGCAACGGACCGCCCCCTCGCCAAACGGCGCCGGCGCGGTCACATGGTTGGCGTCGGCGGTGTTGCCGTAGCCGATCAGTTCGCAATAAATTCGCGCGCCGCGTTTTTTGGCGCGTTCGAGTTCTTCGAGCACGATCACCCCGGCGCCTTCGCCCATCACGAAACCGTCGCGGTCCACGTCGAACGGGCGGGAAGCGTGCTGCGGATCGTCGTTGCGCGTGCTCATGGCTTTCATGGCGCAGAAGCCGCCGATGCCGATGGGAACGATGGTGGCCTCGGTGCCGCCGGCGAACATCACCTGCGCGTCGCCCATTTTCAAGGTGCGCCACGCCTCGCCGATGGCGTGGTTGGCGGTGGCGCAGGCCGAGCAGGTGGCGACGTTTGGCCCGCGCAATTTGTAAAACATCGAGAACAAGCCCGAGGACATGTTCAGGATGAGCATCGGGATCATGAACGGGGACAGGCGGTTCGGGCCGCGCTCCAGGAGGACGGTATGCTGCTCTTCGGTCGTGTGCAGGCCGCCGATGCCCGAACCGATAAACACGCCGATCTCGTCGCGGTTCTCCTGGTCCAAGTTCAGCCCGGAATCGAGCAGCGCCTGGTGCCCGGCGAAGACGGCGAACTGGGTGAAGCGGTCGGCGCGGCGCACGTCCTTGGGCGAAGGAAAGGCGGCGGCGGCGCTGAAGCCCTTTACTTCAGCGGCGATTCGAGTGTCGAACGCGGCGGCGTCGAAGAGCGTGATTTTTTCCACGCCACACTTGCCGGCGAGCAGATGGGTCCACAACGATTCGACGTCGTTACCCAGCGGGGTGACCGCCCCGAGGCCGGTCACGACCACTCTGCGTTCTGTCCAGTTGCTGGCCATAAAATCAAACGGGGCAGCCCGGGCTGTTCGCCAACCGGAGCTGCCCCGGAAATGCCGCCGGTCTTACTTCCGTTGGGAATCTTCGATGTATTTGATCACTTCGCCCACGCTCTGCAGCTTTTCGGCTTCCTCGTCCGGGATTTCGTGGCCGAACTCCTCCTCCAGCGCCATCACCAGCTCCACGGTGTCGAGCGAATCGGCGCCGAGGTCTTCGATGAACTTGGCGTCCGGGGTCACTTGGTCCGCGTTCACGCCCAGTTGCTCGACGATGATCTCTCGTACTCTTTGTTCGGTGGATTTTTCTGCAGCCATGGGTTTTCTCCGTTCTCTATTTTTCTGTCTAGCTAGGCCACGTTCCGGCAGGCGTCAAGCCCGGAATCGCGCGCCGTCTTTCATGTTTGTTTCGCGACGAACCGTAATTGTCTGGGTCGAGTCCGCCTTTGGTCTAGCGGCTGACTGGCGCGGTGTCCAGCGCCAATTTACATCACCAGCCCGCCATCGACGGTGAGCACCTGGCCGGTGATGTAGCGCGCCGCCGGGCTGGCCAGGAACCCCACGGCCTCGGCAATGTCCTCCGGTTGGCCCAGGCAATTCAGCGGAATCCGGGCCAGCAGTTCGGCGCGCATTTTCAGGTCGAACCCCGCCGTCATGTCGGTCTCGATGAAGCCGGGGGCGACCGCGTTCACCGTGATGCCACGCGAGGCCAGTTCGCGGGCCACGGCCTTAGTGAAGCCGATCAACGCCGCCTTGCTGGCGGCGTAGTTGCACTGGCCGGCGTTGCCGATCAGACCGATCACCGAAGCGA
>WNGG01005307.1_pt1 | contig 14372 bp, 14 predicted proteins | sample 5400661 | NCBI WGS metagenome assembly WNGG01 (sample SAMN13153372, study PRJNA577476) | soil metagenome | isolation source: 100 cm soil or saprolite under Garry oak tree replicate 1 | place: USA:California | collected 2016-06-15
CAGGGTCCGTCCCCGCAGGCGCTCCAGGGCGATGTAGAGGATCCCGGTCTCGGGGTCGCGGCCGATGTCGTGGACCACCACGATCCCGGGGTGGGAGAGACGGGCCGCGATGCGCGCTTCGGACAGGAAGCGGCGCTCGAAGCTGTCCTTCTCGGCGTCGGTGATCGCGAACAGGAGGCGGACGATCTTGAGGGCGACCCGGCGGTTGAGCGAGGGGTCGTGGGCCTCGTAGACCACGCCCATCATTCCCCGCCCGAGCTCTCCCTGGATCCGGTAGCGGCCGATCGTCTCCGGGACGCGTTCCTCAGACACGGTACGGGTCGGCCTCCTTCGGGGCGTGCGCGAAGCGTGTGGGCAGGGATTCTATCGCACGGGCCGTACGAGCGGGCGGGCGAGCCGGGTGTCGGGCGGTCTCTAGATCTCCGCCCGGGCCGGGGGATCGGCGACGTCCTCGATCACGAGGCGCGGGGGGCTCACGTCCGGCACGACGGCCTTCATGGAGGCTATCTTACTCTCCGCCTCGGCGAGGTCCGGACCGCGTTGGCGACCCGGGCCGCGCCGCGCGGCCGAGCCGGCGCAGCGCGGTGAGCGCGTCGCGAAAGTCGGCGGGCCGCGGGCTCTCCACCCGCACGGCCTCGCCCGTGATCGGATGGACGAAACCCAGGGCGCCCGCGTGCAGCATCTGCCGCTTCACGCGGACGGGCGGGCGATGCGACGGGGGCGGTCCGTAGACGGCGTCGCCGAGGACGGGCAGCCGCACGTGGGCCAGGTGAACGCGGATCTGGTGCTGCCGGCCGGTGGCGATCTCGACCTCCAGGAGGGCCGCTCCCGGCAAGCGCTCGACCACGCGCCAGCGGGTGAGGGCCGCACGGCCGGGCTCGCCGGGCCGGGCCACCCCCCGCCGTCCGGAGACGTAGGCGTCGCGCAAGGGGCGGTCCACGACGCCCTCTTCGGCGGGAGGGATCCCGTCCACGAGCGCGTGATAACGGCGCTCGATCCGATGCTCGCGAAAGAGCCCGATCAGGCCGGAGCGCGCGGCCGGCGAGAGGGCGAAGACCAGGGCGCCCGAGGTGTCGCGGTCGAGGCGATGGACGCGGCCCACGTAGGGCCGGCGCGGCCGCAGGTGACGCACGTAGTCGCGCACGCGGGCGAGGGCCGTGTCCTCGTCCGGGGAATCCTCGCGCGGGGGGACGCTCAGGAGGCCGGCGGGCTTGTCCACCACCACGAGGTGCTCGTCCTCGAAGAGGACGGCCAGGGAAAGGCGAGCCCGCGGAAGGGCCTTCCGGTTCGGGTCCCAGTCGAGGGCGACGCCCTCCGCGACGGGCTGCCCCGGCTCCCGCACGGTGCGGCCGTCCATCGAAACCTGGCCCTTCTCGATCACGTCCCGGGCCTTACGGCGCGAGAGGCCCGGGTAAACGCGGAGGAGGGCCAGGTCGAGCCGTGTCCTCCTGGTCACCCTCCGGCGGAACGGTCGAGCTGCGCGCGAACGACCTCCAGCAGGAGGGTCGAGTCGCAGGGCTTCTGCAGGAAGCCGGCGAGGTTCAGATCCTCGAAGCCACGGGTGGCCTCCTCGCGGGAGTAGCCCGAGCACAGGATGATCCGCGCTGCCGGGTCGATGGCCCGGAGCCTCCGCAGGGTCTCCTCGCCGCCCATTCCCGGCATCGTCAGGTCCAGAAGGACCAGCCCGAACTCGTCCGGCCGCGCGCGGTAGACGTCGAGGGCCTCCGGGCCGCTCTTGGCCACGACCACGGCCAGCCCCGCCTCGGCCAGGAAGTCGGCCAGCAGCTCGCGGACGAGCTCGTCGTCGTCCACCACGAGCACGGTCGCCCCGTGCGAGCGCGGCCGGGGGGGCGGGGCCACGGCCGGCGCGCGGGCCGCCACCGGGAACGCGAGGATGATCGCGGTGCCCTCGCCCGGAGCGGTCTCCACTGCCAACCCGCCGTGGTGCCCGCGCATGATGCCGAGGACCGCGGGCAGGCCCAGCCCGCGGCCGGTGAACTTCGTGCTGAAGAACGGGTCGAAGGCGCGCGAGCGGGTCTCCTCGTCCATGCCGGGGCCGTCGTCCCGCACCTCGCACAGCACGTAGGGGCCGGGCGGGAGCGGGCCCGCGGGGAAGTGCCGCCGTCCCACGGCCTCGGGGCCGCCCGTCAGCTCCCCGACCCGCGTCGTCACCCGCACGCTGCCCGGGAGCTCCCCGATGGACTCGGCCGCGTTGAGGATGAGGTGCCGCAGGGCCTGGCGGACCGCGCCCGGATCGGCCATGACCGGAGGGAGCGACTGTCCGAGCTCCCACGCCACGCGGACGTTGGCGGGGACCCCCGCCTCGCAGAGCGGCCGGTCGTCCCACAGGACGGCCGAGAGTTCCAGGGGTCGCAGGTCGAAGGGGCGCTTGCCGGAATACGTGAGCATCTTTCCCGCCAGCTCGGCGGCTCGGCGCACCGCCACCTCCGCCTGCTCCAGGCTCGGTCGGGCGGGGCTGTCGGGCGGGAGACGGCGCTGGGCCAGGTCGACTCGGCCCAGGATGACCTCCAGCAGGTTGTTGAAGTCGTGGGCTACCCCGGCGGCCAGCAATCCCAGGCTCTCGGCCTTGAGCCGCTCCCCGCGGAGCTGCTCGTCCCGCTTCATCTCCCGGGCGTCGCGGCAGGTGACTAGAACCGCCACTTCGCCGGCCTCCGAAAGCATGCTGGTGGCCACCGTGTGGACCGACAACCAGTCGCCGTCGCGCTGGCGGAGTCGCTGCTCGAAGCGGCGCTCGCCCCCGATCTCCTGCAGGACCGCGCCCAGCGCTTCCGCCACCGCCAAGGCCTCCTGGGGGTGGGCGAATCCGAGGAAGGGCCGGCCGAGGTACTGGTCCGGCGAGAAGCCCAACCGACGCTCGAGCGACGGGCTGGCGTAACGCACACAGAGTTCCGAATCGACCACGGCCATCACGTCGACAGAACGCTCGACCATCGTTCGGAATGTCGCCTCGCTCCGGCGCCGCGCGTCCTCGGACTGCTTCTGGACCGTGACGTCGCGCAGCAGCCAGCGCAGGCCGGTCAGCTTGCCGTCGGCCTGCCGCAGGGGCGCGATCCGCGCGAGCACGGGCATGGGAGTCGTGCCCCTGCCCTTCAGGCGGATCTCCCGCGTCTCCGCTTCCAGCCCCGTGCGCGCCAGGCTGTTCACGACCGTGCGGAAGGCCGGTCGGTCGGCCAGGGGCACGAAGACCGCGAGCGCCTTGTCCACGAGGAACGACCGCGGCCGCAGGAGGGGCATCTCCACGGCGGGATTGGCCGCGCGAATGACCCCCTGGAGGTCGGTCACGAGGAATGCCTCGGGGACGGATTCGAAGAGCTCCTGGTAGCGCTGGCGCTCGGCGGCCGCGTCCTGCAGGGCGGCGGCCAGCTCCTCGCTCTGCTGCCGCAGCTCTTCCGCGGAGACCCAGAGCTCCTCGAGGGCGGTGCCGAGCTCCGAGAGCGCCTCCGGCGGCGACTCATCGTCCCCGGCCGCCCGCCCCTCCCCTCCTCCCTGCAGGCTTTCGACCTTGCGCTGGAGCGCGCGGATCTTCGTCTCGAGCAGGTCTGCGGTCATGGCTTGGTCAGCGGGAAGCGACGTCGCCGGCGGCTTCCAGCTCCTCCATCAAAAGGATGAGGCCGACGCGCCGGCGGTCGGGGCCCAGGCGGGGGGCGGAGGTGATCCGGCAGCGGACCGCCTTGCCCCGCCGGTTCGTCGCCTCCACCACCGCCTCGAGCACGCCCGACGAGCCGTCCTGGCTGGCGCGGACCAGGTCTCGAAGCCGGTCCATGGGAAGACCGATGTCCAGCTCCAGGAGCGCCTGGTACTCCGCCTCGTCCTTCCGGAGCCCCCAGAGGTCCTCGGCCCCTCGGCTCCAGGTCTGCACCACGAGCTGGTCGTCCACCGCCACCACCGCCCCCCGAAGGCTGGTCAGGACCGACTCCAGGAACGCGTTCGCGTGGTTGAGGTCCTCGGAGCGCAGGCGGAGCTCGTCGTTCAGGGTCTGCAGCTCCTCGTTCGAGGACTGGAGCTCCTCGTTCATGGTCTCCAGCTCCTCGTTGGAGGCCTGCAGCTCCTCGTTCGTGGTCTCCAGCTCCTCGTTGGAGGACTGGAGCTCCTCGTTGGTGGTCTCCAGCTCCTCGTTCGTGGACTGCAGCTCTTCGTAGGCGGTCTCCAGCTCCGTGTGCGTTCGCCGCAGGTCGTCGCGAAGCCGGGAGGCTTCGGTGATGTCGGTGAAGAGGACGGCGGCCCCCAGGGTCGCGCCGGGTCCCTCGAGGAGGGGCAGCACCTGCACCTCGAGCTGGAGGGGAACCGCGCTGCGGCGGGGCCGCCACTCGACCCCGGGGACGGTGATGGGAGCTCGCTGGGCCAGGGCCTGGGTGATGAGCGAGCGCAGCTCGACCGGTCGGTAGGAGGCCTCGAGGTCCTTGAAGGGCCTTCCCCGGTCCTCCGGACCCAGGTCGAAGAGAGCGCGCGCCCGCTCGTTGATCCCCACCACCGTCCCTTCCTCGCTCACCAGGATCTCGCCCCAGGGGGCGTTCTCGAAGAGGATCCCGCGCAGGCGCTCTCCGGCGCCTACGGGCGCCTCCTCGGGGGCGGGGCGCGGGGCGGATCGCGTTTCCGGGACTTTCTCGAAGACGCGGTGCTTCAGGTCCACGGGCCGGAAGAACTGGCCATGCGTGAGGAGCATCTCGGCCCGGCCCAGGTAGAGGAAGCCGCCCTCGTTCAGGCCGAAGTGGAAGCGCCGCAGGATGGAGGCCTGGGCCTCCAGGTTGAAGTACATGAGGGTGTTCCGGCAGACCAGCAGGTCGAGGCGGGACATGGGCGCGTCCTGGGCCAGGTTGTGCCGCCCGAAGATGATGGACCGCCGGAACTCGGGGTTGAAGACGAAGCGGCCGCCCTGCGAGAGGAAATAGCGATTGCGGAGCTCCGGAGGGACCGCGTCCAGGGACTTGGCGGGGTAGCTGGCGTGGCGCGCCTGGCCGAGCGCGTCTTCGTCGAGGTCGGTGGCGTAGATCTTGACCACCTGCCGGAAGGCCTCGGGCCCCAGGGCCTCCGCCAGGAGGATGGCGAGGGTGAAGGGCTCCTCCCCGGATGCGCACCCGGCGCTCCACACCCGGAGGGTCTCCCCGGGGCGCCGCGCCGCCAGCATCTTCGGGATCAGCTCCCGGGCCACGTAGTCCCAGCTCTCCTGGTCCCGGAAGAAGCCCGTCACGTTGATGAGGAGGGTGGCGAACAATTGCGGCCACTCGTCGGGGTGGACCTCCAGATAGTCCAGGTAGTCGCCGATGTTGGACAGGCCCACTTCGCCGAGCCGCTTGCCCACGCGGCGCTCGACGGTGGACGGCTTGTAGTCCGCCAGGTCGAAGCCGCGCGAGCGGCGGAGGTAATCGAGAAGGTCGTCGAGCTGCGAGGTCGTGCTCACGGTGTGGCTCCCGCCAGGAGCGCCACCAGCGCGGGGGCGATGTCGCGAAGGGCCAGGACGCGGTCCACCGCCCCGCTGCGGATGGCGGACCCGGGCATCCCGAAGAACTCGGACGACGCGGCGTCCTGGGCGATGACGAACCCTCCCCGCGCCTTCACCGCGCGCACGCCCCGGTCGCCGTCGCTCCCGCTGCCGGACAGGACCACCGCCACCGCCCGCGGACCGAAGGACGCGGCCAGGGACTCGAAGAGCCGGTCGGCGGAAGGCCGGGAGAAGTGAACGGCTTCGGCCCGCGACAGCTCGAGGGTGCCGTCGGGGCGCACGAGGAGGTGGTGGTCGGGGGGGGCGATGCGGACCACGCCGTGGCGGAGCCGGTCGCCCTCCTCCGCCTGCTTCACGTCCAGCCGGGTCCGATGGGCGAGGATCTCGGCAAGATGGCTCGGGTGGTTCGGGTCGAGGTGCTGGACGACGACCAGGGCGGCGGGAAAGCCCGCCGGCAGCCCCCCCAGGACCTGGCTCAGCGCGCGCAGGCCCCCCGCCGAAGCGGCGAGCGCCACCACGTCGAACGCGACCGTCGCGGTATCCGACCCCGTCGGCATCCGAAACCCGAGGGGCCGGCGCTCATGCATCGTGCCTCCGGTAGCGTGAACTAGCAGTCTAGCACCGTCGGCGCCCGCGGAGGCGGTCCCCGGCCGGTCCCTAGGGTACGAGCCCCCGCTCGTCGTCCCAGGCCGCCGGGTCCTGGCCGAAGTAAGCGGACAGGATCGCGTAGACCTCGCGATGGCGCATCCGCACCCGCTGGGGGATCTGGAAGAACGCCTCGACCGACACCGCCAGGAACTCCACCGGACTCTCCGCCCCGTAGGAGTCGAGGACCGACTTGCCCTTCCGCAGGCGCTCCATCTCCTTCTCCATGAGCGCCACCCACTCGCGGCTATGGGCCGCGTTGAGGCCCACCGGGATGCCGTCGAAATGGGTCTGGTCCACGTCCAGCAGGTGCGCGAACTCGTGAAGACCGACGTGGTAACCGTCGTCGGGGTCGTCGAAGCTCTCTTCGAGGGCAGGGACGGAGAGGATCACCGTCCCCCAGGGATGGGTCTGCCCGACGTACTCGTGGCCTCCGAAGCGGAAATCGCGGTCGAAGTCGTCCGGGTAGAGGAGGACCTCCGTGAGCTGGTCCCACTCGTAGTCCGGCCAGCCCAGGCTCAGGGTGACCGCGGAGGCGGCCACCAGCAGGCGCAACTCGTCCGTGACCGGGACCTGCACCCCCGTGATGCGCTTCTCCGCGATCAGGATCCGCACGTCGTCCTCGAAGCGGGCGCGCAGCCCTTCCGGGAGGCGGTCATAGTGGTCATAGCTCGATTCGAGGAACCTCCTCCAGGCCTCGGGGAAGGGCCGGGCGAGGGTGGCCCACCGGCGCGTGCTCCGCCGCCCCTGAAACCAGGCGAACCCGACGGCGAGCCCCAGCCCGACGACCACCCCCGCGACAGCGCCCCCGGTGCCCGCAAAGAGGACGCCCAGGCCCACGCTCACGAGGACGGCGAGCACCCCTGCCGCCTGGGCGTAGATGCGGTCCTGGGGAAAGTCGACCCTCACGCCCCACCGGTCTTCACGCGTAGCGCGCGAGCAGGCGGGCCAGCACGCGCGCGTCGATGTTGCCGCCCGTGATCACCACCGCGATCGGCCGTCCGTCACGGGGCGCGATCCGCCCCGAGCGGAGCGCCGCCACCCCCACCGCCCCGGAAGCCTCGCTCACCACCTGGTCTTCCGCGACGAGGGCGGCGACCGCGTCCGCGGTCTCCTCTTCCGACACCGTGACCACCTCGTCGATCAGATGGCGGTGGGCGAAGACGATCTCCCCGATCCCGCCCGCGAGGCCGTCGGCCAGGGTCGGTCCCGCCGGGTAGGTGAGGAGGGGCCGGCCCTGCCGGAGCGACTCGCGGAGCGCGGGCGAGGCGTCGGGCTGGACCGCGACCACGCGCAGGCCGGGGACGAGCGCCTTCAGGGCCGCGGCCGTGCCCGCGATCAGGCCGCCCCCGCCCACGGGGACCACCACCGTGTCGACCTCCGGCAGATCGAGGGCGATCTCGAGCCCCACCGTCCCCTGTCCCGCGGCGGTGCGCGGGTCGTCGAAGGGATGGACGTACGTCGCTCCCGTCCGCTCGCGGAACGCGACGGCCTCCAGCGCGGCGTCGTCGTAGGTCGCGCCCTTCTCGTGGACGGTCACCGGGAAGCGCCACAGCTTGTCGAGCTTGGCGCGGGGGGCGGTGGTGGGGACGAAGAGGTCGACCTTGACCGACCCCCCCAGGGCCTGGGCCGCGAAGGCCACGCCGAGGGCGTGGTTCCCGGCGGAGGCCGCGACCACGCCCCGCGTTCTCTCTTCCGGAGTGAGGGAAGCCAGGAGGTGGGTGGCGCCACGGACCTTGAACGAGCCGGTGGGCTGCCAGCACTCGAGCTTCAGGTACACGGGCGCGTCCGGGAAGACCGCGGAACGGCGCAGCGGGGTTTGGCGGAGGTGGGGGCGCAGCACCTCCGCCGCCCTCCGCACGTCGGCCAGCTCGATCATCCAGACGGCGCCGGCCGCTCCGGACCGGCGGCCACCAGGTCGAGCCGCGGCTCGCCGCAGTGGGCGGCGATCGCCTCGGCCACGCGGTCGCGGAGACCGACGATCGCGCTCCAGTCCGTCCCCTCCGGCGGCACGGGCGGGCCGACCCAGAGCCGGATCCGGCCGGGGCGCGGCAGGAACGAGTCGCCCCGCAGGACCCGCCGCGTCCCGCGGAGAGCCATCGGCACCACGGGCACGCCCGCCTCGGCCGCGGTCTTGAAGGCCCCCAGACGGAACGGCCGGAGGCCGGTGGCGGCGGTGAACGTCGCCTCCGGGAAGAAGAGCACCGCTTCCCCGACGGCCAGGGCGCGGGCGCTCTGCTCCGCGTCGGCGAGGCTGTGCTGGGCGTCCAGACGGTCGACCGTCAGGTGCCCCGCGCGACGCACGTAGGTGCCCACCACGGGGTACGAGAGGACCTCCCGCTTGGCCACGAACACGAAGTCCAGGGGCAGCAGGGCCATGAGGGCCGGTACGTCCGCGTAGGAGGCGTGGTTGGCGGCGAGGACGAAGGGGCCACGGCGGGGGAGGTGCTCGAGGCCCTCGACGGAGAGGCGCGAGCCCGAAAGGAGCCAGGCCAGGCGCACGGTGAGCCGGCCCAGGGTGAAGGCGATCCTGCGGTTCGGGAGGCACCACACCAGGAGCCAGAGCGGGAGGACGAAGACGGGGAGGACCACGGCGAGGTAGGCCACGTAGAGGACGTTCACCGCGCGCACGAGGCGGGGCCGCACCAGGCCCCAGGCGGCCAAGAGGCCCAACCGCAGGCGCTGGCCCCGCGAGATCCCGGCCGGCCGCCCCAACGCGCCCTCCAGGTACAAGTCCCGGGTGGCCGCGCGCCGGATCTTGCCGCTCGAGGTCTTGGGCACCGCGCCGGGAGGGACGAGGCACACGTCGTCCGGCGGCACCTCCACCGCGCTCGCCACGCGCTCGGTCACCGCGGCGGCCAGCCGCTCGCGCGCCGCGCGGTCGGTCTCGCGGGTCTCGGCCACGATCACCAGGCTCTCGGTGCCCAGGGTGGGGTGATCGACCCCGATCGCCACCACGCAGCCCTTGCGTATCCCCTCCACGGTCGCGACCGCGTCCTCGATCTCCTGGGGGACCAGGTTGCGGCCGGCCTTGATGATCAGGTCCTTCTTGCGTCCCGCGATGTAGATCTCGCCGTCGGCGCGATAGGCGAGGTCGCCGCTGTCGAGCCAGCCGCCGCCTGTGGTCATGGCGGCCGTGGCCTCGGGCTGGCGGTAGTAACCGCTCGTCATCGAGGGACCCCGGAAGACCAGGCGGCCTACCGTGCGATCCGGGACCTCGGCCCCTCCCTCGTCCAGGAGACGCACCTCGTGCCCGGGGAGCGCCGTGCCCACCGACACGAAGCGCAGCGGCTGGCCGTCGGCGTCGGGCGCGGGCTCGGCACGGCCCTCGCTCCGGAACGGCTCCCGGGCCACCCGGTCGACCTTCGGGCCGCGCCCGACCGGCGGGAAGCAGAGGGCCACCGAGTTCTCGGCGAGTCCGTACACCGGGAGCAGGGCCTCGCGCCGCAAGCCGCAGGGGGCGAACCGGCGTGCGAAGCGCTCGAGGGTGTCGGGGTTCACCGGCTCCGCCCCGTTCAGCGCGCAGCGCCACGAAGAGAGGTCCAGCCCCTCGAGGGCCGCATCGGGGACCTTGCGCACGCAGAGCTCGTAGGCGAAGTTGGGGGCCCCGGAGAGGGTGCCCCGCCGCTGGTGGAGGGTCCACAGCCAGCGCTCGGGGCGCGCGAGGAAGGCGATCGGGGAGAGGATCGCGATGGGCAGGCCCTGGTGCAGGCAGAAGAGCCAGGAGCCGATCAATCCCATGTCGTGGTAGAGGGGCAGCCAGCTCACCCCGACGTCGGTGGGCTTCACCTCGAGGCCGGCGCCGATCGCGCGGATGTTCGCGAGCAGGTTGTCGTGGGTCAGCAGCACCCCCTTGGGGTGGCCGGTGCTGCCGGAGGTGTACTGGATGAAGGCCGCATCGCCGCCTCGGCCCTCGGGCGCACCGAAGGTCGCTCCCGGCTCCACGAGCTCCTCCGCGGTCGTCACCGCGGTCAGGGACGGCACGTTCGGCTTCAGCAGGGCCGCGATGGGGCGGGCCCGGGGGACCGTGATCAGCAGGCGAACCCCGGCGTCGGCCAGGATGGCCGACTGCCGCTGCGCGTATTCCCCCAGGCGGTCGAGGCGTACCGGCGGGTAGATGGGCACCGGGACCCCGCCCGCGATCAGGATCCCCTGGAAGGTCCGCAGGAAGTCCATGCCGGTGGGCAGCATGAGGGCCACGGCGTCGCCCCGCTTCACGCCGCGTTCGCGCAGGCCGCCCGCCACCGCGGCCGACTCGCGCCAGAGCCGACCGTAGGTAATCGTGTCCTCGCGGCCGTCGTCCTCCCGCATGTACACGGTCGGCCGGTCGGGATCGGCCTGGGCGTGGCGGTAGAGCGACTCGGCGACGGTCTCCGCCTCGACCTCCAGGGAGGCGGCCGCCTCCAGGGCCGCCCCGCGCTCGGGCAGGCGCAGCGGCTCCGCGGAGCCCGCGCTCTCGAGCAGTGCTCTCGCGAGGCCGGCCGCGGTGTCGATCTGCAGGTAGCGGTCGTCGAGGGGCCGGCCGAACGCCCGCTCCAGTCGAAGCAGCAGCTCGACTCTCTCGAGGCTGCCGAGGCCGACCTCCCGATCGAGGGAGGCGTCGGCCGCGGCCGCGCGCCGCGCGCGATCGCCGCCCGTCTCCCGGGCCAGGTCGCGGACCACCTCGAGGACGCGCTCGAGGACGTCCTCGAGAGCAGGCTCCGCCTGCGGAGGGGCGGCGATCTCGGCCATGGGCCACTCTAACCAGCGGGCCCCAGTGGCGCAATCGCCCCGCCGTCCAGGCCACTTGACGGCGGGCGCGACGCGGCTTCGCTCCCCGTCCGTTGCCTTGGCCTATCGGGAAGGATAGGGTGGGGGGTCGATGAAGGCGCGGGGCCGGACGTGGAGCAGCGTTCCCCTCCCCCTACGGGGGGAGGGTGGGGGGTCGATGAGGCGCGGAGCCGGACCTGCAGGAGCGTTCCCCTCCCCCTACGGGGGGAGGGATAGGGTGGGGGGTCGATGAATGAAGTGACGATCCGCGAGATCGAGGCCGTCTTCGCGGTTACCGACCGCATGGGCCTCTCACGCGAGGCGCTCGTGATCCCGCTACTGCCCCGGCACCCCGGGCGCGTCCGCCGGATGCCGGGGGGCAAGATCGAGATCGTGGTGGACTCGGACCAGGACTTCGGCGAGTTCGTGGCTGGCTTGGAGGCGGAGATCCGAAAAGTGCTCTAGCTAAGCTAAAGTCGCTCCAGCGCGGCGCGATAAACCGCGAGGTCCGAATCGGTGAAGAGCACGAAGCGAACCTGCTCGAGGGGCGAGCCCGCTTGCAGCACGTCGCGGACGGTGCCCAGGGCGACCGCGGCCGCCTCCGCCACCGGGTACCCGTAGGCGCCGGTCGAGATGCTCGGGAAGGCCAGCGACTTCAGGCCCTGCTCCGCGGCCAGGGCCAGGCTGTTGCGGTAGCAGCGGGCGAGGGTCTCCGGCTCGCCGCTCCGGCCGTCCTGCCAGACCGGTCCCACCGTGTGGATGACGTATCGGCAGGGGAGGCGTCCCGCGCCGGTGATCACCGCCTCGCCCGCGGGCAGCGGACCCCGCGCGTCGCGGATCTTCCGGCACTCCTCGAGGATCGTGGGTCCGCCCGCGCGATGAATGGCGCCGTCCACGCCGCCGCCCCCGAGCAGGCTCGAGTTGGCCGCGTTCACGATCGTGTCGACGGTTTCCCGCGTGATGTCTCCCCGCGCGAGATCGACGCTCGTGTTGCCGAAGCGGCGCATCGGTACGGGTTGCAGCGGGCCGGAGGGCGGCCCGGCTGCCGAGGCGGAGGCGCGAGGTCAGAGCCTCGCGCCCCCTCAGTCGAACGCCTACTTCGCGCCCAGGACGGCGTCCTTCGCCGCCTTGGCCACCACGAACTTGAGGCGCTTGCGGGCCGGGATCTTGATCGCCTCCCCGGTCTGGGGGTTCCGCCCCATCCGCGCCTTGTAACTGCGGACGACGAGCTTCCCGACCCCCGGGATCGTGAAGCCGTTCTTGGCCTCCTTGTGGGCCAGGGCCGCGAGAGCCTCGAGGTAGGCCGCCGAGGTCTTCTTGTTGAGCGCGCACTCCTCGGCCAGGGCCGCCACGATCTTCGTCTTTGTCAAAGGCTTTGCTGCCATCGAGTTTCACTCCTCCATGAGAGTCGGGATGTCGTGCTCTGGTCGCTTCCAGAGGCGCCTCGAAAAAGGCTCGTCATTCTACACGGCTTTCGCGCGCCCCTGTCAAGCACGAAACGCACCTGGAACCCCTTTCGACCGCGCAGAACGGCCTCGAAACCGAGGTCGTCGCGCGTGGTCACCCGTTCAGCGCGAGGAAGGCTCCTCTTCGCGGATCGAGAATACCGTCTCGCCCGGCCGGGCGAGGCCCAGTTCCTCGCGGGCGAGGCGCTCGATCGCGCGGGGGTCCGACTTGAGGGCCGCGATCTCGACCGCCAGGCGGGAGTTCTCGGTCCGGAGCAGCTCGATCTCCCGCCGGAGCGACTCGGCGCGCTCGCGTTGCGCGACCATGCGCAGGAAGCCGCGGTCTCCGAAGAAAGAGCCGACCACCAGGGCGATGAGGGCGATCAGGGAGCCCAGGGTGGCCGCCTTCTTCCGAAGGCCGACTTCGTTCCGCGCGCGATCCTCGAAGAGGGACAAGAGTTGATCTTTTTCTTTAACAACGAGCTTTAATGGCCCATTATAGCTCATTTTTTCATCTTCCGGCGTGAGGAGAGATCCCCACCCGATGGCCCCCCTGCCGGGCCAGGACTTCCTGGTAGCGCCGGAGCAGGGTCACGAGCTGCTCGCCGACCCGCTTGAGCCGGCGCATCTCCGCCCTGAACGCACGGTGACGCTTGACCAACTCCCGCGCTTCCGCCGCCTGGCTCCCCTCCAGGTACGCGAAGCCGCCCTTGCCGCCGCTGCGGGTGGACAGGACGTAGTACGGCCCGTGCCTCCTGCCCTCCCGGCAGGCGCAGCCCTCCTTGCCGCATACCGCCCAGCGCTCGAACAGCGAGCCCTGGAGCTGCTCCCGCCGCTCGCGGAGAAGATCCTCCACCAGCTCCCTCTGCTCGCGGAGCTTCTCCCGCACCCGCCGGCGTATCTGGTCCGTGCTCATCTGGTCTTACAGTAAATATTGAAAAAACACTGTAAGATTAGCACGGGGCCGCTCGGTGTCAATCGTTTTCCGGGCCGGGGGCCGCGCGGCCGGCCGCGCAGGGAACCGCCCAGGCCGCGGTGTAAGATCCGGGCGGGGAGGAGCGTCATGTGGCTGCTGAAGACGGAGCCCTCGGTGTACAGCTACGCCGACCTCGAGCGCGAGGGGAAGACGGCGTGGGACGGGGTCACGAACCCCGTCGCCCTCAAGAACCTGAGGGCGATGCAGGCGGGGGACCGCGTGTTCGTCTACCACACGGGGGACGAGAAGGCGGCGGTGGGGATCGCCGAGGTCGTGCGGGCAGTTTACCCGGATCCGAAAAGAAGCAACGCGAAGCTGGTGGTGGTCGACCTCCGGCCCGTGGAGCGCCTCGGCCGGCCGGTCTCCCTGGCCGAGATCAAGGCTCTCGCCGCCTTCGCACAGAGCCCGCTCGTGAGGCAGGGGCGGCTCTCCGTGGTGCCGCTCACCGCCGGCCAGTGGAAGGCGATCGAGACTCGGGGGCGGCAATGAAACGCGGGGCCGGACCGCAGCAGCGTTTCCTTGTCGTCCTCTCGACCGTGGCCACGCCCGAGGACGCGGAGCGGATCGCGGCCGCCCTCGTGGAGCGGGGACTCGCCGCATGCGTGAACCTGGTGCCCGGTGTGGTCTCGGTCTACCGGTGGAAGGGCGTGGTCCAGCGGGAGGAGGAGCGACTGCTCGTGATCAAGACCCGGGCGGACCGCTTCGAGGCCCTGCGCGAGGCCCTGGTCTCGCTCCACCCCTACGAGGTGCCGGAGCTCGTGGCGCTGGCCATCGAGAGCGGCCACGCCCCGTACCTCACCTGGCTGGACGAGAGCGTGCGCTAGACGGCTTCCAGCGCCCGCCCCAGGTCCGCGAGGAGGTCCTCCGCGTCCTCGCAGCCCACGCTGATCCGCACCAGGCCCTGCCCGATCCCGAGCGCGTCGCGCTCGGCCTGGGTGTACCCGGCGTGGGTCATGGTCGCGGGATGGGAGATCAGGGTCTCCACCCCGCCCAGGCTCTCCGCGAGCGAGCAGAGCCGCACCGTCCTGAGCAGGCGCTGCGCGGCCTCCAGGCTCCCCAGGTCGAAGGAGATCATGGAGCCGAAGCCCGTGGCCTG
>WNGG01005497.1_pt1 | contig 14372 bp, 13 predicted proteins | sample 5400661 | NCBI WGS metagenome assembly WNGG01 (sample SAMN13153372, study PRJNA577476) | soil metagenome | isolation source: 100 cm soil or saprolite under Garry oak tree replicate 1 | place: USA:California | collected 2016-06-15
AGGGGCGGAGCCGACGCGGCAACGAGGCTCAGTACCACCACCCAACGGATCCGGGACATGGCAGTCATCCTTGAGGAATCATCCTTCGGGTTCCAGTGTGTACCCGCGTCGGACGGTGTTGTTGGCATCCACCTGCACGGTCTCAGTTTTCGTTTTGTAGCCCGCCCGCTCCACGCGGATGGTATGGCGGCCAACCTTCACGCGATAGCCGATCACGGGCGTCGTCCCCACCTCGGCGCCGTCGATGAACACGGTGCCGAAGGGGTTGGCGGTCACGGATATCGATCCGTATTCCTCGGCCGGTTGCACGGGCGGGGGAGGGGTCTCCACTCTGCGCGTCTGGGTCTGGCGGCGCGGCGGCGTCCGGGTCTGTACCGGCGGAGCCTTGGCCGAATCGGTGGCCCCCGTCGTGAGCGGCGGTGGCGTCGGCGTCGCAACTTGCTGAGGCGGCTCGGTGTTCTGCGGCGTCTTGCCCCGTCCCAGCACGAGGAAGCCGCCGACGCCGAGCACCGCGACGACCGCCACACCGACGAGCAGCCCCGTGCGCGACTGCTTCTCCGGCCGCGCCGGCGCCCGGCCGCCCTTGGGCATCGGCAGCGGCGTCGTGGGCGCGGCGGTGGGCACGTGCTCGGTCGGCGTCTCCGACGTCACGACCGGTTTGGCGCGCGGCCGCGGCGGCGTGGCGGGCCGGCCGCCCTTGGCGGCGCTGACCGGCTGCTCCGGCCATACGGCGGTCGCCAGATCCTCCATCGTCGGGAACCGCTGGTCCGGCTCCTTCGCCATCGCGCGCTTGACGGCCGCCGAGATCGCCTCGGGGATATCGGCGCGCAGCGTCTTCGGCGCCTGCACCTCCTCGAAGATGTGCTTGTAGAGGATGGTGTGCACCGAATCGCCGCTGAACGGCAGCTGGCCGGTGATCATGCGGTAGGCGACGACGCCGAGGGAGTACTGGTCGGCGCGGCCGTCCACGGCCTGGCCCTTCGCCTGCTCGGGCGCCATGTAGTGCGGCGTGCCGATGATCATCCCGGTGCCGGTGAAGCCGCTCGCCGCCTGCAGGGCCTTGGAGATCCCGAAGTCGGTCAGCATCACCTTGCCGTCGTGGTCGAACATGATGTTGGCGGGCTTGACGTCGCGGTGCACGATACCGCGCGAGTGCGCGTGGCCCAGAGCGCACGCAGCCTCCCACACCACCCGTTGGATGTAATCGGCGGCGAGCGGCTCCTTCTTCTGCTCCAGCACGTCCTCGAGCGACACGCCGGCGATGTACTTCATGACGAAGTAGTTGAGCCCGCCTTCGCTCTCGACGCGGTAGATGGGGATGATGTTGGTATGGTCGAGCTTGGCGGCGGTCTTGGCTTCCTGCTGGAACCGCTTGATGACGTGGGGGTCTTGTGAGATGTCCGGCGGCAGCACCTTGATCGCCACTTCGCGGTCCAGGGTCAGGTCCTGGGCGAGGAACACCGCGCCCATGCCGCCTTTGCCCACGAGGCGCTCGAGCTTGTACTTGCCCTCGACGATGCGCTGCAAGCGGGTCATGAGGCTTTCGACCTGCCCGCTGGTGGCCGCGTCCGCGCCTCCGCCCGTCTGATCCGCCCCGCACGCGAAGCAGAACTTGCTGTTGTCGGGCAGCGGCGTGTGGCACTTGATGCAATCGATCGTCGTGCTCACGGACGCTTCTGCTGAGTGAACGGCAACAAGCGACCGCCCTTAACGGCCGGCAGGCCCGACGTCGGGCCCGAGCGCAGCGGGATGCGATACACCGAGGAAGCGATGGACGCCTGGAGCGCAGCGCCCGGAGGGGCGCAGCTGATGCCGGACGGTCCCTTCCGCATACAGAGCGAGTACCGGGTCGGCTCGGCCGCGGCGTCGATGACGCCGAGGAAGTAGGGCACTCCCGGGTTGACGCGCACGGTGAGCGATTCCGTGGACCCCACGTTTCTCGAGGCCGCCAAGATCGTAAACGACCCGGAATCCACGACGTAAAGGTCGATGTCCGACGGGTCCGTGGCCGTGAATGGCAGGGACTTGGCGTGGATGGTCAACATCGTGTCAGGTGCGGGTCCCGTCACCTCGAACTTGTACCAATCGATGTCGTTCGGATTGTCGATCGTCAGGGTCTGGTCGCTGAACGGCTGCGCCGGCCCCACGATTATCCGCTTCGTCGGATCGGCGAAGTTCGCGTTGGCGTACTGGCACCAGTTGTCGTTTTCTTCGAAGCGGTCCGGGCCGATGCGGCGGTCCACCGTGAAGTAGCCACGCACCACCGTCAGCGCATACGGCCCGGACTTCCCGTAGATGGACAAGAGGTGTACTTGACGCGCGGGAAGCGTCTTGAGGGCGAGGATCGCCGAGGAAGTGCGACGCTCGCGAAACGGCCTGTAGGGGCTGAATAGCGGTGGAAACAGCTGGCCATCGCAGTAGTAGAAGCCATTGCCGGGTGAGCTGAGCCAGCGGCCGTCGATCTGGTAGTTCGTGCCGAGGAACTCCACGGAATCGCTGAAGTACGCGAACGCCGTGTCGTCGAACACCTGGGAGTTCAGGATATAGGTGACGGCCTGCGTGGTGTCGGCGCGGGCGAATCGGTACCAATCGGCGGGGAACGGCCCGTCCGTCAGCGAGTCATAGGTCTCGTAGAACAGGGCGGGGTTGAAGAACAGCGTCGGGAAGCCGACGAACGTCCGTGGCCCCCCGTTGCCGTTGATGTCGATCAGCGACGGCAGCGCGTAGTTCGGCTCATAGAGGTCGGTGGAGTCGACGGTAATGGAATCGTTGGCGTTGCCGAAGAAGCCCGGGCCGATGTAAAACGGCTTGCCGGACGTGGACGGGAACGGCACCCAGTAGTCGATGTAACCGAGCCCTTCCAGATTCCCGGTGTAGGAGAAGATATCCGGGATTAGGCTGCCGAAGCCCTGGTTCACACCGAACAGCTGTTGGATGCGCACTCCGTAGAACCGCAGCTTGTCCCCATAGTGAATGGAGAACGGCCGGATCGAATCGATGATGAACCGGTCCGCCACCCGCACCGTCGCCGCGCCGTCCTGCGCCTTCTCGAACGGCACGGCCCGCGCCGTGATCTGCGCCAACCCCGTGTCCACGCCGGTGACCTCGGCGGACCCCTCGGCTCCACCCTCGACCGTGGCGACGTTCTTGTTCGAGCTGAACCATGTGAACGCGATGTTCGTCAGCTGCACCGAGTCGCCGCTGCTCAGCCGGTGGTAGGCGCGGGCGAATACCTGGTCCCGCCGCCCGCGGTCGAGGATCCCGTGGGCCGCCAGGGAGTCCGACGGGACCACCACGACGAAGACCTCGTCGCTCTTGTCGGTCGGGAAGGAGCACATGAGGGGCACGGCGGCAACACCCAGAACCGCGAGCCAGGACAGGCGGACGGAAGCGCGCATCGATGGGCCCCTGGGGCGAGCGAGCTATCAACCTACCGCACAACGGGTTCCGACGCTAGGAGCGACGTCATAACCGACCCCGGCGTTTCAGTTCCAGGTACTGGTCGACAACCGCCCGCGCCGCCCGCTGCGGCGGGACGTCGAGCACCAAGACGCCGGCACGGCGCATGTGACCCACCGCCTCCTCGCGCGCGCGCAGCAGCTCCTCGGCGGCGGCTTTGCGGAACGCGTCCCGCGCGTCCGGCGGCCGCAACGCCGCGACGGCGTCGAGCTCGGGGTTACGCAGCGTGACCGCGAGCGGCAGGTGGCGGGGCCGCAGCGTGGCGATGTTCGCCACCAGCGCCTCGCTCGCCAGCCGGTCGATGACGTCCGTGAAGACGACCGTCAGCGCCCGCTTGCGATTTCGCGCCGCGAGGTAGCGGAACGCCCCGGGATAGTCGGGCTCGACGAGCTTCGGCGCCGCGACCGCGAGCACGTCGAGCACCTGCCGCAGGCCGCGCCGCCCGCGCTGCGGGGCGACGAAGTGCTCGACGCCGTCCGCGAACACCATCACGCCCACATTGTCGTCGTGCTGCACCGCCGCGTAGGCCAGCTCCAGCGCCGCCTGCACGACGTACTCGAGCCGCGCCACGCCCGCCACATCCGCCGTGAGCAGCCGGCCCGCATCGAGCACCAGGAGCACGTGCTGGCGCCGCTCCGCCTCGTATTGCCGGGTGATCACCTTGCGGCGCCGCGCCGTGGCTTTCCAGTCGATGTGCCGCAAGTCATCCCCGGGCACCCACTCGCGCAGCGACTCGAACAGCCGGCCCTCGCCGAGGCGGCGGAACGGCTGGCGCCCCAGCTCGCGGCGCTTCAAGGCCTGCGCCACCGACGCGCGCAGCCGCATCGGTACGAGCGGCGGATACACCGTGACCGTCCAGGGGAGGGCGAGGGTGGCGCGACGGCGGCCCAAGCCCAGCGGCCCGGTGCTGTCCACGACGAACGCGCCCGTTGCTGTCTCGCGACCGCGGCGCACCGGCACCACGGGGACGCGTTCGCGCAGCGCGCCGCCCCCCGCGAGCCGCAGGGCGCGCGGCGGCTGCGGCCCGCCGAGCAGGTCGGGCCGAACTTCACGCACGCGCAGGCGGGCGGCGCGCGCCGCGGCGTTGCGCCAGCGATAGAACACCTCGCCGGCATGCCCTACCGAGAACGCCGGCGACGCTTCCCGCTCGACCGTCACCCGCCCCCCTACTCCGGGCCCCGCGCGCGGCGCCTGCACGGCGTCGATCCACACCGCCGCGAGCAGCGCGACGTCCGCGAGCAACATCACGTCCAGGGTCCCCGGCCACCGGTAACCGGCGACCGCCACAAGGGAAAGCAGCACCGCGACAAGGAGCGCGCGTGTCGTGGGCAGGATCACGCGGTCGGCACCTCGGTGCGGTCGAGGATCGCCTTTAAGGCCGCGTCGGGCGTGACCCCCTCGAGCTCGAGCTCCGGGGCCACGCTCACACGGTGGCGCAGCACCGCGGGGGCGAGGCCCTTCACGTCGTCGGGGATCACGTAGTCGCGATCCTCGAGCAGCGCCGTCGCGCGCGCCGCTTTGAGCAGCGACACACCGGCGCGCGGGCTCGCCCCCAGCGTGAGCGACGCCGCCTCGCGCGTCGCCCGCACGATCGCCGTGATGTACGCCGTGATCTTCGGCTCGACCCGTACCGCCTCGACCGCGCCGCGCAGCTGCTCGAGCCCCGCCGCATCGGTCACCGGGGACACGCCATACGTCGCGGGCCGGTCGGCCTCGAACCCCTCCACGTACCTGGTGAGGATCCCCTGCTCGACGTCCGCGGGTGGGTAGCCGAACAGCGCCTTGATCATGAAGCGGTCGAGCTCGGCCTCGGGGAGCGGATAGGTGCCCTCGAACTCGATCGGGTTCTGGGTCGCGAATACGCTGAACGTCGCCGACAGCGGGTGCGACACACCGTCCGCGGTGACGGTGCGCTCCTGCATCGCCTCGAGGAGGGCCGCCTGCGTCTTCGCCGGCGCGCGGTTGATCTCGTCGGCGAGCACCAGGTCGGCGAAGATGGGCCCCTCCCGGAAACGGAATTCCTGCGTGCCGGTGAGAATCGAGATGCCGGTGATGTCGGCCGGCATCAGGTCGGGCGTGAACTGGATGCGCTGAAACTTGACGTTGAGCGCGAGCGCCAGGGTGCGCACCAGCAGGGTCTTGGCGGTGCCGGGCACCCCCTCGAGGAGGGCGTGACCCCGCGCGAGCAGGCACACGACGACGTCGCGCGTCGCCGCGTCCTGCCCCAGCACCACCTGGCGGAGCGCCGCTACGAGGCGGCGCGCGTCGTCCGCGGGCGAAGATCCTCCCACACGTCCTCCACGGCTTGTGCGGCGGCGAGCACGCGCTCGGCGCCGCCAGGGTGAGTGATGGCGTCCTGCAGTTGCCGCACCGCGCGGCGGCCGCGGGTGGTCGGCAGCGCGAGCTCCAGCGTCGCGAGCCAGGGCCCCACGTCGCCGCGCGGCACGTACCCCGCGCGGCTGAGACGCCGCCTGAGGCCCCCGACCGTGAGGGCGACCGCCGTGTCGGCGCCGCCGGCCACCGCCCCCTCCAGACCCGCCGCCAGCGCCTCGAGGTGCTCGAGCGGCGAGCGCCGGCGGCGCTCGATCACCGCCTGGGCCGGGCCGAAGCGCACGGCAAACGTCGCGAGCGCCAGCAGCGCGACGGCCGCGACCTGCAGCAGCGCCCAGCCCAGCGGCGCTCCGCGCAGCCAGCCGAGCACCGCGGCGGTGAGCGAGACGTCCTCCCCGTTGCCGTGGTGAAACTCGTCCCAGCTGACGCGCCCACGCCCGTGCGGCGTCAGCAGCGGCACCAGCAGCAACGGCACGTCGCTCTCGCGCCACGCGCGGTTGCGGAAGTAGCCCCGGTCGGCGACGAGCGTCACCCGCCCGCCGCCCGGGTAGGCGAGTCGCAGGATCACGGGGCGGCCATCCCGCGTCGTCAGCAGCGTGTCCACGGTCGCGCGGCCCAGACCGCCGCACCGCGTCTCCTTGCGCAGCTTCTGGAGGCGCTCGACCGGGGTGGGAGAGGCCGATCGCCGGCCCGCGGTGCTGTCGCCCGCCGCGGCGCTGTCCGTGGCGGGTTTGAGAACCGACAGCACGCGCGGCAGGGTCAGGCCCGGCCGCGGCGGCAACACGCGCAGGCTCTCGGCCTCGAAGCGCACGACGTTGGCGGACGCGTTCCACCCGAAGCACAGCGTGATGCCGCCGCCGCGGCTGGCGGCCACGACCTCGCCGCCGCCGCGCACGAAATCGACCACCTGGTCCAGCTCCGCGGCCTGCAGGAACAGCGGCGGAGCCACGACGACCAGCAGCGCGGGCCGGCTCCGCCCCTCGCGCGCCAGGTCGAACAGCGGGCGGCGGCGCCGATCTTCGGCGATGCCCAGCCGGGCGAGCACCTCGTACGCCGCCTTGCTCCCGCCGGGGCCGGTGAGCAGGGTCGAGGGCGGCTCGTCTTCGGCGGCCGGCCGGGGCGCGCGCCGGCCCAGGGCGACCGCGAGCGTGATGGCGACCGCCACGAACAGCCCCAGCGCGATTTCAGTTCGGTACGACATGCTCGCGGAGGCCGTCGGCGGCCGCGCCGAATTCCAGGTACGCCGGCTCGTCGCACGGCGCGGCGCCGAACACGTGGCGATACAGCCGGGCGACGAGCCTGGCGAACATCGCGCGGCCCATCTCGTCGAGCCGCACTTCGCCGACGTACTCGGCGGGCGTTTTGGAGGGATGGTAGCGAAGCGCCCGTGCCCGCTCGAGGTCGAGCACCAGCGCCACGAAGCGGTGCGCGAGGGCTTCCGTGTACCGCCCCTCGCGCGCCAGCGCCTCCGCGAGGCGGCGGTGCGCGGCCGGGTCCGAGAGCGCCGTCGCGCCCAGAGCAGTGCCCGCCTCCACCGGGCGGACCGTCGCCCGATAGATCCGCCACGTCACGTACGCGAAATGCACCACGATGACGACCAACGCGACGATGCAGGCCCAGAGCAGGAGCTGGGAGAGCAGCGGGTGCCGGTCGCCGAAGCCGTCGATCCACGCCTCGAAGCGGCGCCACGCGTCGCCCAGCCAGTGGAGCGCGTAGCGCCGCTGCTCCCACCGGAACTCGGGCCGCGCGAACACTTCGCCGACGGCGCGCCGCACCGAATCCGCGGAGACGCCTTGGAGCACCACTGCGGTCAGCCGATCCCCAGCTGTTGGCCGAGGACCTGGAGGTCGAAGCCCTCCCGCCGCATCCGCAGGTCGTAGTAGAACAGCGTCAGCATGCACGGCAGTACCGGGGCCAGCGCGATGCTGACGAGCGAGTTCACCACGCTCACCGCCAGCTCCAGCCCAGGGGCCTTGGTCTGCACCACGTACCCCACGCCGAAGAAGAAGCAGAAGGGAACGAGCCAGGTGAGGATCCAGACCACCAGCCACAGCCCGAACGCCTTGAGCTTGAAGCTGCGCGTCAGGTCCCAGGAGCGACCGAACGCATCAAAGGAGCTGGCCAGCTCTTCGAGGACGACGACGGGAGTCGTCAGCGCATAGCCGCAAAGCACCAAGGCCAGGAACCAGAACAGGGCGCCGAGCCCGAGCACCCCGACGAGGACGGCGGAGGCCCCGCCGAACAGGTTGGCGATGGACACCAGCAGGGCCCATGCCACGAAGCCCACGATCCAGATGATGAGGAGCAGCAGTCCCTTCCCCAGCCCCACCAGCACCAGCGGCACGATCTTCGACGCCGCGAAGCGCACCGCGTCGCCGAAGGTCGAGGCGCCGCCAAGGTAGGCGGACGAGATCACGCGGATCGATCCGGCCGTCAGCATCACGGTCGCGACCACGATCGTAACCAGCCACACCAGGCCCAGGATGATGAGCTCGGCCAGGTGGGTTTGAAAGACGGCGAGCGTCTGATCGGGGGTGGTGCCGCTGAACCGCAGCCGCAGATAGAGGAGCAGCGCGGCGGGCAGCCCCCACGTCACCGCGCTCAGTTTCATGAACAGTCCGAAGTGGCGGCGGTACATCGTGAACGCGCCGTCCAGCACCTCGCCGAAGCTCATCGGCCGCAAGTCGCTCATCCGCCACTCGCCCCCTCTCCCGGTCCGCGGTAAGATGAGGACGTGAGCGCCCCTGCGCGAGGGCCGCTGCCCCCGACGGAGTGGTTGCAGCAGCGGCACGAGGTCGAGACCCCGGAGCACGTCGAGCTGCGGCTGGAGCTGGCGGGCCTCGGCTCGCGCACGGCCGCCGCGGCGCTCGACGCGCTGCTCATCATCGCGATTCTGGTGATCATCCAGATCGTCGCCGGGGCCGTGTCGCTGGCCGACAGCATCGCCGCGAGCTGGGCCACGGCGCTCCTCAGCCTCCTCGCCGCCTTCGGGCTAATCCTTTATTACGTGCTGCTGGAGGGCTTCTGGGGCGGGCGCACCGTCGGCAAGCGGGCGCTCGGGATCCGCGTCGTCATGGACACCGGGCGCGCCGTGACGGTGGGCGCGGCCGTCGTGCGCAACCTGCTGCGGCTCATCGACTTCCTTTTCCCCCTCGCGCCATTCGTCCCCGGCGTCCTGTTGGTGCTGTTGACCAAGAGTCATAAGCGCCTGGGCGATATGGCGGCGGGGACGATCGTCGTGCGCGACCGTCCCATCGAGCACGCCCTCGCCGCCCTGACCGCCGCCGCGGCCGCCGCCGCTGAGCCCACCGAAGCCGGTCCGCCCGACCTGTCCGAAGAGGAGTTCCGCCTCCTCGACCGTTTCCTCGCGCGTCTGGGCGACCTCGCGCCGGAGGTTCAGGTGCGGCTGACGCACGAGCTGGCGCACCGCTTCGCGGCCAAAGTGCCACAGCGCCCGGGCGCAGGAGACGCGGAGCAGTACCTCCTTGAGCTGTTTGCCGCGGAGCAGCACAAGCGCCGTGGCCGCTTCGCCGCGCGCGCGCGCACCGGCGGGGGCGTGGCGGGTCGCACCTCGATCCCCGCCGAGCGCTTCGTGGCGCGCAAGCGCGAGACGTGGGAGGCGTTCCACACGGTGGCGACGCGCGTCGAGCGCACGGGGGTCGCCGCGCTCCCGCCGGGCGAGATCCCGGCGTTCGCGGCGCGCTACCGCGAAGTCGCCGCCGACCTGGCCCGGGCGCGCACGTACGGGGTGGACCCGCGGGTCGTCGAGTATCTCGAACGGCTGGTGAGCGCGGGGCACAACGCGCTGTACCGCAGTCGCGGCCGGGACCGGCCGCCGTTCTCGCGGTACGTCATGGCCGATTTCCCCGCCGCCGTCGTGGTCTCGTGGCGCTACGTGCTCGTCGCCTTCCTTCTCTTCGCGGCGCCGGCGGTGGTCGGCTACGGCGTGGCGCGCACGCGTCCCGAGCTCGCCGAAGAGCTGATGCCGGTGATGGTGAGCCGCGCGCAGCAGGCGGCGGACCGCGAGGCGCGCGGGCAGACGTACGCGCAGGCCGACCCCGCCAGCCGCCCGCCGATCGCCGCGTGGATCATCTCCAACAACATCTGGGTGTGCTTCGGCGCGTTCGCCGGGGGCCTGCTCGCCGGCGTATGGACGGTCTACTCCCTGGTCTTCAATGGATTGGTGCTGGGGCTGGCGTTCGGTGTGTTCGGGAATTTCCACGCGACGGCGTACTTGCTCACCTTCGTCGCCGGCCACGGCGTGCTGGAGCTGACGGCGATCTTCATCTCCGGCGGGGCGGGACTGCGGCTCGCGCGGGCATTGATCGCCCCCGGCGATCGCCTGCGCCGCGATGCCCTCGTGCTGGAGGGGGCCATCGCGGTGCGGATGATCGGCGCGGTGGTGTGCCTGCTGGCGCTGGCGGGGACCATCGAGGGGCTGCTGTCGACGAGCGACGCGCCCGCCGGGTGGAAGTTCGCCGTCAGCGCGGCGTCGGCGGTGCTGCTGGTTCTCTATCTCACCAACGGCTGGCGCGTCGGGAAGGCTGCTACCACCAGCGGCGCCGCCAGCGGCTAGGCGGCCACCGCCCCCACTCCCGGCGCCGTCGCAGCAACCGCGCCGGGCCCGACCAGCGAGTCGTCGACGTGAACCGCGGGCGGTGCGGCCGGCTCACGCGTCCGGGTGGATCATCTGGCGCATCTTGCGCGCCATCGCCTCGATCTGTTTGAGCCCCTGGACTGTCTCGGCGTCGTAGCGGTCCGCGTTCAGCAGCAGCAGCTGGGCCTCTGCGAGGATCGCCGAGAGAGGGTTCGACAGGTCATGCCGCAGCTTCGACATGGGATCGCCCGGCATTACAGCAGGGAGCGGTACAGATCGCGCAGATGATGATCGCGCAGGTCCCGCACCGCCTGCCACAGCTCCGGTTCCGACGTGGCGCAGAAGATCTCCGCGGTGGCGCGCTCGTGCTCAGTGTCGGGGGCGCCGAACAGCACGCGCCCGCGCCAGATGGCGTCGTCCGAGCGCCGGACGGCGAGGCGTACAGCGATGAGTTGTCCATCGAACCGAATCGGGGGGAGGTCGTGAACGACCGCTTCGCGGGGTTCCGAAACGCCAAATCGCGCCGGTTGTGCGGGCATTGCCGACCCGTAGGCTGGTTTGGGTAAAGATATAAGGCGAGAAGAGTTGCGCAATGGTGAAATGGAGACGGACAGGGGCGGGCAGAGTCGGACGGTGACGGGCGAACCGCGCCCGACGCTGTCCGTCCCTGCCCGACCCCGCCCGTCTCCGTCACAGAGGGAAGGGCACCGCGATGAACGTGACCACGAACAGCAGCAGCGCCGCCCACGCGAGCCGCCGCCGCGAGGCGGGCAACGGGCGGTACGAATCGAGGACCGGTGGATGGCCGAGGCGACCGCGCGACAACACCAGCACCAAAAACACCCACACCCACCAGCCCCACCACCACGCCCCCAGCGCCGCGGTCAACAGCAGAAACGCCCGCGCCACACGCTCGTGCCAACCGGGAAACACCGCATAGAGCAGGTGCCCGCCGTCGAGCTGCGCGAGCGGCAGCAGATTCAACATCGTGACGAACATGCCGACCCAGCCGGCGAAGGCCACCGGGTGAATCGACACGCTCGGCACCGGACCCACGATCATCCGTCGCAGCACCCACGTCAGCGGCGAATCGCCGAGCACGGCGGCCGCCTGCCCGATGCGCAGGTACATCCCGTGGAATGCCGGATCGGGCGAGGGCGGACGGCTGAGGGCGAGCCCGACCATGAGCACCGGGAGCGCCACGACGAAGCCGGCGATCGGTCCCGCCACGCCGACGTCGAAGAGCTGGCGCCGGTCCGAGACGACGGTGCGCAGGCGGATGAACGCGCCCATCGTGCCGACGAACGACGGGAACAGCGGCACGGGGATGAAGAACGGCGGCGAGACGTCGAGCTCGTAACGGCGCGCCGTCAGGTAGTGCCCCAGCTCGTGGGCGAGCAGGATCGCGACGAGCGGCAACGAGAACGCGAGCCCCGACACCCACGCGCCGAGCCCCACCGCCGGCAGCGCGCGAATCAGGCGCAGGGGATTGGGTTCGTAGCCGATCGAGCCGGCCAGGATCGCTCCGGCGAGCGTCGTGGTGACGAGCGTCAGCGCGAAGAGCACCGCGTGCAGACCCCAGCGCTCGCGGGGCCGACCCGGCACCGGCCGCGTGAGGATCAGGTGGCGGCCGTCGGGCTCATCCGACCAGTAGGAACTCCCGGGCCACGCCGCCAGGGCGGCGGCCAGCTCGGCGGACGGGGCGGCGTGGGCCGGATGTACAAGCGCGTCAATGACTTCGCGGTCGCGGAGGGCGGCGTGGCGCCAGGCCACCAGGAACGGTGTCAGGTCCACGCGCGACCTTGACGGAGGCGCGTCCGGGGTCTAGGATAACTCCTGCACCCGTCGCCGCTTTCCCAGACACCCACTAGCAACGCGTCATTCCCCCAGATCCGGGGTTCCCCCGCCTTAGCCTCAACGGAGCCGAAGCACACGTGGACATCGCAGAGCTGAAGAGGAAATCCGTCGCGGAGCTGCACGCGATGGCCGAGAGCCTCAACATTCAAAACTATTCGGGGCTCCGCAAGCAAGACCTGATCTTCCGCATCGAGCAGTCGCTCCTCGACACGGACACCGTGCTCCGCGGGGAGGGCGTGCTGGAGATCCTCCCGGAGGGCTACGGGTTCCTGCGTAGCCCCGACTGGAACTATCTCTACGGCCCCGACGACATCTACGTCTCGCCGAGTCAGATCAAGCGCTTCGACCTGCGCACCGGCGACACCATTCTCGGGCAGGTGCGGCCGCCCAAAGAGGGCGAGCGCTACCTCGCCCTGCTCAAAGTCGAGACGGTCAACGGCGAGGAGCCGGAGAAGGCGAAGCATCGCGTCGCGTTCGAGAACCTCCGCCCGCGCTATCCCGAGGAGAAGATCCACCTCGAGCGCAAGGACGGCGACATCTCGATGCGCGTCCTCGACCTGCTCAGCCCCATCGGCAAGGGGCAGCGCGCCCTCATCGTCTCGCCGCCCAAGGCCGGCAAGACCATCCTCCTCCAGAAGCTCGCCAATTCCATCATCGAGAACCATCCCGAGATCTACCTCATCGTGCTGCTCATCGACGAGCGGCCCGAGGAGGTGACGGACATGGAGGAGAACGTCAAAGGGCAGAACGTCGAGGTTATCTCGTCGACGTTCGACGAGCCGGCCGACCGCCACGTCCAGGTCGCGGACATGGTGATCGAGAAGGCGAAACGTCTGGTCGAGCACGGCAAGGACGTCGTGATCCTGCTCGACTCGATCACGCGCATGGGCCGGGCTCACAACGTCGTGGTGCCCCACTCCGGCAAAATCCTCTCGGGCGGCGTGGACGCCAACGCGCTGCAGAAGCCGAAGCGCTTCTTCGGCGCGGCGCGCAAGATCGAAGGCGGCGGCTCCCTCACCATCGTCGGGACCGCGCTCATCGACACCGGCTCCCGCATGGACGAGGTCATCTTCGAGGAGTTCAAGGGCACCGGCAACTCGGAAGTCGTCCTCGACCGGCGCATCGCCGAGCGGCGGACGTTCCCCGCGATCGACGTGCAGAAGACCAGCACCCGCAAGGAAGAGCTGCTCCTTTCCAAGGAGGAGCTCAACAAGATCTACCTGCTCCGCAACTTCCTGGCCGACATGCCGCCCGTCGAAGGCATCGAGTTCCTCCTCGAGCGCATGAAGCGCACGAAGAACAACGCCGAGTTCTTCCAGACGATGCAGCAGGGATGACCGCCGAGGTGGGACGGCTGCTCGGCGTCGACTGGGGCGAGCGCCGCATTGGATTGGCGCTGTCGGACGAGTCCCAGACGCTGGCGCAGCCCCTCGCCACGCTGACCCGCCGCGCCGGGAAGCGCTTCCCCATGCAAAAACTCGTCGCGCTCCTGGACGCCCACAGCGTCGTGGGGGTCGTGGTCGGCCTCCCGCTGGACGCCGCGGCCGCCGAAGGGCCGGCCGCCGCTGCCGCGCGCACCCTGGCCGACGACATCGCTCGGCGGGGCGGCCGCCCGGTCGAGCTGTGGGACGAGCGGCTCTCCACCGCCCGCGTGCTCCAGGCCGTCCGCGAGCTGGGCGGCTCCACGCGCGGCCGCAAGGCGGACGTGGACGCGTGGGCCGCCGCGCTGTTGTTGCAGCACTATCTCGATGCGCGGCGGGGGACGGCGGCATGAGGAGAATAGCGGCCGTGGGCGCGATGATCGCCGTCATCGGCTGCGCCTCGCCGGCGCCGGATGCCCCATCCGTCATCGTCACCATCCCCCGCGGCGCCGGGAACCTGAAGAGCGGCGTCTACGGCTTCCACGCCGACGAACGGTGGAGCGAGCTGGTCGATGCCCTGAAGCGCGGCCGCGGCGCGCTGACGCGCTGGACCGTGCCGGAGGGGCTGACGCTGCGGGAGATCGCGGACCTCGCCCAGAGCCAGCTGGGCGTGCCGCACGACTCGCTGCTCGCCGCCGCCGCCGACCCGGTGCTGCTGCAACGGCTCGGACTCGCCGGGGTCGCGGGCACCGCCGAAGGGTACCTCT